>Ga0065720_1002900_pt1 | contig 67207 bp, 60 predicted proteins | sample Thericmetagenome_FD_59107 | JGI IMG/M metagenome (GOLD analysis project Ga0065720, IMG submission 59107) | Thermophilic microbial communities from the Joint Bioenergy Institute, California, USA of rice/straw/compost enrichment - eDNA_2 v2... | ecosystem: Engineered > Solid waste > Grass >...
GCCGCGTCGTGGACGACGAGCGCGACGGTGCCGCGCCCGCCGATCGCCGCGGCCATCCGCCGAGCCGCCTCGGCGGCGGCGTTGTTGTCGGTTGCGGCCGTCGTGAGCGGCAGGTCGGAGTCGACCCCCGAGTCGAACGCGTTCACCGGGATGTCGCGCTGCTGCGCCTGCTCCAGCAGGGGAGCAGCGGCCTGCGGGTCCAGCGCGGCGAACCCGATCGCGGCCGGTCGTCGCGCCAGCACGTTGGTGAGCATGCGGATCTGGCCCTCGACGTCGGCCTCGGTCGCCGGGCCCTCGAACGGAGCGCGCACGTTCTGCCGTGCGGCCTCTTGCTCCGCGCCCTGCTTGACGGCCTGCCAGAACTGGCGCTGGAACGCCTTCGCCACGATCGCGATCGTCGGCGGCCCGTTCGACGTGACCGTCTCCCCGCACGCCGCGGTGGTCAGGGCGAGCGCGGCGCCGACGAGTGCCGCCACGAGGCGGTGGGTGCGCATGGGGCAGGTGCTCTTCGTCGAGCGGGCGGGCCCTCCGGGCCGGATCCTCCGTGGTCACGGCGCNCTGACCTGCGGCGACAGGATCGTGGTGGACAGAACGGGTGGTCCGTTGATGCTGCTACCGNGCGTAGCTGATCAGCTGTGCGCCGTCGCGATCGGTCGTGCGATCAGCCGAAGGACCGCGTCGCCCGTCCGGGTGCAGTGCGGAATCATGCGGTCCCGCCGGGGGAACTCTGCTTCACTCGGGTAGCCAGCGCTTGGCCGAGGAGGCGGATGGACCGGTCCCCGCCCGGACGTTCCGAACTCCGCCACCCCACCGTGGCGGAGCGGGTGGCGTTCGCCCTGGAGCTCGTCGAGCCCGGCGCGCGGGTGCTGGACGTCGGCTGCGGCGCCGGGACGCTCACCGCGCTCCTCGTCGACCCCGCGGGGCCCGAGGGGAGCGTGCTCGGCGTCGATCTCACCCGGGCGAACCTCGCCACCGCGCGGGAGCGCTGCCCGGCGGCGGCGTTCGTCGCCGGGTCCGCCTACGCCCTGCCCGTCGCGGACGGCGTGGTCGACCTCGTCTTCGCCCACGCGTTGATGGAGCACCTCGCCCGCCCGGACCGCGCGCTGGTCGAGTTCCGCCGGGTCCTGCGCCCCGGCGGGCGGGTGGCGCTGTCCAGCTCCGACTGGGGCGGGGCGCGCGTGCTGCCCCGCGACCGCGACGTGCACCGCGCCCTCTCCGCGTACGTCGGTCTGCGCCGCCGCTCCGGCGGAGATCCGTGCGCGGGCGGTCGGCTGGCGTGGTGGGCCCGGCAGGCCGGACTGACCGAGATCCAGGTCCGCACCCGCCACCGCGTCGACGTGAGCTACGCCGATCTCGCCCGCCACGTCGGCGCGTGCCTGCAGCACGCCGCCGCGCACGCCACCGCGGCGGGGGACCGGGCCGAGCTGTTCGCCGCCGCTCAGGCCGCGGCGCGGTGGTCCGCGCACGGACGGGGGACGGGGCGGGTGGAGCAGTGCTGGGTGGAGGTGACCGCCCGATCGGCCGGCGCTGGTGCGTGACCGGGGCCGCACAGGGCGCTGATCTATGCTCCGGACCGTGCCTGCGCCGTGGTCGTCCTCGCGCGCACGCTCGTCTCTCTACGCCGCCGTGGCGGTGCTGCTGGGCGTGAGCGCGCACGGCGCGGTGCCCGCACTGCCGGTGCTCGCGTTGCTGGTGGTGCTGGTCGAGGCGATCTTCTCCGGGTTGCGCCGGCACAACCCGCTCGTGGCCGCGGTGACACTGGTGCTCATCCAGGCGCCGCTGCACGCGATCTTCTCCGTGCTGGACGCCCACCACGGCACCGCCCCGGCCGGGACGATGCTGGCGGCCCACGCGCTCGCCGCGCTCGCCACGGCCCTGCTGCTGGCCTGCGCCGACGGTCCCGCGGAACGCGCGGCGCGGCTGCTGCTGCCGATCCGGGTCCTGACGTCGGCCCCGCCGTGCCCGCCGCCGCGGGTGCGGATCGTCGCCGCGCCCCGCCATCGGGTCTTCTGCCGGGCACCGCTGCTGCTGCGGGCGGCGCCGCGCCGCGGCCCGCCACTGCTCGGGACGGCGGCGATCGGCTGACCGGCGCGGGCGCCCGATGCGCCCGCGGCCGGTGGTCGCCGCCCGTCCGCCGCCTCCCACCGAGGTCGAGGCGGCGTGCGCCGGCCCGCCCGGGCCGGATCCCGAGCGACGATGAAAGGGCACCTTCCGTGACGTCTTTCCCTGTGCGTCTTGCGCTGCTCGGCGTCGGCCTCGCCGCCGCCACCACGCTCGTCGGCTGCGGCGGGTCCGCCTCCTCCGCGACCCCGCCCCCGGCCACCGCCGCGGTGGCGCAGACCGCGGCCCTGACCGTCACCGACGCGTGGGTCAAGGCCGCCGACGGGGGCATGACCGCCGTCTACGGCACCCTGACCGCCACGTCCGCGCCCGTGACCGTGGCGTCGGCCAGCTCGCCGGTGTCGGGGCGCACCGAGCTGCACGAGGTCGTCGAGTCCGGCGGCGCCATGGTGATGCGGCAGAAGGAGGGCGGGTTCGTCGTGCAGCCCGGCTCACCGCACACCCTCGCCCCCGGCGGCGACCACATCATGCTCATGGACCTCACCGCGCCGGTCCGCGCCGGTGACCAGGTCGAGGTGACCCTCACCCTCGGCGACGGCTCGACGGTGGCGTTCACCGCGCTGGCCAAGGAGGTGTCGGCGGGCGAGGAGAAGTACGAGGACGGGGAGATGAGCGGGCACGAGTCCGGGAGCCACGGCTGATGACTCCCGGCGGACCCCCGCTGAAGCGGCGGGCCCTGCTCGTCGGCGGCGCCGCCGTCCTCGCCGGCGGTGGCGCCGCCCTCGGCGCCGGACTCGCCGCACGCGACGACCCGGTCCCGGCGGCCCCGGCGTCGTTCGGGGCCGAGACCGTCCCGTTCCACGGCGACCACCAGCCGGGCATCGAGACCCATCCGGTCCAGGCGCACGCCGCGTTCGTCGCGCTGGATCTGCGGCCGGGCAGCGGCACCGCCGACGTGCGCCGGTTGCTGCGGCTGCTCACCGACGACGCCGAACGCCTCATGGCCGGGCGGGTGCCGCTCGGTGCGGCCGATCCCGAGCTGCCCGCGCGCCCGGCGCGGCTCACCGTGACCGTCGGGTTCGGGCCCGGGTTGTTCGACGCGATCGGCAGGCCCGACCAGTGCCCGCCGATCATCCGGCAGCTGCCGGAGTTCCGGACGGATCGGCTGGATCCCCGCTGGTGCGGTGGCGACCTGCTGCTGCAGGTGTGCAGCGACGACGCCGTGCCGCTCTCCTACGCGCTGCGCAGGCTGGTCCGCGACGCGCGGTCGGTCACGACCGTGCGCTGGACCCAGCGCGGGTTCAACCCGGCCCGGGGCGCCGAACCGGAGGGCACCACGCCGCGCAACCTCATGGGACAGCGCGACGGCTCCGCCAACCCGGTGCCGGGCACCCCGGAGTTCGAGCAGGCCGTCTGGGTCCGGGAGGGGCCGGACTGGCTGGTCGGCGGCAGCATGCTCGTGCTGCGCCGGATCCGCATGGAGCTGGAGACCTGGGACGACTTCGGCCGCGCGGGCAAGGAGATGGTCGTGGCCCGCACGCTCGACACCGGTGCCCCGGTCACGGGCGGGCTGGAGACCGACGACGTCGATCCCCGCATGGTCGACGGTCGGGGCATCCCGATCGCGGCAGCCCGCTCGCACGTGCTGCAGGCGACCGCCCGCACGGAGGGCGAGAAGATGTTCCGCCGCGGCTACAGCTTCGACGACGGGCCGACCACCGACGGCCTGCCGGACGCGGGGCTGCTGTTCGCGGCGTACCAGGCCGACATCGCCACGGCGTTCGTGCCCGTGCAGGCCCGGCTCGCCGAGTCCGACCTGCTCAACGAGTGGATCACGCACATCGGGTCGGCGACGTTCGCGGTACCGCGCGGGGCGCGGCCGGGGGAGTTCATCGGGCAGGGGTTGCTCGGAACCTGAGCGTCAGTCGGGCGGGCGGTCCGCCGCGGCCGCCCGCCGTGCCCGTTCCGCCACCTCGCGCAGCGGCAAGCCGAGCGCGGCGGCCGCCGCGGCGACGTCGTCGTGCTCCGGCTTCGCCCCCCACGGCCCGTGCTTGATCCGCACCGGGTGCCCCTCGACGGTCACCGTGCTGGTGGAGCGGGGCAGCACCACCCGCTCGACGGTCCGCCGCCGGGCGCCGAGGCTCCCGGTCTCGCGCAGCAGCAGCGTCTCCAGCGCGGCAGCGCGCTCGGGTGCGGACAGCACATGCACGACGTGCCCGGGCCGGGACTTCTTCATCGTCACCGGCGTGATCCACGCGTCCGCCGCGCCCGCGGCCAGCACCCGGTCGAGCACGTGGCCGAGCACCTCGCCGGACACGTCGTCGACGGTGGTCTCCAGCTGCACGACGGTCTCGACCGCACCGACCGGCTCACCGAGCAGCGCCTGCACGACGTTGGGCCGCTCGGGGTCGTCCCGCCCGCCTGCCCCGTACGCGGCGGCGCGCACGGTCATCGCCGGCACCGGCCCGAACACCGCACCGGCGGCGCACAGCAGGGCGATGCCGGTGGGGGTGACCGTCTCGCCGCGACCGGGCACTCCGCTGACCTGCGCGCCGGCCTTCGCCAGCAGCGCCGCGGTGGCCGGGGCGGGCAGGGGGAGCACGCCGTGGGCACCCCGCACCGTGCCCGTGCCGATCGGCAGCGCGGTGCAGTGCACCGCTTCCACTCCCAGCAGGTGCAGGGCCGCGGCGACCCCCACCGCGTCGACGACCGTGTCGACGCCGCCGATCTCGTGCAGGTGCACGTCGGCGGGATCGACGCCGTGCAGCGCGCCCTCCACCTCGGCGAGCGCGCTGATCGCCCGGGTCGCCAGCTCCGCGACGGGGGCGGGCCGGGCGCGGCCGGCGACCTCCAGCAGCTCGGCGGCCGCCCGGTGCGGCGGCTGCCGTTCCACGGTGACGACCACCCGGGAGGCCTGCAGCGCCCCGCGCCGCACCTGCTCCGCGGAGAGCTCCCAGCCGGGCAGTCCCGTGGTGGCGACGGCCGCGCGCACCTCGTCGAGCGGGGCACCGAGCCCGAGCAGCGCGCCGAGCAGCATGTCGCCGGAGATCCCGCCGAGCGGGTTGAGCCAGAGGATCATGCGCGGGAGCGGGCGATGCGGTGCGCGGCCATGGCCGCCGCGAAGCCCGAGTCGATGTTGACGACGGTGACCCCCGCCGCGCACGACGACAGCATCGCGAGCAGCGCCGTGACGCCGTCGAACGCCGCCCCGTACCCGACGGAGGTGGGCACGGCGATCACCGGGGCGGCGACCAGCCCGGCGACCACGCTGGGCAGCGCGCCCTCCATGCCGGCGATGCAGACGACCGCGTCGGCGGCGGCGATGCGGTCGCGCACCGCGAGCAACCGGTGGACGCCGGCCACGCCGACGTCGTGGATCTCGTCGACGGTCAGCCCGATCGCCCTGGCGACGGCGGCGGCCTCCGCGGCCACCGGGCCGTCGGACGTGCCGGCGGCGACGATCGCGACGGTGAACGCCATCGGTGCGGCCGCCCGCCAGTGCAGCAGCTTCGCCCGCGGCTCGTGCACGCCGTCGGGAACTGCGGCGAGCACGGCCTGCGCGGTGCCCGGCTCCACGCGGGTCGCCAGGACCGGGCCGGCGTTGGCCGCGAGCAGGCTGGACACCACGGCGGCGATCTGCGCGGGCTCCTTGCCCGGTGCGTAGACGACCTCGGGCAGCCCGAGGCGGGCCTCGCGGTCGATGTCGGGGCGGGCCCAGCCGAGGTCGCGGAACCCGGTCACGGGTGCACGGCCGGCATCCCGAGCAGCACGTTCATCCGCCCGCTCGCGAAGCCGTCCAGATCGAGCGCGCAGAACCGGAAACCGGCCCGGCGGACCGCGGCGGAGATCTCGGCCCGGCGAGCGTGCGCGGCGTCGAGATCGGCGGGCGGCACCTCGATGCGGGCCACCGCGCCGTCGCCGTGAGTGCGCACCCGGCAGATCAGGAAGCCCAGGTCGTGCAGCGCGTCCTCGGCGGCCTCGATGCGCGCGAGCAGCTGCGGGGTGACCGGATCGCCGTACGCGACCCTCGACGCCAGGCAGGCCGCGGCCGGCTTCCCCGCGGTCTCCAGGTCCAGGTGAGCGCTGATCGCGCGCACGTCGGCCTTGGTGAGCCCGGCGTCGACGAACGGGGCGATCGCGCCGCGCGCCGCGGCCGCCTGCTGGCCGGGGCGGTGGTCGCCGAGATCGTCGAGGTTGGTGCCCAGCGCGATCTTCCCGCCGGCCAGCGCGGCGATCGGGGCGAGCGCGTCGAGCAGCGCCGACTTGCAGTGCGCGCAGCGGTCGCCGCCGTTGGCCACGTACTCCGGGCGCTCGGCCTCGTCGGTGCGCACTTCGACGTGCGCCACCCCGTGGCGGCGCGCGAACGCCGCGGCCGCTCGCCGTTCGCGCTCGGGCAGGCTCGGCGACACCGCGGTGACGGCCAGCGCGCGCTCGCCCAGCACCCGGTGCGCGGCCACCGCCAGGAGCGCTGAGTCGGCACCCCCGGAGAAGGCCACGACCAGTGCGCGCTCCCGCGCCAGCCGCGCCTCGAGCCGGTCGAGCATGCGGACCCCCGTCAGCCCATCGCGTCCCGGCGGCGAGTCCGCCGGTCGCGGTCCGACGATCATGTACTGGATGGCGACGGGTGTCGAATCGGCGCCGCCACCCGGCCAGACCGTACCCCGAGCGGGCGGCGTCGTCGGTGTCCGTGCGGTTACGGGGTGGCGGTCACGGGACGCGGCCCAGCCGCTCGACCACGGCCGCGACCATCGTCTCCGGGGGTTCGGCCGCATCGAGGGTGATCACGTTCTCGTCCGGGTCGGGCATCTCCAGCGTGGCCAGCTGGGAGTCGAGCAGCCCGGGCGGCATGAAGTGCCCCGTCCGCGCGGCCAGGCGGGCGGCCAGCAGCTCGCGGCTGCCGGTCACGTGGACGAACACCACGGTGGGGTCGTCGGCGCCGCGGCGCAGCCGGTCCCGGTACACCCGCCGCAGCGCCGAGCACGTGATCACGCCAGGCTCGCCCGCGTCGACGTGCGCGCGGATCCAGGCCGCCACTGCGTCCAGCCACGGCCACCGGTCCTCATCGGTCAGCGGATGCCCGGAGTGCATCTTCGCCACGTTGGCCGGGGGATGCAGGTCGTCGCCCTCTTGGACGTCCCAGCCGAGTCGTTCGGCCAGGCGCGCGGCGACGGTGGACTTGCCGCTCCCCGAGACGCCCATCACGACGAGCACGGTCATCGCGGCATGGTCGCAGACTCGACCTAGAGCTCGTCGAACGGTGCGGCGTAGCGGAACGTGCCCGACGGCACCCGCCCGGTGCCGAACGTGCGCACCTGGAACGCCCCGCCCCATGCCGGGTCCGGCGCGGCGATGCCCGCCTCCACGGCCGGGCGGAACCCGAAGCGGCAGTAGTAGCGCGGTGAGCCGAGCAGGCACACCACCGTCTCGTCGGTCGCCTCCGCCGCCCCCAGCAGCGCGTGCATGAGCGCGCTGCCCACCCCGCGGCGCTGCCAGGCCGGGACCACCCCGAGCGGGCCCAGACCCAGCGCTGGGGCGCCGGACGGCTCGATCGTGCCGCGGGTCGCGATCACGTGCCCCACGACGTCGGCCCCCGGCGCGTCCGGGGCGGCGAGTGCGACCAGCGACAACGCGGGCAGGAACCACGGCCCGGCCCGCAGCCGGTCGACGAGGTCGGCCTCGGCCACCGGCGCGCCGTCCTCACGCGCGAAAGCGGCCAGATGCACGCCGCGGACGCGGGCGTGATCGGCGCGAACCTCCCGGCGCACGAGCACGGGCGGCATGATCGCGCGTGGGGCGGAACCGTGCAAATCGCTTCACTCGCACCGGTGGTCTCGGACCGGCTGATGATCGTGTCCAGACCCGTCGCCCTCGTCGCCGGGGTCGGCCGGCGCAGCGGCATCGGTGCCGCGGTCGCCCGACGGCTCGGCGCCGCCGGCGTCGACCTGTTCCTGCACACCTGGTCGCCCGCCGACGCCGAGCAGACCGGGGGCCGATCCCGACGGCGGCACCGGGATCCCGGCGGAGATCGCCGAGGCGACCGGCGCCCGGGTGGAGGCGTTCGCGGCCGACCTGGCCGACCCGCCGGCGCCCGCAGCGGTCGTCGATGCCGCCGTCGCCGTGTTCGGCCACGTCGACGTGCTGGTCGCCGACCACGCCCGCAGCAGCGAGCAGGACCTGGAGCACCTGACGGCCGAGGAGCTGGACCTCAGCTACGCGGTGAACACCCGCGCCACCCTGCTGCTGGTCCAGCAGTTCGCCCGCCGGCACGACGACGGCCGCCTCGGGCGGGTCGTGCTGCTCACCTCGGGCCAGCACCGCGGGCCGATGCCCGGCGAGCTGCCCTACATCGCGTCCAAGGGGGCGTTGCGCCAGGTCACGGCGAGCCTCGCGGCCCACCTCGCGCCCGGCAAGATCACCGTGAACACCGTCGACCCGGGCGCCACCGACACCGGCTGGCCGGACGAGGCGACCCGGGCCGCGGTGCTCGAGTACGAGCCGATGGGCCGCTGGGGCGAGCCGGACGACGCGGCGTGGCTGCTCGCGTGGCTGGCCGGGCCGGACGCCGGCTGGGTCACCGGTCAGGTGATCGTCTCCTCGGGCGGGGCCCGTGACCGCTATCCGCGGGGGCTGCCGCGCCGCCGCGCGACCCGCACGGCGCGGCGCAGGACGTTCAGCGTCGGGGCCGGGTCGCGCAGCGACAGCACCGCGTGCGACGTGCCCCGGTGCGGTACGAGCCCGCGCAGGGCGGCCGCGCGGCGCCCGGCGCGGAACGTGCCCCACAGCGCCATCACGTCCTCCTCGGAGCGGAACCGCACGCCGACGCGGTACCCGCTGAACGGCGGCCGCTCGCCGAGCAGCAGCGCCGTCCAGATCGCGGGGAGGTTCGCACCGGCGTCGACCGCGAGCGCGAGGGAGTGGTAGACGCGCGGATTGAGGTCGATGACGTGGTGCCCGTCGGGCGTGCTGATCATCTGGAGGTTGAACAGCCCGCTCCAGCCGAGGTCGCCCAGCAGCGCGCGGGCGGCGCGGTCCACGTCCGGCTCGATGGGGACGGTGCGGGCGTAGCAGACCACCCCGCAGTCGAGCGGCCATGTCCGCTCGGCCAGCTTGTGCACGGAGGCGACGACCTCGCCGTCCCAGGCCACGCCGTTGACGGTGCGGATCGGCCCGATGAGGTACGGCTGGACGAGCGCGGCCTTGCCGGGCAGCACCTCCAGCGCTGCTGCCAGCTCCCGCGGATCCCGGGCGCGCACGACCTCGTAGCGCTGCAGGCCGGATGCATCGGCGAGCTCGGACCGCACCGGCTTGACGACGACCGGGTAGGGCTGGTCGGTCCGGCCGCCCCGCAGGTCGTCCAGGGTGATCAGCTCGGTGGGCGGCACCGCGAACCCGGCGTCGGCAGCCCGCTGCGCGAGGCTCTGCTTGTCGGTGGCGGCGATCGTCAGCTCGGGCGGCGGGGCGCCCACGGCGACGTCGTCCGGGAACAGTCCGCGGTGCTCGCCCAGCGCGAGCAGTGCGGGCTCCGTGCCGGGCAGGACGACTCGGGCACCGATCCGGTCGGCCGCTTCCACCAGCTCCTCGGTGAACGCGAGCGGGTCGATCCGCGGATCGGTGACGCGCACCGAGCCGGCCGCGGCGCGGGAGAGGGCGCCGTAGGAGCCGTCGACCGGGTCGGCGACCCACGGTTCGAACCCCGCGGAGCGGAGCGCTCGTACGGCGGCGAGCCCACCGGAGTACTCGGCTCCGCTGAGCAGCACACGGATGCTTCGGCCGTACAACTCCACCGGAGCACCGTAGGGGGTCGGTCGAGGGGCCCGTGCACCCACACCCTGCATTCTCCGTCGCCCTGCGTCCTTCCTCGATCACGGGGGATGAGGCAGTCGGCTTTGCGGGGAACGTCCGGTTCGGTGACACGCAGCGCACTCGGCGGATACGGGGCGTCATCGCGATAGGCGTCAGGGAGAGCACCGCTCTTGACAGTGATCGATGGAAGCGATTCACTGGTCTCATCAGAGAGCAGTGCTCTCGTAGAATCGATCCCAGGAGGTTCCCATGACCACCCGCACCGTTCCCCTCACCCGGGTCGACCGGATCGTCAACGGTGTGGTGGCCGGGCTCGTGCGGCTCGGCCTCGGCTTCCGGGACCGGCGTGTGCTCGCCGTGCGCGGCCGCAGGACCGGCGCCGTGCGGACCGTCCCGGTCAACCTGCTGGTCATGGACGGGCAGCGCTACCTCGTCGCGCCGCGCGGCGAGACCCAGTGGGTGCGCAACCTGCGCGCGGCGGGCGAGGGCGAGCTGCGGCTCGGTCGGCGCGTCGAGCCGTTCACCGCCGTCGAACTCGCCGACGACGAGAAGGTGTCCGTGCTGCGCGAGTACCTGCGCCGCTGGGCGTGGGAGGTCGGCCGGTTCTTCGACGGGCTCGACGCCTCCTCCGACGACGGCGCGATGCGCGCCGCGGCGCCGGGTCGCCCGGTGTTCCGGATCCTGGAGCGCTCGGCGTGATCGACGCAGCGGCGGCCCACGGTCTGCAGGGGACGACCGCTGGAAGCTTGTTGACCGGGTACCGACGAGGGCTCCCCAGCCCGCCGGACCCGGTCATCCACTGCAACGGTTCCGATGCCCGAGAGGTGCGCCCGATCCGCACGCACCGGTGAACGGCCTGACACGGTCGGTGATCGGTAACTGACGATCAACGCGCCGGGCGGTTGCCGCCGGCCGACGCGCGGTCGCGCGTCGTCGCGGCACGGGCGAGTCGTCCGTCACGGGAGCGAGGCGGCGAACTCCAGCAGGGCCGCGTTCACCTCGTCCGGCTGCTCCTGCTGGGTCCAGTGCCCGCAGCCGGGCAGGAGCGCCACCCCGCGCAGATCGGCCACCACCTGCGACATGCTCTCGACGAGCACGTCGACGGTTCGGCCGCCCACGACCAGATCGGCCTCCCCGGCCAGGTACCGGGCGGGCGGGGTGACCCGCGCATCCCGCCACGGGCGCGTCAGCGCCCAGTTGCGGTCGAGGTTGCGGTACCAGTTGAGCCCGCCGGTGAAGCCGTGCTCGGCGAACGTCTGCGTGTAGACGTCGAGATCCTCCTCGGTCAGCCACGCCGGCAACGCGTCCGTCTCCGGCAGGGCGGTGAGGAAGCCGTGCTCGGCCGATGGGGCCGTGGGGGTGCCCGTGCCGGAGGTCGCGGCGAACAGCCGGCGCAGGAACCCGCGCGGATCGGCGCCCAGCTCGGCGTCGGCGACCCCGAGCTGCTGGAAGTAGAGCATGTAGTGGTGCGGCCCGAAGCGGCGCTCGATCGCCGCGGTCGGCGTCCGCCGGGGACGCGGCTCCAGCGGCACCGAGAGTCCCACCACCCCGCGGACCCGGTCCGGCCGCAGCAGTGCCGTGTGCCAGGCGACCGGCGCGCCCCAGTCGTGGCCGACGACGACCGCACGCTCGGCACCGACCGCGTCGAGTACCCCGATCACGTCCCCGACCAGGTCGAAGATCGTGTACGCGTCGACGGTTCCCGGAGCGTCGCTCCCGCCGTACCCGCGCTGGTCCGGTGCCACCGCGCGGTAGCCGGCCTCAGCGAGCGCGGTCATCTGGCGCCGCCAGGAGTACCAGCACTCCGGGAACCCGTGCAGCAGGAGGACGACCGGGCCGCCGGCGGGGCCGGCCTCGGCGATGTGCAGGGAGATCCCGCCGGCGTCGATCGTGCGGTGTGTGATCTCGGTCATCGGGCGACCTTAGATCGGGACCTGCTGGTCAGGAGGTGTTCGTTCGCCGCGGTGCGGCTGGGAGCGCACTGAGAACGGTTTGACACCGAAGTCATCGATATCGAACGATGAGGTATCAAACATTGATGCCGTCGTCGGAGGTCGTCATGGACATTCCCGCCAAGCCGTTCCGCTTCGGCGTCGTCGCCACCCCGCACGCCGGGCCGGACCGGTGGATCGCGACCGCCCGGCGGGTCGAGGAGCTCGGCTACACGACCCTGCTGATGCCCGACGGCATCCAGCTGCCCTCGCCGTTCCCGGCGCTGGCGATCGCCGCGCAGGCTACGCAGGAGCTGCGGGTGGGCACGTTCGTGCTGGCCGCGCCGCTGCGCACCCCGTACCAGGCGGCCTACGAGGCGCACAGCCTGAGCGTGCTCACCGCCGGCCGGTTCGACCTGGGGATCGGCACCGGCCGACCGGTCGTCGAACGGCAGGCGGCCACCGTCGGGCTCCCGTTCGGCACGGCCGCCGAGCGCCGGGCCCAGGTCGAACGGACCATCGCGACGCTGCGCGAGCTCGACGGCGACGCCCACCGCACCCCGGTCCTGATGGCCGCGCGCGGCCCGAAGGCGCTGAGGTTGGCCGCCCGGCTCGCCGACACCGTCACGCTCGCCGCGGACGCGCGCGCCGGCCGGAGCGAGGTCGCCGCCATGGCCGCCGCCGTGCGCACGGCGGCGGGGGAGCGCGCCGCGGACATCGAACTGGCCGTGAACGTCTTCGTGGTCGGCGACGAGCTGCCCCCGCAGATGGCCCGCTACATCGGCGTGGACCTGGCGGAGCTCGTCGCCGTCGACTCGATGGCCCTGCTGCGCGGCGGCCCCGGCGAGATCGTCGACGAGCTGCGACGCCGCCGCGACACGACGGGCATCTCGGCGGTCTCGGTCAGCGAGCCGTTCCTGGAGGTGTTGGCACCCGTGGTGGAACGGCTCACCGGAACCTAGCCGGCTGTGCCGACCGAGAGCTGGAACACCGACAGCGGATCCGCCCCGGAGAACAGGTGCCGGATGATCACCGCCGACGCCGCCTCCTGGTACAGCGCGTGCTCCATCCCGCCCGCGTCGAACGGCTCCGCGCCGACGTCGCGCACGAGCTGCGCCGCGACCGCCTTCGCGTCCTGGTGGCCGACGATCGGGGCGACGAGCGGCCGGCCGCCGAAGGTGGCGCGGGTCGCCCACACGTCGGCGTGCGCGTTGTGGAACGCCTTCGCGACGCGCGCCCCCGTCCTCACCGCGATCCGCCCGGCCAGTGATTCGCCCGGCGGCAGGTCGAGCGTGAAGTTCCCGGTCTCGACCGGGTTGGTGCAGTCGATCAGGATCGTGCCGGCCAGCGTGCCCTCGTCCGCGCCCGCTGCGACGAGCGTCGGGTCGACGCCTGGGTAGAGCACCGCGAGCAGGACGACCTCACTGCGCTCCGCGACGACGCGCAGCGGCGCGTGTTCGGCGCCGACGTGCTCGGCAAGCGCCTGCGCCTTGGCCGGTGTGCGGCCGCCGAGCACGACCCGATGACCGGCCTGCACCCAGTGCGGCACGAGCGCGGCCGCCATGCGGCCCGCGCCGAGGACTCCGATCTCCATCTCGCCTCCGAGGTCGGGTGGTTGGACCCGGCCGATCCTGGGCGGCCGTGGGGCACCGGACGGTGCCCCACGCGTCAGTCAGCGCCGCGCGCCGCGAGCAGCGCTTCCGTGTTCTGCTCCGCCCAGCGGGCGAGGGAGCGCACCGGCTCGAGGAGGGTCTCGCCGAGCGGGGTGAGGCGGTACTCGCTGCCCGGCGGGGCCGCGGGGATGCGCCGCCGCTCGACGAGCCCGTTGTCCTGCAGCTTGCGCAGGGTCTGGGTCAGCATCTTCTTGCTGATGCCGCCGATCCGCTCCTGCAGCTCCGCGTAGCGGTAGGGGCGCTGTCCGAGCGCGTGGATCACGACGACCGACCACGCGTCGGCGATCAGCTGCAGCGTCGTTCGCGCCGGGCAGTCGGCGAGGAAGACGTCGTGCTCCATCGGCACATCGTAGGGAGGAAACGCGCACGGCCCGCCGGACCAGCAGGTCCGGCGGGCCGTGCACAGCGTGTGCGACTTACGAGATCGGCCGGTCGGTCGGGTTGATCGGCCGCGGCAGGATGTCCCGCCCGGTGAGGTAGGCGTCCACGCCCGCGGCCGCCGCCCGGCCCTCGGCGATCGCCCACACGATCAGCGACTGGCCACGGCCCATGTCGCCCGCGGTGAACACGCCCTCGACCGAGGTCATGAACGAGTCGTCCCTGGCGACGTTGCCGCGCTCGTCGAACTCGACGCCGAGATCGACGAGCAGCTTGCTCTTCTCCGGCCCGACGAACCCCATGGCCAGCAGCACCAGCTGCGCGGGCAGCACCTTCTCGGTGCCCTCCACCGGGACGAACCGGCCGTCCGGACCGCGGCGCACCTCGACGATGCGCACCCCGGCGAGCTTGCCCTGCTCGTCGCCCACGAACTCGGTGGTGTTGACCGAGTAGAGCCGCTCCCCGCCCTCCTCGTGCGCCGAGGAGACCCGGTAGATCATCGGGTACGTCGGCCAGGGCATGGTCTCGGTGCGGTGCTGCGGCGGCATCGGCATGATCTCGAGCTGCGTCACCGACAGCGCGCCCTGGCGGTGGGCGGTGCCGAGGCAGTCGGCGCCGGTGTCACCGCCACCGATGATCACCACGTGCTTGCCCTCGGCGGTGATCGGCGGTTCGGCGATGTCGCCCTGCTGGACCTTGTTGGCCCACGGCAGGTACTCCATCGCCTGGTAGACGCCTTCGAGATCGCGACCGGGGACGGGCAGGTCCCGCCACGCCGTGGCGCCACCGGCGAGCACGATCGCGTCGAAGTCCGCGCGCAGCTGCTCGGCGGTGATGTCGGTGCCGACGTCGACGGAGGCGCGGAAGTGCGTGCCCTCCTCGCGCATCTGCTGCAGCCGCCGGTCCAGACGGAACTTCTCCATCTTGAACTCGGGGATGCCGTAGCGCAGCAGCCCGCCGATGCGGTCGGCCCGCTCGAACACGACCACGTCGTGCCCGACCCGGGTGAGCTGCTGGGCCGCCGCGAGCCCGGCCGGCCCGGAGCCGACGACCGCGACCTTCTTGCCGGTGCGCACCGGGGGCCGCACCGGGGTCACCCAGCCCTCGTCCCACGCCCGGTCGATGATCTCGATCTCGACCTGCTTGATGGTGACCGCGTCGTCGTTGATCGCCAGGACGCACGCCGCCTCGCAGGGGGCGGGGCAGAGCGTGCCGGTGAACTCCGGGAAGTTGTTCGTGGCGTGCAGCCGCTCCGCGGCCTTGCGCCAGTCCTTGCGGTAGACGAGGTCGTTCCACTCCGGGATGAGGTTGCCCAGCGGGCAGCCCTGGTGGCAGAACGGGATGCCGCAGTTCATGCAGCGGCCGGCCTGCTTCTCCAGCGTGGCGCGCGAGAAATCCTCGTAGACCTCTTTCCAGTCCCGCAGGCGCAGCTCGACCGGGCGACGGGTCGGCCCCTGCCGCGGGGTGGTGAGGAACCCCTTGGGGTCACCCATGTGCGGCCTCCATGATCGCGGCGTTGACGTCGCGGCCCTCCGCCTCGGCGGTGGCCTGCGCCTTCAGGACCCGCTTGTAGTCCTTCGGCATGATCTTGGCGAACCGGTTGACCGACTCCTCCCAGTCGGTGAGCAGCCGCTTCGCGACTGCCGAGTCGGTCTCGGTGTAGTGGCGCTCCACGACGTCGCGCAGGAACGCGCGGTCGTCGTCGTCGAGCGGGTCGATGTCGACCATCTCCGGGTTGACCCGGTGGCGCGGCAGGTCGAGCACGTACGCGATGCCGCCCGACATGCCGGCCGCGAAGTTGCGGCCGATCTTGCCGAGCACGACCACGCGGCCGCCGGTCATGTACTCGCAGCCGTGGTCACCCACGCCCTCGACGACGGCCAGCGCGCCGGAGTTGCGCACGCAGAACCGTTCGCCGACCACACCGCGGATGAACGCCTCGCCGGAGGTCGCCCCGTACAGGATGACGTTGCCGGCGATGATGTTCTCCTCGGCCGCGAACGGCGCCGACGGGTCGGGCCGCAGCGTGAGCCGCCCGCCGGACAAGCCCTTGCCGAAGTAGTCGTTGGTGTCACCGACCAGCCGCAGCGTGACGCCCTTGGGCACGAACGCGCCGAAGCTCTGCCCGGCCGAGCCGGTGAAGGTGACGTCGATCGTGTCGTCGGGCAGGCCCTCGCCGCCCCACCGCTTGGTGACCTCGTAGCCGAGCATCGTGCCGACGGTGCGGTTGACGTTGCGGATCGGCATCTCCAGCCGGACCTTGTCGCCGGAGGAGAGCGCCCCCTCCGACAGCTGGATCAGCGTGTTGTCCAGCGCCTTGTCCAGCCCGTGGTCCTGCTTGCGGGTGCACAGCCGCGGCGTGCCCGGGGGCAGGTCCGGCACCGCGAAGATCGGCGAGAGGTCCAGGCCCTTGGTCTTCCAGTGCCGGACGGCGTCGTTCGTGTCGAGCACCTCCGCGTGCCCGACGGCCTCGGCGATCGAGCGGAAGCCGAGCGCAGCCAGGTACTCGCGCACCTCCTGCGCGATGAAGCGCATGAAGTTGACGACGTACTCGGGCCGTCCGTCGAACTTGGCCCGCAGCTGGGGGTTCTGCGTCGCGACCCCGACGGGGCAGGTGTCGAGGTGGCAGACCCGCATCATGATGCAGCCCGACACCACCAGCGGCGCGGTGGCGAACCCGAACTCCTCGGCGCCCAGCAGCGCCGCGATGATCACGTCGCGGCCGGTCTTCAGCTGCCCGTCGGCCTGCACGACGATCCGGTCGCGCAGGCCGTTGGCCAGCAGCGTCTGCTGCGTCTCGGCCAGGCCGAGCTCCCACGGACCGCCGGCGTGCTTGATCGACGACAGCGGCGAGGCACCCGTGCCGCCGTCGTGGCCCGAGATGAGCACGACGTCGGAGTACGCCTTCGCGACGCCCGCCGCGACCGTGCCGACGCCGACCTGGCTGACCAGCTTCACGTGGATGCGGGCCCGCGGGTTGGCGTTCTTCAGGTCGTGGATGAGCTGCTTGATGTCCTCGATCGAGTAGATGTCGTGGTGCGGCGGCGGGGAGATGAGCCCGACGCCCGGCGTCGAGTACCGGGTCTTGGCGATCCAGGGGTAGACCTTCGCGCCGGGCAGCTGGCCGCCCTCACCGGGCTTCGCGCCCTGCGCGATCTTGATCTGGATGTCGTCGGAGTTGACCAGGTACTCGCTGGTCACGCCGAACCGACCGGACGCGACCTGCTTGATCGCGCTCCGCCGCGAGTCGCCGTTCGGGTCGGGCGTGAACCGTTCGGGGTCCTCGCCGCCCTCACCGGTGTTCGACCGCGCGCCGAGCCGGTTCATGGCGATCGCCAGCGTCTCGTGCATCTCCTTGGAGATGGAGCCGTACGAGATCGCGCCGGTGGAGAACCGCTTGACGATCTCCTCGACCGGCTCGACCTCCTCGATCGGCACCGGCGGGCGCACGCCCTCCTTGAACGTGAACAGGCCGCGCAGCGTCATCAGCCGGTGCGCCTGCTCGTCGACCGCCCGCGTGTACTCCTTGAAGATCTCGTAGCGGCCCTGGCGCGTGGAGTGCTGCAGCTTGAAGACCGTCTGCGGGTTGAACAGGTGCAGCTCGCCCTCGCGGCGCCACTGGTACTCGCCGCCGACGGGCAGCGTGCGGTGCGCCGGGCGCACCCCGTCCGGCGGGAACGCACGCCGGTGGTGGCGGAGCACCTCCTCGGCGAGCACGTCGAAGCCGACCCCACCCAGCCGGGACGTGGTCCCGGTGAAGCAGTAGTCGATGACCTCCTTGCTGAGGCCGACGGCCTCGAAGATCTGGGCACCGGTGTACGAGGCCACCGTCGAGACGCCCATCTTCGACATCGTCTTGCGCACGCCCTTGCCGAGCGCCTTGACGAGGTTCTTCGCCGCCGTGGCCGGGTCGACGCCGGGGATCTCGCCGCGCAGCGCCATCTCCTCGACCGTGGCCATCGCCATGTACGGGTTGACCGCGGCCGCGCCGAAGCCGAGCAGCAGCGAGATGTGGTGCACCTCGCGGGCGTCCCCGGACTCGACGAACAGCCCGACCCGGCTGCGGGTCTTCTCCCGCACCAGGTGCTGGTGCACCGCGCCGACCAGCAGCAGCGACGGGATGGGCGCCTGCTCGCGGGTGACCTCGCGGTTGGAGAGCAGGATCAGCCGGGCGCCGCCCTCGATGGCCGCGGACACCTCGGCGCAGATCTCGTCGAGCCGCTCCTTCAGGCCCGCACCGCCGCCGTCCGCGGGGAACGTGCCCCTCGCGGTGTAGACCTTGAAGCCCGGCTTGTCGCCGTCGTCGTTGATGTGGACGATCTTGGCCAGATCGTCGTTGCCGAGTACGGGGAACGGCAGGACGATCGTGCGGCAGCTGGCCGGCGTGGCGGCGAGCAGGTTCTGCTCGGGCCCGAGCTGGCTGGTCAGCGAGGTGACCAGCTCCTCGCGGATCGCGTCCAGCGGCGGGTTGGTGACCTGCGCGAACAGCTGGTTGAAGTAGTCGTAGACCTGCCGCGGGCGCTCCGAGAGCACCGCGATCGGCGCGTCGTTGCCCATCGAGCCGATCGGCTCGTTCCCGCTGGCCGCCATCGGCTTGAGCAGGACCGACAGCTCCTCCTCGGTGTACCCGAACGCCTGCTGGCCCTGCACCAGCTCGGCCTGCTCGGGCACCTCGCGCTCCCGCGCGGGCAGGTCCTTGAGGTGGATCAGCCCGGCGTGCAGCCAGTCGGCGTACGGGTGCTCCGCCGCCAGGGCGCCCTTGATCTCGGCGTCGTCGACGACCTTGCCGGCCGCGGTGTCCACCAGGAACATGCGGCCCGGCTCCAGGCGGCCCTTGCGCACGACCGCGCCCGGGTCCACGTCGAGCACGCCCACCTCGGAGGCGAGCACGACGGTGCCGTCCTCGGTGATCCAGTAGCGGGCCGGCCGCAGACCGTTGCGGTCGAGCACGGCGCCGATCTGGGTGCCGTCGGTGAAGCAGACCAGCGCGGGACCGTCCCACGGCTCCATCAGCGTGGAGTGGAACTCGTAGAAGGCCCGGCGGGCCGGGTCCATCTCGGTGTGGTTCTCCCACGCCTCCGGGATCATCATCAGCACCGCGTGCGGCAGGCTGCGACCGCCCAGGTGCAGCAGCTCCAGCACCTCGTCGAAGGTGGCGGAGTCGCTCGCGTCCGGGGTGACGATGGGGGAGAGCCGGGCCAGGTCGCCGGGGATCAGGTCGCTCTCGAGCAGCGCCTCCCGGGCGGCCATCCAGTTGCGGTTGCCGCGCAGCGTGTTGATCTCGCCGTTGTGGGCGACGTACCGGTACGGGTGCGCCAGCGGCCACGCCGGGAACGTGTTCGTCGAGAACCGCGAGTGGACCACCGCGAGCGCGGTCGTGATCCGCTCGTCGGCCAGGTCCGGGTAGAACGGCACGAGCTGCGGCTCGGCGAGCATGCCCTTGTAGACGATGGTGCGCGGCGACAGGCTCGGGAAGTAGACGCCGGTGGCGTGCTCGGCGCGCTTGCGCAGGCAGAACGTGCGCCGCTCGAGGTCGATGCCGGTCTCACCGGCCTTGCCCGCGACGAACAGCTGCTTGAACGCGGGCATGGCCGCGCGCGCCGTCGGGCCGAGGTCAGCGGCGTCGGGATCGGTCGGGAGGTCCCGCCAGCCCAGCACGACGAGCTGCTCCTCGTCGGCGAGCCGGTTGATCTCGGCGATGGCCGCATCCGCCTGGGCGGTGTCGGTCGGCAGGAAGGCGAGGCCCGCGGCGTACGCGCCGGCGGGCGGCAGGTCGAAGTCGACGACCGCCCGGAAGAACTCGTCCGGCACCTGGATCAGGATCCCGGCGCCGTCACCCGTGTTGGTCTCGGCGCCGCGGGCTCCGCGGTGCTCGAGGCGCAGCAGGGCCGTGATCGCCTTCTCGACGATGTCGTGGCTGCGCCGACCCTTGAGGTCGGCCACCATCGCGACACCGCAGGCGTCGTGCTCGAACTCCGGGGAGTAGAGCCCACCCGCCGACGGTGGGGACGGAACGACTGCCGGGCTGACGTGCCCGGGGTTCGTCCCAGCAGGCGTCTCAGCCAAGAGGACCTCCTGTCGTCTCGGTGCACCCCGACCTGACGGCATCGGGACGACGGTGCTGAAAAGTGGGGAGAGACTACGTGACTAGGCCGTCCGGATGCCTCCGGAGGGCGAACCGGAGCAGCCCGCAGCACCGAAGACCGTTGGTTCGTGGCCGCGGACGCCGGTGCGACACGACCGGAGGCTGTGGTGGGCTTCGGCCGGGTTCGTGCAGGTTGCAGGGCGCACGCGTCGGTGGGTGCGGGTTCCGCAGAACAATGTCGCACGTCGTGCCCGCAGCGCGCCATACGGAAGGGGAGTGAGTAGCGCAACCTCCCGTTCACATTGCGCGGAACCGCTGAACGGGTACAACCGCATGACGTGCGACACCCACGGAGGGTGGCGGATCACTCTCGCCGCACGTCAGACACGGTCGAGTGGACGGCGGCCGGGGTCCGTGACCGGCGCCACCGACTCCCCGCGGCGGCCCGGGCGGCGGCCGTCGCCGGGTCGTGGCGGCTGTAGTCCATCACGGTGATGATCCGGCCGAGCGGGCCGCTGGTGCCCGTCCGCGGGCTCCGCTCGCGAGAACGGCTCGCCTCATGGACAGGCCCCGCAGCCGCGTTGCCCCGGTCGGGTGACCGGCCGGCTCCACCGCGGGTCGCCGCGGTGGCCTGCCCGATGTCGGGTAGCACCCGCCCGACCGGCGCGGCGCCCACCCCCTAGACTCGTCGGGTCCGGTCGTGCGCCCGCGAGCTCCGGCTCACGGGCCTGCCGCGACCGCGGCGACGAGCCAGAACACGCCCGCCGGTGGCGAGCGGCGAGGGAGCCCGTGTGCGTCCCGGGCCGCCGTCGCACGTTCCACCAGTTCCACCGATGAGGAGTATGCAGTGAAGAGCACCGTCGAGCGGCTGAGCCCGACCCGGGTCCGCTTCAACGTCGAGGTGCCGTTCGACGAGCTCAAGCCGGACTTCGACCGCGCGTACAAGTCGCTCGCCAACCAGATCCAGGTCAAGGGCTTCCGCAAGGGCAAGGTGCCCGCGCGGGTCATCGAGGCGCGCATCGGCCGCGGGCCCATCCTGGACGAGGTCGTGAACGCGGCCATCCCGCGCCGCTACGAGGAGGCCGTGACCTCCTCGGAGGAGAAGCTGCAGCCGCTCGGCCGCCCGGAGATCGAGGTCACCGAGCTCGCCGACGGGGAGCGCCTCGCGTTCACCGCCGAGGTCGACGTGCGCCCGGAGATCACACTGCCCGACCTGTCGAGCATCTCGGTGACCGTCGACCCGGTCGAGGTCTCCGACGAGGACGTCACCGAGCAGCTGGACAACCTGCGGGCCCGCTTCGGCACCCTCACCGGGGTCGACCGGCCGGCGCAGAAGGACGACTTCGTGCTCATCGACCTGTCGGCCAGCGTCGACGGCAAGCCGGTCGAGGAGGCGCAGACGAGCGGCTTCTCCTACCAGGTCGGGCAGGGCGGCCTGGTCGAGGGCATCGACGAGGCCATCATCGGGCTCTCGGCCGGCGAGGAGCGCGTCTTCACCACCAAGCTGGTCGCCGGCGAGTTCGCCGGGCGCGACGCCGACGTCACCGTCAAGGTGACCGCGGTCAAGGAGCGCCACCTGCCCGAGGCCGACGACGAGTTCGCGCAGCTGGCCAGCGAGTTCGACACGCTCGAGGAGCTGACCGAGGACCTGCGCAACCGGCTGGCCCGGGTCAAGCGCATGGAGCAGGTCGGCTCGGCCCGCGACAAGGTGCTCGACGCGATCGTCGAGGCCACCGACGTGCCGCTGCCCGAGGGCATCGTGCAGGCCGAGGTCGACGCGGCGCTGCACGACGCCGTGCACCCGTTCGACCACGACGAGGAGAAGTGGGTCGCGGCGCTCGAGGCGCAGGGCACCACCCGCGAGGAGTGGGACCGCAAGACGCGCGAGGCCGCCGAGAAGTCGGTGCGCTCCCGGCTGATCCTCGACGCGCTGGCCGACGCCAACGACGTCACGGTGTCCGAGCAGGAGCTCTCCGAGCGGATCGTCTTCCAGGCCAGCCAGTACGGCATGCCGCCGGAGGAGTTCGTCCGCCGCCTGCAGGAGGCCGGCCAGCTGGGCGTCCTCTACGCCGACGCGCGCCGCAGCAAGGCGCTGATCCAGGCCGTCCGCCAGGCCACCGTGGTCGACACGGCCGGTGCACCGGTCGACCTGTCGGAGTTCCTCGGCCCGGACGAGGACGCCCCTGGATCGAGCACCGAGTCGAGCACCGAGGCGAGCACCGAGGCAGCGGCTGAGGACTCCTCCGACGACGCTGCGCAGGCCCCGGCGGCGTCGGGCACCGCGTCCTGACGAACGACCGACACGCCGGTCCGCACGCCCAGAGCGAACAACGCGGGTCCGTGGCCCGGCCGGCGCCGGTTTCCGCGTAGGGTCAGGAAGCGTGACAGGGGCTGACCGATTGGTTGCCGCAACGGCGATCGGCGAAAGCAGGGTGAAGTGAGGGATCAGGTGAATCGTCGGGTCGGGTCCCCGTTGTCGCGCAGCGGTTCCGGGTTCGGGATGGGACTCTCGGACTCGGTGTACGAGCGCCTCCTCGCGCAGCGCATCATCGTGCTGGGCCAGGAGGTCGACGACGAGATCGCGAACCGGATCTGCGCGCAGCTGCTGCTGCTCGCGGCGGAGGACTCCGAGCGCGACATCATGCTCTACATCAACTCGCCGGGCGGCTCGGTCACGGCGGGCATGGCGATCTACGACACGATGCAGTGGATCAAGCCCGACGTGCAGACCGTGGCGATGGGCCTGGCCGCGTCGATGGGCCAGGTGCTGCTCACCGCGGGTGCGCCGGGCAAGCGACTGGCCCTGCCGCACGCCGAGATCCTGATGCACCAGGGCTCGGCCGGTGTCGGCGGCGACGAGTCCGACATCGTGATCCAGTCGCGGCGGCTGAGCCGGATCAACCGCCAGCTCGCTGAGCTGACCGCGGCGGCGACCGGCCAGTCGGTCGAGACGATCATGCGCGATGCGGACCGCGACCGCTGGTTCACCGCGCAGGAGGCCATGGAGTACGGCCTCATCGACAAGATCATCCCGATCGGGCAGTTCGCCCGCGGCTTCGACGGCGTCAACTCGAACACCAGTGGCACGAACGGGGCGTCCTGAGATGGTGGGCGATTCATTCGACGGAGGTTTCAGGGCGATGTACTACCCGGGCTTGAATCCCCAGTCGGTGTACAACGTGCAGTTCGAGGAGCGCACGAACTACGGCGTGCGCACCATGACGCCCATCGCGAAGCTGTTCGAGGAGCGGATCATCTTCGTCGGCGGCACGATCGTCGGTGAGGCCGCGGACCAGCTGATGGCGCAGCTGCTCGTGCTGGAGTCGCTCGACCCGGACCGCGAGATCACGATGTACATCAACTCGCCGGGGTCGGGTCCCAACGACGAGTACGCCGACGACATCTACTCGCTCACCGCCGTCTACGACACGATGCAGTACGTCCGGCCGGACATCCGCACGGTCTGCCTCGGGCAGGCGGTGTCGACGGCGGCCGTGCTGCTCGCCGCGGGCGCCCCGGGCAAGCGGCTCACGGTGCCGAACGCGCGGGTGCTGATCCGGCAGCCGCGCAGCGGCTCGCCGCGCCGGGCCCAGATCACCGATCTGGAGATCAAGGCCCGCGAGGTGTCGCGGACCCGTAAGCTCCTGGAGACCACGCTGGCCCGGCACACGGGCAAGTCGGTCGAGGAGATCCGCCGCGACATCGAGCGCGAGAAGATCCTGACGGCCGAGGAGGCCAAGGAGTACGGGATCGTGGACGAGATCATCCAGAGCCGCAAGCTCTCCGCGGTCTGAGCCAGAGGGCAGGTTTCCGCATCTACAGCAGGGTTCTGCACGTCCGGTCGGCGCGTCACCCGAATCTCCGTGGCGCTGATGCTCCCGCGGGGGCGCGTCGACCGGGTACCGTCACTAGGGCGCGTCGGACGGGCGCGCCAGATGGGACTGGGGTCTGCGCTCATGGCACGCATCGGTGACGGCGGTGACCTGCTCAAGTGCTCGTTCTGCGGGAAGAGCCAGAAGCAGGTCAAGAAACTCATCGCCGGCCCTGGGGTCTACATCTGCGACGAGTGCATCGATCTCTGCAACGAGATCATCGAGGAAGAGCTGGCGGAGTCGAACGACGTCAAGCTCGACGAGCTGCCCAAGCCGGCCGAGATCCACGAGTTCCTCGACCAGTACGTCGTGGGCCAGACGCAGACCAAGCGCACGCTCGCGGTCGCGGTCTACAACCACTACAAGCGCATCCAGGCGGGGGACAAGGGGCGCGACGGCGACAACGTCGAGCTGGCCAAGTCGAACATCCTGATGCTCGGCCCCACGGGCTGCGGCAAGACGTACCTCGCCCAGACCCTCGCGAAGATGCTGAACGTGCCGTTCGCGATCGCGGACGCCACGGCTCTGACCGAGGCCGGTTACGTCGGTGAGGACGTCGAGAACATCCTCCTCAAGCTGATCCAGGCTGCGGACTACGACGTCAAGCGCGCCGAGACCGGGATCATCTACATCGACGAGGTCGACAAGATCGCCCGCAAGTCGGAGAACCCGTCGATCACCCGGGACGTCTCCGGCGAGGGCGTGCAGCAGGCCCTGCTGAAGATCTTGGAAGGCACCACGGCGAGCGTGCCGCCGCAGGGCGGGCGCAAGCACCCGCACCAGGAGTTCATCCAGATCGACACGACGAACGTCCTGTTCATCGTGGCGGGTGCCTTCGCCGGGCTGGAGAAGATCATCGCCGATCGGATCGGCAAGCGGGGCATCGGCTTCGGTGCGGACATCCGCTCGAAGAACGACCTCGACGTCTCGGAGACCTTCGCCGAGACGATGCCCGAGGACCTGATCAAGTTCGGTCTGATCCCCGAGTTCATCGGCCGGCTGCCGGTCGTGGCCTCGGTGACCTCGCTCGACAAGGAAGCGCTGGTCAAGATCCTCACCGAGCCGCGCAACGCGCTGGTGAAGCAGTACCAGAAGCTGTTCGAGATGGACGGCGTCGAGCTGGAGTTCACCCCCGACGCGCTGTCCGCGGTGGCCGACCAGGCGATCCTGCGCGGCACCGGCGCCCGTGGCCTGCGGGCGATCATGGAGGAGGTCCTCCTCCCGGTGATGTACGAGATCCCCAGCCGCGACGACGTCGCCAAGGTGGTCATCACCGAGCAGACCGTGCGCAGCAACGTCAACCCGACGATCGTGCCGCGCACCCCGCCGCGCCGGGAGCGCCGCGAGCGGTCCGCCTGACCCTCCGTCGAGAACGAGTTGCGGTGATCAACAGGCCCTGTTGATCACCGCAACGTCGTTCTCGACGTGTGCGTCACTCCAGAGCGTGTGAAGGTCGTCGCACTGAGCGCCGGGAAACGGGCGTGCCGCCACCGGGGAGGGCTACCGTCGCAGAATGCCTGCCACTAGTAACGCGACCGCCCTGTTCGACTGGGTTACCTCGGTGGCCGCCGAGCTCGGCATCGAGGACGCGGTCGACCCCGACTCGATCGTCGACACCGTCCTCGACATGACGGCCGACGTCGCCCAGACCGTCAGCCGGCCCAGCGCCCCTGTCACCGCGTACCTGCTCGGGATCGCCGCGGGCCGGTCCACCGACCCGAAGGCCGCGGCGCGGGAGCTCGCCACGAAGGTCACCGCCCTCAGCGGTGGGTGGCGGAAGGCCGAGGCCGGCTGACCGGCCGGGGTCAGCCCGTCACATCGAAGTCCGACAGCACCTTGACGGGGCACAGGCGCACCAGCAGTTCGCCCGCGACCCCGTTGCGTCTGCCGAACTCCTCCGCGCGCTCGGCGCCCATGTACCGGGCGCCGATGCGCGTGGCCCAGGCGCGGAGCTCGTCCAGGTCCTCGGAGNCCGTCGCGGTGCCCTGCACCTGCACGTAGGAGTACGGCGGGCTGCNCTCGTCCACGCACAGCGCCAGGCGTGGGTCGCGCATCAGGGCGCGGCCCTTGGCCGACAGTGCGCCGGTGGTGAACACCAGCTCGTCGGTCCGTTCGTCCACGACGAACCAGACCGGGGCGACCAGCGGCCGCCCGTCCTTCGCGGCCCACGCCAGCTTTCCCGTGCGCGTGCCTTCGGACAGGAACGCGCGCACCTCGTCGGTGAAACCCACCACCAGCGCAGCCTAAGGGTCCGTCCGGGCGGACTCCCGTGGCATCGCGCGGGTTCGCGATGCAGGATTGCCGTGTGCAGACGGTGTGTGGGATGGCGCGGAGCGTGCAGCGGCTGGTGGTCCGCCGCCGTCCTGCCGCACCACCCGTCCCGCCGGTGCGACTGCTCGCCGTGGGTCGCCGCCCGCTGGTGACCGACAAGCTCGGCCCGCAGCGCTACGCCGGCGCGACGCTCGACCAGGTCGACTCCACGACGTGCGGCAGCGCCGTGCTCGTCGCCATCGCAGCGTGGGCGGAGCCCGCGGAGCTGGAGCGCCTGGAGGGCACCGGTCGGGCCGTGGCCGGCTCCGGCCTCTCCGCGGCCACTGCCACGTCCGCGGTGGGCTTCGGGGCTCGCTACGACGTGCGCCAACTGCAGGTGCACCGCGAGTCCACCCGGTTCTGGCCCGCAGCGCTGGGCACCTCCCCGTGGGGGATGGTGGCGTGGCTGCGCCGGCACGCCCCGGCCGCGGGCCCGTACCGGGTACGGCTGGTGGACGACACCTCCGCCGCCGACCTCGGCGAGGCGATCGAGTCGGTCGACCGCGCCCTCGCCGCCGGCCGGCCCGTGCCGCTCCTGGTCGGCACGTTCATCCCGCGGCACTACGTGATGGCCGTCGGTGCGGGGCCCGCCGGGTGGCGGGTCTACGAGCCGACGAGCGGCGAGGTGCGCGAGGTGCCGCGCGACGCGGTGCGCGCCCACGCCACCCGCCGGCTGCTCGGGTTCGACCGGCTGCACGCCCTGCTGCTGCCCGTCTGACGCCGCCCGGTTAGCAGGAGTCACTGCCGCGCGCAAGTGCCGTGCGGGCCGCTCGTAGACTTGGGGGGTGACCGAGACCCTCCCCACCCGAGCTGCCGACCTGCCCGCCCAGTGGAACCCGGGCGAGGTAGAGGTCGGCATGTACGAGCGGTGGGTCGAGGCCGGCTACTTCGAGGCCGACCCGACGAGCGGACGCCCGCCGTACTGCATCGTCATTCCGCCGCCCAACGTCACCGGCAGCCTGCACTACGGGCACGCCATGGACCACACGCTCATCGACATCCTGACCCGCCGCAAGCGGATGCAGGGCTACGACGCGCTGTGGCTGCCCGGCATGGACCACGCCGGCATCGCGACCCAGAGCGTCGTGGAGCGCCAGCTCGCCGAGAACGGCGAGCCGAGCCGGCGGGAGATGGGCCGTGCGGCGTTCGTCGAGCGCGTGTGGCAGTGGAAGGCCGAGTCCGGCGGCCTGATCCTGAGCCAGATGAAGCGGCTCGGCGACGGCGTCGACTGGACCCGCGAGCGCTTCACCCTCGACGAGGGGCTGTCGCGCGCCGTGGTCACGATGTTCAAGCGCATGTTCGACGACGGCCTGATCTACCGGGCCGAGCGGATGGTCAACTGGTCGCCCGCCTTGCAGAGCGCGATCAGCGACATCGAGGTCGACCACAAGGAGGTCGAGGGCGAGCTCGTCTCCATGCGCTACGGCGACGGCGAGGACTCGATCGTCGTGGCCACCACCCGCGTCGAGACGATGCTGGGCGACACCGCGGTCGCGGTGCACCCGGAGGACGAGCGCTACTCCCACCTGGTCGGCAAGGAGATCGTGCTGCCGATCGTGGGGCGACGGATCCCGATCATCGCCGATGAGCACGTCGACCCGGAGTTCGGCACCGGGGCGGTCAAGGTGACGCCGGCCCACGACCCGAACGACTTCGAGATCGGCCGCCGCCACGACCTGCCGATGCCGACGATCCTCGACGAGTCGGGCGTCGTCACCGGCACCGGTACCCGCTTCGACGGGATGGACCGCTTCGCGGCCCGCGAGGCGATCAAGGAGGAGCTGCGCCGGCAGGGCCGCATCGTCAAGGAGGTCCGGCCGTACAAGCACTCGGTCGGGCACGACTCGCGCACCGGCGTGGTCATCGAGCCGCGGCTGTCGCTGCAGTGGTTCGTCAAGGTCGAGTCGCTGGCGAAGCGGTGCGCCGAGGCCGTCCGCTCCGGGGAGACCGTGATCTACCCGCGGGAGATGGAGGCCCGGTTCTTCCAGTGGGTCGAGTCGATGCACGACTGGTGCATCTCCCGGCAGCTGTGGTGGGGCCACCGCATCCCGGTGTGGTACGGGCCGAACGGCGAGGTCGTCTGCGTCGGCCCGGACGAGGAGCCGCCCTCCGGCGAGGGCTGGGTGCAGGACGAGGACGTGCTGGACACGTGGTTCTCCTCGGGCCTGTTCCCGTTCTCCACGCTCGGCTGGCCGGACGACACCCTCGACCTGCGCACGTACTACCCGAACTCCGTCCTCGTCACCGGCTACGACATCCTGTTCTTCTGGGTCGTCCGGATGATGATGTTCGGGACCTACGCCACCGGGAAGTCGCCCTTCGCCCACGTCTACCTGCACGGGCTCGTCCGCGACGAGCACGGGGCGAAGATGTCGAAGTCCAAGGGCAACGTGAAGGACCCGCTGGAGCTGATCGACGCCTACGGCGCCGACGCGCTGCGGTTCACGATCGCGCGCGGCTCCAACCCGGGTGCCGACATGTCGCTGTCGGAGGACTGGGTCGCCGGCTCCCGCGCGTTCGGCACGAAGCTGTGGAACGCCACCCGGTTCGCGCTGTCCAAGGGCGCGTCGCCGACGCTGCCGCTGCCGAAGCGCCCGACCGACGCCGACGCCTGGATCCTCGGCCGGTTGCGCGAGGTCGCCGCAGAGACCGACGCGCTGCTGGACGAGTACCAGTTCGCGAAGGCCGCCGAGGGCCTCTACCACTTCACGTGGGACGAGTTCTGCTCCTGGTACGTGGAGCTGTCGAAGGCGCAGCTGGCCGACGAGGCGACCGCCGAGGGCACCCGCGCGGTGCTCGGCCACGTGCTGGACACGATCCTGCGGTTGCTGCACCCGATGATGCCGTTCATCACCGAGGCGCTCTGGCAGGCGCTCACCGGTGGTGAGTCGGTCGTCATCGCGGAGTGGCCGAAGGAGCCCGGCGCGCCGGTCGACGAGGGCGCCACCCAGCGCATGGCCGACCTGCAGCGCCTGGTCACCGAGATCCGCCGGTTCCGCTCCGAGCAGCGGGTCCCGGACAACCGCCGGATCGCCGCGAAGCTGATCGGCCTCGACGAGGCGGGCCTCGGCGGGCACCGCAACGCGATCGCGTCGCTGGTGCGCCTGACCGAGCCCGGCCCGGAGTTCTCCACGACCGCCACCCTGGAGGTCGTCCTCTCGACGGGCCGCGTGCACGTGGAGATCGACACCTCGGGCGCGATCGACGTCGAGGCCGAGCGCACCCGGCTGAACCGGGATCTCGCCGCGGCGCAGAAGGAGCTGGCGCAGGCGGAGAAGAAGCTGGGCANCGAGGCGTTCCTCGCGAAGGCGCCCGCCGAGATCGTGGAGAAGATCCGCGCCCGGCACGCCGCCGCGCTCGCCGAGATCGAACGGATCAACTCCAGGCTGGCGGCGCTTCCGAAGTGAGCGGTCCCGAGGACGACTTCGACGACGCCGCGGACTTCGACGGCGCGGACTTCGACGGGGACGACCACCGCTTCGCGGGCGAGGACGGCTCCGACGAGGAGGGCGACCGCCGCCCGTCGGGCGCGGAGGGCACCGGTGAGGTGCTCGACCACGAGAACGCGCTGATCGCGCACGTCCTCGACCAGATCCGCGGCTCGGAGAACCCCGACGTCGTCCCAGCGCAGTCCACGGTGGCGGGGTTCGCCGAGTTCCTCGCCGTCGACGCGGTGCTGGACAAGCGCTGGCCCGAGTCGGTGATGGAGCCGTCGCTGGACCGGATCCGGGCGCTGATGGAGGCGCTGGGCGAGCCGCAGCGCGGCTACCCGGTCGTGCACGTGACCGGCACGAACGGCAAGACGTCGACCGCGCGCATGGTGGACGCGATCCTCACCGAGATCGGGCTGCGCACCGGTCGCTACACGAGCCCGCAGCTGCAGCGCACCACCGAGCGCATCAACGTCGACAACCGGCCGATCACCGCGGAGCGGTTCGTCGAGCTGTACCGCGAGGTCCTGCCGTTCGTCGAGATCATCGACGCCCGGATGGGGCAGTTGTCGAAGTTCGAGGTGCTCACCGCGATGGGGTTCGCGGCGTTCGCCGACGCCCCCGTCGAGGCCGCGGTGATCGAGGTCGGGCTGGGTGGCCAGTGGGACGCCACCAACGTCGCCGACGCGTCGGTCGCGGTGATCGCGCCGATCGGCGTCGACCACGTCGAGTACCTCGGCAAGGACGTGCTGTCGATCGCGCGGGAGAAGGCCGGGATCATCAAGCCCGGCTCCGTCGCCGTGCTGGCCGAGCAGGACCCGCAGGTGGCCGAGCTGCTCCTGCGGCGCTGCGTCGAGGTCGACGCGCAGGTCGCCCGCGCGGGCTCGGAGTTCGGGGTGCAGGAGCGGGAGCTGGCCGTCGGCGGGCAGCGGCTCACGCTCAAGGGGCTGGGCGGCGTGGTCGACGACATCTTCCTGCCGCTGCACGGCGAGCACCAGGCGAGCAACGCCGCGCTCGCGCTGGCCGCGGCCGAGGCGCTGGTCGGGGCCGGGCCGCAGCAGCCGATCGATCCCGACGTCATCCGGGCGGCGTTCGCCTCGGTGCAGTCGCCGGGCCGGCTGGAGCGGCTGGCGTCGGCCGGGGACGGGCCCACGGTGTTCACCGACGCCGCGCACAACCCGCACGGCGCCCGCGCCCTGGCCGCCGCGCTCACCGCGGACTTCCGCTTCGAGCGCCTCGTCGGCGTGCTGGCCGTGCTGCAGGACAAGGACGTGCGCGGCATCCTCACCGAGCTCGAACCGGTCCTGCACGAGGTCGTCGTCACCACCAACTCCTCGTCGCGGGCGATGGACGCCGACGAGCTGGGCGCGCTGGCGAGCGAGGTGTTCGGTGCGCAGCGGGTGTCCGTCGAGCCGGAGTTCTCCCGGGCCGTGGAGGAGGCCAAGGAGCTGGCCGAGGAGGGTGGCGACTCCGGCGTCGGCGTGGTGATCACTGGCTCGGTGGTCACGGCGGGCGAGGCGCGCACGCTCTTCGGGCGGGAGCCGGCATGACCGGATCCGCCGGAGCACCGGAGTGTGGACCGTGAGTGGCCGGCCTGAGGGGGCCGCGGATCCACCGGAGCCGGGCGGGGGCGTCGACCGGAGCATCCGCGGGGTGTTCGCTGCGGCGCTCGGGCTCGAAGCCATCGTCGTCGGACTCGCGCTGCTGGTGCTGCCGAAGTTCACCGAGGCCCCGTCCGGCGCCGGGATCGCGATCATCGGCGCCCTCGCGGTGGCGATGCTGGTCGCGGCCGGCCTGCAGCGTCGCCCGTGGGGGCTCGCGGTGGCGCTCCTCCTGCAGGCGGCGGTGATCGTCGCCGGGTTCGTGCTGGTCCCTGCCCTGGGCGTCATGGGCGTGGTGTTCGCCGGGGTGTGGGCGTTCCTGCTGTGGGTCCGCCACGACGTGGCCCGTCGGCAGGCCGCGGGTGAGCTGCCCGCGCAACAGGTTCGCGAACAGTAGGCAACGAACCGGTCACGACGGCGCCTCCTGCGACACCCTGGGCAGATGCGCTCCGTGCTGCGCCGTCCCGTCGTCGTCACCGGGCTGGGGATCGCGGCCGTGCTGGCCGTGGTCGCCCTCTTCGTGTTCGAGCCGTGGAAGCTCGTCGTCGACGAGCATGTGGACGAGGCCGTGCCCACAGCGCCCACAGCGGTCGCAGCACCTGCGGGGCCCGCGGCGGCCGCCGAGCCGATGGTGCTGGCCCGCGGCGAGTTCGTCGCGCACGAGCACGCCAGCAGCGGCAGCGTCGTGGTGCTCGGTCTGCCCGACGGTTCGCGGGTGCTGCGCCTGGAGGACCTGCGCACCAGCAACGGTCCGAAGCTGCGGGTCTGGCTCTCGGACCAGCCCGTGATCGAGGGCCGCGACGGCTGGCACGTGTTCGACGACGGCCGGCGCGTCGACCTGGGCGGGCTGAAGGGCAACATCGGCAGCTCCAACTACCCGGTGCCGACCGACGTCGACCTCACCGAACTGTCCAGTGTGTCCATCTGGTGCGAGCGGTTCTCGGTCTCGTTCGCCGCTGCGGAGCTGCGGCCGGTCACCGCATGAGGTGATGCTGAGAGCCGGTGCCGAAGTGAGACCGCGTCGGGGTGGCCGAGCGGCGCGATCCAGGTCGATGATGGCGCCATGACGGTCACGTCGCCGCGCTCGATCCATCTGGACCAGACGCGTGTCGCTCTGGTGGTGCTGCTCGGCGTCGCTCAGGCCGCCGTCGTGGTGGCCGGGGCGTTCGGCAGCCTCGGAACCCGCGTCGGCGACGTCGCCCAGGCTCATCCGACTCCGCTGCTGCCCGCCTGGTGGGCGTCGCTGATCTGGATCCCGATCGGCCTGGGCTTCCTCGCCTACGCCGGCTACCAGTGCTTCCCCCGCCAGCGGCACCGGCACCTGCACCGGCGCACGGGCTGGTGGCTCGCCGCGGCGGCGCTGTGCACGCTGCTGTGGACGCTCAGCTGGACGACCGGGCGGTTGCTGCTCGCCGAGCTCCTCCTGGTCGGGGTGCTGGTCAGCACGGCCGTCGTGTTCGGGAGGCTGTCTCGCGAGCCCGCGACGAGCACCGCAGAGCGCGCTGCGTTCCGGGTGCCGGTCTCGGTGTACGCGGGGTGGGCGTCGACCGCGATGGTCGTCGGCACCGCGACCACGGGGGCGTGGATCGGGCTGCCGGGAGCCACCGCGATCGCTTCGGTCGCCGCGGTGATCGTGCTGATCGCTTTCGCGACGATCGTGGCCTGGGTGATCCTCAACGGCACCGCGGTCGTCGGCTACGTCGCCGCCGTCGCGTGGGCGATCGCCGCGATCGTCGCGAACGAGCCACCGGCTGCCGTCTCGGGTGCGGCGGTCCTCGTGCTGGTTGTGGTTTTCGTCTCAACCGTCCGCCGTCTCGCAACCTCCGCAGACCGTGTGCGTGCTGCGTTCGGCTGATCCGCTCGTACTCTGCTCCCTCCCGGTGGCCGCGGGTCATTGACCGTTCACCGGTCGGTCACCGTTAGTGAACATCGTTCTCTGGATCTGGGGGTGAGGCTGCCCTACGATTCGGACATTCCGTCGTACCCCAGCGCGGCGGATCGGCGAGGACGCCGAATTCTCAGGATTTCTGCGTGGCTGGTCGGGGAGCTGCGCTGCGACGGCGGGAGACCGATGGGCGCCGCAGCCGAGAACGACAGAGCGAAAACGGAGAGCGAGCGGTGACCGCCCGGCGGGCGGTGGTGCTCGCCGGGGGCTTGGGCACCCGGTTGCGCCCGTACACGGCGGTCATCCCGAAACCCCTGCTCCCGGTCGGTGACCAGCCCATTCTCGAGATCGTGCTGCGCCAGCTGCGCCGGCACGGGTTCGACAGGGTGTCGATCGCGACCGGCCACCTCGCGCAGCTGATCGAGGCCTTCTTCGGCGACGGTGGAGCGTTCGATCTGAAGATCGACTACTTCCGCGAACGGGAGGCGCTCGGCACCGTCGGCGCACTCGCGATGATCGAGGGGCTCGAGGAGCCGTTCCTCGTGATGAACGGAGATGTCCTCACCGATCTCGATTACACACAGTTGATGAATGATCACATCCGCAGCGGGGCCGCGGCGACCATCGCGGCCCGCCGGCAGGAGGTGAAGATCTCGCTCGGCGTGCTCCACTTCGGGGACGAGAGCGACGGCACCCGCGTCACCGACTACGTGGAGAAGCCCGCGATCCACTACGAGGCATCGATGGGCGTGTACTGCTTCAGCCCGCGCGCGCTGGAGCACATCGTGCCCGGTGAGCGGCTCGACTTCCCCGAGCTGGTCCTGCGGCTGATCCGGGCCGGCGAGACGGTGAACGCCTGGCGGTCCGACGCCTACTGGCTCGACATCGGCCGGCACGACGACTACGAGCGCGCTACGGAGGAGTTCGAACGCATGCGTCACCGGCTGCTGCCCGAGCCGCCCCAGCTGTTCGGCCCGCGCACCGCGCCGGCCGAGCCCGCACCGGTCGCGATGGGGCGGGGCGCATGACGGTCCTGGTCACCGGCGGAGTGGGTTACATCGGGATCGGGACCTGCGCCCAGCTGCTGGAGTCCGGGCGGACCGTGCGCGTGCTCGACTCGCTGCTGCACGGTCAGCGTGATCTCGCCGACCAGCTCGCCGCGTCCGGCGTCGAGGTGCAGATCGGCGACATCCGCGATCCCGTGGCCCGCGCGAAGGCCCTCGCCGGGGTCGACGAGGTCGTGCACCTGGCCGCGATCGTCGGCGATCCCGCGTGCGCCCGCGATCCGCGGCACTCGAACTCGGTGAACGTCGAGGGCGCCACGGCGATGGTGCGCGACGCCGCGGCGGCCGGGGTGCAGCGGTTCGTGTTCGCCTCCACCTGCTCGAACTACGGCCGCATGGCCGACCCCACGGTGCCGATCACCGAGGAGGGGGAGCTCCGCCCGGTGTCGCTGTACGCCGAGCAGAAGGTCGGCATCGAGGAGCTGCTGCTCGCGGGTGGGCACGGGATGGTCGCGACCTGTCTGCGGTTCGCCACGATCTACGGGGTCGCCCCGCGCATGCGGTTCGACCTGACCGTCAACGAATTCACCCGCGACCTGTGGGCGGGCCGGCACCTGGAGGTGTTCGGCGAGCAGTTCTGGCGACCGTACGTGCACGTGCGCGACGCGGGCCGGGCGGTGCGCGCGGTGCTCGACCACCCCGCGGACGTCGTCGGCGGGCAGGTGTTCAACGTCGGCAACAGCGCCGAGAACTACCGCAAGCTCGACATCGTCGAGGCCGTCACCAAGGCCGTGCCGAACGCGTCGGTGTCGTTCGTGGCGCGCGACGAGGATCCTCGCGACTACAAGGTCTCCTTCGACAAGATCGCGCGGGTGCTCGGCTTCACCACCACCGCGACCGTACCCGACGGGATCGCCGAGGTGATCGAGGCGCTGGAGGCGGGCCGCTTCGCCGACCCGTTCTCACCGATCCACCGAAACTAGCCGGGCAGGTCCACCCGCTGGAGGGTGCCGTCGGTGTTCTGCACGACGCCGCCCTCGACGGTGGTCGGTGCGACCAGCAGTTCGTCGTGCGCGATCACCACGACCGCGCCGGTCGCCGGGTCGGCGCGCAGCACCACGCCGTCCGCGCAGACGACGACGGGCCGCCCGGCGCCGTCGAGCACGAGGTGGGCACCGGGGAGCGCCAGTTCGCTCGGTGGCACACCGCGGGCCAGCTGCACGGCCGCGGGGGTGGGATCGGCGCGCCGGTCGCCCGCGTCGACGACGGTGGTTCCGGTGGTTCCGTCGGTGGTGACCAGCCGACCGTCGGCGAGGAACCAGCCCCGGCCGTCGGCCCGGACGACGCCGGCGGTGACGGGGCCGGTCAGCGCCCGCGCAACGGCGTCCGGGACCGCGCCGGCCAGCCCGGACGCGCTCGCCAGCAGGGGAGCGCGGCCGCCCAGATCGGGGACGAGGAGAGTGTCCTCGCCCACCGGGACCGGCGGGAACCGCTCCGGCGGGCTCCCCGGGCGGGCGTGCACGAGGGCGCCCTGCCCAGCAGCGACCCGTTCCAGCCACCACACGCCGCCGCTGCCGTCGGGCACGACCGGCCCCGGCTCGGGGTCGTCGCGGCGGCCGAGCACGACCCGGGTGCCACCGCTGACCAGCGCTACCTCCGACCGTGCTCGGCTCACCCATGCGCCGGTCACCGACAGGGGAGTGCCGTGCCGCTCGGCGCCGGTGGTGCCGACGGGGACGAACGCGATCGGCGGCCCGGCCCGCGGCGGGTGCGGCACGCAGGTCGGTGTCGGTGGCGGATCGAGCAGGGTCGTCGCGGCGGCGGGAAGCCGCCACAGGCCCGCTGCCGGGCCGGCGACGAGGACGTCGACGTCCCCGGCCGGGGTCACGTGCAGCGCGGTGACCGGGCCGGGCAGCGGATCGGCGGCCACCTGCAGCGTCCCGTCCGGTGCGACGCGGACCAGCCGGGTCGCCGTGGCCAGCCAGGTCCCTCCGTCCGGTGCCGGGACGGGCGGGGCCGTGGCGCCCTCGAGGTGGGCGTCCCGGGCGGTGCGGGTCAGGCCGCAGGTCGGGTCCGCGCCGCCGGCCAGCAGGTCGACGCGGGCCGCGGTCGGAGTGGGCTCGATGCGTTCGAGCCGGGCGCCGGAGGGCCGGCCGACGATCCGCAGCCCGGTCTGGCCGAGCGGCACGGTCTCCTCCAGCCGGAGCGGGGCCGCGCCGGGCGGGAACCCGATCACCAGCACCGGCAGGTAGGTGGCGGGGATCTGCTGCCGGCCGTGGTGGAGCCGCAGATCGAGCAGGCGGACCGTTGCGGGTGGATCGCCGGCCGCGCGCAGCCACAGCGCGCCGTCGGGGCCGACCGGGCCGGCGGCGGTGACGGCGTGGATCTCCAGGTCGACGGGGTCGCCCGCGCGCAGGCTCGTGACCCGTACCCGGTCCGCTGCGACGCGCTGCGCGACCCGGTCCCCGGCGATCCCGAGGATCTCCCCGGTCACGTCGGTGCGGGCGACGACCTGGGCGAGACCGGAGTCGTCGATGCGGATGATCGCGGTGCCGGTCGCGACGGCGGTGCCGCCGGCGACGGTGCCGAGCCGCGCCGGGCCGTCGGGGAGGGCGGCGGGCCCGGACCGCGGCGGTTCGGGGGAGACGGCGGCCAGCCGGGTCCACGCGCCGCTGCGTCCCGGCGCGGCGAGCGGGCCGGGCACCGCGACGACGAGGGCCGCGGCCACCGCGGCCGCGAGGAGGACGGGCAGCAGCGGCCGCCCCGAGGCACCGGCCAGCACCAGGACCCCGGCCGCGGCGGTGAGCCAAGCGCCCGGTGCCGAGGTCGGCCCCCAGCCGGCCAGCACGACCGCACCGGCTGCGACCAGCCCCGCCCCGGCGGCGCCGAGGGCCAGGCGCGCCGGCAGAACCGGGGCGAACAGGACGGCCAGGGCTGCGCCGACCGCGAGCGCCGCCACGAGCACCGTGGCGGCGAGGCCGAGGACCGCCGCACCCCGCCACACGTCCACGGCGAGCACGGGCGCGCCCGGTGCGAGCAGCACCGGCGCCTCGGCGGTCCACCACGGCAGCGCCAGCGCAGCCGCACCGCACAGCCCGAGCCCGGCGGCCGTCGCGCGGACGGCGGAGTCGAGGCGGGCCGGCATGGCGCCCCCAGCGAGGGTGACCAGGAGGATGACCGGACAGGGTGATGGCAGGAAAGCCGTTTTCGAGCAAGCGGTCAAACCGGTTCCGCACCCTGGATGTGCAGGGCCGAGTCCGTACTCGCACGGCTGCCCGCGCCCGCCCCAGCACCATCGGGAGGCAGACCGCGGTGGTCGTCGAGTCGAGGGCGGGCGAGCCGTGATCCGGCGACGGAGGAGCCGGGCCCGATCGAGCACAGCTACTCTGGTGCAGCGTGACGCCCCCTCCGTCCGTCTTCCCCGCGCTCGAACCACTGCTGCCCCGTGTCGCCAAACCGGTGCAGTACGTCGGTGGTGAGCTCAACGCGCAGGTGAAGGACTGGGACACGGCCGCGGTGCGCTGGGCGCTGATGTACCCCGACGCCTACGAGGTGGGCCTGCCCAACCAGGGCATCCAGATCCTCTACGAGCTCCTCAACGAGCGCCCTGACGTGCTGGCGGAGCGCTGCTACGCGGTCTGGCCGGATCTCGAGGCGCTGATGCGCGAGAACGGCGTCCCGGCCTTCACGGTCGACGCGCACCGGCCCCTCGGTGCCTTCGACGTCATCGGTGTCAGCTTCGCCACCGAGCTCGGTTACACCAACCTGCTCACCGCGCTCGACCTGGCCGGTATCCCGCTGCACTCCGCCGACCGCGGCGTCGACCACCCGGTCGTCATCGCCGGCGGGCACGCGGCGTTCAACCCGGAACCGATCGCCGACTTCATCGACGTCGCAGTGCTCGGTGACGGCGAGGAAGTCGTCGGCGAGATCACCGACGTCGTCGCGGCCTGGAAGGCCGACGGCCGCCCCGGCGGGCGCCGTGAGCTGCTGCTGCGGCTGGCCGAGACCGACGGCTGCTACGTTCCCGGCTTCTACGAGGTCAGCTACGGCGCCGACGGCGCGATCGCTTCGGTGGAGCCGACCGATCCGCGCGTGCCGGCTCGGGTCATGAAGCGCACGACGGTCGACCTGGACGACTGGCCGTACCCGAAGGCGCCGCTGGTGCCGCTCGCCGAGACCGTGCACGAGCGGGCCAGCGTGGAGATCTTCCGCGGCTGCACCCGCGGCTGCCGGTTCTGCCAGGCCGGGATGATCACCCGCCCGGTGCGGGAGCGCAGCCTGGAGACCATCGGCAAGATCGTCGATTCGGCGGTGCGCAACTCCGGGTTCGACGAGGTCGGCCTGCTGTCGCTGTCGAGCGCGGACCACTCGGAGATCGCCGAGATCACCAAGGGGCTCGCCGACGCCTACGAGGGCACGAACACGTCGCTGTCGCTGCCGTCCACCCGCGTGGACGCGTTCAACATCGACCTGGCCAACGAGATCAGCCGCAACGGGCGGCGCTCCGGGCTCACGTTCGCCCCGGAGGGCGGCTCCGAGCGGATCCGACGAGTGATCAACAAGATGGTGTCGGAGGAGGACCTCATCCGCACCGTCTCCGAGGCGTTCGGCCAGGGCTGGCGGCAGGTGAAGCTGTACTTCATGTGCGGTCTGCCGACCGAGACCGACGAGGACGTCGTCCAGATCGCCGACATGGCCCACAACGTCATCCGCGCGGGCCGGGCCGCGGCCGGGCACAACGACGTCCGCTGCACGATCTCCATCGGCGGGTTCGTGCCCAAGCCGCACACTCCGTTCCAGTGGGCGGCGCAGGCGCACCCCACCGTCATCGACGAGCGGCTGCGCAAGCTGCGTGCCGCGGTGAACGCGAACAAGCTGGGCCGCAACGTCGGCATGCGCTACCACGACGGTGAGCCGTCGCTGATCGAGGGCCTGCTCGCCCGCGGGGACCGCCGGGTGGGCCGGGTGATCGAGCGGGTGTGGCGCGAGGGCGGCCGCTTCGACGGCTGGAGCGAGCACTTCTCCTACGCCCGCTGGGTGGACGCCGCGGCCGCCGAGCTCGAGCCGCTGGGCGTGTCGCTGGACTGGTTCACCACACGGGAGCGGCCGCGGGAGGAGATCCTGCCCTGGGACCACCTCGACTCCGGGCTGGACCGCGACTGGCTGTGGGAGGACTGGCAGGACGCGCTCTCCGGCCGCGAGCAGGACGACTGCCGCTGGACGCCGTGCTTCGACTGCGGGGTGTGCCCGTCCACCGGCGCCGACATCCAGGTGGGGCCGAGCGGCACCACCCTGCTGCCGCTCACCGTGGTGAGGGGGCCCGGCGCGGGTGGCTGACCCTGCCGACCCGAACGAGGTCACCGTGCGGGTCGCCGATGAGCGCGACATGCCGGCGATCGCCGCGCTGCGCCGGTCGTGGCTGGAGGAGCGCACCGGAACCGTCATCGACGATCCGGGGTTCGAGGCCGCGTTCGCGCAGTGGTGGCGGATCGAGCTGCCGCGGCGCACGTTCTGGGTCGCCGAGGTCGGCTCGCCGCGCAGCGGGTACACCGCGGTGGGCTCGATCAACGTCGTCGAGATCGTGCACATGCCGCGGCCCGGCGGGCGGGGTGGCCGGATCGGGCACATCGGCAACGCGTTCGTGCTCGCCTCCTACGCCGATCGCGGAGTGCCGTCCGCGTTGCTGTCGGCGGCCATCGAGCACGCCCGCTCCCGGCGGTACCGGCGGCTGCTGCTCGCCCCCACGGAGGGCAGCGCGGCGTTCTACCGGCGGGCCGGGTTCGTGCCGGTCGGCGCCGACCTGCTCACGTACGACGTTCGTGCTTGATCGCGCACCTACCGGAAGCGTTCGTCGGTGCAGGGAGGTGCGGAGGGGTCGGCTGCGCCTCGGGCAGTGCCGCCCGACCCGACTGCGGCGCCGGCCGGCTCGTAGGCTGGTTGCGTGCCCCGTGTCCGCGCCGGGGAGGCGGCGAACCCCTCCCTGCCCACCGTCGCTCGGGTCCGCGTGCAGTTCGCCAAGCGCGGACGGCTGCGGTTCCTCTCCCACCGCGACGTCGCGCGCAGCGTCGAGCGGGCACTGCGGCGCGCTGCGATCCCGGTGTCGTACTCGCACGGGTTCAGCCCGCACCCGCGGCTGACCTGGAGCCCGGCGGCGCCCACCGGCACGGCGAGCGAGGCCGAGTACCTGGAGATCGGGCTCACCCGTGAGGTCGAGCCCGGCGAGCTGGGGCGCGCGCTCGACGCGGCGCTGCCCGAGGGGCTGGACGTGCTGGCCGCCGCTCCCGCCGACGGGGTGGCGCTCGCCGACCGCATCGACGCCGCCCGCTGGCGCATCGAGCTGCCCCAGGTTCCCGTCGAGGCGCTGAAGGCCGCGGTGGGCGCGCTGCTCGCCGCCGACGAGGTGCTGGTCGAACGCGTCACGCCGAAGGGCCGCAAGCACGTCGACGTGCGGGCGGCGCTCGTGCACGTGGAGGTCTCCTCCGGTGTCGTGTCCGGCACCCCCTCAGGGGCGCCGGACTGTGCGATACTGACGGCGGTCGTACGGCAGGGTTCGCCCGTCGTTCGACCCGACGACGTGTTGGGCGCCCTCGACGTTGTCGCAGGTCTGCGACCTCCGGTACCCGCAAGGGCCACCCGGTTGGCGCAAGGCTTGCTCGACGACCGGGGTGAACTGGCCGATCCGCTGGGCTCCGACCGGGTCACGACCCGGGCCTGATCCTGCGGCGCGGTCCCGCGCGCCGTACGGCATGACCAGGATTGCGCTGTGCGCACCGCGCGCAGTGAGACGAACGAGCGAGAACTGCACGGGCCCCTGCGCGGCCGCCTTCACCGAGGCGCCCGGGGGCGGAGGAGCTGAATGTCGAAGAGCGATGCGCCCGCCGGAAGCACCGGCGGGCCGGTCACCGTACCCGCCGCTGTCGATCTGGACGCGCTGCCGGACAAGATGCGGGTGCACGCGCTCGCCAAGCTGATCGGTCGCACGAGCCGCGAGGTCCTCACCGCCCTCGCCGACCTGGGCATCGAGGCGAAGAGCCCGCAGTCGGGCATCGACCGCAAGACCGCCGAACAGGTGATCGGTGCGCTGCTGCCCGCCGCCGAGGACGCCGAGCCGGCAGCGGAGACCGAGAGCCCTGCCGCGAGCGCTGCGGAGAGCCCCGCCGAGAGCGCTGCGGAGGACCCCCGAGAGAGCGCCGCCGAGGAGAGTTCCAAGGCCGCGCCGGCCGCGGAGCCCGTCGCGGCACCGGCCCGGCCCGCACCGATGACCCCGGTGTTCGCCCCGCCGACGCCGCTGTTCCAGCCGCCGGATCCGACCGCGAAGCGGGTCCGGGTGGCCACCGCGGAGGTGGACGGCGACGCGGAGGACGTCGCCGAGGAGCCGGCCAGGCGGCGCCGAGTGCGCCGCCGGAGCGAGCCGGTCGAGGAGCTGCCGGACACCGCTGCAGAGACCGACGTCGATGCCGACGCCGAGGGAGAGGCTGCCGAGCAGGCCGGATCGGACGAGGAGTCGATCGAGGGGGGCACCCGCCGGCGCCGCCGCCGCGGGCGCCGGGGTCGTGGCCGGGGCCGGGGGCTCGACGAAGCGAACGGCGAGTCCGGCGAGGACGAGCGCGTCGACACCACCGCCGAGGTCGGTGCAGAAGTCGGCGCAGAGGCCGGGGCAGGAGTCGGGGCAGCCGCTGCTGCGCCCGACGCCGACGAGGCCGACGAGACCGTGGTCGGAGAGACGTCCGAAGCCACCGACGAGAGCGCGTCCGACGAGGACAGCGCTGAAGGGGACGGCGAGGAGAACGACGACGAGACCGGGGAGCAGCCGGAGGGCAGCACCACCCGTCGCCGTCGCCGTCGTCGCCGCCGCCGCGGCTCGGTCGACGAGGTGACCGAGGTCACCGAGGAGGACGGCACCGTCGTCAAGGTCCGCCCGGCGCGGGAGGTCCGCGACGAGCGCGAGGACGACGGCGTGCAGTCCGTGCGCGGCTCCACCCGGCTGGAGGCCAAGCGCCAGCGCCGCCGCGACGGCCGCGACGCGGGCCGCCGGCGCAGCCCGATCCTGTCCGAGGCCGAGTTCCTGGCCCGGCGGGAGTCGGTGGAGCGCACGATGGTGGTGCGCGAGCACGGCGACCGGGTCCAGATCGCGGTGCTCGAAGACGGTGTGCTCGTCGAGCACTTCGTCGCCGGCAACGGCCGCGACGGCCAGAAGTCGCTGGTCGGCAACGTGTACCTGGGCCGGGTGCAGAACGTGCTGCCTTCGATGGAGGCCGCGTTCGTCGACATCGGCCGGGGCCGCAACGCCGTGCTCTACGCGGGCGAGGTCGACTGGGACGCCGCGGGCCTGAACGGTAAGGCGCGGCGGATCGAGCAGGCCCTGCAGACCGGCGACAGCGTGCTGGTGCAGGTCACGAAGGACCCGGTGGGCCACAAGGGCGCCCGGTTGACCACTCAGATCAGCCTGGCCGGCCGCTTCCTGGTCTACGTGCCCTCGGGCGGGGCGGCCGGGATCAGCCGCAAGCTGCCCGACGTCGAGCGCAAGCGGCTCAAGGAGATGCTCAAGGAGATCGTCCCGCCGGACGCCGGGGTGATCATCCGCACCGCGTCGGAGGGCGTGAGCCACGAGGCGCTGGAGCGCGACGTGCGCCGCTTGCAGGCGCAGTGGGAGGTCGTCAAGGCCAAGGCCGAGGCCACCGGCCCGAACAAGCCCAAGGCGCCTGCGCTGCTCTACGAGGAGCCCGACCTCATCGTCAAGGTCGTCCGCGACCAGTTCAACGAGGACTTCAGCTCGCTGATCGTCCAGGGCGACGACGCCTGGGACACCGTCTACGGCTACGTCTCCCACGTGGCGCCCGAGCTGATGGACCGGGTGCACCGGCACACCGGGCCGGAGGACGTGTTCGCTGCCTACCGCATCGACGAGCAGCTGATGAAGGCGCTCGACCGCAAGGTGTGGCTGCCCTCCGGCGGAACCCTCGTCATCGACCGCACCGAGGCGATGACGGTCATCGACGTCAACACCGGCAAGTTCACCGGATCCGGCGGCAACCTCGAGGAGACCGTCACCCGCAACAACCTCGAGGCGGCCGAGGAGATCGTGCGCCAGCTGCGGCTGCGCGACATCGGCGGCATCATCGTCATCGACTTCATCGACATGGTGCTCGAGGCCAACCGGGACCTCGTCCTGCGGCGGCTCACCGAGTGCCTGGCCCGCGACCGCACTCGCCACCAGGTGGCCGAGGTGACCTCGCTGGGCCTGGTGCAGATGACCCGCAAGCGGGTCGGCGGCGGTCTGCTGGAGCACTTCTCCACGCCGTGCGAGCACTGCCGGGGCCGCGGCGTCATCGTCTCCACCGAGCCGGTCCTCGACCGGCAGTCCGGCGACGGCGACCGCGGCGGACGCCGCAACCGCAACCGGGGACGGCGCGGTGACGAGGGCGGCAACGGCGCGAACGGTGCCAGCAGCCCGTCGGCGCCAGTGCGGCCCCGCGGGCTGCCCGAGGCGCTCGTGCCCGCCAAGCTGCCCGCGCCGGCCGCGAAGGCCGAGCCGGAGAAGGCTGCGCCGGCGAACGCTGAGCCGGAGAAGGCCGAGCCGGCCGCGAAGACCGAGCCGGACAAGACTGCGCCGGACAAGACTGCGCCGGACAAGACTGCGCCGGACAAGACTGAGCCGGACAGGGCAGCACCGGAGGTCGGTGCGGGCCCGGTGCCCGAGCCCCCGGCCGAGCCCACCCCGGCAACGCCGGAGCCGCCGGCCGCGGCGCAGGAGCCCGATCCGGCTGCCGTGCCCGCCGCGGCGGAGGGTGCTGCTGAGAAGGGCACTGCCGAGGAGGACGCTGCCGAGGAGGACGCTGCCGAGGAGGAGGCCGCTGAGGACACGGCGGAGCCGGCCGAGCCCGCCCCGGTGACACCGGCCGTGACCGTCGCGCCGCCGCCACCGGCGACGGCGGTCGCCGCTGCGCCTACCACCCCGCCTCCTGCCCCGGTGGTCGCGCCGGTGAGCGAGGCGCCGGCACCGGCCGCAGGACCGGTCCCCGCGGCGACGATCGCCCCGCCGCCCCCGGCCACCGCGTCCGTCGCCACGACCACCCCCTCCGTCGCGGCGACCGCTCCGACCACCACCCCGGCGACGGGAGGTGGCAGCCGTCCGCGGCGGCGGGTGACCCGCACGGCGGGCGCCCCGACCGTCACCGAGGGTCCAGCGCCCGTGGTCGCGGTCGTCACGCTGCCGGCCCACCCCACGGGGCAGCCGGCGCCGTCGTCGATCCCCGCTCCGGTCGTGCCGGAGCAGCCCGAACCCACCGTCACGTCGCGGCCGCGGCGGGCCCGGCGGGCCGCGTCCCGGCCGGCCGGACCGCCGGTGGGGGAGGAGTAGACCCACCCGGAAAGGCGCTGCCGCAGGTGCAGTATCCTGGGGACCTGCGTCGCGTGGTCGGATGCGCCGACCTGCGGCACGCGCCAGCCAGAACGAGGTACGTGGACGCGGGCTGGCGCCTCGTGTCCCCGAGCTAGGAGCAGTGCGTCGATGTACGCGATCGTCAAGACCGGCGGCAAGCAGTACAAGGTCGCCGAAGGTGACGTGCTCACCGTCGAGAAGATCGACGGCGAGCCCGGGGCCGAGCTGACCCTCCCGGTCGTCCTCCTGGTCGACAACGGGTCCGTCACCACCGACGCCACCGCGCTGAAGGCCGCGTCGGTGCGGGCCACCGTGCTGGAGCACGTGAAGGGCCCGAAGATCCGCATCCACAAGTTCAAGAGCAAGACCCGGTACCACAAGCGGCAGGGCCACCGGCAGCCGCTGACCAAGCTCCGGGTCACCGGGATCGCGAAGTAGGAGGACGCCACCATGGCTCACAAGAAGGGTGCGTCCAGCTCCCGCAACGGTCGCGACTCGAACGCGCAGCGCCTCGGCGTCAAGCGCTTCGGGGGCCAGATCGTCAACGCCGGCGAGATCCTCGTCCGGCAGCGCGGCACGAAGTTCCACCCCGGCACCAACGTCGGTCGCGGCGGCGACGACACGCTGTTCGCCCTGACCGCTGGAGCCGTCGAGTTCGGCTACTCCCGCGGCCGCAAGGTCGTGAACGTCGTGCCGGCGCAGGTCTGAGACCCGCCCCAGCACCAGTCAATCTTCGCCGGACGGCGGGTCGCCCTGCAGGGTGGCCCGCCGTTCGTTCGTGTCAGGAGTCATGCATGCCCAGGTTCGTCGACCGCGTGGTGGTGCACGCCACCGCCGGGTCCGGCGGCAACGGCTGTGCGTCGATCCACCGTGAGAAGTTCAAGCCGCTCGGCGGCCCCGACGGGGGCAACGGCGGCCGCGGTGGATCGGTCGTGCTGGTCGTCGATCCGGGTGTGCACACCCTGCTCGACTTCCACTACCGNCCGCACGCCGTCGCCAAGAACGGCGCCCCGGGNCAGGGGCGCTTCCAGAACGGCGCCAACGCCGAGGACCTGGAGCTGCGGGTCCCCGANGGCACGGTGGTGTTCAGCGCCGACGGCGAGCTNCTCGCCGACCTCGTCGGCGCGGGCACCCGGTTCGTCGCCGCNCAGGGCGGCCGCGGCGGGCTCGGCAACGCTGCGCTGGCCTCGTCGGCCCGCAAGGCGCCCGGGTTCGCGCTGCTCGGCGAGCCGGGGGAGCGCCGCGACCTCGTGCTCGAGCTGCGCTCGATGGCTGACGTCGGACTCGTCGGCTACCCGTCCGCCGGCAAGTCGTCGCTGGTCGCCGCCCTGTCCGCGGCCCGGCCGAAGATCGCCGACTACCCGTTCACCACGCTGGTGCCGCAGCTGGGCGTGGTGACCGCGGGCGAGGAGACGTTCACCGTCGCCGACGTGCCCGGGCTGATCCCCGGCGCCGCCGAGGGCCGCGGCCTGGGTCTGGACTTCCTGCGGCACATCGAGCGCTGCTCCGTGCTCGTGCACGTGGTGGACTGCGCGACGTACGAGCCCGGGCGTGACCCGATCTCCGACATCGAGGCGCTGGAGGCCGAGCTCGCCCACTACACCCCGGCCCTCGGCGGTGACCTCGCCGACCGGCCCCGGCTGGTCGCCCTCAACAAGATCGACGTGCCGGACGCGCAGGAGCTCGTCGAGATCGTCGCCGACGACGTCGCCGAACGGTTCGGCTGGCCGGTGTTCCCGATCTCCACGGCGAGCCGAGCCGGGCTGCGCGAGCTGACGTTCGCGATGGCGGCCGAGGTCAAGGCGTTCCGCGATGCGCAGCCGCCGCCGGAGCCGACCCGGGTGGTTCTGCGGCCCACCCCGGTGGACGACACCGGGTTCACGATCGAGCCCGATCCCGAGGAGGCGGACGGCTGGATCGTGCGCGGCGCCCGGCCTGAGCGCTGGGTGCGCCAGACCAACTTCGACAACGACGAGGCCGTCGGCTACCTGGCGGACCGGCTCGCCCGGCTCGGCGTCGAGGACGCACTGGCCGAGGCGGGGGCCAAGCCGGGCTGCCCGGTCACGATCGGCGACATGACGTTCGACTGGGAGCCGACGACCCCGGCCGGCATCGCGGTGATGATGGCGGGCCGCGGCACCGATCCGCGGCTGGAGCGGTCGACCCGCGTCTCAGCCGTCCAGCGGAAGATGGCGAGGGCCGAGCGCCGCCGCCACCGCAGCGACGCCGAGCTGGCACTGGAGGCGGAGCGCGAGGCGGCCGAGCGGGCGGCGGCCGAGGAGTGGGAGTGAGGTCAACCCGGGAAGCGCTGGCCGCGGCGCGACGGGTCGTGGTCAAGGTCGGGTCGTCGTCGCTGACCAGCCTGGACGGCGGGTTGGACCCGGCCCGGCTGGACGGGCTCGTCGACGCGCTGGCCCGCCGCCGCGCGCACGGCAGCCAGGTGGTGCTCGTGTCGTCGGGCGCGATCGCCGCCGGTCTGGCGCCGCTCGGGCTGGCGAAGCGGCCACGGGACCTGGCCACCCAGCAGGCCGCTGCCGCCGTGGGGCAGCTGCTGCTGGCACACGCCTACGAGGTGTCGTTCTCGCGGTACGGGCAGACGGTCGGGCAGGTGCTGCTCACCGCCGATGACATGATCCGCCGCAGCCACTACCGCAACGCCCAGCGCACCCTGGAACGGCTGCTCGGGCTCGACGTGCTCCCCGTGGTGAACGAGAACGACACCGTCGCCACCGAGGAGATCCGCGTCGGGGACAACGACCGGCTCGCTGCGCTCGTCGCGCACATCGTCGGGGCCGACGCGCTGGTGCTGCTCTCCGACGTCGCCGGCCTCTACGACGGCGATCCGCGCAAGCCCGGTTCCAAGCTGCTCACCGACGTGGACGCCCCGTCGGACCTCGACGGCGTGGAGATCGCCAAGCCCGGCCAGTCCAGCCTGGGCACGGGCGGCATGGCTACCAAGATCACCGCGGCGGGCATGGCGGCAGCCGCCGGCATCCCGGTGCTGCTCGCCGCGGCCGCCGACGTCCACGACGCGCTCGACACCAAGCCCGAGGGACCGAAGGTCGGCACCGCGTTCCGTCCGTCCGGCCGGCGGATGGGGGCACGGCGGTTCTGGCTGCGCAACGCCGCCGACCCGGCCGGCCGGCTGGAGATCGACGCAGGCGCTGTCACCGCGGTGATCCATCGGCGTCGCTCGCTGCTCGCCGCCGGGATCCGCGGGTTCGACGGCGACTTCGTGGCCGGCGACGTCGTCGATCTCGTCGGGCCGGACGGCGACGTCGTCGCGCGCGGCGTGGTGAGCTTCGACGCCGAGGAACTGCCCGCCATCATCGGCCGCCGCTCCCGCGACCTGCCGCCCGAGCTGCGCCGCGAGGTCGTGCACGCCGACGACCTGGTCTCCCTCAGCTGACAGGCGCCGGGCGCACCAGCACCAGCGGGATCTCCCGGTTGGTCCGCTTCTGGTAGCGGCCGTACTGGGCGTGCTTCGCGGTGACCTGCGGCCACAGCCGGGCGCGTTCCTCCGGTGTGGCGACGCGCGCGATCCACCGCCCTCTTGGCCCGCCCTTCAGCGACACCTCCACGTCCGGGTTCTCGCGCAGGTTGAGGAACCACGCCGGATGACGGTCGTCGCCGCCGCGGGAGGCCACGAGCACGTACTCGTCGCCCTCCTTCAGCGGCGAGGTGAGCATGACCGTGCGCGGCTGCCCCGACTTGCGCCCGATCGTGGTCAGCTCCAGCACCGGCATGCCGATGGCGGCCCATCCGAGTTTGCCGCCGGTGGCGGTCAGCACCAGTCGGTGAACCCCGTTCATCGCTTTGAGCAGCGCATCGTGTGGCACGAGCCACATCTTACCGCGGGTAACTTACGCTTGTTGGGCCAGCGCGAACGGGAGCACGGCCGTCGCCCCGGCCTTCCGCAGCAGCCGTGCGGCCACCGTGGCCGTCCAGCCGGTGTCGATCACGTCGTCGACGAGCAGGACGGGCCCGGTCGGCACCTCGAACGCCGGCTCGGCGAACGCCGACCACACCGCGGCCAACCGCTGCGCGGAGTTGGCGTGCTTCTCCGGCCGCGGGCCGACCGGCTCCAGCATGCCCGGCAGGGGCAGCCTGCCGATCTCGGCGATCCGCCGAGCCAGGTGCTCCAGCTGGTGCGGCCGGGTGCGTGACCCGATCCCGACGACCGCGACCGGACGCTCGGCCCAGTCCCACCCGGCGAGCACCCGCACGACCGCGTCGAGGACGTCCTGCCCGACGGGGTGGTCGGGAGCCTCCGGTCCGACCAGCTCGCGCAGCCGGGTGCCCCAGCCGATGTCGGACAGCCGCCCGATCACCCGGCCGCTCTCGGCCAGCTCGCCCGCCGGGATCCGGCCCGACACCGGCACGTCGAGCTCGGCCATGCCGCTCGGCCACTGCTTGCGCGGCGGCACTTCGACCCCGGGCCGGTGGATCCGCTCCCCGGCGGCGGCCTCGACGGCGGCGTCGACCTCGGTCCGCCACGCCGGCCCGGTGCAGTTGTCGCAGCGCCCGCACGGGCCGGGATCGGGATCGTCGAGCTGGCGGCGCAGGAACTCCAGCCGGCACATGTCGGTGGTCTGGTACTCCAGCATCGCCCGCTGCTCGGCCTTGCGGGCCTCGGCGATGCGGCGGTGGCGCTCCTCGTCGTAGAACCACTCCGCACCGGTGGCGACCCAGCCGCCCTTGACCCGGCGGACCGCGCCGTCGGAGTCGAGGACCTTGAGCAGCATCTCCAGCCGCGTCCGGGAGAGATCGACACGGGTCTCGATCGCCGCTGTGGACATCGGTTCCTCGGTGTCGAGCACGGCCAGGGTCTGGCGCACCAGGTGCTCGGGCGGGAACGCCAAGGAGGCGAAGTACGCCCAGATGTCGCGGTCCTCCTGGCCCGGCAGCAGTACCACCTCGGCCCGGTCCAGGGCTCGCCCGGCCCGGCCGATCTGCTGGTAGTACGCCACCGGCGAGGACGGGGCACCGAGGTGCACGACGAAGCCCAGGTCCGGCTTGTCGAAGCCCATGCCGAGCGCGCTCGTGGCGATCAGCGCCTTGACCCGGTTGGCGAGCAGATCGGCCTCCGCAGCCAGGCGCTGATCGGGATCGGTCTTGCCCGTGTACGCCGTGACGGCGTGGCCGCGCTCGCGCAGGAACTCCGCGACCTGCTCGGCCGCGGCGATCGTGAGCGTGTAGACGATCCCGGCGCCGGGCAGGGTGTCGAGCATCGCGGCGAGCCAGGCCAACCGCTGCGCCGGGGTCCGCAGGCAGACCACCGACAGCCGCAGGCTCTCCCGGTCCAGCGAGCCGCGCAGCACCAGCGGCTCGCCGGCCTGCAGCCCGAGCTGCTCGGTGACGTCGACGACCACCCGGTCGTTCGCGGTGGCGGTCGTGGCCAGCACCGGGATGCCGTCGGGCAGTTCGGCGATCAGGTTGCGCAGCCGCCGGTAGTCGGGCCGGAAGTCGTGGCCCCAGTCGGACACGCAGTGGGCCTCGTCGACGACGAGCATGCCCGCGGTCACGGTGAGCCGGGGGAGCACGCGGTCGCGGAAGTCCGGGTTGGTGAGGCGTTCGGGGGAGAGCAGCAGGACGTCGGCCTCGCCGGCGTCGATCGCGGCGTAGATCTGCTCCCACTCGCCGACGTTGGCCGAGTTGACCGTGACCGCGCGGATCCCGGCCCGCTCCGCGGCCTCGATCTGGTTGCGCATGAGCGCCAGCAGCGGTGACACGATCACCGTGGGCCCCGCGCCCGCCTCGCGCAGCAGCTTGGTGGCCACGAAGTAGACCGCGGACTTGCCCCAGCCGGTGCGCTGCACCACCAGGGCGCGGCGGCGCTCGGCCACGAGCGCGTGGACGGCGGTCCACTGGTCCTCGCGCAGCCGGGCACCCGGCCCCGCGAGCGTGGCGAGTACCTCCTCGGCGCGCGTGCGGAGATCGGTCGTGGCGCTGGTCATGGCACCCATCGTTGCCCAGCCCACCGACAGCGGCGACGGCGCCTGGTCGGGCGGGTCGGGTGAGCCCGGCAGCGAAGCGCTTCCCGCACGCTCGTGGCGGGGAACAGCAGATGCCGACGCGGTCCACCGCAACGCCGCTCGGGCCCCGCCCCGGACCGCCCCACCGCGGCCTGACAGAGCACCACCGGACGGTGACCAGGGGCGCGAGCCCACCATCCCTGCGCCGTCCCGGCCCGGGTGTGACTGGCGTCTCCCGCACCTGGCCGCCGGTCACCATGCAGTATGACGAGGTGACCGACCAACCGTCCGCGCCGCAGTCCCCGCAGTTCGGCTCCGTCGCCGAGGTGAGCGAGCGTCTGGCCGGGGTCGGCTACCTCGCCTCGACCGCGGTCGCCACCACCGTCTTCCTCGCCGACCGCCTGGGCAAGCCGCTGCTCGTCGAGGGGCCCGCCGGGGTCGGCAAGACCGAGCTGGCGAAGGCCATCGCGGAGGCCACCGGATCGGGCCTGGTGCGCCTGCAGTGCTACGAGGGCATCGACGAGGCCCGCGCCCTCTACGAGTGGAACCACGCGAAGCAGCTGCTGCGCATCACCGCCGGCAAGGACCGCGAGACGTGGGACGAGACCCGCGACGACGTGTTCTCCGAAGAGTTCCTGCTCCCGCGGCCACTGCTCATCGCGATCCGGCGCACCGAGCCGACCGTGCTGCTCGTCGACGAGATCGACAAGGCGGACGTCGAGGTCGAGGGGCTGCTGCTGGAGGTCCTGTCCGACTTCCAGGTCACCGTGCCGGAGCTGGGCACGATCCGCGCCGCGCGCCGCCCGATCGTGGTGCTCACCTCGAACTCGACGCGGGAGCTGTCCGAGGCGCTCAAGCGCCGCTGCCTGTTCCTGCACCTGGACTTCCCCGACGCCGAGCTGGAGCGGCGCATCGTCGCGACCCGGGTGCCCGAGCTCGCCGAGTCGCTCGTCGAGGCGCTCGTGCGCACCGTGCGCGTGCTGCGCGGCCTGGAGCTGCGCAAGTCGCCGTCGGTGGCCGAGACGATCGACTGGGCGCGCACCCTGCTCGCGCTCGGCCTCGACACCCTCGACGACGACGCGGTCCGCGCGACCCTCGGCGTGGTGCTCAAGCACCAGAGCGATGCGGTGAAGGCCGCCACGGAGCTGCGGCTCAACTAGTGACCTGGGCGGGCAGCGCGAACAGCGCGACGTGGTCCGCCCCGAGGAACGTCGTGAGCCCGGCGATCCGGTCAGCGCGCACCTCGACCGCGGTGATCGACCAGGCCGTGCAGACACCGCTGCCGTCCGCGTCGCGGTACGCGGCGACGGCCGGGAGCGCGTTCGCGGTGGTGGCGACGGTCCGCCAGGTGCCGCACCCACCGCCGAACGGCACCGCTCGCGCGAACGCCGCGACCGCGGTCCGGCCGGCGTACCAGGCGGCCAGTGGCGGCATCGTCCACGTCACGTCCTCGGCCAGCAGGGCGACGAACGCGTCGGTGTCGCCCCGTTCGAGCGCGTCGGCGAACGCCGCGGCGACCGCGCGCCGGTGCCGGTCCGGCTCGGTGGCCCGTCTCCGCTCGACGGTGCTCCTGGCCCGCTGCAGTGCGCTCGCCACCGCCGCCGACGACGTGCGCATCATCCGGGCGACCTCCGGCACCGCGAACCCCAGCACGTCCACGAGCAGCAGCGCGGCCCGCTGATGCGGCGGCAGGTGCTGCAGCGCCGCCACGAACGCCAACTCGACCGCTTCCCGGTGCTCGTAGCGCTCGTCCGGGTGCGGGCCCAGCCACGCGACGTCGGTCCGGGCGGCGGCGTCGAGCACCGGCTCCGGGCTGGCCGGCCCGAGGTCGACCGGCAGCGCGCGGCGGCTGCGGCTGCGCGCCGCGTCCAGACAGGCGTGCGTCGTGACGGTGTAGAGCCATGACCTCAGCGACCCGCGGCCGGTGAACCCGGCCAGGCCCCGCCACGCCCGCAGCAGCGCCTCCTGCAGCGCGTCGTCGGCGTCGTGGACGCTGCCCAGCATGCGGTAGCAGTGCGCGTGCAGCTCGTCGCGCAGCGGAGCCACGAGCTCGGCGAAGGCCGCGCCGTCCCCGCCGACGGCCCGATCGAGCACGGTGCTTCCCACGCCCGTGATCGTGCCGGCCGCGCACCGCTGCGTCAGCACCGTTCACTCAGCACCGTTCACTCAGCACCGGCACCCCGTCCCCGCTCAGCTCGGCCAGGTACGGGCGGCGCCCGGTCATGGCCATGATCAGGGCGAGCGTCGGGCCCGTGACGAGCGGACCGCTCCCCGCCTCGAACGCTGCGTCGGCCGCGACGAGTCTCAGCCCTTCGACGCGGCGGCGCGACGGCACTGCCAGGTCGGTGTCCGCGTAGAACCGGGCGACGGTCCGCAGCACGTCGCCGGGATGCGCGCGGTGCAGGCCGAGCGGCCTGCGGATGTCCTCGGCGTGCACCACGGTCTCGGCGAGCATGAACTCCGGGCCGCCGCGCCGGCCCAGCGGCGTGGTGCGGCGGCCGGCCGCCCGGAAGCGGGCCAGCGTGTCGGCCGGGGTGTCGCCGAGCTGCTCGCGCAGCCGAGTGATCACCTGGGCGTCGAAGTCGAAGCGGTGCCGCACCACGCCGGCGAACCAGCGCGGGAACGACAGCGTCGCGCCGGCGGTCAGGTGCGCCAGCACGTCGCGGACGCTCAGCCCGGCGCACAGGGACGGGGTGCTCCACGCCTCCTCCGGCAGCGCGGCCAGGTCGGCGGCGAGCGCGGCCCGCTCGGCGTGGACGAGGGACCAGGTGTCGGATGCGGGCACGGGACCTCCTCGAGACGACTCACGGGGTACGGCGTCCGCCGCGCACCCGCGGCATCGTGGAGTGGCGCAGATCACATCTCCCGTCCGGTCAGTGCCGGGTCCGGGCACTGCGGGCCGGGCCGGGCCGCGGCCCGCGCCCTGGCCAGGTTGGCGCTGCGCCAGTCCGGATCAGCGGCGTCGCGCAGGATCTGCTCCTGGATGCAGGCCCGCAGCGGGTCCGCCAGCTGGTCGGTCGGGCCGAGCGCGTCGGCCGAGAGCGTCGACAGGTAGTGGGCGTCGAGCTTGCCGGTGGCCGCGAAGCGGTCGACGTTCTGCTGCGCGACGAACCGCTCCGGGTCCAGCAGCGCCAGCCCGAGCAGCGCCGCCGCCGCGGTGCCCGCGAGCGCCCGCGTCGGCACCCGGTCGTGCAGCCGCAGCACCGACCACGTGACCAGCAGGAACGCCACCGTCAGCCACAGCTCCGCGGTGAGCACGACGAGCCGCAGCACCGTGTGGCCGTACGCCTGCTGGTAGAGCACCATCCGGTGGGTCGCCGAGGCGATCAGCAGCAGGGTCATCGCGGTGAGCGCGGTGAGCAGCCCGCGCTTCCACCGCCGCTCCACCGGACGCTCGACCGGCGCGAGGCGGGCCGCCGCCACGATCACCAGCAGGGCGAGCACCGTGACCCACAGCAGCTGCCAGAACCCGCTGCGCGCGTACTCGGCGTACGTGATGCCGGCGGTGGCCCGCACGTAGGCGTCACCGCCGAACAGGGTCCGCACGGTGACGGTGAGGAACGCCGCGAACAACGCCACGACGAACCCCACCGGGATCGTCCACTCCAGGCCGCGCATCCGCCGCCGCGCCGACGGCTCCGGCGGCCGCGGCGCTGACCGGGTCAGGAAGCAGATCGCCGCCATGCCCAGTGCGCCCGCCCCAGCCAGGAACAGCCAGCGCACGACGTGATCGTCGATCGTGGGGCTGAGCCGTTCGGCCAGCGCCTCGAACACCGGGTCGGCGGCCGCGAGCAGCGACCCGAAGACCATGAGCAGGAGCGCACCCACTCCGAGCGCCACGATGATGCGGATCGTGCGGCGCAGGTCGGTGCGCTCGGTCGCGGCCCGGCCGAACCAGGGCACGGCCCGGCACACCGCGAGCGCCACCGTCGCCGCGGCCGCCCACACGCCCCGCCCGGACCGGCCGACGACGGCCAGCGTCGCGCTCCCCAGCGCCGCGAGCAGGCAGAGCGCGCCGAGCCACTCGGCGGCGCGGATCGCGCACACCGCCGCGAGCGCCACCGCGGCGGCGGTCCACCACGCGCCCGCCGGGGTGATCCGCCGGTTGCGCCAGTCGACGGCGAGCGCAGCCGCCACCGTCACCAGGGCCAGGACGAGCCAACCCAGCCCGGGCCGCCCCTCCGGGAGCGCCCCAGCGGCGGTCAGCGCGACGACCGCGACCGCGGCGACCATCCCCGTCGTCGGCGGCTCGGTGGGCGCCGGCCAGGCCTCGCCGAACAGCGGCGGCGGGGCGGCGGGCGGGGCTGGTCGCTCGACCGTGCCGACCGGGCCGGTCACGAGCTCCTCCTCCGCCCGGTCCGGCGCGCCGGGGCCGGTCACGCCGACCTCGGCAGGGTCACGCGGATCCGGCAGCCCGGCCCGTCCGCGTCGAGCACGGCGATGGTCCCGCCGTGCAGGTCCACCACCCAGTGGGCGATGGACAACCCCAGCCCGGTGCCGCCACCGCCGGCCCGTTCCCCGCGGGTGAACCGGTGGAACACCCGGGTGCGCTCCTCCGGGGGAATCCCCGGACCCTCGTCGCGGACCTCCAGCACGAGCTCGTCCCCCTCCTCGTGGGCGCTCACGCGCACGTCGCTGCCGGGCGGCCCGTGCCGCGCGGCGTTGTCCAGCAGGTTGACCACGACCTGGTGCAGCCGGGCCCGGTCGGCGCACGCCGTGGTGCCGGGCGGGACGTCCAGGCAGAAGCGGATGCCCCGGCCGGCGACGTCGTTGGCTACCACCCCGACCTCGGCGACGGCCTCCTCCAGCATCGGGGCGAGCTCGAACTCCTCGCGGTCGAGCGTGGTCGCGCCGGCGTCGATGCGGGACAGGTCGAGCAGCTCGGCGACCAGCCTGCCCAGCCGCTGGGTCTGCAGCAGCGCGGTCTGCATGGTCTCGCGGTCCGGCTCGGCGATCCCGTCGACGACGTTCTCCAGCACCGCGTGCAGCGCGGCGATCGGGGTGCGCAGCTCGTGCGAGACGTTCGCGATCAGGTCCCGGCGTTGCTGGTCGGCCGCGGCCAGGTCGGCCGCCATCTGGTTGAACGCCGCCGCGAGCTGTCCGACCTCGTCGCGCGACGTGGCCCGCACCCGACGCGTGTAGTCGCCGCGGGCCATCGCCCGGGCGGCAGCCGTCATCTCGCGCAGCGGGCGCGTCATCCCGCGGGAGAGCACCAGCGCCGTGCCGATCACGATGCCGGTCGCGATCAGGATGATGTGCAGCGGCGGCACCCAGCGGTAGATGCTCCACAGGTACGCCACCCCCGCCGCGCCCGAGAGCAGCAGCAGGACGCTCATCTTCAGCTTGATCGAGCCGATCGGGTCCAGCGGGCGGATCACGCCGGCTCCCCACCGGCCTCGAGCGCGTACCCGACGCCGTGCACGGTGCGGATCAGGTCGGCCCCGAGCTTGCGGCGCAGGGCCTTCACGTGGCTGTCCACCGTGCGGGTGCCCGACGTCGCCACCGACCAGCCCCACACCCTCGCCAGCAGCGCCTCCCGGGCCAGCACCTGCCTCGGGTGCGCGGCCAGCTCGGTGAGCAGGTCGAACTCGGTCGGCGTGAGGTGCGCGGGTGTGCCGCCGCGCCGCACCCGCCGCTGCGCGGGATCGATCTCCAGGTCACCCAGCACGATCCGCGCGGCCGGCGCGGCGGCCGCGTCGGCGATGCGGTCGATCCGGCGGAACAGCGCGTGCACCCGCGCGGCCAGCTCACGGATCGAGAACGGTTTGGTCAGGTAGTCGTCGGCGCCGACGGCCAGGCCGACGAGCTTGTCGGTCTCCTCGTCGCGGGCGGTGAGCATGATGATCGGAATGGGCCGCTCGGCGTGGATGCGCCGGCACACCTCCAGCCCGTCGAGCCCGGGCAGCATCACGTCGAGGACGATCAGGTCGGGCGGGTCGGCCGCCACCCGGTCCAGCGCACCCGGGCCGTCGTGCGCGACGTCGACGATGAAGCCCTCGGCCCGCAGCCGCGCCGCCACCGAGGCGGCGATCGTCGGCTCGTCGTCGACGACGAGCACCCGCCGGGTCGTACTGCCTGCGCTGCTCACGCGGCTGACGATAGGGGCGGATGTGGGCGACGGTGCGGAGGAAGTGTGAAGATCTTGTGGGGGTTGCCGGCCGGTGAGCAGATCCTTCCCTCCGCGGGTGCACATCCTGACCGCCGCGCCGATGTCCACACAGGACGCCGTCGGCGACGCTCGTCGGCATGACCCGCACGATCGTGTACCGAGCGGCCGTGGCCGCCGTCCTCGCCGCGGCGCTCGCCGCATGTGGTGCCGCCCCGGCCGCCGTGGCGCTGGCCGATGCCTGCACCGACGCCAACGACGACCGCGCCGTGGTCCTCGAGGGCACCCTCGCGGCCCGCTCGACCGTGGCGTGCAACGACTACGACGGCACCTACCGCTGCATGCTCGACATCACCGGCGGACCCGGGGAGCGGGTCGGCATCGACATCGCCGTCGGCTCCGGCGGCAGCACGATGGACGAGCTGGGCAACGGCTTCATCGCGGCGGACGTGCACGTGCGCGCCGAGGACGGATCTCCGCTCGGCGTCGGGCAGAAGCTGCGGGTGACCGGCGAGATGTCGGTGGCCGGGCAGGATGTGTGCTTCGTGACGGCCGACCGCATCGACCGCGCCTGACCCGGTGCGCCGGCGCAGCCGGCGAGGCATGATGCGGAGGTGGACACCGCCGCGCGCATCGCGCACGACCACGGTCTGCCCGGGCACCTGGTCGAGTTCGTCGCCGCACTGCGCCGCGCCGGCGTGTCGGTCGGCCCGGGGGAGACGGTCGCCGCGGCGCAGGTCCTCGGCGCGCTCGACCTGATCCACCGCGAGCACCTGCGCGAGGGCCTGGCCGCCGCGCTGCTGCGCCGCACCGGGCAGCGGCAGGCCTTCGACACCCTCTTCGACCTGTACTTCCCGGCTGCCATCGGCGCCGGCACCACCGAGTTCGACGTCCCGCGGGTCGACGGGCAGCCCGACGGCCCGGTCGACATCGACCGGGTGCGCGCCGAGCTGGCCCGGCTGCTGCGCGACGGCGACGACGCTGCGCTGGCCGCGCTGGCCCGGGCCGTGATCGACGCGCTGGGCACCGCCGGAGCGGCCGGTGAGGGTGTGCGCGGGCAGAGCGGGCAGCCGAGCTGGTCGGCCTACCAGGCGCTGCGGCTGCTCTCCCCGGAGACGCTGCTCGCGCAGATCCTCGACGACCTGCGCGCCGAGCACGGCGAGGAGAGCGAGTTCCAATCCGAGATGCGCCGTCGCGAGATCCGTGATCGCATCGCGCGGTTCCGCGACATGGTCACCGAGGAGGTGCGCCGGCGCGTCGCCGAGCAGCGCGGCCGCGACCAGGTGGAGCGGACCGCGGTGCCCAAGCAGATCGAGCAGGTCGAGTTCCTCTCCGCCTACTCCGAGCAGCTGACGCAGCTGCGCCGCACCGTGCACCCGCTGGCCCGGCGGCTGGCGAGCCGGCTCGCGGTGCGCCGCAAGCACGCCGAGCGCGGCACGCTCGACATGCGCCGCACACTGCGGCGATCGATGTCCACCGGGGGCGTGCCGATGCGCCCGGCGTGGCGCACCCGCCGCCCGGGACGGCCCGAGCTGGTCGTGCTGTGCGACGTGTCCGGGTCGGTCGCCGGGTTCAGTCACTTCACCCTGCTGCTGGTGCAGGCGCTGCGCGAGCAGTTCTCGAAGGTGCGGGTGTTCGCGTTCGTCGAGCGCACCGACGAGGTGACGCACCTGTTCGCTCCCGGCGCTGAGCTGTCCGGGGTCATGCAGCGGGTGCTGCGTGAGGCCGATCTCGTCGCGTTCGACGGGCACAGCGACTACGGCGGTGCGTTCGGCACGTTCGCCGAGTACTGGGGCGACGCCGTCACGTCGAAGACGTCGCTGCTGATCCTCGGCGACGGCCGCACGAACTACCGCGACCCGAACCTCACCGTGCTGCGGCGGCTGGTCGGCGTCGCGCGCCACGCGCACTGGCTCAACCCGGAGCCGCGCCGGCAGTGGGGCGCGGGTGACTCGGCCGCGCTGAAGTACGCCGACGTGCTCCCGATGCACGAGTGCCGCAACGCGGCGCAGCTCGCGGAGGTCGTGGAGGCGCTGCTGCCGGTGTGACCCGAGGATGGTTGAATCGCCCGGCCCGGCCCCACAGTTCTGCGAGGACGACCGCGTGCCCGAACTCGGCGAGATCGACCGGCCGGTGCGGCTGTCGGTGCTCGGGCCGCTGCGGGTGACGGTGAACGGCGCGCCGGCCGACGTCGGCGGCCGGCGTCAGCGCTCGGTGCTGACGCGGCTCGCGGTCGCGGGCGGTGCGGTCGTGTCCGCCCACGCACTCGTCGAGGACCTCTGGCCGGGCGATCCGCCGCAGCGCGCCCTCGCGGCGCTGCAGGTGCAGATCTCGCACCTGCGCCGGGTGCTCGAACCCGACCGGCGTCCGCGCAGCCCCGCCGCGGTGCTGGTCAGCGCCGCTCCCGGGTACGCGCTGGCCCTCGACAGGGTCGCCGTGGACAGCGCGCGGTTCGTCGGGCTCGTCGAGCAGGCCTCCGGCGGCGAGCCGCAGGAGGCGGCCGCTCTGCTCACCGAGGCGCTGCAGCTGTGGTCGGGCCCGCCGTTCGGCGAGTTCACCGACGATCCCTGGGCTGCGCCGGAGGCGGCGCGCCTCACCGAGCTGCGGCTCGTCGCCGTCGAGCGGCTGGCCGAGGCGCGGCTGGCCGTCGGGGCCGCGCACACCGCGGTTCCCGACCTGGAGCGGCTGGTGCACGATCACCCGTTCCGCGAGAGCGCGGTGCACCTGCTCGCCGTCGCGCTCTACCGAAGCGGCCGGCAGGCCGACGCGCTCGCCGTCCTCGCGCGGGTCCGCACGCGGCTCGCCGACGAGCTCGGCGTCGACCCGGGGCCGCAGCTGCGGGCGGCCGAGCGCGAGATCCTCGCCCAGGCCGATCCTGGTCCGGTCCGCCCCGAGGTCACCGCACCGCCTCCCCGGTCCGTCCACCGCCCGGTCGTCGAGCCCCTGCTGGGTCGCGACGACGAGCTCGCCAGGGTTCGTGCGGTCGCGGCAGCGGTTGCCGCGACCGCCACGGCTCGGATGGTGCTCGTCGGCGGCGAGCCCGGAGCGGGCAAGACCGTCTTCGTCGACGCCGTGCGGGCGGCGCTGGCCGCCGAGGGCTGGACGGTGGCGCTCGGCCGCTGCCCCGAGGTGGACGGCGCCCCGCCGGGCTGGGCGTGGCGGGAGATCGCGACCGCCTTCCCGGCCGAGGACGAACGGTTGCGGCCCCTCCTGCGCCCCGGCGGGCCCGCCGCGGCGCAGGAGACGTTCTGGGCGGCGCAGGCGCTGGTGGAGCGGCTGCGCGGGGTCGCTGCCGCCGGGCCGCTGCTGCTCGTGCTCGACGACCTGCACCGCGCCGACGGGGAATCGCTGCAGCTGCTGCGCTCCGTGATCACCGGGCTGGCCCAGGTGCCGGTGCTCGTCGTGGCGACGGTCCGGCCCGCCGAGGTCGGGCCGGACCTCGACACCGCCCTCGCCGCCCTGGCCGGTCCGATCACCGACCGCGTCGAGCTGTCCGGCCTCGCCCCGGCAGCCGTCGCTGCCCTGCTGGATCGACACGGTGCCGGTCGGGCCGATCCGGCCGTGGTGGCGCTGGTCGGCGAGCGCACCGGCGGCAATCCCCTGTTCGTGCGCGAGCTGGCCCGGCTCATCGCCACCGACGGCGCCGGGGCGGCCGCGGTGGCGGTGCCGGCCGGTGTGCGGGACGTCCTGCGCCGCCGGTTGGACCGGCTGCCGGCGAACGCCCGGGCCGTGCTGCGGCGGGCCGCGGTGCTCGGCCGCGACGTCGCCGTCGACGCACTGGTCGCCCTCGGCGAACCCGACGCCGAGGACGCGATCCTCGACGCGGTCGAGCTGGGCATCGTCTCCGGGTTGCTGGTCGATCCCGGCGAGGACCGGGTGCGCTTCGCGCACGCCCTCGTGCGGGACACCCTCTACGGCGACGTCCCGCCGCTGCGTCGCCGCAGGATGCACGCCGCTGCGCTGGCGGCGCTCGCCGGCGGCGCGGGTGCGGACCCCGCCGAGCTGGCGCACCACGCGCTCGCCGCAGGGGCCGCGGTGCCGCCGGCGCAGGCGCTGCCGCCCGTCGTCGCTGCCGCCCGCGCCGCGGTGCGCTCCGGCGCACCGCGCGAGGCCGCGCACCTGTGGGAGGCGGCGGTGCGCCTCGCTGGTCCCGCCGGTGTCGAACCGGATCGCGAGATGGAGCTGCGCTGCGCCCACGTGTCGGCGCTCGCCCACGCCGGAGCCGTGCGAGCGGCGATGCAGGCGCGCGACGCCGCGATCGACCGCGCTCGCGGCGATGCCCAGCTCGTCGCCGCTCTGACCAGCTTCGACGCGCCGGCGCCGTGGACGATCCGGGTCGACGCCCGCCTCGTGGAGCGGCGGGTCGCGCTGTTGCAGCAGCAGGTGCGGTCCTGCACCGATCCGCGTACCCGCAGCCGGCTGCTGGCGATGCTGGTGCTGGAGACCGAGAGCGCCGCCGACGACGTCGCGGCGAGCGCCGCCGACGAGGTCATGGAGGTCTCGGCCGGGCTCGATCCGGCCACCCGCGCGATAGCGCTCAACGCCCGCGGGTTCACCGTCAACGGGCCGGATCGGCGTGCGGAGCTGGCCGCCGTCGGCCGGGAGCTGGCCGAGCTCGCGGACCTGGCCCGGCTGCCGGGCTACCGCGCGCTGGCCCACCACTACGAGTTCATGGTCGCCGCCGAGCACCTGCGGTTCGCCGAGGCCCAGCAGCACGCAGACGCCGCCGTGGCCGTCGCCCCCGGGGGCCAGCTGGGCTTCACGTTGGGCTGGTCGGCGATCTACCAGGCGCTGCGTGCGCTGATCGAGGGCGACGCCGAGGGGGCCGAGAGGCTGTACACGGCGGTGGGCGAGCGGATGACCGCCGCCGGGGAGGCCAACGGTGCGACCGCCGGGTTGATCGGCCGCATCGCGGCTCGGCACGCGCGGGGCCGGCACGGCGAGCTGGCCGACGCGGTGCTCAGCTCGCCCGCTTCGGCCGTCCCGGCCTTCCAGGACCTCGTGGCCGCCGTCCTCGTCGCGGCCGGGCGCACCGCAGAGGCTGCACGGGTGTGGCGACCGGACCTCGATCCACCGCGCACCTACTACTGGCACCTCTGGATGGTCGCCCGGTCAGAGGCGGCCATCGGGCTGGGGCACCGCGCCGTCGCCGCGCACTGCTACACCGAGCTCATGCCGTGGGCCGCGACGCTCGCCGGCGTGTCCAGCGGATCGATCACGTTCGGACCGGTGGCCGCCACGCTGGCCGAGTTGGCCCGGTTCCTGGGCAGGCCGGAGGCGGAGCGAACCGCCCACCTGCGCACCGCGCTCGAGCTGGCCCGCCGGGTCGGGCAGCCGGACTGGATCGCCGCGGCCGAGCAGGCGTCGGCGTCCGGCTCCACCGGTGCCCGCCGGGCCGGACCGATCGAGGGCTGACGGCGCTCTAGCCGAACACCAGCCGTTCCCGGCGCCGGTAGCCCGGCCGCAGCAGCGCTCCGAGCAGCCCCAGCACGACCCGAGTACCCGCGCCGGCGGCGGCGAGGACCTCGGCGCGCTCGGCGGGCGTCGTCGCGTCGAGCATGCGGGGCAGCTGGAACGCCATGCGGCCGCCGCCGGTGCCCGCGGCCTGCTCCACCTTCACCCACTCCGTCACCGGGACGTGCCGGCGGATGATCGGGAACAGCGTCGTCTCCTCGTTCTCGATGTGCTCCAGGAGGTGGTCGCGCAGCTCGGCGAGCGCCGTGGCGAGCGGGCGTGCCGCCGTGGCCCGCTGCTCCGCAGGCGCGGCGACCACGGCCGCGCACGCGTCCCGCACTCCGTCGAGCATCGGCTCCAGTGCCGCGTGGTCGCCGGTGAGCTCGGACAGGTCCACGCACTCGCCGGCTGCCGCGGTGATGACCGGCCACGCGACGTCGTCCTCGATCCGGTGGTGGTGCCGGATCTCCGCAGCGAGCTCGTCGAGCCAGCTGGCCAGCGCGGTAGCGCGATCGTCGGGGCAGCGGGTCGTGCCGTCGGCGATGCGCTCCACCGCGGAGGTGAGCCGGATCAGGTCGCCGGTCATGATGCGGTGCGCCATGCGCATGCCCGCGACGCTCGGCGCGTCGGGGGAGGACTGGACGTTCGTCATGGCGGCAGCCTGACCGGTCTGCCTTTCGGCTCACTTGCGGCGGACTTGCCGCGCTGTGACGAACACCACTGAACATCCTTGACCGGCCGGCCAACCAAGGCGCATCCTTGAGGTACCGCAGAGAAAGGGAGGTGGGAGTCATGGCCACAAGGGCATGGACCCGCTGGCAGGACTGGGCAGCGCTCGTGATCGGGGTGCTGACGGCCCTATCGCCGATCGTCGTCGAGACCAACGCCGCCGCGCTGTGGACTCTGATCATCTTCGGTGTCCTCATCGCGCTCGCGTCCCTCTGGTCGCTCGCAGCGCCCGATTCGGTGGCGAGTGAGTACGTGCACCTCGGCCTGGGGGTGCTGCTCTTCATCGCTCCTTGGGTGCTCGGCTTCACCGCGTTCGGCGGCGCGTCGTGGACGGCCTGGATCGCCGGCGTGCTGACCGTCATCGCAGGTGCGGTCGCGCTGCCTGAGGCCAACCAGGCGCACAAGGGGGGCGCGGTCGCGGCGCACTGAGTCACGGTGACGCCTCATTGCGATCAGTCCTCGAGCCGGTCTTAGAGTCGGTCCTCGAACCCGGACGGCCGTGGCAGCCCGCCGCGGCCGTCCGTCGTGTTCCGGGGAGACGGGAGGCAGGAGTGGGCGAGCGGGGCGCCGAGGCGTCGGCGCGGGAGCGCATCCTCGCGGCGGCCGAGGAACTGTTCGCCGAGCACGGGTTCGAGGCCACCCCCATCTCGCGCATCGCCGACCGGGCGGGCGTGCCGAAGGGGCTGGTGCACTACTACTTCGCGCGCAAACCGGATCTGCTCGAGGCGCTGGTCGACCGGTTGCCCGACGAGAAGGTCCCGCTGGAGACGGTGGTCGTCCCCGGTCAGGTCGGGGAGAGCCTGCGCAGGCTCGTCGACGTCCTCGACGCCAACGCCGACTCGTCGGCGGTGCTCTCGCACCTGCTGTGGCGCGAGGCCGACACGCACCCGGCCGTGCTGGCGGCGCTGCAAGCGCGGTTCGAGCGGTTCGTCGCGGTGATCCGCGAGGTGATGATGGCGGCGCTGCCGAACTGCCGGGCCGACGTCGAGGGTGCCGCCCGGCTGCTCGCCTCGGCGCTGTCGTACCGGCACTCGATGGCCCGCCATCCCGGTGACGACCCGGCCATCGACCGCGAACTGAAGTTCGTCGCCCGCGGTCTCGAACTCTCGTTCGAATCCGGTTAACCTCGGGATGTGACCTCGGACCTGGCTTGGCAGCCGTCGCTGCTCGACGGCGCGCTCGACGCGTCCGCGGTGAGCTTCGACCGGGAGTTCACCGGGCTGCGGCGGCAGCACCTCGAGCGCGGCGCGTGGCTCGACCTCGCGCCGCGCTGGTGCACGGGGGCCGACGTGCTGTTCGCGCGGCTGCTGGCCGAGGTTCCGTGGCGGGGCCCGCGCGAGGTGCGGATGTACGACCGCCGTGTGGTCGAGCCGCGCTGCACCTACCGCTGGCACACCGGATCCGGCCCGCCGGCGCCGGACCCGCTGCCGGCGATGGCGGTGTGCCTGAGCGAGCGGTACGGCGTCGAGTTCACCCAGATCGGCGTGAACCTCTACCGCGACGGCGCGGACAGCGTGGCCTGGCACGGCGACCGGGTGGCGCGCGACCTGCCCGAGGCGCTGGTGGCGCTGGTGTCGCTGGGCGCGGTCCGGCCCCTCCGGCTGCGCCCCACGGGCGGCGGCGCGGGCATCGGGCTGCTGCCCGGGCCCGGCGACCTGCTCGTGATGGGCGGCAGCTGCCAGCGCACGTGGCAGCACAGCGTGCCGAAGGTCCGCGCCGCCGCGCCGCGGATCAGCGTGCAGTTCCGGCACGTCTACCAGTAGGCGCCGGTTACGCTGCGCGGGTGCAGGGAGGCAGTGTGCCCGGCCGGCGCAAGGTCGGCGTGATGGGTGGCACCTTCGACCCGATCCACCACGGCCACCTCGTCGCCGCGAGCGAGGTCGCCGACCGGTTCGGGCTCGAGGAGGTCATCTTCGTGCCCACCGGACAGCCGTGGCAGAAGAGCGACCGTGAGGTCACCCCGGCCGAGGACCGCTACCTGATGACGGTCATCGCCACGGCGTCCAACCCGCGGTTCACGGTGAGCCGCGTGGACATCGACCGCGACGGCCCCACCTACACCGCGGACACCCTCGCCGATCTGAGCAGGCTGCATCCCGACGCCGAGCTGTACTTCATCACCGGCGCCGACGCGCTCTCCCAGATCCTGTCCTGGCGCAAGGTCGACGAGCTGTTCGAGATGGCGCACTTCGTCGGCGTCACCCGGCCCGGGTACCGGCTCGGCGGCGAACACCTGCCCGCCGGTTCCGTCACGCTCGTGGAGGTGCCGGCGATGGCGATCTCCTCGACGGACTGCCGCGCGCGCGTCGCGGAGGGCCGCCCGGTCTGGTACCTGGTACCGGACGGGGTGGTCCAGTACATCGCGAAGCGGAAGCTGTACATGAAGCCCGGGAGTTGAGGTCCTTCCTCGGACGCCCCGTCGAGAACGAAGTCGTGGCTGCTCGAAACGATTCGATTTCGCCCTGACTTCGTTCTCGACGGGGCCGTTGCGGGGAAGGGCTGTACTCAGAGGTACTCAGAGGTCGAAGGCCACCGGGTGCCGCGGCTCGTAGATCCCCAGCCGTCCACCTCCGGGGATGATCAGGTGCGCCACCCGGCCGAACCCCGCGTCGACGATCCCGCCCGCACTGAACTCCGCGCCCTTCGCCGTGAGCTCGGCGACCGTGGCCGCGATGTCGTCGCACATCAGGTACAGCTCGTGCGCGCCGGCCGCGTCCGGCTCCGCCGGGTGGACCCCCACCTCAGCCGGCGGCATGCGGAAGATCAGCCAGCCCTCGCCCGCGTCCACGTGCGGCAGGCCGAGCACGTCCCGGAAGAACGAGCGGGCCCGGTCCGGGTCGGCAGCGAACACGACGGCGTGCGTACCGATGATCATCTCCGACCACCCTCCGACCCGACCTGCGGGCCTTCGACGACGGGCTGGGAGGATAGCGAGTCGAAGAAGCAGGAGGACCACCGATGGCAGCAACAGCGTGACGGCGAGCGACAGAGCACAGGAGATGGCACGAGTGGCGGTCGCGGCCGCCGCGGACAAGCTCGCGCAGGACATCGTGGCGCTGGACGTCTCCGACCGGCTCGTGATCACCGATTGCTTCGTGATCGCCTCGGCCCCGAACGAGCGCCAGGTGCAGGCCATCGTCGACGAGGTCGAGGAGAAGCTGCGCATCCACGGTGCCAAGCCGGTCCGCCGGGAGGGAGCCCAGGAGGGCCGCTGGGTGCTGCTGGACTTCGTCGATCTCGTGGTGCACGTCCAGCACACCGAAGAACGCGGCTTCTACGGGCTCGACCGGCTGTGGAAGGACTGCCCGCGGCTGGAGTTCCCGGAGGCGCGCACCCCGGTGGGGTCGGAGGACGGCGCATGACGATCCGGCGGCTCGTCCTGCTGCGCCACGGCCAGACCGACCACAACGTCGCCGGCCGGATGCAGGGGCACATCGACTCCGTGCTGACCGATCTCGGGCGCCAGCAGGCAGCCGCCGTCGCCCCCACCGTCGCTCAGTTCAAGCCCGACCGCTTGATCAGCTCCGACCTGTCCCGCGCGGTCGACACCGCGCAGGAGATCTCTGCGGTCACCGGGCTGCCGCTGGAGCTGGATCCGCGCCTGCGGGAGACCCACCTCGGCGAGTGGCAGGGCCTCACGGTCGCGCAGGTGGAGGAGGGTTGGCCGGGCGCGATCGCGCAGTGGCGCGCGGATCCCGCGTGGGCGCCGCCCGGAGGGGAGTCCCGGATCGAGGTGGTGCGCCGCTCCCGTCCCGTCATCGACGAGCTCGACGAGGAGATGGCCGACGACGACGTCGACAACACGGTCGTGGTCGTCGCGCACGGCGGCCTGATCGCCGGCCTGGTGTGCGGGCTGCTGGCGCTGCCGACCTCGGCGTGGCCGTCGATCGGCGGGATCGGCAACTGCAAGTGGGCGGTCCTCGCCCGCCGCCGCGACCACCCGCGGTGGCGACTGTCCGGCTACAACGTCGGGGTGTAGTGCCCGCGCCGCTGCTGCTCGTGCTGGCCGACTCGCTGGCCTTCCACGGGCCCGAGCGCGCAGAACCGGCCGACCACCCGCGGATCTGGCCGAACGTCGCCGCTGCGGCGCTGGGCGGCCGGGCGGAGCTCGTCGCGGGCATCGGCTGGACGACCCGGCACGCCTGGCACGCGGTCACCCACGATCCGCGCTTCTGGGCGGCGGTGCCGCGCGCGGACGCGCTCGTCCTCGGCGTTGGCGGGATGGACACCCTCCCGTCGCCGCTGCCGACCGCGCTGCGCGAGCTGATCCCGGTGCTGCGGCCCGAACCGCTGCGGCGAGCGGTCCGCTCCGGCTACCTGGCGGCGCAGCCGTGGCTGTCCCGAGTGCTGGCGAAGCTGCCCGGCGGCGGACCGGTGGCACTGCCGCCGCGGCTCACCGTCGAGTACCTGGACCGGTGCCGGCGCGCGGTGCTGGCGCTGCGCCCCGGTCTTCCGGTGGTCGCCGTCCGGCCGCCGCCGCACCGGGCCGCGGCCTACGGCGGGGTGCACGCCGGGTGGGCGCCCG
>Ga0065720_1000017_pt1 | contig 67170 bp, 57 predicted proteins | sample Thericmetagenome_FD_59107 | JGI IMG/M metagenome (GOLD analysis project Ga0065720, IMG submission 59107) | Thermophilic microbial communities from the Joint Bioenergy Institute, California, USA of rice/straw/compost enrichment - eDNA_2 v2... | ecosystem: Engineered > Solid waste > Grass >...
ACTTCCTGACCTGCTGCGCTAAAGATCAGCTAGCGCGATCTTCTTCACCCTGCCCCCAAGACCACGGCGGCTGACCATCGCACACCCGGCCGCGAGAACAACCACCCCGGACCAGCCAGACGAAGCAGCAGCAGGCCCGAACCACAGCCTCGACGTCGACCTACCGGACCTTGACAGCGCGGACGAAGACACGCCAGGCAGCCGGGTCGAAGGTCAACACCGGCCCGTCCGGATCCTTGCTGTCCCGCACCCCCACCACACCGGGCAGATTGTCAGCCACCTCAACACACTCACCGCCGTGGCCGTTGCTGCGGCTGCTCTTGCGCCAGACCGCGCCGGTCAGTTCCATGACTCCGCCACCTTCAGGATCAACTCGACGGACTGCTGCTCGTTCAGGGTTTCACTCCGGATCGACTCCCACAACTGCCGGACGACGGTGATGTCATCACCCCGCTCCACCAGCCGTCCCTGAAGCTGGTCATCCAGGTAGGCGACATCATCGCCATCGACGAGGGTGGCGATCACGAAGGGGCCGTTCAGNCCAGCGTACGCGCCCGCACTCGTCGGCACGACCTGCACCCGAACCCGCGGCCGGTCCGCGCACAGCTTGGCGATGTGGACGAGCTGGTCCCGCATCACCGCCCGCCCGCCGACCGGCTGGTGCAGTACCCGCTCATCGATCACGGCGGTGAACATCGGCGGGTTGTCCCGGGCCAGCATCTCCTGTCGGGCCAACCGGGCAGCCACCTGCTGCTCGACCTGGTCCCCCGTCAGCAGACCGCCGCTGGCCAGCAGCGCCCGCGCGTACCCCTCGGTCTGCAACAGTCCCGGGACGACCGAGAGTTGGAAGCAGCGCAGCGCGATCGCCTCCTGCTCGAAGGCCGCCCACTGGCGGAACCAGGGCAGCACCGGCCCCGGCCCGAGCACCTGCTGGATCCGCTCCAGCAGCCCTCCGGTCTCCAACACCGCGTCGCAGCGCCTGGCGAAGTCCCTGGTCGGACGACGCTGACACAGCTCGATCTTGGCGACCAGCGCCGCCGAGAAGTTGATCCGCTGCGCCAGCGCTTCCTGGGACAGCCTGGCGGCGCCGCGGAACCGGCGTAACTCACCGGCGAAGAGGCTGAGTGTGGAGGGTGGCTCGGCCACGGACAGGCTCCTTACCTCGGGATGATCGGCACCGGACATCGATCCAGGTCGCCGCGCGAACGCTTCCGACAGTAGTGCCTGGATCACCAGACTGTGTGTCAGGAAACGCGCCCGTCCGGCAACCGGGACCCGACCCGGTGGGCGCTTCTCCCCCCGCCCCGGAGACCGGTCCCTCTCGCGCCTCCACTCCGGTCTCCGGGGCTTCCCCCACCAGCGCCTTGGAGGTCCTCCGATGTGGCCACTGTCGCGCCGTCCACCCGAGCCTGTCCGGTACGCCCCGCGGCACGGCCGCGACTGGCGTCGCCTCTGGTCACGCCGCTGCCACTGCGGTGACCGCTGGCCGTGTCCGGACCGGATCAACCCGCCGCCGCCCGTGCCGCCGTACCCGGCGACCCGGCCCGGGACCCTCGCCGGCCACCGGGCTGACGCGCACCGGTCGCCGCGGCGCCGGAAGCACGACACGAACGGGGAACCGCCACGGTCGACCGAGCCCGATCCGCCCTGGCCGATCCCGCCCGGCCCGGCCTGGCCGGCGTACCCCGGATCCGGCTGGAACGCGCCGACACAGGCCAACTGGGTCGGGGCGGCGGCGCTGCTCACCCTCGGCCAGGCCGCCCGGACCGGACGTACTCCGCGATGAGGGCCTGGTCCGGGCCACCGGAGGACCGGACGCCCGAGCCGTCCCGCCGACCGTCACGGCCACCGCACCCGCCGGAACCACCGGGTCGGCCCGAACCGCCGCACCGGCGGGAGGTACCGCAGCCGCACCCCGGGGTGCCGCCTCGGCAGGGCTGTGCGCACCTGCCGCTGCGACCGCTCTGGCTGTGCCGGCGGTGCGGGCATCCCTGGCCGTGCGCGACCGCCCGGCTGACCCTGCTGCACGACTACCGGGACAACCGGGTCGCGCTGCACATCCACCTCGGTTCGGCGCTCTTCGCCGCCACCGCCGACCTGTGCCGGCTCAACCCGGAGCCCGGACCCGACCCGGCCGCGCTGTTCGCCCGCTTCCTCGGGTGGGCCCGCCCACCCGGGCAGCCCTGACCCGGCTCCCGGTCGGTGGCGGATCTCCTGGTCNCCGCGGTCGGCCTGCGGGGCGTTGTTCCGCCGGCCGCCCGCGCGGTGTACGGCCTGGGNGGCGTCGCCACCCTCGTGGTCGCGACGGTGCCGAAGGTCGACGGTCANCCCGCCCGCGCACGGGACCGCCGCCGTGGTGGGTTTCGTCGCGCTCGGGGTCTGGCCGGCGGTGGCCCTGCTGCCCGGGCGAGGAGCCGGGGGCGGGGTCGGGTGGTCGGAGGAGCCGGAACGGCGGCCGGGACACCGACCANGACGGCGGTCGGGACACCGGCCGGGAAGCCGACCGTGGGCGNNGCGCCCTCCGNCGGCGCTGGCCGCGACCGGGGTGATGCTCGGCGGCGGACTGTGGCTCGCGGTGCAGGTGCCCGACGGCGCGCGGCGCGATCCGGGTACGCGAACACGCCGTGACCGGCGTGGCGGGGCCGGTGTCGGGTCGGACACGCCGACCGTCGCTCCGGACAATCCCCCGGCCACGCCGGTCACGGACCGGATCGGATGGTCGATCAGTAGACGCTGACGCCGTAGGCGTTGAGCGCCTCGACGACCGGCTGGAAGTAGGTGACCCCACCGACCGTGCAGTTGCCGCTGCCGCCGGAGGTCAGGCCGAGCGCGGTGCTGCCGGAGAAGAGCGGGCCGCCGCTGTCACCCGGCTCGGCGCAGACCGTGGTCCGGATCAGCCCGGAGACGGTGCCGCTGCCCTGGTAGGTGACGGTGACGTTGAGCGCGGTCACCCGGCCGCTGCGCAGCCCGGTGGTGCTGCCGCTGCGCTGCACCGACTGGTTGACCACCGGGTTGGCGGCGCCGGTGATGTCCTGGTACCGGCCGTTGTAGAGGTACACGTCGCCCGGCTGCTGCGCGACGCCGGCGGCGTACCGGACGATGCCGTAGTCGTTGCCGGGGAAGCTGCTGCCGACCCGGGTGCCGATGGTCGAGCCGCCGGCCGTCCAGTTGGCGCCGATGTTGGTGCAGTGCCCGGCGGTGAGGAAGTAGTAGGTGTTGCCGCTGCGGACGTTGAAGCCGAGCGAGCAGCGGGCGCCGCTGGTGTAGATGGCGTCACCGCCGGAGATCAGGGTGCTCAGGGTGCCCGGGATCTGCTGGATCCGCACCGCACCGCCGAACGGGGCGACCACCGCCTTGATCTTGGTGAGCTTGTCGCCGGTGATCGTGCTGTCCACGTCCACGACCACCTGGTTGCTGACCGGGTCGACGTACCAGGCGGTGCCGGGAATCCGGGCCGACTTGTCGAGCGCGTCGGTGACCCTGGCGAGTTCGGCGGCGCCGCGGGCGACGATCCGCGGGATCGCCCCGGCCGCCCGAACCTCGCGGGCGGCGGCTTCGTCGGTCACCGTGACGACCATCTTGCCGCTCGCCTCGTCGAGATACGTCCCGGCGGAGCGGTCACCGAGCCGCTCGGAGAGCGTCGTCGCGGCCTCCGGGGACGCGACGACCGCGGGCGCGGCGTGCACGGGGGCACCCGCCAGCACTCCGGCGACCAGGGTGCCGGCGGTGATGACCACCGCGACACGACGCATCGGGGACCTCGTGGGTCGCATGGGACCTCCCAAAGGGGGGTTGGAGGGGCGCTGCACCGGGTTTCGGCGCATCGGTCACGAGTATTCAGACATTTAAGATCGCCAACAAGGCGCCGGCCATATCGACTCGACAGGGACGTACACCTTATGGATGTCGGTCGCCGGATACGGCAGATTCGTCGCCTCGCTCCCACCGGCGGACAGGGTGGCCGGCAGGTTCACCGGAATCGGGCCCCGTCCGTCGCGGCACCGTTGTAGACGTTCAGGATCGTCTATATGATCCGGCCACCCCCACTGACCCAGGCAACCGTGATCCGGAGGCCGCCGATGTCCACCGCCGTTCCCCGCCGTCTACCCCGGCTCCGCTCCGTCCTGCTCGCCGCCGTCGTCCTCGTCTCCTCGGTCGCACTCGCGGCCGGCCCGGCCAACGCCGACGCCGGCCCGCCGCCCAGCTCGATGGCGAGCATGGGTGACTCGATCACCCGCGGGTTCAACGCCTGCGGCTGGTACGTCGACTGCCCGTCCCGCTCGTTCAGCACCGGCACCGACTCCGCGGTGAACAGCCACTACCTGCGGATCCGCGCGGTGAACCCGGCGATCAACGGCCGCAACCACAACGTCGCCCGCACCGGGGCGAAGTCGGCGGACATGCCGGGTCAGGCCGACGCGGCCGTCGCGCAGAACGTCGGCTACGTCACCATGCTGATCGGCGCCAACGACGCCTGCACCAGCTCCGAGGCCAGCATGACCCCGGTGGCCACGTTCCGGGCCAACATCGACGCCGCGCTCAACCGGTTGAAGTCCGGGCTGCCCAACGCCCGGGTGTTCGTGATCAGCATCCCGGACGTCCACCGGCTCTGGACGGTCGGCCGCAACGACCTCCTCGCCCGGACCGCCTGGTCGCTGTTCGGGATCTGCCAGTCGTTGCTGGCCAACCCGACCTCCAACGCCCAGGCCGACGTGGACCGCCGCAACCGGGTACGGCAGCGGGTCGTGGACTACAACACCCAGCTCGCCCAGGCCTGCGCCGCCTACGGCCCCAACTGCGTCTTCGACGGCAACGCGGTCTTCAACTACCCGTTCACCCTGGCCCAGCTCTCCGGCTGGGACTACTTCCACCCCAACGCCGACGGCCAGCAGGTGCTGGCGAGCGTCTCGTACGCCGCTGGTTTCCGCTGGTAGCCGCCGGTCGCGGCGCCACGGGCGCCGGTCGGGCCGGACCCGCCGTGGCGTTCCTTCCGGCTGGTCAGGCCCGACCGGCCCCGGCGTGTCGGCCGGCGCCGGTCGCCGCCGTGGGCCGGTAGGCGACCAGGCCGTCCCCGGTCGCCGCGACCACCAGCCCGGGCATCGCCACCAGGCCGGTCACCGGCCCGGTGAGTCCGCTGGTCCAGCCGGGCTCAAGGTCGTCCGTGACGGGGTGCCACCGCAGGGCGGCGCCGTCGGCCACCACCAGCCATCCGGTGGACCCGGAGTGGGCCACCGCGAGCGAGCGCACCGGCCCGGTCGCGGTCAGCACCGGGGTCGGCTCGGCGCCCGCCCAGCCGGCGTCGGCCGGACCGGAGGCCGGGTCGGCTGCCGGACCGGGAGCAGGACCGGAGGCGGCCGGGTCGCGGGGCACGTCGGGCCGCAGCAGGTCCGTGACGTCGACGGCGCGGACCAGGCCGCTGCGTCCCGCACCGAAGACCAGCGCCCGCCCGTCGACGGTCGCCGCCGCCACGGCGTACGCCGCGCCGCCGTGCCCGTCCAGCACCACGCCGAGCCCACGGCCGGACCGCAGGTCCCAGAGCCGTACCGTGTCGTCCCCGGACGCGGTGAGCGCGACCGGTACGCCGTCCAGCTCGGCGGTGACGACCGTGTGGACCGGGGCCGAGTGGTCCCGCCAGGCGACCACCGACCCACCTTCCACCGCGTCGGCCCGGTACACCGTGGACCCGTCCGCCAGCAGCAGCGTCCACACGTCACCGACCCGCGCCGACGCCAGCGCCCCGGGTCGGCGGCCGACGGACGCCGGCAGGCCGGCCCCGGCCAGCGCGACCCGGCCGACGTGCTCCCCGGTGACCGGGTCCCGGAGGTCGATGCCGTCCGGGGTGACGCGGGCCAGCGTCGGATGGCTCCCCGGCACCAGCAGCGGGGCGGTCCGATGTCCGTCGACGGGCAGCGGCACCTCGTCGCCCGCCGGCCCGGTGACCGCCCGGACCGTCCCGTCGGGAAAGCCGGCGAGCACCACGGGCTCGTCGTCGGCGAGGGTGACGCCGGCCAGCCGGACGGATCCGACGAGGCGTGCGGGGTCGGCGGCCCGGGAGTCGGTGGGGGCAGGGTCGGCAGCCCCGGGGTCGTCCGGTTTCCCGCTGGTCGAGCGCGTGCCGACCGGCCGGAACGGATACGGCCACTCCCCGTCCCACACCCAGACCGCCCCGGCGGCGTCCCCGCTGACCAGTGTCGGCCGGCCGTCGATGTCCACCACGGTCGTGCCGGTCAACGCCGCCTCGTACGGGTAGTGGAACGCCTCCCCCAGCTGCCGGCCGGTTTCCGGCAGCCAGGCCCGCACCGTCGCGTCGTCGGCGCTCCAGACCACCGGCCGCGTGCCGAGCCGGCCCGCCGCGACGGAGTTGACCTCACCCCGGTGCCCGGCGAACGACGGCCCGAGCGGGACCGCGCCGGCCGCCTCCCAGGCCCGGGCCAGCCGCCCGGCCGCGCCGAGCAGCACCAGCCGGCCCCGCCACCGCGTGAAGCCCAGCGTGCTGACCAGCTCCGGAATCTCGAAGCCGTGCTCACCGACCGGCTCGATCCGCACCCCGGCCCCCGCCGTGCCGGTGCCGGTCAGGCGCCAGAGTGAGATCCGCCCGGTGGCGCCGCCGAGCGCCACCAGGACGTCGTCGTCCCGCTCCGTGGCGGCCAGCGCGGTGACCCGACCGCTGCCCGCCCGCACCACCGCCAGCCGTTGGCCGGTATCGCCCGCCAGCGACCAGACCTGCAGGCGTGGCGCGGCGCCGGCCAGCACCGCGACCGGACGGCCGCCGAGGGTCGCGGTGGCCAACGCGCGGACCTCACCACACCGGCAACGCCACCGGGGGCGACCGGTGGCGAGGTCGCTGACCTGCAGGTGACCGGCCCCGGCGGAGACGATCACGGGCTCGCCGTCGATCCGGACCGCNGCGCAGACGCCGACGTGCGGGCGCTCGTCCGGCACCCCGATGACCCGGCCGTCGCGGAGGTCGAGGACGGCCCGTCTCCCGGCGTAGCTGGTGACCAGCACCCGGGGCCGGCCGCTCCGGTCGTCCGGGTAGCCGGCCAGCCGGGTGACCCAGGCCGGCACCGGCTGGAACGGGCCGGGCCGGCTCGACGGTGGTCGCGGTCGCCGGCCCGCCGGCCCCCAGGTCCACGCCAACTCCCAGGCGACGGCACCGGACGCGGGGTGGCCGCCGGTCATCGCCGGACGACCGTCGTCCGCTCCTGGTCACGGCGGCGACCGCTCCAGGAACCCGACGTATCGAGGGTCATCGCATTGACAGGCATGCCACTTCATGCTAGTCCGGGCCGCCGCCGCGCCGGCCCGGACGAAAGCTCCGGCATCCCCGGCAGGCGGGACATAGCGGGGNCGACAGCCACGCTCCGACCCTCGCCCATCCCCTCGCGACCCAGCCGCCGGCCGACTACACACCCCGGGTATACATCGTGCGTATACATGCCATGTATAGTCGCCCCCATGTCGATCGCACAGACGTTCCTGGGCCTGCTCGAAGGCAGCCCACGGCACGGCTACGAGCTCAAGCGCCTCTACGACGAGCGCTTCGGCCAGAGCCGACCACTGCACTACGGACAGGTCTACGCCACCCTGGCCCGGCTGTTGAAGGGTGGCCTGATCCAGGTCGACGGGGTGGAACCGGGAGCCGGACCGGAGCGCAAACGGTACGCGATCACCGCCGCCGGGGTGACCGACGTCGAGCGCTGGCTGAACCAGCCGGAGAAGCCCGACACCTACCTGCAGAACACCCTCTACACCAAGGTGGTGCTCAGCCTGCTGACCGGCCGGAACGCCGCCGACATCCTCGACATCCAGCGCGCCGAACACCTGCGGGTGATGCGCGAGCTGACCCGACGCAAGACCACCGGGGACCTCGCCGACCAGCTCATCTGCGACTTCGCGCTGTTCCACCTCGAAGCCGACCTGCGGTGGCTGGAACAGACCGCCGCCCGACTCGACCAACTCGCCGCGACGCTGCGCACACCGGCGTCACGACCCGACGGGAACGTGCCATGACCCACCCCACCACCGACGACACCGACCGCCCACTGCTCGCCGCCACCGGGCTGCGCAAGAACTACGGCGCGACCCCGGCGCTCGACGGGGCGACCCTGCACGTGCGCGCCGGCGAGATCGTGGCCGTCATGGGCTCCTCCGGCTCCGGCAAGTCCACGCTGCTGCACTGCCTCGCCGGGATCGTCCAACCCGACGCGGGCGAGGTGCGCTACCGCGGTCGCACGCTCTCGACGATGTCCGACGCCGAACGCAGTGCCCTGCGCCGCACCGACTTCGGCTTCGTCTTCCAGTTCGGACAACTGGTGCCGGAGCTGACCTGTCTGGAGAACGTCGCGCTGCCGCTGCGGCTGTCCGGTGTCCGCCGGCGCGAGGCCGAACAGCGCGCGGCGCGCTGGCTGGCCCGGCTGGAGGTCTCCGACGTGGCGGGGAAACGCCCCGGCGAGGTCTCCGGAGGTCAGGGGCAACGGGTCGCGGTGGCCCGCGCCCTGGTCACCACACCCCGGGTGGTCTTCGCCGACGAGCCGACCGGTGCGCTCGACTCACTCAACGGGGAGCAGGTGATGCGGCTGCTCACCGAGGCGGCCCGGAGCACCGGCGCCGCCGTGGTGCTGGTGACGCACGAGCCGCGCGTCGCCGCGTACGCCGATCGGGAGGTCGTGGTGCGTGACGGCCGCACCCGCGAGATCCTGCTGGCGGAACGATGACCGGCCGTCAACCTCGCCTGGGCTGGGTGGCCGACCTGACCCTCGGCGCCCGGTTGGTCTTCGCCGGCGGCCGCAACGGGCTGCTCCGGACCCTGCTGATCGCCGTCGGGGTGGGGCTCGGGGTGGCGATGCTGCTGACCAGCGCCTCCATCCCCACCATGCTCGCCATGCGGCAGGAACGCACCGCCGCCCGCGACGACCTGTTCTTCGAGGCCGCACCGCCGCCCGGCGACCGGACCCTGCTGGTCGCCACCACCGACACCGCCTACCGCGGCCACTCGATCAGGGGACGGCTGGTCCAACCGGAGGGCGCGCACCCCCCGGTCCCACCGGGGCTGACCCGGCTGCCCGGCCCCGGTGAGATGGTCGTCTCCCCCGCGCTGGCCCGGCTGCTGGACTCGCCCGACGGCGCACTGCTGCGCCCCCGCCTCGCCCACCCCGTCGTCGGCACCATCTCCGCCGAGGGCCTCGCCGGCCCCAGCGAGTACGCCTACTACCTCGGCACCGACCAGCTACGGCCCGAGCTCGGCGCACGACGCATCGACCACTTCGGCAGCGAACCGGATGGCAGGGGCCTCGACCCGGTGCTGACCCTGCTCGTCACGATCAGCTTCGTGGCGCTGCTGCTCCCCGTCGCGGTCTTCGTCGCCGCCGCCGTCCGGTTCGGTGGGGAGGCCCGCGACCGGCGGCTGGCCGCGCTGCGACTGGTCGGCGCCGACGCGGCGACGACCCGCCGCGTCGCCGCCGGGGAGGCACTGGTCGGCGCCGCCCTCGGCCTGCTGGTCGGCGCGGTTCTCTTCCTGGTCGGCCGGCGGCTCGTCGAGTACGTGTCGCTCGAGGGGATCAGTGTCTTCGCCGGCGACGTCCGGCCCAGTCCGGTACTCACCGTGCTGATCGCCCTCGCGGTGCCGGCNGTCGCGGTCATGGTCGCCCAGGTGGCGCTGCGCCGGATCGTCGTCGAACCGCTCGGCGTGATCCGCCGCGCCGGCGGTCGTCGTCGGCGCCTCTGGTGGCGGCTCGCCCTACCGGTCGTCGGCGCCGCGCTGCTCGCCCCGCTGGACGGCCGCGCCGCCAACGCCACCGGCACCGCCAGCCAGGTTCAGGTGATCACCGGGACGGTGTTCCTGCTGACCGGCGTTGCCGCACTGCTGCCCTGGCTGGTCGAGGCGGTGGTCCGGCGGCTGCGCGGTGGCGGCGTGCCCTGGCAGCTGGCCATCCGCCGACTCCAGCTCGACACCGAGTCCGCGGCCCGGATGGTCGGTGGGATCGCGGTCGCGGTCGCCGGCGGGATCGCCCTGCAGATGTTCTTCGCGAACGTCCAGCACAACTACGTCCTCGCCACCGGACACGACGTCGACCGGGCACAGGCGGTGGTGACACTGGAGGGCCAGAACCTCGCCGGCACCGACCTCGACGCGCTGACCGCGCGGTTCCGGGACATCGCCGGGGTCGAACGGGTGGTCACCACCCTCGTCACCGGCGTGACCGCCGCGGACGCCACGCCGGACGACGACGGCCTGCGTCCCCTCACCCGACTCCGGATCGGCGACTGCGCCGCCCTGCGGGAGTTCGCCGTTCTCGACCGGTGCGCGGACGGCGACGTGTTCCAGACCGTCCCGTCGGAAGAGTCGGGATCGGAAGAGTCGGGACCGGACTCCCCGGACACGGCCGGGGAGGACGTCGCCAGACCCGGCCAGCGCATGGAGATCGTCGGCGCGGGTCCGGCCCCGGGCGTCGCGTGGACGGTCCCGGACCGGCTCCGGGTCGTCCCGTACCGGCCCGACCCCAGCGGCGCCCAGTCCACGGCCGTCCTCGCCACCCCCGGCGCGCTGGATCTGGGCCGGCTGCGCGCGCTCGACGCCGAGATGTTCCTCGCCCTGGACCCGACNCGGCCGGACACGATCGAACTCGTCCGCAACGCGGCGGCGGAGTTCGGCCCGCTCGGACAGGTCATGGCGCTACACGCCGCCGTGGAGGCCGACCGGTTCACCCAGATCCGCCGTGGACTGTTCCTCGGCGTGGTGGCGACCCTCCTGCTGCTCGGTGCCAGCATGCTGGTCAGCGTCCTCGAACAGCTGCGCGAACGGCGACGGGTGCTCGCCGTGCTGGTCGCGTTCGGCACCCGGCGCGCGACGCTGGGCTGGTCGGTGCTCTGGCAGACCGCGGTGCCGGTCCTGCTCGGCCAGGTCCTCGCCGTCGCACTCGGCACGGCGCTCGGCGCGATCCTGCTCGCCATCGTCGATGAACCGGCCCACCTCGACTGGCCGAGCGTCGCCGGCATGTCCGGCCTCGCGGCGGCGGTCGTGGTGCTGGTCACGGCCGCCAGCCTGCCGACGCTGTGGCGTCTGCTCCGCCCCGACGGCCTGCGCACGGAGTGACGGGAACGCCGGCGCGGCGGTGCGTCGCTCAGCGGCCCACCGCCGCGCCGACCGTCGGGTGCAGGTCGTCCGCCGGCGGCTGCCACACCTCGGGGTGCGCCCCCACCTGGTCGCCGGACCGGATGTCCTTCACCTCGTCTCCCGCGCCGTCCACACCCGGGAACCAGACGTACGGGATGCCCCGCCGCTCGGCGTACCGGATCTGCTTGCCGTACTTGGCCGCCGACGGGGCGACCTCGGTGGGGATGCCGCGGCGGCGCAACGTGTCGGCGATGCGGTTGCTCTCCGCGCGGCGCTCCTCGGAGACCAGGGCCACCAGCACGCAGGTCGGGACACTGCGGGAGATCGACAGCGCGTTCGCGCCGAAGAGCAGGCCGAGCAGCCGGGTCACCCCGATCGAGATGCCGACGCCGGGGAACCGGGCCTGCCCGTCGCTGGCGAGGTTGTCGTACCGGCCGCCGGAGCTGATCGACCCGAAGCGCTCGAAGCCGAGCAGCTGGGTCTCGTAGACGGTGCCGGTGTAGTAGTCGAGCCCGCGGGCGATCCGCAGGTCGGCCACGCAGAGCCCGGGTGCGTGGGCGGTGGCGGTCTCCATCACCGCGACCAGCTCGGCCAGGCCCTCGTCCAGAAGGGGGTCGCTCACCCCCAGCCGCCGGACCGCGTCGGCGAACGACGCGTCCGGCGCGGAGATCTCGGCCAGCGCGAGGCAGGCCTTGGCCTGGGCCTCGGTCGCCCCGGCGGTCTCGACCAGCAGCGACGTCACCCCGTCCGGGCCGATCTTGTCGAGCTTGTCCACCGCGCGCAGCGCCGCCATCGGGTCGGACAGGCCGATGCCGCGGTAGAAGCCCTCGCAGACCTTGCGGTTGTTGATCTGGACCCGGATCGGCAGCCGCCCGTCGGTGTTGCCCAGTGGCAGCCCGCCGAGCGCGTCGCCGATCACCAGCGGCATCTCGGCCTCGTAGTGCGGCGGCAGGGTGTCCCGGTCGACGACGTCGATGTCGGCCTGGGTGAACTCCCGGTAGCGCCCCTCCTGCGGGCGTTCGCCCCGCCACACCTTCTGGATCTGGTAGCGGCGGAACGGGAAGTGCAGCCGGCCGGCGTTCTCCAGGACGTACCGGGCGAACGGCACGGTCAGGTCGAAGTGCAGGCCCAGGGTGCCCTCGCCGACGGACGGGCCGCCCTCCTCCTGCAGCCGGCTGATCAGGTAGACCTCCTTGGAGGTCTCCCCCTTGCGGAGCAACTGCTCCAGCGGCTCCACCGCCCGGGTCTCCAGCGGCGCGAAACCGTAGAGCTCGAAGGTGGTGCGGATGCGGTCGAGGACGTACTGCTCGATCATCCGCTGCGGCGGCGCCCACTCGGGAAAGCCGGAAATCGGTCGTGGCTTGCTCATGGTGCTCGGGTGCTCCTGTCGGATCTCGCGCGTCGCGGCGCGAGCGGGGACTACCAGCCTCGGGTGGACGCGGCCCAGCCCGGACCGGCGGAAGCAGCCGCCTCGACCAGGTACGGGTTGCTCGTCCGCTCGCGGCCGATGGTGGTCGCGGGGCCGTGGCCGGGCAGCACGATGGTGTCGTCGGCGAGCGGGAGGATCTTCTCCCGCAGGCTTCTCATCATCGCCAGCGGGCTGCCGCCCGGCAGGTCGGTGCGGCCGATCGAACCGGCGAACAGAACGTCGCCCGCCAGGCAGATCTGCTCCGCCGCCCAGTCCACGCCGGGTGGAAGGGGCAGGTCGGACCGGACGGCCGAGCCCGCGCCCGGCAGCCGGAACAGCACCGACCCGCCGGTATGGCCCGGGGCGTGGTCGACGGTGATCTCCAGACCGGCCAGGTTGAGCGTGANGCCGTCGGTCAGTTCGGCGACGTCCTCCGGCTCGGCGTACGGCAGGCGCCCGCCGAAGAGCGCGGCGAGGTCGGCGGAGAGCCCCTTGGCCGGGTCCGCGAGCAGCTCTCGGTCGTTCGGATGCACGTAGGCGGTGATCCCCCGGGCGCCGCAGACCGGCGCGACCGAGAAGGTGTGGTCGAGATGACCATGGGTCAGCAACACCGCGGCCGGCCGCAGCCGATGCTCCGCCAGCACCGCGTCGAGCCGGTCCAGCACCCCGATGCCGGGGTCGACCACGACACACTGTTCCCCGGGCGCCGTGGCCACCACGTAGCAGTTGGTGCCGAAGGCGTCCGCGGGGAAGCCGGCGACGAGCACGTGCGCTCCCTTCCCTCCACGGTTGCTGCGCCTACCCTATCCGTCCCGTGCTGCGCCGACACGCCCGTGTGCGCCAGCCCGTGAGAACACCGGATTGGCAGTGATAATCTCCGATGGTTTCGGGTGACCTCGTACACGACTTTCCCAGCCGGTACCCGTACACTCTGGCGGGCGTGTGGCGTGGCGCACGTGACGCCGCGGCCGCGCCAGCGCCTCGGCCGGACCACCGGGAACGGCGAGCAGGGGTCGGACGACCAGCGGCACAGGGAGGGGAGCACGAGTGGCTTCCAGCAAGGACCGGCAGCGGAAACTGGCACGGGCCAAGCTCGAACGCCAGATGGCCCGGCGGGCGGCCGCCGCCCGCCGCAAGCGGCAGATCCGAGCCGCCATCGGCTCGGCCCTGGCGCTGGTGCTGCTCGCGCTCGGTTCGTTCTGGGCACTCGGTGGCTTCGACCGCAAGCCCACCACCAACCCCTCGGCGATGGACATCTGCACCTGGACCAAACAGGACGGGCAGTCCAACACGAACCTCAAGGACGTCGGCACCCCGCCCACCCGCGACCTGCCGACCAGCGGCACCCGGCCGATGACGATCACCACGAACCAGGGTGAGCCGGTGACCGTGCAGCTCGACCTGGCCGCCGCGCCGTGCGCCGCCGCCAGCTTCACCTACCTGGCCGGCCAGCAGTTCTTCAACGACACGAAGTGCCACGAGATCACCACCGAGGGGGCCCTGCGCTGCGGTGACCCGAGCGGCACCGGGTTCGGCGGTCCGACGTACACCTTCTACGACGAGAACGTGCCCGAGGGGCCCGAGCCCAGCCCGTCGGAGAGCGCGTCGGCGAGCCCGTCGGACGGTCCGTCCGCCAGTCCGTCGGCGAGCCCGTCGGCCACCGCGCCCGCCGACTCCGAGCCGGCCTACCCCGCCGGCACCGTGGCGATGATCGGCTTCCCGCCCGGCTCCAACGGCAGCCAGTTCCTGATCTTCTTCAAGGACTACAACCCCACCGAGCCGATGTACTCGATCGTCGGTACGGTCACGTCGGGGATGGACGTGATCAAGAAGATCGGCAACATGGAGACCGTGGACAATGGTTCCGGCGCCAAGGTGAAGCCGAAGCACGACATCGTGATCCAGAGCCTCACCGTCGGTGAGCCGTCCTCGGGTGACCCGACGTCGGCACCGCCCAGCGCGACGCCGACGCCCACGACGTCGCCGTCGGCCAGCCCGACCGGCGCGGGCCAGTCCTGAGAACACCCCAGACCACCCCGCCGCGCGGCACGCCCGGCCGCGCGCGGCACATAGTCCAGGAGGAGCCACCGTGACGTCGACCAGAGAGCGGCAACGCGCCGCGGCGCGGGCAAGACTGGAACGTGAGATGGCCCAGCGCGCAGCAGCGGCCCGCAAGCGCCGTCAGCTACAGGCTGCCATCGGCGGGGGCGTGGCACTGTTGTTGGTGGTCGCCGGCACGGTGTGGCTCGTGGCGAGTCTCGGTGACGACGAGCAGACGGCGAACCAGGCGGGCACCACCACCTGCACCTGGACCGAGGTCCCGTCCGACCAGCGCACCGAGACGACCAAGGACGTCGGGCTGCCGCCGACCACGGTCAAGAACACCGGCAGCCAGATCATGACGATCGACACCAACCTCGGACAGATCACCGCGAAGCTGAACCTGCGCGACGTGCCCTGCACGGCGGCCAGCTTCACCCACCTGGCCGAGCAGAAGTTCTTCGACAACACCAAGTGCCACCGGCTGGTCACCCAGGGAATCCAGGNGCTGCAGTGCGGTGACCCGAGCGTCAAGGCTGACNGCGACTGGAAGGAGAGCGACGGCACCGGCGGCCCGGCGTACCGGTTCGCCGANGAGAACCTCCCGACGGACAAGCGCCCGCCCTACCCCGCCGGGATCATCGCGATGGCCAACTCCGGCCCCGGCACCAACGGCAGCCAGTTCTTCATCGTCTACGGCGACTCCCAGCTGCCCGCCTCGTACACCGTGCTCGGCACCGTGACCAAGGGGCTGGACCTGGTGGCCGAGGTCGGCGCGGCCGGCGACGACGGCGCCTTCAGCCAGCAGGCCGGTGGTGGCCACCCGAAGAAGGAGGTCATCATCAAGAGCCTGACCATGAGCGAACCGGTCGGCTGACGGGGCGTCACCGAGGCCACGGCGTCCGGCTCCGCGCGGAGCCGGACGCCTTCTCGTGTCCGGGGCCGCGGCGTGGGCGGCAGGCGCCGGAGGCGACGCCGGTACGGGGTCCTCAGGCGCCGGAGGTGACCCGGTACGCGTCGAAGACGCCGTCGACCTTGCGGACCGCCGCGAGCAGGTGCCCGAGGTGCTTCGGGTCGGCCATCTCGAAGCTGAACCGGCTCACCGCCACCCGGTCCCGGGTCGTGGTGACCGTCGCGGAGAGGATGTTGACCCGCTCGTCGGAGAGGACCCGGGTGACGTCGGCGAGCAGCTTGTGCCGGTCGAGCGCCTCGACCTGGATCGAGACCAGGAAGGTCGACGCGGATGTGAGCTGCCAGTTCACCTCGACGATGCGCTCGGTCTGCACCCGCAGGTTCTCCGCGTTGGCGCAGTCGTCCCGGTGCACACTCACCCCGCCGGAGCGGGTCACGAAGCCGAAGACCGAGTCGGGCGGGACCGGGGTGCAGCAACGGGCGAGTTTGATCCACACGTCGCTGACCCCACGGACCACCACGCCGGGGTCGCCGCTGCTGCCGGTGCGGCGCGGCGGACGGGTGGGGACCGTGGTCTCGGCGATGTCCTCGACCGCGCCCTCCTCGCCGCCGTACCCCGCCATCAGGCGCTGGACCACCGACTGCGCCGACACCTGGCCGTCGCCGACCGCGGCGTAGAGCGAGGCGACGTCCGCCAGGTGCAGGTCCCGGGCGATCGTCGTCAGGTTGTCGTGGGTGAGCATCCGCTGTAGCGGCATGCCGTGCTTCCGCATGGCCTTGACGATCGCGTCCTTNCCGGCCTCGATCGCCTCCTCGCGGCGCTCCTTGTTGAAGTACTGGCGGATCTTCGTCCGGGCCCGCGGGCTCTTGATGAANCCCAGCCAGTCCTGGCTCGGCCCGGCGGTGTCGGACTTCGAGGTGAAGATCTCGATGACGTCGCCGTTGGAGAGCGTCGACTCCAGCGGCACCAGCTTGCCGTTGACCCGCGCGCCGATGCACTTGTGCCCGACCTCGGTGTGGACCGCGTAGGCGAAGTCCACCGGCGTGGAGCCGGTGGGCAGCGGGATCACGTCGCCCTTGGGNGTGAAGACGTACACCTCCTGGCTGGAGAGGTCGAACCGCAGCGCGTCGAGGAACTCGCTGGGGTCGGCCGCCTCCCGCTGCCAGTCCAGCAGCTGCCGCAGCCAGGTCATGTCGTCGATGTGCGCCGGCGGGCCGACGATCGTCTCGCCCTTCTTCTCCTTGTACTTCCAGTGGGCGGCGATGCCGAACTCGGCCGTACGGTGCATGGCGTACGTGCGGATCTGCATCTCGACCGGTTTGCCGCTCGGCCCGATGACGGTCGTGTGCAGCGACTGGTACATGTTGAACTTCGGCATCGCGATGTAGTCCTTGAACCGGCCGGGAACCGGCTGCCAGTTCGCGTGGATCACCCCGAGTGCCGCGTAGCAGTCGCGTACCGTGTCGACCAGGATGCGGACGCCGATCAGGTCGTAGATGTCGCGGAAGTCCCGACCCCGCACGATCATCTTCTGGTAGATCGAGTANAGGTGCTTCGGCCGCCCGGTGACCTCCGCCTTGATCTTGGCGGCNCGCAGGTCGGCCTGCACCTTCTGGGTCACCTGCCGCAACATCGCCTCGCGCTGCGGCTGGTGCTCACCGATCAGCCGGTTGATCTCCTCGTACCGCTTGGGGAAGAGGTTGGCGAAGGCCAGGTCCTCCAGTTCCCACTTGATCGTGTTCATCCCCAGCCGGTGCGCCAGCGGGGCGAGGATCTCCAGGGTCTCCTTGGCCTTCTGCTCCCGCTTCGCCTGCGGGAGGAAGGTCAGGGTCCGCATGTTGTGCAGCCGGTCGGCCAGTTTGATCACCAGGACCCGGGGGTCCTTGGCCATCGCGACGACCATCTTGCGGATCGTCTCCGCCTTGGCCGCGTCTCCGAGCTTCACCCTGTCGAGCTTGGTGACACCGTCGACCAGCAGCGCGACCTCGGCACCGAACTCGTCGCGCATCTGCTCCAGGGTGTAGTCGGTGTCCTCGATGGTGTCGTGCAACAGGGCCGCGACCAGGGTGGTGGTGTCCATCCCCAGGTTCGCCAGGATGGTGGCGACCGCCAACGGATGCGTGATGTACGGGTCGCCCGACTTGCGGTACTGCCCCGAGTGCCACCGGGCGGCCGTGTCGAAGGCNCGCTGGAGCAACCGGGCGTCGGCCTTGGGGTGGGACGCCCGGTGGGTCGCGATCAGCGGCTCCAGCACCTCGCTGACCTGCGGCGTCTGCCAGGGAGCGTTGAACCGGGCCAGCCGCGCCCGGACCCGACGGCCGGTGGGTGCGNTGGCCAGGGCGAAACCCGACGTGGAGCCGCGGGACGTGGTGGTGGACGAAGAGGTGGGGGCGGTCGATGTCGCCCCGTTCGCCGGCGGGGCCGCCTCNGGCGTACCCGTGGCCCGGGCCGGACCCGGCGTGACCGTACCCTCCCCCGCGCGGTCGGTCCGCACCGGGGCACCGGAGTTCGCGGCGGCCTGACCACCGGGAGCGCCCGCCGCCCCCGGAGCGCCACCACCGGGAACGTCACCGGCGGAACCCGGGCCGGGCCCGCCGGCGGCCCGCCGGTCGGTGGCGACCGGTGTCAGGTCGACCGGAGCGGCGGCCCGCCCCGGCGGCACGGCGCCGGTGGTCGGCCCTGCGTTACCGTCCACGCTCGTCACGGCGTTGGTCGCACCATCAGACTGGTTGCTGGGACGCACCGTACCCTCCGCCGGAGGGGCGACATCGTGGGACACCGGCCTCCTCACCACCTCGCCGGGAAATGAGCCGACCGTAGCCGGTCGGTCCCGTCCCGCGCCACAGCCGGACGCACGACACGGCATCCGACCACGAACGGCAATGGTACCCGGCTCACCGGCCTCGTGACCTTCCTCCGGACATCCAGGTCAGGTGAGGCAGACAAAGGNGACCTACACCGTCAGAAGGGCATGAACCGGCATGGGCGCCAGCCGTTCCCGCCCCTTCAGGAAGCCCAGCTCCAGCAACACGCTGAAGCCCGCCACCGTGCCGCCCGCCCGCTCGACCAGCTCGAGCGTGGCCTTGGCCGTCCCCCCGGTGGCGAGCACGTCGTCGACCACCAGAACCCGGTGCCCGGCGGTGAAGGCGTCCTGGTGCACCTCCAGCGTCGCCTCGCCGTACTCCAGGGCGTACGAGGCGGCGTAGGCGGCCCGGGGAAGCTTGCCGGCCTTCCGCACCGGCACCACGCCGACACCCGCGGCGTACGCGATCGCGGCCGCGAGCACGAAGCCCCGGGCCTCGATCCCGACAACCACGTCGAACGAGTCCCGGCCGTAGTGCTCGACGATGCCGTCGACCACCGTCCGGAACGCCGCTCCGTCGGCGAACAGCGGCATCAGGTCCTTGAAGACGATGCCCGGCTTGGGAAAGTCGGGCACGTCGATCACCCGGCTGGCCACCAACCGTGCGGTCGCCGGGCCGCTGTCCCCGCGTACCTCGGTGGACGTCTCCGTCACGCTCTGTCCTTTCCAGGCGAAGGCGTCCGCCGGCCAACCCGGCGGACGCCCGATCTCCGTTCGTCGCCCGTGTCCGCCTCCCGGCGGTGACCCCGCGGGAGGCGGCCGCCGCGAGCCTCAGCGGCGTTTGCCGGACCGGTTGCCACCGGCGCGGCCACCCCGACCGCCGCCGGAGCCGGACCGCTTGCCGCCGGACGGCCGAGCACCCACCCTGGGCGCCGCGGGCGCCGCAGCCGCGAGCGCGGCCTGCTCGGTGTCGGCGGCGGCGTCGGCCGCCGGGGCCTCCTCCGCCGCCGCCTCGGTGGCGGCACCGGCCCGGCGGCCGGCCTGTCGCCGCGTCGCCCCGTCCCGGCCGCCGCCCGCCCGGCGGGCGAGGACACGCTGGGTGTGCGACTTGATCCGCGGCTCCTGCTCCTTGAGCGTCACCAGCAGCGGCGTCGCCAGGAAGATCGACGAGAAGAACGCGGCGGCCATACCGACGAAGAGCACCAGACCGAGGTCCTTCAGGGTGCCCGCGCCGAGCAGGCCCGCACCGATGAAGAGCAGACCACCCACGGGCAGCAGCGCCACGACCGAGGTGTTGATCGAGCGCATCAGGGTCTGGTTCAGCGCCAGGTTGGACGCCTCGGCGTACGTCTGGGTGGTGCCCCCGGTGATGCCACGGGTGTTCTCCTGGATCTTGTCGAAGACCACGACCGTGTCGTACAGGGCGAAACCGAGGATGGTGAGGAAGCCGACGATCGTCGACGGGGTGACCTCGANCCCGATCGCCGAGTAGACCCCGGCGGTGAGCACCAGGTTGAGCAACAGGCCCGCGACGGCGGCGGCCGCCATCCGCGCCTCGAAGCGGATCACCAGGTACGCGGTGACCAGCGCCACGAAGATCAGCAGACCGATCAGGGCCCGCTCGGTGACCTGGCTACCCCAGGCGGCGCTCACCCGGTTGTCGCTGACCTCGTCGACCGGGATGCCGAACGCCTCGGCGATGTCGGCCCGGACCTCGTCGGCCTGCTGCTGGTTGAGCGGTGAGGTCCGGAACAGGTACGTCGCGTCGCCGACCCGCTGGCTCGACACCACCTCGGCCGGACCGTCGTCCGTCGTCTGCTNGGCCAGGGCGGCCTCCACGACCTCCTCGGCCCGCTGCATGGTGCCGACGCTGGTGGGCACCTGGAACTCGTTGCCGCCCTTGAACTCGATGCCGAGGCTGAAGCCCTGCAGGACGATGCTCAGGACCGCCAGCAGCACCAGGACGCCGGAGNTGCTGAACCAGAGCCGACGCTTGGGGACGATCTCCAGACCGGCCTCGCCGCGGTACAGGCGGCTGGCAAGACCGCTGCTGCTCATATCAGGCCTCCTTCACGCGCGGCTTGCCGGACTTCGGCTCGTCGGTCCGGTCCCGCAGGGCCCGACCGAGTCCGCTGACCCGGGGCGACAGGAACGCCGGGGTGCGCGCGAACAACGTCATGATCGGGTGCCGGAACAGGAAGACGACGACCAGGTCGAGAATGGTGGCCAGGCCGAGCGCGAAGGCGAAGCCCTGCACCGTACCGACCGAGACCAGGTAGAGCACCACGGCCGCCATGATCGAGATCGCGTTCGCCGAGATGATCGTCCGGCGGGCCCGCGCCCAGGCCCGGGGCACCGCGCTGCGCGGGCTGCGGCCATCCCGGATCTCGTCCTTCAGGCGCTCGAAGTAGATGACGAAGGAGTCCGCGGCGACACCGAGCGAGACGATGAAACCAGCGATCCCGGCCAGGGTGAGGGTGAACCCGATCTGCCGGCCGAGCACCACCAGCGCGCCGAAGACCAGCAGGCCGGAGAGGACCAGGCTCAGGAAGATCACCGAGCCGAGCAGCCGGTAGTAGAAGAACGCGTAGATGACCACCAGCAGCATGCCGATCCCGGCGGCGAGCAGACCCGCCCGCAGGTGCTCGGTGCCCAGGGTGGCGGTGATGTTCTGCGCCTCCTGCGGGGTGAAGGTCAGCGGCAGGGCGCCGTAGCGGAGCTGGCTGGCCAGCTCGTTGGCGGTGGCGGCGGTGAAGTTGCCGGTGATCTGCGAGTCACCGGTGAGGACACCCTGGATCTCCGGCGAGGAGATGACCTGGTTGTCCAACACCACGGCCACCCGGCAGCGCCCATCGTCGCCGAGCGCCGCCTGCTCGCAGGCCCCGCCCTCGTTGTTGTAGGCCTCGCGGGTCAGGGCGGTCCACTTCTTCTGCCCGTCACCGCTGAAGTCCAGGCTGACCACCCACTCGTTCCTGCTCTGGTCGAACACCCCGTCGGCGTCCTCGACATCCGTGCCGAGGACCTTGGCGACGTCGAGGAAGTACTTGAACTGGCCGCTCTCGCAGGCCACGNCCTGCTGGTTCTCGTCCTTGATCGAACCCGGCGCGCGCTCGTCCAGCTTCTCGCAGGTGATGGTGGGGACGTTGAACTGGATGTTCGGGGGCAGGACCCGGATCTCCTCNGGGGTCAGGTCCGCGAACGGCTTGAGCTTCTCGGCCAGTGCCGGGTCGGCGCTGAAGTCCGCCGGGGCCTGCAGCCCGTTCGCCGCCGCCCACGCCTCGGCACCGACCTTCCGCTCCACCGCGGCCCGCTGCTCCTCGAAGGTCTGGGTGGCGGGATCCACCACCGAGCCACTCGACGGGGTCGGCGACGGGCTCGCCGACGCCGACGGGCTCGGCGACGGGGACGGGGACGGGGAGGCCGGGGCGCCACCGCCCTGGCCGCCACCGGACGGCGACGTGGTCGCGGTCGGGCTCGCGCTGCCGGAGGGGGAGGCACCCGCGGACGGGGAGGCACTCGCCCCGGATGACGGGCTGTCAGACGGTGTCGGGGTGACCGACGGGGCCACGCCGTCGGTGGTCTTGAGCACCTTGCGGAACCGCAACTCGGCCGGGGTGCCGATGTCGGTGAGGTCGGCGTTCTGCCCCGGCNCCGAGATCACGATGTTCCGGTTGCCGTCGGTGACCACCTCGGCCTCGGCGACACCGCGCCCGTCGACCCGCGCCTGGATGATCTGCCGCGCCCGTTCCAGGGCCTCCGCCGACGGCGCCTGGCCGGCCTCGGTGGCCGCCTCCAGGGTCATCCGGGTCCCGCCGACGAGGTCCAAACCGAGCTTCGGTTGGAGCCGATCGGTCCAGCTACCCTTGGCATCTGCCCCGAAGAACACCAGAAGGTATAGGACGGCGAAGATCAACCCGAGTACGGCCAGGTGCCGCCCGGGTCGCATCTGTCCCTGAGGTGGTGCCACGTTGTCCTGTCTCCCTGCGCCGTTTGGCCGCTGGTTCTGGGCGGCGAGTCGGTCGCCGGCCCATCCGGCGACGCGTGGACCGCGCCGGCGGTCGTCCACCGGCACGGCAATCCATTATCTTCGATACTGAAATCGACCCTCGTCGGGGTCGGTCACTCCTTGGCCTCAACCTCGTCCGGCACCTGCTCGACCCGCTCCGCCCGGTTGACCACCCGGGCGATCGCCGGCCGCGCGTAACGAGTCTGGACCCCCGGCGCGATCTCCAACATCACGGTCTCGTCATCGACACCGGTGACCGTGCCGTACAGGCCGCCGATCGTGACCACCTCGTCCCCGGGTCCGAGGGAGGCCTGCATCTGCTCCGCCTCGCGACGCCGCTTCTGCTGCGGTCGGATCATCATGAAGTACATGACGCCGAAGAGCAGGACGATCATGAGGATCGGCATCAGGCTGCCGGCCCCACCGGTGTTGTTTGTTGCCAAAGGCACTGTCTATGACCTTCCCGTCGGCCTCGTCGCGACATGGGGTTGCCGGAGCGGAGGCAGGATCTCACGTCCTGTCNAACCGCGGCGAGTCTAGTCCCTGTGCCTGAGAACACCGAATGCGGCACGGATCACGGTCGGATCACGGCTCGGCTGACTCGGCGGAGAACAGGTCGGGCATGGGCGTTGCTACCTGCCCAAAGGTACCACTAGGTGGTGTACGCCCCAAATGACGCCATCCGGCCTCCGTCGCCACCCTGCCCCGGGGCGTCCGGGCGATCAGCCCGGCCCGGACCAGGAACGGCTCGCAGACCTCCTCCACGGTGTCCGGTTGCTCCCCCACCGCCACCGCCAGCGTCGAGAGCCCCACCGGCCCGCCCTTGAACGTGTCGACCAGGGCGGTCAGCACCGCCCGGTCCAGGCGGTCGAGCCCCAGTTCGTCGACGTCGTACACCTGAAGCGCGGCCCGGGCGACCTCGCGGGTCACCGTGCCGTCGGCCCGGACCTCGGCGAAGTCGCGGACCCGGCGCAGCAGCCGGTTGGCGATCCGCGGCGTCCCCCGGGAACGGCTGGCGATCTCCGCCGAGCCCTCCGGGGTGATCGGCACCCCGAGGATCCGCGCCGAGCGCTGCACCAGCAGGTCCAGCTCCTCCGGGGTGTAGAAGTCGAGATGCGCCACGAAGCCGAACCGGTCCCGCATCGGACCGGTCAGCAGTCCCGACCGGGTCGTCGCCCCGACCAGGGTGAACGGCTCGACATCCAGCGGGATCGCGGTCGCCCCCGGGCCCTTGCCGACCACCNCGTCGATGCGGAAGTCCTCCATCGCGCTGTAGAGCAGCTCCTCGGCCGGCCTGGCGATCCGGTGGATCTCGTCGATGAACAGGACGTCACCCTCGGCGAGGCTGGTCAGGATCGCGGCGAGATCGCCGGAACGCTCGATCGCCGGACCGCTGGTGACCCGGATACCGGTGCCCAGCTCGGCGGCGACGATGTTGGCCAGGGTGGTCTTGCCGAGCCCGGGCGGCCCCGACAGGAGAATGTGGTCGGGCGGGGTGCCCCGCCCCATGGCGCCGCGCAGCAGCAGCTCGAGCTGGTCGCGANCCCGCTGCTGGGCGATGAAGTCGGCCAGCCGCTTCGGCCGGACGCTGATCTCCGCGTCCCGCTCGGCGTCGCTGGCGTACGCCGAGACGAGGCCCTCGCTCCGCTCGGTCACGCTGTCTCCCTGCTCGTGCCGGACATCGGGTAGTCACGAACCACGCCTGGTCGGTCCACGGACGCGGTCACCGCGTCTTGCCGAGCATCCGGATGGCCTGCTTCAGCAGGGTGGGGACCGGGGGGACCTCGCCGTCGATGGTCTCCGCGACCGCCGCCACGGCCTGGTCGGCCTGTGCGGCGGTCCAACCGAGCCCGACCAGCGCCTGGCGCACCTGTTCCGGCCAGGCGCCACCGGTGACCCCGGCCGCTCCGTCCGGACCCACCGGCACCGGCCCGATCCGATCCCGCAACTCCAGGACCAGCCGCTCGGCCCCCTTCTTGCCGATGCCGGGGACCCGGGTCAGGGTCGCCGTGTCGCCGTTCGCGATCGCCTTGCGCACGACGTCCGGGCTGTGTACGGCGAGCACCGCCTGGGCCAGCCGGGGCCCGACGCCGCTCGCGGTCTGCAACAGCTCGAACAGCTGCCTCTCGTCGTCGTCGGCGAAGCCGTACAGGGTGAGCGAGTCCTCCCGGACGACCAGGCTGGTGGCCAACCGGGCGGACGCACCGATCCGCAGCCCGGCCAGGGTGCCCGGCGTGCAGTGCACCGCGAGGCCGACCCCGCCCACCTCGATCACCGCGCTCTCCGGGGACAGGCCGGCGACCACTCCCCGCACGCTCGCGATCATCCCGCTCCCTCCTGCTGCCTCCGCCCCGGTCGGCGCTGCGCCGCACCGTACGCGGNCCGACCCCGGGCATTCTGCTCGCTCGCGACCACCCGCGGCGCCCCACCCCGGATCCGAACCGCGTCGGCCGCCGCCGACAGCTTCGCCCGGGTGCCTCCCCGCCAGATGTGGCAGATGGCCAGCGCCAGCGCGTCGGCGGCGTCCGCCGGCCGGGGTGGGGCGTCCATCCGCAGCAGCCGGGTGACCATGGCCGTCATCTGCGCCTTGTCGGCCTGGCCCGAGCCGGTCACCGCCGCCTTCACCTCGCTCGGGGTGTACGTCTGCACCGGCAGCCCGGCGCGGGCACCGGCCAGTACGGCGACGGCGCTGGCCTGCGCGGTCCCCATCACCGTGCGGACGTTGTGCTGGCTGAACACCCGCTCCACGGCGACGCTGCCCGGCCGGTGTTCGGCGACCAGCCGGGTCAGCGTGGTGTCGAGGTGCAGCAGCCGCAGGGCCAGATCGTCCTCCGGGTCGGTGTGGATGACGTAGTAGGCGACCAGGGTGCAGGGCCGCCCCGGCCTCCCCTCGACCACACCGACCCCACACCGGGTCAGTCCCGGGTCGACGCCGATCACCCGCACGCCGCCCCCTCCCACACCACGTACACGTGTTCGACACCCTAGCGGCCGGCGGTGACGCTTTCGGCGGCGACACGCCCCGACCGGATCACGCCACCGGCCGCGGCGACCCCACCGGAGACGCGGACGCCGCCGACGCCGGTGTGGGGCCGCGCCGCTGACGGACGGNGGCCGGGCCGGNTCAGCGGGGGGCGATGCCGGCGATGACCATGTCGACGAGGCGGGTCGGAAGGTCGCGCTCGTCGAGGTGCGGGTTGGCGCGCAGCACCCGCTGCATGATCAGCGGGGCGGTCAGGAGCGACACGGCGAGTTCGATGTCGAGGTCGGCGCGGATCTCCCCCAGCGCGATACCCCGACGGAGCACCTCCCGGAGCAGCTGCCGCCGCGGCTCGACCATCTCCTGGTAGAGCCGGTACTGGTCCGGGCTGCGGTGGATCAACGGCGTGAGGCAGGGAATGATCCGGCCGGCCCGCGGATCGGAGGCGTGCTTGCCGGAGCCGCTGACCAGCGCGATCAGGTCCTCGCGCACCGACCTGCCGGGCGGGAGCGGCGGCAGGGGCTTCAGCCGGCGCAGCGCGTCGTGCAGCAGGGCCTCCTTGCCGGGCCACCGCCGGTAGATGGTCGCCTTNCCGACCCCGGCGCGGTTGGCGATCGCCTCGATCGAGAGCGCCTCGACGGTGGTGCCCTCGGCGAGCAGGTCGAGCGCGGCCTCGAGGATCGCCTCGTCCGCACGGGCACTCCGCGGCCGCCCGGGCGGCCGCGGAGCATCCGTGGTGTCGGCCATGCCGAGCATTGTGTCGCGGCCGTTACACGGCGGCCAACTCGGGATCCTCCTTCGGCTCCGACGGCTGCTGCCGGGCACCCTCCGCACGGCCGGGCAGCCAGCGCAGCGCCACGACGATGCCGAGCGCGGCGACGGCCGCCGAGAGTCCCGCGGCCCAGTGCATGGCGGTGACGAAGGCGTCGTCGGCCGCGGTGATCAGCGACGGGCCGGCCGGCCCCAGCCGCTCGGCGGCGGCGTACGCCGAGGAGATCGACTCGAGCACGGCCTCCCTGGCCGGGTCGGGCAGCTCCTGGGCGGCCGGGGTGACCCGGTCACGGTAGACCCCGGCGAGGACGGAGCCGATCACCGCGACGCCGAGCGCGCCGGCCACCTGCCGGACGGTGTTGCTCACCGCCGAGCCGACCCCGGCCCTCTCACGCGGCAGCGAGGACATGATCGACTCGGTCGCCGGCGGCATGATGTTCGCCATCCCGGTGCCCTGGACGAAGAGGATCAGCTCGAAGTACCAGATCGGTGTCCGCGCGTCCGCGAGGGTGAACTGGGACATCGCCAGCGCGGTCAGCGCGAGGCCGNCCGCGGCCACCACCCTGCTGCCGTACCGCCTGACCATGGTGGCGCTCAACGGCGCGAAGACCAGTTGGGCGCAGGCGAACGGCAGCATCAGCAGACCGGTCTCCAGCGGGCTGTGACCGCGGACGAGCTGCAGGTAGAAGGTGCCGAAGAACATCACGCCCATGGCGGCGAAGAAGACCAGGCCGATCACCGCCGCCGACGCGGCGAACCGCGGCACCCGGAACAGGCGTACGTCCAGGGCGGGGAACTCGACGCGCCGCTCGTGGACGACGAACCCGGCCAGGACCGCCAGGCCGGCGACGATCGTGATCCAGACGACCGGCCGGCCGAAGCCGTGCTCACCGCCGTCGATGATGCCGTACGAGAGGGCGACCAGGCCGAGCACCGACAGCAGAACGCCGACGGCGTCGATCCGGCCGGGCCTGGGGTCCCGCGACTCCGGCACCAGCAGCGCCACCGCGACCATACCGAGCAGCACGATCGGTACGTTGATCAGGAAGACCGAACCCCACCAGTAGTGCTCCAGCAGTGCACCGCCGAGGACCGGGCCGATCGCCACGCCCAGTCCGACGGCGCCGGCCCAGACACCGATGGCCCGACCCCGCTCGCGGGGGTCGAAGACGTTGGAGATGATGGCCAGCGTCACCGGCATGACGGCCGCGGCGCCGATCCCCATCAGGGCGCGGGTTCCGATCAGTTGCCCGGGACTCTGGGCGTACGCCGACACCAGCGACGCCAGGCCGAACACGGCGAGGCCGGCCTGCAGGAACCGCTTGCGGCCGTACCGGTCGCCAAGGACGCCGAAGGTGAAGAGGAGCCCGGCGAAGACCAGCGTGTAGGAGTTGATGGACCACTCCAGTTCGCCCTGGCTGGCGCCGAGCCCGCGTACCGGGTCGGCGAGGGTGCGCAGTGCCACGTTCAGGACGGTGTTGTCCAGCACCACGACCAGGAGGCTGACGACGAGAACACCGAGTATCGCCCAGCGCCTCGGGTGTCCGGTGTTGTCCGTTGGCTGCATGTCCGTTGGCTGCACGTCCGTTGACTGCATGCTGACGTCCCCCCGTTCNCCCCGCGGCGGTGCGGTCCGGGCCGCGGGAACGTTCACTGACGCGCCGACGATAGTGGCGCATGATTCGAAACGGAACGGTTCCGTTTCGTATTGTGAGTCGACTCACCGGGGCTACCCGGAACCGAACCGTCCACCGACGAGCGCACCGTCCACTGTGGTATTCCCGGCGGCCGTCGCCTCCGCTACCGTGGTCGTACCTCCGGCCCGCGACGGTCGCCGTCGACGCCGACCCGCCCCGGACGCGCGCCACGCCGATCGACGCCGGTGTTCCCGACAGCCGGTCCCGCACCTCGCGGGACATCCCGGTCGCCCGCGTCCCTCGGCGGTCACGCCACCGATCGGTGTGCGATCCCGATCGGATGACGCCGTTCCCATCCCGCGATCCGTCAGGCAGGATCGTTGTTCCAAGGAGGTGCCGTCGTGCAGGACACCCGGGCGCTCACGCTGTCGTTCGAGGTCAGCGGCCCGCCCCCGGTCAGGACCGAGGCGCTGTCCCTCCTCGCGGCCGGTCACCGCCAGGCCACCAGGGTCCGGGCACTGCTGCAGGCCGCCTGTACCGCCGCCCAGCACAGCGGTTGGACGCCGTTGACCGAACCCGTCGCCCTGGACGTCGTCCTGCGCTGCCCGCCCGGCGGACGGACGGCGGACGCGGCGGCCCTGATCGGTGGCATCGGCTCGGTGCTGCAGGACAAGAGGCGGATGGCCGACATCGGGCTGGCACACCTCGGGGTGCTCGCCGATGTCACGCTCTACGTGGACGACCGGCAGATCCGGCGCATCTCGTACCGGGAGGAGCCGGCCGAGGCCATGTCGTACCTGGTCCGGGTGACCGCGTTGCCGCAGACCGTCTGACCCCTCGACCACGACCGGCGCCGCCCGCCGAACCCACACCCGGCGCCGCCGGTGGGCCCCGGACCCTGGGCCGGGGTCGGTCGGGGCCCGTCGGCCGGGGTCGGTACGACCGGTTGGCGGCGGCGGCGCACCTCCGTACACTCGATCCCCACGGCCGATCGTGCGCGCCTGGTGGCTTTGCCCCGATCCGGCCGATCCCCCACGGGAGGCTCAGTGCCCGCACAGCCAGGTGCGTTCGCCGCGCTGCTCGACGCCGTCTCGACACCGCTGCTGATCACCTCGGGACAGGGTGTGATCGTCTGGCGCAACGACGCGGCGCGCCGGCTGGAGCAGCTCATCGGCGGCGCACTCGACACACTGCCGATCACGACCGCGGCCCCGGACGGGCCACCGGCGGAGCTGCGGCTCCCGGCAGCCGACGGCAGCACCCGCCACCTCCGGGTGACCTGCCGGCGCGCACCCGCGGAGGCNACCGAGCCGGCAGGGACGGAGTCGCTGCTGTACGAGCTCGCCGACGTCACCGAGGAGCGGACCGCGCAGCGCCGCGCCGACGACTACGCCTGGCGGCTCAACCGCATCGAGCAACTGGCCCGCGTCGGCACCTGGGAGTGGCACCTCCCGACCGACCAGGTGGTCTGGTCCCCCNCCCTCAAGGCCATGATCGGCCTGGCCCCGGAGACCCACCTGGACTACCCCGCCTACCTCAAGCTGGTCCACCCCGACGACCTCGGTCTGGTCGAGGAGACCCTCGACCGGGCGATCCGGGACGGCTCCTCGTTCACCTACGTCCACCGGATGTACCTCGCCGGCAGCCGACAGATGCGGATCCTGCAGTGCTACGGCGAGGTCTTCACCGACGAGTCCGGCCGGCCGCTGCGCATGCTGGGNACGGCGCACGACATCACGGAGTTCCGCCAGGCCCAGGACGAGCTGNCCTACCTGGCGACGCACGATCCGCTCACCGGACTGCCGAACCGGCGGGCGCTCACCGCCCGGATGAGCGAGCTGACCGCCACCGGCGGCACGACGGCCGCGCTGCTGCTGCTCGACATCGACAACTTCAAGGACATCAACGACCTGCGCGGGCACACCGTCGGCGACGAGGTGCTCCGGATGCTCGCCCAGCTGCTGACCGAACACCTTCCCACCGACGCGGTGCTGGGCCGGCTGGGTGGGGACGAGTTCGCGGTTCTGCTCCCGTCCTGCGACGCCGACCGGGCACTCGCCATCGGCGCCGGGCTGTGCGACCTGGTGGCCCGCACCCCGCTCGCGGTACGCGACGAGCCGCTGCGGGTGACGCTGAGCATCGGGGCGGCCCCGCTCGACAGCGCCGACGACGACACCCTGCTGCTCGCGCACGCCGACCTGGCGATGTACCAGGCCAAGCGCGAGGGGCGCAACCGCGCCCGGCTCTTCGCCCCCGAGCAGCAGCGACTCGCCGCCGAGCGGGTACGCGTGGTGTCGCGGGTCCGTCGTGCCCTGGAGACCGGGCAGCTGCAACTGGACGCCCAGCCGATCATCGACCTCGCCGACGACCAGGTTCACAGCTACGAGCTGCTGATGCGGGNGCGGGACGGCCAGCACCGGCCGATCGGTCCGGGCGAGTTCCTGCCCGCGCTCGAACGCGGCGACATGATCTACGAGCTGGACCGGTGGGTGGTGGAGACCGCCGCCCGGGCGCTCGCCTCGGCCCACGCGGCCGGGGTGCACCTGCGCTTCGACGTCAACATCTCCAGCCGCTCGCTGGAGGACCCGAGCTTCGGGGGCTGGGTGGTCGACACCCTGACCGCCGCCGGAGTGCCGGCCACCCAGCTCGGCCTGGAGATCACCGAGACGACGGCGATCGGGAACCTCGACGCGGCCCGCCGGCTCGCCTCGACGTTGACCTCGGCCGGCTGCCGGTTCAGCCTCGACGACTTCGGCGCCGGGTACGGCTCCTTCGTCTACCTGAAGCACCTGCCGTTCAGCACGGTGAAGATCGCCGGGGAGTTCGTCCGACACGCCGACCACGGCGGCTCCGACCCGATCCTGATCGACGCCGTCGTCCGGGCCGCACACGGGCTCGGGATGCGGACCGTGGCCGAGCACATCGACCGGCCCGAGCTGGTCCCGGTGCTGCGCCGACTCGGCGTGGACCGGGGGCAGGGATACCACCTGGGGCGGCCGGAGCCGCTGAACACGCTGATGGCGCGGATCGGCACCCCGGACGACGTGTCCGCGACCGTCTCCTGAACGGTCCCCCGTGGTCGTCGTCCCGACCGCGGCTCCGGGCGGCCCGCCCGGGTCACCACACACCACGCGTGCCGCCGCCGCGGACCGTCCGGTGGACGCCGGCGCCGGCCCGGACGCCACCACCGACGCCGGCCCGCCCCGCCGCGGTCTCCGGAGCCGTCACCGGCCGGCCAGCGCGACCACCTCGTCCGCACAGCCCCAGGCCAGGGTCACCCCGGCACCGCCGTGCCCGTAGTTGTGGATCAGGCGGACCCCGTCCGGGCCCGACGGGTCCACCGCCACCCGGGGACCACCGTGCCGGGCCGGGCGCAGCCCGGTGAGCTGACCGAGGACCGGCGCGTCGGCCAGCTCCGGGACCAACGCCACGCACCGGGACACGATGGCCCGGGCCACCGCCTCGTCCGGCGTCGTCGCCGTCTCGTTCGGCTCGAAGGTGCCGCCGAGCACCACGTCCCGGCTGCGCGGGTGCACGTACGTCGGCCCGGCCGGGTGCCCCTCGTCGCGTACCGAGGTGACCAGGCCCGGGTTGGCCACCAGGACGATCCGCCCCCGCGCCGGGTACACGGCGGGATCGTCGGCCAGTGTTCTCGCCGCCAGACCGGTCGCGTTCACCACGACCGGGGCGAGTCCGGCCACCTCGCGCAGAGACCGGATCCGCTGCCGGCGGACCGGGACGCCCAGCCCGGCGAGCCGTTCGAGCAGCCAGTCCAGGTACGGCCCCATCTCCACGCTCGGCACCGTGAACCGCCACTGCCCGGCGTACCCGGGCGGGGGCGGCACGGCGCGAAAGTCCGGTACGGCGGCGGACCACCACGGGGCGTCCGGGACCGCCGTGCGCAGCAGCATCCGGGTCGGCCGCATCACCACGCCGGGCACGCCCCGCTCCGCCTGCACGGCGAGTTCGTCGAAGGTCCGCCGTGCCCAGTCCAGCACCCGGGGATCGGGATCGGTCCGGGTCGGGTACCAGACCGCGGCGGCGACCCGCGACACCGTGTGCGCCGGCTCGTCCGCGGTGACCACACCGACCCGGGCCCCGGCCTCGGCGAGCCGCACCGCGCAGGTCAGTCCGACCACCCCGGCGCCGACCACGAGCACATCGTCCATCAGGAACCTCCAGGAGGACGGTGGCCCTCGGGCGAGGGCCGGGGGGATCATCGCGGCCCGTCAGGATCGGCCCTCGCGTGGCCCGTCCGGGACGGCCCCGCCCGATCCCCCGTGTCGTCGGTGGACCACCCGGCGGATCACGACACGCCGGACGGTCTGTGTGGATCATCGGGTGATTGCCCGCCGCACCGCCGTTTGGCACAGTGTCTGCGGCCATCACCTGGGCGTCGGGGAGGATACGAGACGATGATGGGCCCATCCCATGCCCTGTCCGGGGCGGCGGTCTGGCTGGCCGGCTCGTGGGCGTTGGACCTGTTCGCCGACTACGAGCAGTCGCCGCTGGCGATCGCCGTCGGCACCGCGGTCTGCGCGGGTGGGGCGCTCTTCCCCGACCTGGACATGTCCGGGAAGGTGACCGCCAACAAGGGCGGCGCCACGGTGGCCCGCACCTTCGGTGTGGTCTCGCTCTTCGTCGCCGAGGTGGTGGAGAAGATCTCGCTCGGCGTGTACCACGCCACCCGGCAGAAGCGGGATCCGGACCGCGAGAACGGCCACCGTACCCTCACCCACACCCTGCCGTTCACCGTGCTGGTCGGCTGGGGCACCACCGCGCTGTGCACCGCCTACGGCAAGTGGGCGGTCATCAGCATCCTCTTCTTCATGATCGGGCTGGCGTTGCGCGGCCTGTTCGACGAGTGGGCGAAGAAGGCCGGCTGGGTGGTCATCACGCTGCTGTCGGCGGCCGCGGCCTACTTCACCTTCCTGCACCTGCCGGGCGACCGCGGCTACCCGATGCTCGGCCTGGCCATGGGCGTCGGCTGCTTCGTGCACATCCTCGGCGACCTGATCACCCGAAACGGGGTGCCGCTCCTCTGGCCGATCCCGATCAAGCGTCGCATGTGGACGATGATCGGCCTGCCGAACAAGATCGCCATCACCGCCGGCGGGAAGGTGGAGACCACCGTGCTGCGGACGGTCTTCAGCGCCGTCGCGTTGGTCTCCGCCGCCGGCCTGCTGCTCCCCTCGCTGCTGCGGCAGTTCGACATCGAGATCTGACCGGGTTCGGCATCGGGATCCGGCAGGTCTGACGGGGTCCGTCGGGACCGACCGGGATCCGTGCCGCCNCCCCGTCCACGTCGCGGTGGAGGGTGCGTACCGCGTNAGGTCAGCGTCGCGGCGGGCGCGTCGGGGCCGGCCGGCCCCGACGGTGGACGGCCGGGCCGGTCGGGACCGGCCGGTGTGGTCCGAGGTACGCCGACGGCTGTGGACCCCGGCCCCGGGCCGGCCGCTCGGGACGCCGGCGGCCGGGCCGGCTCACACCGCCACCCGCTGGGTGGGCACCGGCACGGTCAACCCCCAGGCGGCGAGCAGTTCCGGAGTGTTCGCCCGGCTGCCGTCCGCGACGGTGTCACAGGCGATGTCGACGATCTCGTCCTTGTGCGCCATCAGGTACGGGCGCGCTCCGACGTCGGCGTTGGCGAGCGCGGCGATGCCCGCCCAGTGCCGGCGACCGAAGAGCATGGGGTACCCGCGCAGCCCGCCGTAGGTGGCGCAGACCAGGGCGTCCGGGTACGGCAGTGCGGCCACCCGGCGTACCGCCGCCACCGTCAGCCCCGGCATGTCGACCGGGGCCACCACCACCGCCTCGGTTCGCGGATCGGACAGCTGGTCCAACCCCAGCCGGATGGACGACCCGATTCCGGTCCCCCAGGAACGGTTGACGGCCACGATCGCCCCGGAGAGGTCGGCGGTGGCCCGTACCTGTTCGGCNGCGGCGCCNAGGACCACGACGACCGGAGCGCACCCTGCCTCGCGCATGGTGTCGAGCATGTGGTCGACCAGGGGTCGTTCCCCCCGGTGCAGCAACGCCTCCGGGCCGCCGATCCGGCGTCCGCCGCCCGCGGCGATGATCATCCCTGCAGTTCGGCTCAGTTGCGTCACCTTCCGTCGGTCGCACGGCTCCCGGGCCGCGCGACGCCGTACGTGCGAGCTCAGGCCGCACGACATCGTTCGCGCGGCTTCCGCCGCGCGCACACCGGTCCCAACGAGCGGACACGAGACAGGTATCGCCACTAAACGGACCAATTTTGGGAGGACAGAACAATTTGGGAGCTATGCCGCATCAGTGACTGAAACTGCTAGGTCGCGTCCGCGTAGCAGTCGACGATCGAGACGTCCAGCGGAAACCGGACCGGCGTGTCGCCGAAGAGCAGCCGGCCGGCCTCGGCCGCGGCCTGGCGCATCGCCGCGGCGACCCGGTCGGCCAGCTCCGCCGGGCAGTGCACCAGCACCTCGTCGTGCTGGAAGAAGACGATCTCCGGGGCGCCGGACCGCGGGGCCGCCAGCTCGGCCAGCCGGCCCCGGAGCACCGCCAGCAGCGTCAACGCCCACTCGGCCGCCGTCGCCTGGATCACGAAGTTGCGGGTGAAGCGGCCGCGCGCCCGCGCCGCCGCCCGATCCCGGGGACGGAACGGGTCCTCGGTCCCCGCCGGGACCGTCCCGTCCTCCGGCTCCCGCACCGAGACCGACGGCGGCGGACAGGTACGCCCCAGCCAGGAGCGGACCAACCCGCCGCCCTCGCCGGTCCGGGCCGCCGCCTCGACGTACCCGTAGGCGGTCGGGTAGCTGCGCCGCAGCACCGCCANCGCCGGCGCCGCCTCGCCACCGGTCTGGCCGTACATGGCGCCGAGCAGGGCGATCTTGGCCCGTGCCCGGTCGCCGCCGAAGCTCTCCCGGGCCAGCGCCGCGTAGAGGTCACCGGAGCCGGCCGCGGCGGCGAGCCGGGCGTCGCCGGAGACCGCCGCCAGCACCCGGGGCTCCAGCTGCCCGGCGTCGGCGACCACGAGCCGCCAGCCCGGGTCGGCCCGGACCGCCCGCCGGACCACCTTCGGGATCTGCAACGCACCCCCACCCCGGGTCGCCCACCGGCCGGAGACCACCCCGGCCGGCACGTACTCGGGGCGGAACCGTCCGCCGGAGACCCACGCCTGGCGCCAGGCCCACCCGTGCGCGGTCCAGATCCGGTAGAGCTCCTTGTACTCCAGGATCAGCGGCACCGCCGGGTGGTCCACCCCACGCAACACCCAGGACCGGGTACTGGGCAGGTCGTGGCCGGCCCGGGCGAAGGCCCGGAGCAGCTCCGCCGGGGACTCGGGGTGCAGCTGCCGTACGCCGAACGCCTCGGCGATCCGGGCCGCCAGTTCGGCGAGCCGCCGCGGTGGCCCGCCGACCGGCGACGGTTCGCCGAGCAGCTCGACCAGGAGCTCGTCGTGGATGTCGGACCGCCACGGCAGCCCGGNCGCACCCATCTCGACCGCGATCAGGGCACCGGCCGACTCGGCGGCGNCCAACAGCCGGAAGCGGTTCGGGTGCTCGGTCGCGCCGATCCGGGCCTGCTGGTCGGCGTACACCCGGACCAGCACGTCGATCCCGAGCGGCGGCGGGCCGGCGGCCACCTCGAAGAGGGCGCCCTGGTGGTCGCCCGGGGGCGCCGTGGCCCGCGGTGGCGGGTCCGCCGGCACCGGGGCGCCGATCAGCCGGGCCCACGCGGCGGGCAGCCCTCGCGGCTCACCCCAGCGCCCGGCGTAGCCGAGCAGCAGCGCCTCGGTCAGCTCGACATCGTGACAGCGGTCCACCCGGACCCCGGCCCGGAGCAGCCCGGGGTAGATCGCGGCGGTCGACGCCCACACCCAACGGGGTCGGTCCCGACGCTCCCGCTCCGCGACCGCCGCGGCCAGGTCCGGCACCCGCTCCGGCGGACCGGCGGACCGGCCGTCGGGGCGCAGCGGCGCCAGCGTGCCACCGCCCCCGTCCTCGTCCGCGACCACCGCCACCAGCACGAGCCCGATTCTGCCCGCACCGACCGACACCGCCGCCTCACGTCGGCGACCGTCCCTCGGGCCGTTGCACGAACACGCCGATCGTGTCGGCGACGACGACACCGAGCAGGACGAGCGCCACGCACCCGGCGACGGCCAACAGAGGCAGGAAGACCATCGCCGGTGCCATGACGACCAGCACGCCGATCCCGACCAGCCAGGGCCGGGCGACGTGGACGAAGACCTCGTGCCCGAGCAGGGCACGGCCGGCGAGGAAGAGTGTGGGGCCACCGACGATCGCCGCGACCCAGCTGGGATGGCTGTCGCCGAACGGGTGTGTGACGAACAGTTCGTCCCCGGCGGTGGTGACGACGACACCGGCCACCATGATCAGGTGGGCGTATCCGGCCCAGGTGGTCTCCCGGGCCGGGTCGGCGGAACCGGTGATGGCGGCTCCGAGCCTCTCCCGGGGGCGGTAGAAGTACACCCACCACAGCAGCACGGTGATGGTGAACGAGATTCCGAACGCGCCGAGCCGGTTCAGGTCGTACTCGTGCTGGTGGAAGGCCCGGGCGGTGACGACCACGGTCTCGCCGAGAGCGATGATGACGANCTGGCGGTACCGCTCCGCCAGGTGCTCCCCGATGGAGCCCCACTCCCAGTCGGGAGAACGGCCGATCCGCGGGGTGGGCCACCGGGCCAGGGGCAGGAGGTAGTCCATGCCGAGGGCGACCGTCCAGAGCAGGATCCGCGCTCCGCCGTCGAGGCCGGCGCCGGCCAGCCAGAGCACGCCGGAGAGGCCGAACCAGAAGATCCCCCGCAGAGGGCGGTTGCGCAGCTGGTGGTGCCGCAGGAACACCGCCAGCACGCCGCTGCGCAGCAGGTGGATGCCGACGTAGCCGGCGGCGAAGATGTACCCCCGGCCGGCGAACGCCTCGGGAATCGCCGTCGCCACCACGAGGCTGCCGAGCATGATCGTGATGATCAGCATCTGCACGACGGGCTGCCGGGAGTCCAGGGTCTCGGTGACGAGATTGGTGTACGACCAGATCCACCAGACCGCCAGGAGCAGCAGCAGGGTCCGGTAGGCGCCGAGCGGGCGCAGGTCGGTGAGCAGGGCCTCGGCCAGCCGGGCCAGGATGAAGACGAAGACCAGGTCGTAGAAGAGCTCGACCGGGTGGCCCGCTGCGGCTCGGTCGGGTCGCGGACCAGTCCGAACACCCCGCCCGTCGTCATCCGGCCCGCCCCAGAGCTCGCGACGACCGGCTCGGCGGTCGCCACCCCGGCGACGGTCACCGACCGGCGCCCTCACCATCCGTCCAACGGAGTCGTACCACGGCAGGACGGCACCGGTCAGCGGTTCTCGCGGATCGACCGGCCCGGCGACTGGTGCCCCGCCAGCGGAGCGGGACGACGAGCCGACCGTGGGGGACGAGCTGGTCCCACCATGCCCGGGGCAGGTCCCACGCACCGACGGTGACGATGATCCGGTCGTACGGTGCGTTCGATCGCCCCCTGGGCGCCGTCACGGGTGAGGACGACGACGTGGTGAAAGCCGGTGGCGTCGAGGTTGCGGCGGGCACCGGCGGTGACCTCGGGGTTGATGTCGATGGTGGTGACGCGGCCGTCGGGCTCGGCGAGGGTGGCCAGCAGGGCGGCGTTGTAGCCGGTCCCCGCCCCGATCTCCATGATCCGGCTGCCGGGCCGGACGTCGAGCGCGTCGAGCATGGCGGCGACGACGTTCGGCTCGGAGGCGCAGCTCAGGCTGCTGCCGTCGGGAAACCTGTGGGTGACGACGGCGATCTCGTCGTNGGCGTGGTCGAGTGGGACCCGCGGCACGTACCGGTGGCGCTCGACCGCGACCATGGTCGCGCCCCTCCTCCGACACCCGCGCTGGCCGCCCTCCCCGACCGGTACCATCACCCGCGCCCGCGACGGATCGACGCCGCGACACGCCCGCGTCCGGAGGGCCACCCGCGGGACGCCGGGCGGCGCCGCCGCACCGACCGCCGCCGCCGGCTACTTCACCGCTCCGGCGGTGAGACCCGACTGGATCTGCCGCTGGAAGATCGCGTACACGACGATCATGGGCAGGATCGCCATGCTGAGCGCGGCGAAGAGCCCGGCCCAGTCCGCCTCGTAGCCGGCGCTGACCGAGATGTCGGCGATGCCCTGGGTGAGCACCCACTTGTCCTTGTCCCCGGCGAGCAGTACCAGGGGAAGCTGGTACTGCGACCACTGTCCGATGACGTTGAAGATCCCGACACTGATCAGCCCCGGCCGGGCCATCGGCAGCATGACCTGGAAGAACAGCCGGGTGTGCGAGCAGCCGTCGATCATGCCGGCCTCGGCGACCGAGGTCGGCAGGGTCTTGAAGAACGCGGCCAGGAAGAAGACCGTGAACGGCAGCGAGTAGGCGATGTAGACCAGCACCACTCCGGTGTGCGTGTTGAGCAGGTGCAGGTTCTCGACCACCTTGAACAGCGGCACCAGCGCCAGGAAGACCGGGAACGCCAGGCCGGAGACGAACAGGAAGTAGAAGAACCGGTTGCCGACGAACCGGTAGCGGGCCAGTACGTACGCGGCCATCGAGCCGAAGAGCATGGTGCCGGCGACGCCGAACCCCACCACGATGACGCTGTTGATGAAGTACCGCCCCACCCGGGCCTCGTTCCAGGCCCGGCTCCAGTTCTCCCAGCGCAGCTCGGCCGGCATGGTCCACGGGCTGCTGAAGATCTCGGTGGTGTTCTTGAAGGAGGCCAGGAAGGTCCAGAGGATCGGGGCGATCACCATCACCGCCCAGACCGCCAGCGCCACGTGACCCAGGCCGGCCAGCACGCGCACCTCGGACCTGGTCCGCCGGGCCCGGCCCGCGTCCCGGGCCGGTGCCTCCGCCCCGGTGCGGCCCGCCGGNGCCCGCCGCGTCTTCGTCGTCGTTGTCATCTGCGGTCCCATGTCAGTACTCGACGCTTTCCCGCCTGGACACCCGGAGCGTCAGCGCCGCGAACGTGATGGTCAGGAAGAAGAGCGCGACGCCCATCGCCGAGGCGTAGCCGTACCTGCTGTAGACGAAGGCGTTGCGGTAGATCTCCATCGCCAGCACCGTGGTGGCCCCGTCCGGCCCGCCGCTGTCCACCGAGAGGACCGCGACGATGGCGAAGGCGTCGAAGGCCGCGATGCCGAGATAGACCCAGGCCACCTGGAGGGTGTCCCAGAGCAGCGGGATCGTCACCCGGAAGAACATGGTGACCCGACTCGCGCCGTCCAGCTCGGCCGCCTCGTAGATCTCCGTCGGGATCGACGCCATGCCGGCCGAGAAGAGCACCACGTAGAAGCCGACCGCCTGCCAGACCAACACCGCGATGATCGACCAGAGGGCGAGGTTCGGGTTGATCAGGAAGAAGACCGGCTCCAGTCCGAGCTTGACCAGGATGCCGTTGATCAGGCCGGACTCGTCCGGCCGGTAGACCATCTGGAACAGCACCGCGATGATCGCCACCGCGAGCACCTGGGGAAAGAAGAAGACGACCCGGTAGAACCCGGAACCCCTGACCCCCACCCGCTGCCCGCCGCGGCTGCCGCCGCCCACGTTGAGCATGAAGGCGAAGAACAGCGCGATGGCTATGGTGATCAGCGGCAGGGCAAGCAGGAGCACGCCGTGGTGCCGTACCGCCTTCCAGAAGACCTCGTCCGACAGCAGCCGTTCGAAGTTGCCGAAGCCGATCCACCTCGGTGCCCCGATCCCCCGCCACTCCGTCATCGAGAGCCAGAACGCCTGCAGGTACGGCGAGACCACGAAGACGGTGTAGAGCGTCACCGGCACCGCGAGGAAACCGATCACGAACGGGTACTTGCCCTGCCGCATGACCACTCCGCTCCGGCCGATCAGCGCGTGAACTTCGCGATGCTGCTGTCGTTCTTGATGGCGTCGGCCCGCCGCTGGATCCGCTCCGCCCACTCCTCGGCCGAGGCGCGGCCGAACATCAGCTCGTTGGTCGCGGTCCGGGCCTCGGTGTCCAGCTCCTTGTACCAGTTGTCGAACATCATGTTGAAGACGTTCTGCCCGGCCGCCCGCAGCGCCGCCTGCGAGCTGGCCACCCCGGGCGGGAACTGGTAACCCTCGCTGGCGGCCGGCACCACGGTGGCCGCGCCGACGGTCTCGGTGAAGCCGCGGGCCCCGGCCTTGGAGAGCATCTGCCGCATGTACTCCATGCCGCCGCGCGGGTTCTTGCTCTTCGCCGAGACGAAGTACCCCTCACCGGCCGCCGCCCGGATCGCCCCGTGCGGCAGCTTGTCGGCCGCGGTCAGGCTCGGCATCGGCATGATCTGGTACTCGAATCCCGGCGGCGTGTCCTTCTTCTGCTCGTTCTCCAGCCAGTCGCCGCTGGGGTAGAAGGCGAGCTTGTACTGGTTCTGCCGCAGCTGCACGTCGGTGTGCTTGAGCCCCTCGAAGCTCTTGTCCGAGAAGTGCTTGCCGATCTCCGCCCAGGCCCGGGCGGCCTGGATCACCGCGTCCGCCTTCCAGGCGTCGGGCTCCAGGTTGTCGATGTTCCGCAGGATCTCCGGCCCGCCGACCTTGGCCGCCTGGGAGAGGATCACGTTCCACATGTAGTAGGCCGCGTTCGCCCCGGCGTAGCCGAACGGCGTGATCCCCTTGGACTTGATCTGCTCGCAGAGCGCGGTGAACTGTTCCCAGGTGGTGGGGGCGGTCCAGCCGTTCTCCCGGAACAGCTTCCCGGAGTACCAGATGCCGTAGACGGTCGAGACGTAGTACAGGACGTACGGCTTGCGCTGCCCGTCCGGGGTGTTGAACATGCCCTGCTCGACCACGCCCGGCATCACCGTGTCGCGGACCTTCTTGTTCGGGTCGTCGACCGACGGCGCCTCCCACAGGTCGGTGAGGTCCTGGAGCTGCCCGTCGGCGACCAGGGCGCCGAAGTCGAGGAACTTCTCGCCGGAGNTGTTGACGAACTCCGGCGGGTTGCCCGAGGCGAAGCGCGGCTGCAGCACCGTGGAGACCGCCTGGGTCGACTGGTGGATGATCTTCGCCTTCGGGAACGCGGCCTGGTACAGCTTCTGGTGCACGTCGGTGGCGTACCTGTCACCGTAGCCGCCGTTGAAGATCACCACCTCCAGCGCGGCGTCCTCCTTGACGCCGAGCGGGTTCTGCGCGGTCTTCTCACCGGTGGCCTGCTCGGTGCCGCCGCTGTCGCCGCCGCCGGTCGCGCAGGCGCCGAGCAGCCCGGCGACCGGGGNGACGAGCAGACCGGCCGCGGCGGCCCGGCGCAGCACGTCCCGGCGGGTGGCTCCCGGCGCGGCTGACTCGGCCGGCGTGGTACCGGCCGGAGGGGCGGGGTGGGCCGACGGTGTGTCGGGAGTTGCGGACATCGTCATCTCCTCAGGTTGAGACTCGGTTCGGGCCGGTCGGGACGCGCCGGTCGGCCCGGACCGGCCAGCGGTGCGGGGGTGTGTCCCACGCCGGCTGCCGGAAGCGGCTCCCGGCAGCCGGCGTCGGGGGAGGCCGGGCCGGAGGCGGGGGGATCCTCCGGCCCGACGGGGGACGGTCGGCGCCGTCGGCGAGGGCGCCGGTGCGGCCCGACGATCGGTGTGTGGTGGTGGAGCGTCACGGTCCCGCCTCTCTCACCGCCTTGTGGCCGCTCACGGCCCGGGCCGTCCGCTGGAACGCGGCGTGGGCGCGGTCGTGGGTGCGCTGGGCGACGGCGATGTAGAGCAGGTCGAGGACGACGAGCTGCGGATGCCGGGCGGAGAGCGCGTCCGGCCGGAAGGTGGTCGCCTGGCTCGCGGTGAGCAGGACGATGTCGGCCAGCTCGGCCAGGGGCGAGCGGGGGAAGCCGGTGAGGGCCACCGTGGTGGCCCCGTGACTGCCCGCCTCGGCGAGGGTCTCGATGGTCTCGCGGGTCTGTCCGGTGTGGGAGATGCCCAGGGCGACGTCGCCCGGGCGCAGCAGCGCGGCGCCGGTGAGCCCGTCGTGCACGTCCCGCCAGGACCACGCGGCGACCCCGATGCGGTGCAGGCTGAGCTGCATCTCCTCACCCACCAGGGCGCTGCCGCTGGCCCCGATGATGTTCACCCGCCTCGCCCGGGCGATGGCGTCGGCGGCCCGCTCCNCCTCCCGCAGGTCGAGCAGGGTGGCGGTGTCGTGCATGGCCTGGGTGTCGGCCGCGATGATCTGGCCGAGCACCCGTTCCAGCGGGTCGGTCGGCTGGATCTCGCGGCCGATGTCGACGGTCCAGCCGGCGGCGTGCGCCCGCCCGGTCGCGGCGGCGATGCCGAGGCGGAGGTCCGCGTACCCCTCGAAGCCCATCGCCCGGCAGAACCGGGAGACGGTCGCCGGTGAGGTCCCGCTCCGCTCGGCGAGCTCGACGATGGTCGCCCGGGCGGCGCCCGCCGGGTCGCTCAGCACCTGCTCGGCGACGCGTCGCAGGGCACCGGTGAACTCGCCCAGCTGGGCCCGGACCCGGACCAGCACGCTGTCTGCCGGCGGCAGGCCAGCGGCGGCCCGCAGATCGCGCCCGGCGTCGGCCACCGCGGCGCCCGCGGTGGTCTCCGCCCCCGGCTCGGCCATGGCCCACGCCCTTCAGAAAAGGAAGTTAACTGTTAACGGTAAAAGTTCTTACTGAAACCCCCTGCTTGTCAAGACGATGAGTGAAGTTTTCAAACTGTTACCTGTCCCCGCCCCGGCACGGCCTCGCGGATCTTGCCTCCGGCAGTCGCGCCGAGCAGCATGGACGCCACATCGAGGCAGGCGGGAGGAGGCCGGATGACCGACGCCATGGTGCTGGGACTCGACGTCGGCGGCACGTCGACCCGGGCCGCCGTGGTCTCCCTGACCGGCGAGCGGCTCGGAGGCGGCCGGGCCGGCGGCGGCAACCCGACCAGCCACGGCGCCGAACGAGCCGCCGAACAGCTCCGGATCGCCCTCGCCGCCGCGCTCACCGGCCTCGACCCACGACGGGTACGGGCCGGCGTCATCGGACTGGCCGGAGCCGGCCGGCTCCTCGCCGACAGCGCCACCCGGAGCGCGTTCGACCGCGCGTGGCGCGACGTCGGGCTCACCTGCCCGTACGAGACGGTCGGCGACGCCCTGGTCGGGTACGCCTCCGGCGCCGCCGAGCCGGACGGCACGATCCTGATCGCCGGCACCGGCGCCATCGCCGCCGAGGTGCGCGACCTGACCCTGGGCCGGACCGCCGACGGGCACGGATGGCTGCTCGGCGACGCCGGCAGCGGCTTCTGGCTCGGCCGGGAGGGGGTCCGGCACACCCTGGCCGCCCTCGACTCCGCAACGCCACCCGACCGGCTCGGCACGCTGATCCTCACCGAGCTGCTCGGCTCCGCCGAGGTGGCGCCCCGCCCCCGGGACACGGTCGACGCCCTCGTCCAGGCGGTGACCCGACGTCCCCCCGTCGAACTGGCCCGCCTCGCCCCGCTGGTGCTGGACGCCGCCCGGGCGGGCGAGCCACCGGCCGCCGCGATCGTGGCGGAGGCCGCCGACCGGCTCACCGCCAGCGTGAGTCGGATCCGGTCGGCGGACGACGCCAGCCCGATCGTGCTCGGCGGCGGGCTCCTCACCGGAGACACCCCGCTCGCCCGGGCGGTCCGCCCGGTGCTCGCGGCGCGCTGGCCGGAGGCACCGCTGCGCGACGCCGGTGACGGCGCCCTCGCCGCCGCCTGGCTCGCCGCCCGGACCCTGCCCCGAGGTCACCGACCCGGCGGCCCTGCACCGGCGGCTGTTCCGCCCGGCCGGCTGACCACCCGAAAAGGTCGTGGCTGCTCTCGCCAGGGTTGCCGGCCTGCGGCTGTGTGCCGCGGTCGGCGCGTGTACGGCCGGCCACCGCCGGGGCTTGGCCGCCTCCTGACGGCCGGAGGCGGCCCGGGTCAGCGGCCGGAGAGCGTCACCGGAGCTGGCCGGCGGTCAGCCCGGCCTGGATCTGGCGTTGGAAGGCGACATAGACCGCGAGCACCGGCAGCATCGCCAGGGTGAGCCCGGCGAAGAGTCCGCTGAAGTCGCCCTGGTAGCCCTGGCTGATCGCCAGCGCCGCCAACCCCTGGGCGAGGACCCACTTCGACTCGTCCCCCTGCATCAGCACCTGCGGGAGGATGAACTGGTTCCACTGGCTGAGGAAGTTGAAGATGCCGACGCTGATCAGTCCCGGCCGCGCCATCGGCAGCATCACCCGGAAGAAGAGCCGGAAGTGCCCGCAGCCGTCGATCAGCGCCGCCTCGGCGATGGAGGTCGGCAGGGTCCGGAAGAACGCGGTCAGGAAGAAGACCGTGAACGGCAGCGAGTACGCGGCGTAGACCAGGATCAGCCCGGTCCAGGTGTTGAACAGCCCGATGTTGCGGACCACGAAGAAGAGCGGCACGAGGGCGAGGAAGACCGGGAACATCATGCCGCCGACGAAGAGGTAGTAGAGCAGCTGCCGGCCCCGGAACTCGAACCGCGCGAAGACGTACGCCGCCGCCGCGCCGAGCAGCATCGTCAGCGTCAACGAGCCGGCGACCACCACGGCGCTGTTGAGGAAGTACTGGCCGATCCGTGCCTCGGTCCAGGCCCGGGCCCAGTTCTCGAAGCGCAGCGCGCCCGGCAGGCCCCACGGATCGGAGAGGATCTCCGCGTCGCTCTTGAACGAACTGACGACGACCCACAGCAGTGGCAGGGTGGTCAGCAACGCCCAGAGCGCCAGGAAGCCGTGCGAGAAGACGTTGAGCACGCCCGTCTCCCGACGCGGCGGCCTGTCGCCGGTCCGAGCCGACGCGGTGCCGGAGGCGGCCGTTCCGACCGGTACGGAGGTGTCGACGGTGGTCATGCGTACTCGATTCGCTCACGCCGGGCGGCGCGCAGGGCCAGCACCGCCACCGAGAGGGTCAGGAAGAACATCACCACGCCGATCGCGGAGGCGTACCCGAACTTCGTCTCGCTGCCGAACGCGGTGTTGTACATCCGCAGGCCGATGACGTCCGAGGAGTGGTTGGGGCCGCCGTCGGTCATCTGCTGGACCAGGATGAAGCCGTCCAGCGCGGCGATGGCGAGGTAGATCCAGGCCACCTGGACGGTGTCCCAGAGCAGCGGGATGGTGATCCGGGTCAGGGTCGTCCACCGGGAGGAGCCGTCGAGCAGTGCCGCCTCGTAGATGTCCCGGGGGATGGCCTGCATCGCCGCGCCGAAGAGAACGACGTAGAACCCGACGTTGCTCCAGACCATCACCGCCAGCACCGCCCAGAAGGCGGTCCGGGGGNCGCCGAGCCAGGTCGGCGCGGGCAGGCCCAGCGCGCGCAGCGCGCCGTTGAGCAGGCCGTTGTTCGGGTTGTAGACCTCCTTCCAGACGTAGGCGATGATCACCACCGAGAGGACCTGCGGGAAGAAGTAGACCAGCCGGTAGACCGAGCTGCCGCGCACCCCGACCACACCGGCGGTCCCGCGCCGGCCGCCCATGTTGAGCATGGTGGCGAAGAAGAGGCCGAGCGCGATGGTGAGGATCGGCAACAACACCAGCAGGATCGCGTTGTTCTTGACCGCGTTCCAGAGGTACTCGTCGCGCAGCAGGGTCGCGAAGTTGTCCAGGCCGACGAAGTTGGCACTCGCCGAGTAGCCGAGCCAGTCGGTGGTGGAGATCTGGAACGCCTGCAGGTACGGCGAGAGCACGAAGATGCCGTACAGCAGCAGCGGCGGCACCAGGAAGGTGATGATCAGCGGGTACTTGCCATGTTTCACGTGAACGACATCCTGCCCACTCCGCGCGGGAAGACCGTGTCCCGCGACCGACACGGTGTCGGGGGTCGGCCGGGCCGACCCCCGACACCGTGACCCGACTACGCGCGCGTGTACTTCCTGATGCTGGTGTCGGCGGCGATCTGGTCGGCGCCCTTCTGGCACGCGTCCAGGAACTCCGCCGGGGTGCAGCGGCCGCTGAAGAACTCGCCGCAGGCGGCGTCGACCAGCTCACGCTCCAGCTTGCGGTAGTAGTTGTTGTAGACCCAGTTGAAGCCGTTGGAGCCGGAGGCCTCCAGCGCCTTGACCACGCTGCTCAGCCCGAACGGCAGGTCGACGCCCTGCGTGGAACCGGCGACCACGGTCAGGCTGGAGACCCGCCGGGTGAAGTCCTGGGCGCCCTTCATCGAGAGCATGGTGCGAAGGTACTCCAGGCCACCGGCCCGGTTCTTGGCCTTGGCCGGGACGATGAACGGCTCACCGGCGGTGCCCCGGATCGCCTCGAACGGCAGCTTGTCACCGCTGCCCAGGCTGGGCGTCGGCGCCACCGCCATGTTGAAGCCCTCCGGGGTGACGTTCTTCTGCTCACTCTCCAGCCAGGAGCCGCAGGAGATGAAGGCGGCCTTGCCCTGGCACCAGGCGGTCTGGGACTGGACGTGGTCGAGGCCGGGCGAGCCGGAGAGGATGAAGCCGTCCTTGACGATCTGGTACCACGCGTCCGCCGCCGCCTTCATCGCCTCGGACTTCCAGGCGTTCGGCTCCAGGTTGTCGATGGCCTTGGCGACGTCCAGGCCGCCGAACTTGACGGCGGTGGAGATGAGCGGCCAGCTCATGTAGCGGGGGTGCTTGCCGGCGTACGTCCAGGGCGCGATCCCGGACTTCTTGATCTCGCGACACAGCGCGATGTGCTCGTCCCAGGTCCTCGGGTACTCCCACCCCCGCTCGGCGAAGAGCTTGGTGGAGTACCAGATGCCGTAGACCGTGTAGGTGTAGTTGAGGACCAGGAACCTGCCGTCGTAGGAGCCGACCTCGACCGCGCCCGGCAGCAGGGTCTCCCGGACGGTCTTGCCGGCGATGTCGAGGCTGGGCGCGTCCAGCAGTTCACCGAGGTCGGCGAGGGCGTTCTGCGAGACCAGGCCGTTGAAGTCGATCTGCCCGGCGCCGGAGTTGTTCACCACGTCCGGCGGGGTGCCGTCCACGAAGCGCGGCTGCAGGGTCTTGTTGATCTCCTGCGTCGCCGAGTGCTTGATCTCAGCCTGTGGATATTTCTCCTTGTACATGGCCTCGTGGGACTTGGCATACTCTTCCCCGAAGCCACCGTTGAAGATGACCACCTCGAGCGGCGCGTCCTCCTTCACGCCGAGCGGGTTCTGCGCGCTCTTGGTCCCCACGTAGGTCTCGCCGCCGTCGCCCTCCTCGTCGCCGCCGCCGAGGGCGCAGCCGGTCAGCAGACCGGCGGCGGGGGTCGCCANCAGGCCGGCCGCCGCCGTACGACGCAACAGGTCACGTCTGTTCATAGCTTCTCCTCGGATCCGGTCAGGCCGGCGCCGCGACCGGTGGAGGCGGCGCCCGCCGTCGAGGCAGGGGGTCATCAGGTTGTTACGCGTGTGGTGCGTACGTGTAAACCTTGTGGTTGCTTGTCTTCACTTCAGCGCGAGTTACTGAAGGATTCTTACGGAAGCCGGTGTCCGCAGCAAGACCTGACGGCCGAACCGTTACGGACCGGCAATCCATCCGGCGGTTGCCGCATCCTGCACCGCCGCCCCCGGTCAGGTCGATAGCCTGACGCCATGCGCCGCCTGCGGGAGCTCGCCGGCCGCACGCCCGCCCGACGGGAACGCTACGTCGACCTGCTCCGCGCGGTGGCGATCACGATGGTGGTCGTTGGTCACTGGCTGATCGTCGTGATCGNCCACGACCCGTCCGGACGACTGCGCGGCCACAACGCCCTGGAGGAACTGGTCCGGGCCCGCCCCGGCACGTGGCTGTTCCAGGTCATGCCGCTGTTCTTCCTGGTCGGGGGCTACGCCAACGCCGCCTCGCTGGAGGCGTACCGGCGCCGGGGCGCCGGAGGGGGCGACTGGCTGTGCGACCGCAGCGGCCGGCTGCTGCGACCCACCACCGCCCTGCTGGTCCTGCTCGCCGGCGTCGCCCTGCTGGCCCGCCTGCTCGGCGCCGAGCCGACCCAGGTCCGCACGGTGGTCTGGTACGCCACCATCCCGCTCTGGTTCCTCTCCGCGTACCTCTGCGTGGTGCTGTTGGCCCCGGTGACGTACGCGCTGCACCGGCGCCTCGGCCTCACCGTGCCGGTGGTGCTGCTGGTGCTGGTCACCCTCGGCGACCTGGGCCGGCTGCTCGCCTGGGGCTGGCTGTCGTACGGCAACTACCTCTTCGGTTGGCTCGCCATGCACCAGGTGGGATACGCCTGGCGGACCGGGGCGCTGCCGATGCGCCCGCGGGTCGGGGNGCCGCTGCTGGTGGTCGGCCTGCTCGCCCTGCCGCTGCTGACCCTGGTCGGACCCTACCCGACAAGCATGATCAATCAGCCGAACCTGCGCATCCAGAACATGTCACCGCCCAGCCTCGCCCTGCTCGCCCTGGCCACCGCCCAACTCGGCCTGATCGTGCTGCTGCGGGACGCCGCCGGGCGGTGGCTGCGCAGGCGGGGTCCGTGGACCGCCGTGATCGGGGTGAACGCCGTGGTGCTCACGGTCTTCCTGTGGCATCTCACCGCGGTGATCCTGCTGGCCGGGGCGTTGGACGCCCTCGGCGTGCTTCCCACCCCGCCGGTGGGCGGCACGGCCTGGTGGCTCTGGCGGATCGCCTGGCTGGCCATGCTCACCGTCGTCCTGGCGGTGCTGGTCGCGGCGTTCGGCCGGATCGAGCTGCGCGGGACCCGCCGCCCCGAACGCCGCCCCGGCTGGCTTCCGGCCGCCGTCGCCCACGCCCTCGCCAGGCCACCGGCCCGGCCGCTGCTGGTGGTGCTCGGGTTCGGCGCGACCGCGGCCGGGCTCCTCGGCANCAGCGTGGCTCCGAAGGGCGGCGCGTACCCGCTCGGCCTGCCGACCGCCGCCCTCGTCGCGTACCTCGCCGGCACGGCCCTGCTCCGGCTGCTGCGCGCCGTACCGACAGACCGGCACCGGTGAGACCGGCACCGGCCGCCGGGACCGGACGAACTGCCCGGCCCCGCCCCGCGGTGCCACGGCGCCGGACTACTATTGCCTGTGCTCAACGGACAGCTCCGGCGGATGGAGTCCTTCTCCTTTCCCTCCCGCTCGATCGATCCGGCCACCGGGGAGGTCAGCCTCGAGTACGCGCTGACCGGCCCGGACGGCGAGCTGCGGTTCACCGAGCGGGTCACCCTCGCGGTCCCCGACACCCCACCCACACCGCAGACCCGCGCCACGCTCGACCGGGTACTGGAGCTGCTGCACCTGGCCGCCGGGGTCAGCTACTACAAGGTGGCGGCGCCGCCCCGGCTGCTCCTGCCGGCGCCGCTGGGCGAGGCCGCGACCGCACTGGTCACCGCCCTCTACACCAAGGGCCTCGCCGAGTACGCCTACCGCAACCAGCTGCCGCACGTGCTGGACCTGGTTCCCGAGGTGCCGCCGGGCCGGCCCGCCGAGCCCGCCACCGTCGACAACGCCGACCGGCGGCCGCTGTCCGCGGTCGGCGGCGGCAAGGACTCCATCGTCAGCCTGGAGGCGCTGCGGCGGGCCGGGCTCGACCCGGTGCCGTTCTCGGTCAACCCCAACCACATCATCACCTCGGTCATCGAGGCCTCGGGACTGACCCCGCTGACCGCCCGACGCCGGATCGACCCGGCGCTGATCGAGCTGAACGCGGCCGGGGCCCGCAACGGGCACGTTCCGGTCACGGCGATCAACTCGCTGATCGCGGTCGCCACCGCCGTCCTGCACGGGCTCGGTCCGGTCGTGATGTCGAACGAGCGCTCCGCCTCCGACCCGAACCTGACCTGGAACGGCCACGAGGNGAACCACCAGTGGTCCAAGGGCGTCGAGGCCGAGGGGCTGCTGCGGGCGGCCCTGGCCGGGCACGCCGGGCTGACCGAGCCGTACTTCTCGCTGCTGCGCCCCCTCTCCGAGCTGCACATCGCCCGGCTGTTCGCCCGGTTCACCCGGTACGACGCCGTGGTCACCAGCTGCAACGCCGCGTTCAGGCTGCGCGATCCGAGTGCCCGCTGGTGCGCGGACTGCCCCAAGTGCCGGTTCATCTTCCTGGCCCTGGCGCCGTTCATGCCCCGCCGGCGGCTGGTGCAGATCTTCGGCACGGACCTGCTCGCCGATCCAGCCCAGGTCCCGGGCTACCTCGAACTGCTGGGCATCGAGGCGCACAAGCCGTTCGAGTGCGTCGGCGAGGTGGCGGAATCGGTGGTCGCGCTCGGGCTGCTCGCCGAGCACCCCGACTGGCGGGACGCGGCGGTGGTGCGGACCCTCCGCGCGGCCGTCCCGGCCGGGGCGTGGAGCGCGGCGACCTCCACCGACGTCTTCACCCCGTCCGGGCCGCACTTCGTCCCGCCGGCCTACGCCAAGGCGCTCACGGCGATCTGCTGACAGGTCCCCGCTCCTGACCCGCGCCGGCCGGGGCGCCCGGCCCGGTCAGCTCTCCCGCACGGCGTCCAGGGCGAGCAGGGCGACGTGCAGCGAGAGGCAGTCGTCGACCGAATCCAGATCGACCTTGAGGATCCGACCGATCCGGGCCAGCCGCTCGTAGAACGCCGGCCGGGACAGGTGGGCGGCGGCCGCCGCCGCCGACTTGTTGCGCCCGTTCTCCAGGTAGGCGCGCAGCGTGCCGAGCAACTGTTCCCGGGGGTGTTCGGCGTCGTACGCCAGCAGCGGGCCGAGTTCCCGCTCGACGAAGGTCTGCAGCCTCGGCTCGTCCCGGAGCAGGTGCAGCAGCCCGGCGAGTCCCACCTGCGGCAGCCGGAACACCTTCACGTCGCGCCGNCCACGCCGGGCCGCGTCGGCGACCTGACGGGCCTCGATCAGGCTGCGGCGCGCCTCCCGGAGGGTGCCCACCCCGGAGCCGGCCGCCACGATCACCCCGCCGGGCCGGGACGCCGCGTGGGGTGCCCCGGTCGTCAGGTCCCGCGCGCCAGCCCCCGTCCCGCCCCGCCGCCGGCGGTCGCGATCCCCCGGGCCCGCGCCGACACCCGGGGCGTCACGTCCCCCGGTCAGCCCGCCCCCGCCCCCGCCCTCGCGCACCCGCTCCAGGGCGGTCGCGAAGGCGGTCAGCGCCGCATCCTCCTCGGCGGCGCCGCGCAGCGCCAGCAGCACCCCCACCGCGTGGTCGTCCAGCGTGCTCGACAATCCGGTCAGCCCGGCGTCCCGCATCGCCTGGCTGACCGCCTCGGCCAGGTCGCGCAGGCGGGCCGGATCGACCGCGGACGCCCCGCCGTCGTCGGCCCGGTAGCGGACGACGACGCCGACCAGGTGCCGCCGGTCCAGCGGTACGCCGAGGGCACGGGCCCGCAGCGCCACCTCGTCGACCGGCCGGGCGTGGTCGAGCAGCGCGGTGAGCAGGTTGCGGTGAATCTGCCGCTCCAGGCCCTCGGCGTCGCGTCGGATGAGCCGGCCCAGCGCCAGGGTGGAAGCTGCCCGCTCGATCAGGATGGTCAGCCGGGTCGGCGGGGTCGTGGCGGCTGTCGAGAGGTCCTTCGGCCAGCGCAGCAGCAGCCGCCCCCAGTCCTGGCCCCGCGCACCGACCATGGTGACCAGCCAGCCGGCGTCCGGGTCGTACGACGTCCGCCCGGTCTGCCGGATGCGCCGGGAGTGCTGCTCCCAGCCGCGCAACAGCAGATCCGCGTTCTGCCCGGCGGTGGCGTAACCGAGCACCCGCCGGGAGAGGTTCTCCAGCACCACCGGGCACCCGGCCAGCTCGGCCGCCTGCCGGACCACCTCGGCCGGCTCGGCTCCCTCCACCGAGAGCTCCGTGAAGCGCTGGTGGATCTCCTCCGTGGCCCGCAGTTCGGTGAGCTGCGCGTCGACGATCAGGGCGTGCACCGCCTCGGTGATCGGGACGAACGGGGTGACCCGGTGCAGCTCGACCAGCGGGAGGGNACGCCGCTCGGCCGCCGCGACCATGCTCCGCGGCACCGAGCCCCGGTACCGCCGCCCCAGTTCGACCAGGAGTCCGGAGACCCCCACGTCGGCCAGCTCGTCGATGAACGCCCGTAGGCCGGCGTCGTCGGCGGGAAGTCCGATTCCGGTGGTGAGGACCAGCTCACCCCCACTGAGCAACGCGGCGATGTCGGGTACCTCGGCGGCGTGCACCCACCGGACCAGCCGGTCGAGCCCGGCGTGACCGGCAACCACCCGCGGCCCACCGTGCCGGACCGGATCGAGCGCCAGCACCTCACGCACGGTCGGAAACACGCGCTCGACGGTACCGCCCGAAGGGCGGTGGGCCCCGGGCACGGCACCAGCCCACCCGGTGTTTCCGACGTCCGTCCCGGTCAGGGGCCGTCGCGCCTCACACCGGGTCGTCCCGGCCCAGTTCCCAGAAGGCGACGGCGGCGGCCGCGGCGACGTTCAGCGAGTCCACCCCGCGTCGCATCGGGATCACCACCCGGGCGTCGGCGGCGGCGAGCGCGGCCGGGGACAGGCCCGGCCCCTCCGCGCCGAGCAGCAGCGCGGCCCGGGTGCGCTGCGCCGGGGCGAGCCGCTGGATCGGCAGCGCGTCCGCCGCCGGGGTCAGGGCCAACACGGTGAATCCGGCCGCCCGGACCAGCTCCAGGCCGTCCGGCCAGGGCTCCAGTCGGGCGTACGGCACCGCGAAGACCTCTCCCATGCTGACCCGTACGCTGCGCCGGTACAGCGGGTCGGCGCAGGAGGGCGACAGCAGCACGCCGTCGACCCCGAGCGCCGCCGCGCCTCTGAAGATCGCGCCCAGATTGGTGTGGTTGTTCACGTTCTCCAGCACCGCCACCCGGCGGGCGCCGGCCAACACCTCCGCNGGGCTCGGCAGNTTCCGGCGGTGGAACGACGCGAGGACGCCGCGATGCACGTGGAAGCCGGTCGCCTGTTCCAGCACGGCGGGGCTGGCGGCGTAGACCGGGGCGTCCCCCGTCGCCACGTCACGGAGCTGGTGGACCCGCTTGGCGTCGACGAGGAAGGACCGCGGCCGGTACCCGGCCCGCAACGCCCGGCGCAGCACCAGCTCGCCCTCGGCGATGAACAGCCCGTGCGGGGGTTCCCACCGGGTCCGCAGCTCGACGTCGGTCAACGCGCGGTAGTCGCCGATCCGCGGGTCGTCCGGGTCGGTGATCTCCTCGACACCGGGGCTCGCGGTCGCGACCGCGACGGCGGGCGCGGCGTCCCGGGGTTCGGGTGGTGCGTCGGGTGGGGAAGGTGGGTGCTCGGGCACGCGCCGATTCTCCCCCGGCCCGGGTCGGCCGTCGTCGCGGGGACGAGCCGGGCGCGCTCCGCGACCGCGGCGGCCCGCACCGGGGATGACGCGGCGCCCCCGGTCGAGGACGACGGCCGCGGTCGCTCGGTCAGGAGGTGGCGGTCCCGGGGAGNGGGCCCAGTCCGCCACCGGCCGGGGCGCCCGCCCCGTCACCGGCCGGGACACGGGCGGCCACCGCGTCGGGGCTGNTCGCCCNGGTCAGCGCTGCCCNGCCCGGCTTCGGCACCAACCGTCCGGCCCGCCACGCCACACCGATCCCGGCGGCGAGCGCGACGACCGCGCCGAGGCTGTGCAGCGCCGCCGCGACCGTTCCGCCCAGGCCGAGCATCGGCGCCGCGATCATCACGAGTGCGCCGTCGGCCTGGGTGAAGACTCCGGAGTGGTACAGGGCCAGCCCGGTCAACCCCCACCCGAGGGTGTAGAGCGCGGCGCCGACGACGGCGGCGACCCGGCCGGCCGCCCCGTAGGGCGCGGACGGGTCGGGCAGGCCGCCGAAGGGCAGCAGCAGCATCGCCCCGGCGACGCCGACCACCAACCCGGCGGCGGCGAGTGTCCGGGTCCGGGCGGCGACGAGCAGGCCGGTNACCGCGGCGGCGGCGACGACGCCCAGCCAGATCGCGGCAACCCAGCCGAGCAGGAGCGGCAGCCGCCCCCGGGTGTGGAAGGGCNCGTCACCGGCGCCGACCAGCGTCACCGATCCGTACACGACGGCGTAGCCGGGAAGGACCCAGACGGCTCGTCGGGCGATCCGCCGTACCGACCAGGCCCAGGTCGCGTCACTCGCCGGGCGGCCCGGCGTCCGTTCGTACGTGAAGCGGAGCACGGCGAACCCCCCGTACGGCCACCGCCCGGAGCGCGGGTCGACCGTGTAGCCGATCGCGGCCGGGGCGCCGTTCCGCGCGGTGGACGCGCCCTTCTCCGAGGTCGCCCCCTGCGACGGGCGTGCGGGGGGCTGCTGTCGGTCGCGGGGACGGTTCGGGTGAAGGGTCACGGGCCACCACCTCGCCTGGCTGCTGCCACGGGTGGGCGTGAGCGTCGGTCGCCGGATCCGGCGCTCGCGCCACCCGTTCAGCACCGATGGTGTCAGGTGCCGGGACACCCCGACCGTGCTTCGGCGATACGCCCCGCCGTGCGCCGGCGGTCCGGTTTCCGCGTCGTCAGGCGCGGTCCGGCGTGCGCTGCTCCACGGGACCGTCGATCAGGCTGGCCGGCGGGACCGGCTCGGGCGGGGGCAGCTGCTGCGGTCCGGCGTCGGCCCCCGCCTCGGCGGCGTGTGCCTCGTCGGCAGCCTCCCGGGCCGCCGCGGCCGCCTCCTGCGCCGCTGCCTCCGCCTCCCGCTCCACGGCATCCGGGTCGGCCGCGGGGTGTGGCTCGTCGCCGGCCGCCCGGCCCAGCCCGCCGAGCGCTCCGCCGAGCCCTTCGAGGGCCTTGGTCAGCTCCGCCGGCACGATCCAGAGCTTGTTCGACTGCCCGTTCGCGATCTGGGGCAGCGCCTGCAGGTACTGGTAGGCGAGCGCCTTCTGGCTCGGGTTGGCCTGGTGGATGGCGTCGAAGACGGTCCGGATCGCCTTGGCCTGCCCCTCGGCCTGGAGGATCCGGGCCTGCCGCTCACCCTCGGCGCGCAGCACCGCGGCCTGCTTCTCGCCCTCGGCGGTGAGAATCTGTGCCTGCTTGTGTCCCTCGGCGTTCAGGATCGCGGCCCGCCGGTCCCGCTCGGCCCGCATCTGCTTCTCCATCGAGTCGCGGATACTCGGCGGCGGCTCGATCGCCTTGATCTCCACCCGGGTCACCTTGATCCCCCAGCGTCCGGTCGTCTCGTCGAGCACGCCGGACAGGTGCCGGTTGATCTCCTCCCGGCTGGTCAGCGCCCGCTCCAGGTCGAGTGAACCGATCACGTTCCGCAGGGTGGTCACGGTCAGCTGCTCGATGGCCTGGAGGAAGTCGGCGATCTCGTACGTCGCCTGCACCGGGTTGACGACCTTGAAGTACAGCACGGTGTCGATCGAGACGACGAGGTTGTCAGAGGTGATCACCGGCTGCGGTGGGAAGTTGACNNCCCGCTCCCGCAGGTCGACCTTCTCACGGACCGCGTCGATGAACGGCACCAGCAGGTTGAGCCCGGGCTTGAGGGTGCGGTGGTACCGGCCCAGTCGCTCGATCACGTCCTCGCGCTGCTGCGGCACGATCCGTACCGCCTTGATCAGCGTGATCACCGCGATCAGGGCCACGGCGCCCACCAGTAGGCCGATCACGTCAACCACACCGCTCACCTCCCGGCATCCGGTTTCTCACCCGTTGCGAACTCGTCCCGCCAGACCAGGGCGGTCACGCCTCTGACCTCGATCACCCGGACGCGCTCGCCCGGCGTCAGCACCTGGCTGGCATCGTAGGAGCGGGCCGTCCAGATCTCACCACCGATCTTGACCAGCCCACGCTCGGCGTCGACCTGCTCCAGCACCACCGCCGTGGCGTTGGTGATCGCCTGTACGCCGAACGCCTGCTCCGCCTCGCCGGTCAGCGCCGCCTGCCGGTGCCGCTGGATGGCCGGTCGGGCGAAGAGCAGCGTGAGCCCGGACACCCCGGCGAAGACCGCCGCCTGCACCGGTACCGACGCCCCCAAGGCCGCCGCGCCCGCCGCGGCGAACGCCCCGATCCCGAACATGATCAGAACGAACGTCGTCGTGAAGATCTCCGCAACGGACAGGACGACGCCCACCACGATCCACAGCAGCGGCCCCACCCATCGATCGTGACACGGGCACGCCAACCCGCCCGTCACGGGGATCGCCACGGGTAAGATCGCTACCCCGGCGGCCCGGCCCGGCGGCCGGCTCCGGTGCCCCACGCCNCCCAANACCGGCGGCGGGCNCGCGCCGCCGGCCCGCCCGTACGGGTTGACCCGATTCTTCCAGGAGGAGGCACGCGTGGCCCCGCCGTCGTCGGAACCCCGCCCGCTGCTGCCGGAGACGATCCGGCGGATCGACACGCTCGTCGCACACGCCCAGGCCGAGGGTCGGGCCCCATCGCTGATCGTCGGCGTGCTGCGGGACGGCCGGCTGGTGCACGTCGCCACCGCCGGGCAGACGCCCGTCCCCGATCCCGATCTCCAGTACCGGATCGGTTCGATCAGCAAGACGATGACCGCCGTGCTGCTGCTGCGGCAGCGGGACGAGGGCCGGCTCGACCTCGACGATCCGCTGGAGCGCCACCTGCCCGGCACCCCGCTGGGCACGCTCCGGCTGCGCCACCTGCTCAGCCACGTCGGCGGCCTGCAACGCGAACCCGACGGACAGTGGTGGGAACGGTCCCCCGGCGCCGACCTGGACACCCTGCTGGCCGGGCTCACCCCCGAGAAGCTCACCCACCCGCCACACCACACGTTCCACTACTCCAACCTGGCGTACGGCCTGCTCGGCGCGGTACTGGAACGGGTCACCGGACAGCGGTGGTGGGACCTGGTCCGGACCCGGCTGCTCGACCCGCTCGGGATGACCCGCACCACCTACCAGGCGACCGAACCGTTCGCCCGGGGCTACGTCGTGCACCCCTGGCACGGCACGCTGCGGGAGGAACCACGAACCGACACCGGCGCGATGGCCCCGGCCGGCCAGCTCTGGTCCAGCACCCGCGACCTGGCCCGGTGGGCCGCGTTCCTCGCCGACCCGGACCCGCGGGTGCTGGCCCCCGCGACCCTCGCCGAGATGTGCACCCCGGCGGCCATCGCCGACCCGGACGCCTGGACCGCCGGCTACGGGCTCGGCCTGGAACTGCACCGCGTCGGCGACCGGATCTTCGTCGGCCACGGCGGCTCGATGCCCGGCTACGTGGCCACGCTCTCGGTGCACCGGCCGTCCCGGACCGGCGTGGTCGGTTTCGCCAACGCGTACGGCTTCCGCACCGGGGCGCTGTCCCCGCTGGGCCGGCAGGTGCTCACCACCGTGCTGGACCTGGAGCCCGCGCCCCCCGTCCGGCCCTGGCGGCCCGCCACCGCCCCTCCGCCGCCCGAGATCGCCGAACTGACCGGCCGGTGGTGGNGGATGGGTCGGGAACTGGAGGTGAGCTGGGATCCCGAGACCGAGGAGCTCGTCTNGACACCGCTGATCCCGCCGGGCGCGGTGCCCTGGCGCTTCGCCCGGGACGCCGCCGGGCGGTGGCGCGGCCGCTCGGGGGCGAACAACGGCGAGTTCCTCACCGTCCGGCGGGACGCCAGCGGCGCGGTCACCGCGCTGGACATCGCCACGTTCGTCTTCACCCGCAGCCCGCAGGACTGATCGGCGACGCCGTCCCCCTCCCCCGGAGCGCCGTACCCCGATNTCGCCGTCCCACCGGCAGCCCGGACCGGTCCGGAACCCGTCGCCGGGATCCACGCCCACCCCGCCGTGGCGGGCTGACCGGTCCGCCGCGCGCGGCCACCGTGGGAGGGCGGCACCGCGGCTCAGGACGGTTCGGTCACGAAGTCGATCAGACGCTCCATCGCGTTGATCAGCGGGGTCTCCACGTCGCGGAAGCTGTTCACCCGGGACAGGATCCGCCGCCACAGCTCGGCCGGTTCGGCCACCCCGAGCGCCGCGCAGACCCCCTCCTTCCACGGCTGCCCCGGTGGCACCACGGGCCAGGCCGGGATCCCGACCGCGGCCGGCTTCACCGCCTGCCAGATGTCGACGTACGGGTGTCCGGCGACCAGGACGTGCGGCGAGGTGACCCCGGCACGGATCCGGCTCTCCTTCGAACCGGCGACCAGGTGGTCGACGAGGACGCCCAGCCGCCGCCCGGGGCCGGGCCCGAACTCACGGACCCGCTCCGCCAGCGCGTCGACGCCGTCCAGCGGTTCCACCACCACGCCCTCGATCCGCAGGTCGTCGCCCCAGATCCGTTCCACCAGCGCGGCGTCGTGGATCCCCTCGACCCAGATCCGGCTGGCCCGGGCGACCCGGGCCGGCGCCCCGTCCACGGCGATGGATCCGGAGGCGGTCCGCCGCCGGGCCGCCGGCGCGGGTTTCGGTGCCGGCCGGCGCAGCGTCACCGGCCTGCCGTCGAGCAGGAACGCCGCCGGCAGCATCGGGAAGTGTCGCCGTCGTCCGTGCCGGTCCTCCAGCACCACGGCGCCCGCCTCGAAACCCACCACCGCACCGCAGAAGCCCGAGTCGGCGTCCTCCACCACCAGGTCGGGCTCGGCCTCCACCTCGGGTACGACCGTGCGTCGCCGCCAGTTCCCGGCAAGCACGTCGTCGCCGTACATCCGTCCCATGGGGGCGACGGTAGTGCACACCGGGCCACCGGTGACGTCAGCACGCCCGGGCGGGCGCGGCGAGACAGGGGCGGGCCGAGCACGTACCCTAGCCGCATGTCTGGCGCACCGGGCGCGGCGATCCTGACGGCACGCCGCTCGAGCCGCTTCGTGACCTGGGTGCGGGCATGGCGTGCCGGCCTGGTGCCGTACGACGAGGTCGCCGACGAGGTCGAGCACGGCGAGGAGCACCACGTCGCCGACGCTCCCGGCACCTGGACCGACGTGCCGCTGCGTGAGGCGCTCGCCACGTTCTCCCGGCTCTCGCCCGACGAGATCCGGCTGGTGCTGCCCGCTCCCGGCGACCCGCGTGGACTGCCCGGCCCGGGCCCGTTCACCTCCGCGGCGCTGCTGGCCGGGGAGGCGGTGGTGGCCCGTGGTCTGGGGGTGATTCCCGAGGTACGCACCCACACCTCCGGGTCGGGGGTGACGTTCGAGACGGTGCTCTGGCGGGTCTACCCGCTGCCCGAGGACGCCCCGGCCGCCCTGCGGGGGCACCCCGACGCCGCAGAGGCGGAGGCCGAACTCGCGACCGCCCTCGCCACCGCGACGGCGGCGCTGACCCGGCTCGACGTCGCCCGGTGGCGTCCGGAGCTGGCCGGTGCCCTCGCCGCGCTGCGCCGGCCGGACAGCGCGGCCGACCTGCCGCCCGGCTTCGATCCACGCGCCCGACGGCTGTTCGCCCGGGCGAGCGTGCTGGACCAGGTGCTCGCCCTGGCCGAGCACGTCGCCCCCGGCGGCTCGGTGAACGCCTACGAGGCACAACAGCGTGACGCCGCGCTCCGCCCGCTCACCGCCGCCTGCCGGCGGGCGATCGTCGCGGCCTGCAACGCACCGCTGTCGGNCTAGCCCGCGGCCGGGCTCCGTCGGGTCCGGTGGCGACGCCGAGGCGGGCGTGGGCGACGCCCNGTGCCCGGACNCCGCCGACGCACGCACCCGATCTCAGCCGGGTCGGACCCGCTTGCGGCCGAGGCCGAGCCGCCGGCCGTGCCGGCGCCGGATCCGCACGCCCCGGACGCCCCGGGTCACCGCGCTCGCACTGCGCGTCGCGTGTCTGCCGCCCCGTTCGGTCCGCAACGGCCGNNTACGCCCGGCCTTGGACAGCTTGCGGCCCAGGTACACGCCCACCTGGGCCGCGAGCTCCTCGGCCCGCCGGGCGAAGGCGAGGCGGCGACGTCGTGTCCGGTTCCGCACCGACCTCAACCGTTCCGTGGCCCCGGTTGCCCTCGCGCGCCGCATCGGCACCACCTCCCCACCCGGGNCTTCCCACCGCCGGGCCGGGCAATCCCCGCCCACCCGGTGGGATCGGGTCGGAGACAGGCGCGTGCTGGTGTGGCCGACGGACGGGCCGGGAGGCGGGGCGGGCAGCGGTCACGGCGGTACCGGCCAGGCCGACCAGGGCCCGGCCGGGTCAGATCTCGTCGATCAGGTCGGCGACCGAGGAGACGATCCGCGACGGGCGGTACGGGTACCGCTCCGCCTCGGCCCTGGTGCTGATCCCGGTCAGCACCAGGATGGTCTCCAGCCCGGCCTCCAGGCCGCAGAGGATGTCCGTGTCCATCCGGTCGCCGATCATCGCCGTCGTCTCGGAGTGCGCGTCGATGGTGTTCAGCGCGGAGCGCATCATCATCGGGTTGGGCTTGCCGACGAAGTACGGTTTCACCCCGGTCGCCTTCGAGATCATGGCGGCGACCGAGCCGACCGCCGGCAGCACACCCTCGACCGACGGCCCGGTCGGGTCGGGGTTGGTGCAGATGAACCGGGCGCCGCCGGCGATCAGGCGTACCGCCTTGGTGATCGCCTCGAAGCTGTAGGTGCGCGTCTCCCCCAGGACGACGTAGTCGGGGGCGTAGTCGGTGAGGACGTACCCGACCTCGTGCAGGGCGGTGGTGAGGCCGGCCTCGCCGATGACGTACGCCGTGCCGTTGGGCCGCTGGTCGGCCAGGAACTGCGCGGTGGCCAGGGCGGCTGTCCAGATCGCCCTCTCGGGTACGTCGAATCCCATCCGGTTCAGCCGGGCCTGGAGGTCCCGGGGGGTGTACAGCGAGTTGTTGGTGAGGATCAGGAACGGCTTGCCCGAGGCACGCAGCCGCCGGATGAACTCGGGCGCACCCGGCACCGGCTGCCCCTCGTGCACCAGTACGCCGTCCATGTCGGTGAGCCAGCTCTCCACCGGCTTACGCTCCGTCACGACCCACCACCTCCGGGCCGGATGACTCGCTGGCTTGACTGGTTCATCGCTCTCCTGATCATGGCCGAGGCTGTCGGCATGGTGCGACCCCGCGCCCGGTGGCCCGGGCGTGCGTGCTTTCGGCCACAGCCGGGTNGGGCGTCAGGGACGCCGGGACGGCGGGCAACANCCGGCCGCGCAGGCGTCCCAGGCGGGCAGCGTACCGAGCCGGCGTCGCGGGACCGTGTCCGCCGGGTTAAGCCGCTCGGTCACCAACTCCCGGACCATGGCCACGAACCGTGGATCGGTTCCGGGGGTGGCGGCCCGGACGTAGTCCAGGCCGAGCTGCTTGGCCGTGNCGGCCGCCTCGGTGTCGAGGTCCCAGACCACCTCCAGGTGGTCGGAGACGAAGCCGATCGGGCTCACCACGACCGAGGTGACCCCCTCCTCCGGCAGGGTNCGCAGGTGGTCGTTGATGTCCGGTTCGAGCCAGGGCACGTGCGGCGGCCCGGAGCGGCTCTGCCAGACCAGGTCGTACCGCAGGTCCGGGGCGGCCGCGGCGGCGACCAGCCGGGCCGTCTCGCGCAGCTGCGCCTCGTACCGGCCGCCCTCCGGCCCGGACGCCGCGGCCATGGAGACCGGCACCGAGTGGGCGGTGAAGACCAGCCGGGTGGTGGCCCGGCGGGCCGCGTCGAGGGTGTTCAGGGCTGCGACGACCGCGTCCGCGTGCGGCTCGACGAAGCCGGGGTGGTCCCAGTACTGCCGTAGCTTGTCGATCCGGGGAGCGTCCGGGCCGACCGCCGCCCGGGCCGCCGCGATGTCCTCCAGGTACTGCCGGCAGGAGGAGTAGCCGGCGTACGCGCTGGTCACGAAGCCGAGCGCGGAGCGGATGCCGTCCGCGCGCATCTGGGCCACGGTGTCGGCGAGCATCGGGTGCCAGTTCCGGTTACCCCAGTAGACCGGCAGGTCGATCCCGTTGGCGGCGAAGTCGGCCCGGATCGCGGCGAGCAGGTCCCGGTTCTGCTGGTTGATCGGCGACACCCCGCCGAAGTGGTGGTAGTGCTCGGCGACCTCGGCCAGCCGCTCCGGCGGCACGTTCCGGCCGCGGGTGACGTTGGCCAGGAACGGCAGGACGTCCTCGGGCCGCTCGGGGCCGCCAAACGAGATCAACACCAGCGCGTCGTACGACATGCGGCCATTGTTCCCCGCCCGGCCGACCGGCTGCCACGAGCCCGTCGCCGCCGCGGTCGCGGTCACCCGACCCGCCGGCACGGCCCCGGCCCGCCGTGGCCCCGCCGGCCGGCGACCTCAGACGCCGAGGGCGTGGAACCCGCCGTCGACGTGGACGATCTCGCCGGTGGTGGCCGGGAACCAGTCGGAGAGCAGCGCCAGACAGGCCCGGGCGGCCGGCTCCTGGTCGGTGAGGGTCCAGCCCAGCGGGGCCCGTTCCGCCCAGGCGTTCTCGAACCGTTCGAAGCCCGGGATCGACTTGGCGGCCATGGTGCGCAGCGGGCCCGCGGAGACGAGGTTGCTCCGGATCCCCTTCGGACCCAGGTGCAGGGCCAGGTAGCGGGAGGCCGACTCCAGACCGGCCTTGGCCACGCCCATCCAGTCGTACACCGGCCACGCCCGGGTGGCGTCGAAGGTGAGCCCGACGATGGCGCTGCCCGGACCCATCAGCGGCAGGGCCGCCATCGCCAGCGCCTTGTACGAGTAGGNCGAAACCTGCACGGCGGTCGCCACGTCCTCCCACGGCGCGTCGAGGAACCCGCCCCCGAGGCAGCTGGGCGGCGCGAAGGCGATGGAGTGGACCACCCCGTCCAGGCCGTCGACGTGTGCGCGGACCCGCTCGGCCAGCGTGTCGAGGTGCTCGCTGTTGGTGACGTCGAGTTCGATCACCGGGGCGGGCTCGGGCAGCCGCTTGGCGATCCGCTCGACGAGCGACATCCGGCCGAAGCCCGTGAGCACCACGGTGGCGCCGTTCTCCTGGGCGAGTTTCGCCACCGAGAACGCGATCGACTGGTCGGTGATGACCCCGGTGACGAGCAGCCGCTTGCCGGCCAGCAGTCCAGACACGTGTACGTCCCTCCTACGCTCGGGCTCGATGGTTTCCAGGACGGTTCGGGTGGTCAGTGGCCCATGCCGAGACCACCGTCGACCGGGATGACCGCGCCGGAGATGTAGCCGGCGGCGTCGGAGGCGAGCCAGGTGACGACCCCGGCCACCTCGTCGGCGGTGGCGATCCGGCCGGCCGGGATCGATTTGAGGATCTCCGCCCGACGCTCCTCGGAGAGGACCGCCGTCATGTCGGTGTCGACGAAGCCGGGAGCCACCACGTTCGCGGTGACGTTCCGGGTTCCCAGTTCCCGGGTGATCGACCGGGCCACGCCGACCAGGCCGGCCTTGCTCGCCGCGTAGTTGACCTGACCCGCACCCCCGCTCAGCCCGACGACCGAGGAGATGAAGATCATGCGTCCCCATCGCCCGCGGACCATCCTGGTCGCCGCCCGCCTGGCACAGCGCCACGCACCGGTCAGGTTGGTGTCGAGGACCGAGGCGAACTGCTCCTCGGTCATCCGCATCAGCAACGTGTCCTGGGTGATCCCGGCGTTGGCGACCAGCACCTCGACCGGGCCGAACTCCGCCTCGACGGCCGAGAACGCCGCGTCGACCTGCGCGCTGTCGGTGACGTCGCACTGCACGCCGAACAGGTCGGCGGGTGGTTTGCTGCCCCGGTGGGTCACCGCCACCCGGTCACCCTGCTTGGCGAAGGCCTGGGCGATGGCCAGGCCGATGCCCCGGTTGCCCCCGGTCACCAGCACAGTTCGGGCCACGGCGTCTCCTCCTCCTGATCTGGCTGCGGCGCACGATGGTGCGCGATGGAGACTAGGCGCTACCGGTAGGTAAGCAGTAACCGGGGCGCCCCGCACCAGCCCGGGATGACGTGGGACGTCGCCCGTCGCGGGCACCGGCGCCGAGGATCGGACCGCCACGGTCCGCAGCCGCCCCCGCCGATTTCGATCCGGCGACGGCCCGGGTGTACGATGGCTCGCGTTGCCGGCCTTTCGACGTGTGGAGGNGATCGCTGTGCGAGATAGCGATCCTTCCAGTCATGGCCGGGCCGTTCGTCAGTCCGCCTGAGCCATGACGTGCCGGGCCGACTGACCCCGCCTCGCTCCACACCGCAGCTTCGCTCCCCGGATCGTCGTCCGGGAGTGCCCGTGGGCTGTGTGCCTGCCGGACATGACGGTGTCATGCCGGGCCGCCGGTGTGGAGTCGCTCGGCCACGACTTCGTGTGCGCGCTCGCTGATCCCCGATCCACCCACCGCCCGGCCCTGCGCCGGCCAGGGGAGTCCTCAGTCGCCACCGGAGAGTGAAACATGCACCGTTACGTCGCCCCGCTGGGCTTCACCCTCGCTGCGGCCTGGGTCGTGGTGCTCTTCGTGCTGGTCCACTCGGCCCCGTGACTCCACTCGGCCCCGCAACCGACCGGAACCGTCGCCCCGCCCGCACCCGACCCTNCGTCCGGCCGCGTGGTGCCCGGCCGGTCCGTGCGGACCGGCCGGGCACCACGCGCGACCGCTGGCCTCAGACCAGCCGGGAGGTCCAGAGCAGACTCAACCCCGCCGCGCAGAGCGCCAGCAGCAGCGCTACTCCCGCGTACCAGTGGGTGATCTCGCGTGGCTCGATCCGGTACCCGATCGAGCTGCCCATGTCCTGGTACACCTGCTTCAGCTCGCTCATCGAGGCCGCCTCGTAGAAGTACCCGTTGGTGGTCTCGGCGAGTTCGGCCAGCGCCAGTCGGTCCACCGGCACCCGCTGCACCTGGCCACCGATGTTCACCTGGCCGGAGTCGGTGCCGAAGGCGATCGTGGAGACCGGTACGTTCGCCGCCTGCGCCGCCGCGGCGGCCTCCTCGATCGACCGTCCCGCGGTCCGGTAACCGTCCGAGAGCAGCACGATCCGGGCCGGCGGGATCCCCTGGGCGCCGTCGGCCGGCACCGTCCGGATCGCCTCCAGGCAGGTGAAGACCGCCTCACCGGTCGCGGTCGCCTCGGCCAGCACCAGGCCGTCGATCGCCTGGGTCACCGCCACCCGGTCCTTGGTCGGCGGAACCAGCACGTTCGCCGACTTGGCGAACGACACCAGCCCGACGTTGTACGTCGGCGGCAGCTCGGCGACGAACTGCTTGGCCGCCTCCTGGGCCGCCTCCAGTCGGTTGGGCGCCACGTCGTCGGCCTCCATCGACAGCGAGACGTCGATGGCGAGCATGATCGTCGCCCGTTCCAGCGGCTCCCTGCGGTCCACCGACGGGCGCGCCAACGCGGTGGCGAGGACCAGCAGGGCGAGGAGGAGGACGCCGGCCGCGGCGTGTCGACGCCAGCCCAGCCCCTTCGGGGCGAGCGTACGGAGCAGTTCCACGTTGGTGAACCGGAGCGCGTACGTCCGGCGGTGCAGCTGGCGCCAGACGTACGCCGCGGCGAGGGCGAGCACCGGCAGCACGGCCAGCAGCCACCATGGTTCGAGAAATCGGATCATCGTGTCGTCCCCCGGGTGCGCGCGTGTCGCTGCGCGGCCACGAAGCGCACCATGTCCAGCAGCCAGTCGGAGTCGGTCCGCAACCGCAGGNGCGCCGCGCCGGCGGCGCGCAGCGCGTGGGCGATCGCGGTGCGTTGGGCGGCGGCCGCGGCGGCGTACCGCTGCCGCAGCCGTGGATCGGCGGTCTGTACCTCGTGCAGCTCGCCGGTCTCCGGATCGACGACGGGCAACACCCCGACGTCCGGCAGTTCCAGCTCACGCGGGTCGACGATCTCGATGGCGAGCACGTCGTGCCGGACGCCGAGCTTGCGTACCGGTCGCCCCCACTGCTGCGGCGGCGCCAGGAAGTCCGAGATGACCACCGCCACCCCGCGCCGCCGCGGCGGCCGGTTGAGCGCGTCGATGAGGGCGCCGAGATCGGCCCGCCCGGGCCGGATCGTGGTCCCGGCGATGGTCCGCAGCAGACCCTGCGCCTCCTTGCGCCCGCTGCGGGCCGGCAACCGCAGGATGCCGGGGCCGGCGGCGGTGCCCGGCCCGGCGCCGACACCGCCGCTGCCGATCACCGCTCCGACCCGGTTGCCGCCCCGGGCGGTCAGGTGGACGACCGCCGCCGCGGCGGCGACCGCCAGATCCCGCTTCAGGCAGCGGCCGGTGCCGAAGTCGAGGCTGGCCGACAGGTCCACCGCCAGCCAGGTCTCCAACTCCCGGTCGGCGACGGTCTGCCGGACGTGCGGCACGGTCGTGCGTGCGGTGACCGGCCAGTCCATCCGTCGTACGTCGTCGCCGGGGCGGTACTCCCGGGACTCCCCCGCCTCGGTGCCCGGACCGGGCAGCAGGCCGAGGTAGTCGCCCTGCAGGAGCCCGTCCAGTTTCCGGGTGACCAGCAGCTGCAGCCGGGAGAGGACCGCCTCGACCCGCCCCGGACCCGCGCCGGTCGCCGCGCCGCCCNCCCGGCCCGCGTCGCCGCTGGTCGCCGTCCGCTCCCTCATGCCGACGGGCGCCCCGGCCAGGCCGGACCGGAGACCGGCGGCGGCACGGCTCCGGGAGCGGGTCCGGACAGGACACCCGGCACGGGAGCAGCCGGCGGGGTGGCGTGCTGACGAGGCGCGACGGACGGAGGCGGGATGGTCGACATCACCCGGTCCACCACGTGGTCGGCCGGGATGTTGTCGGCGAGCGCGTCGTAGCTGAGCACCAGCCGGTGCCGGAGGATGTCGGGGGCGATGTCCTGGACGTCCTGGGGCAGGGCGTAGTCGCGACCGCGCATCAGGGCGAGGGCGCGGGTGGCCCGGACGATGCCGAGCGAGGCGCGCGGACTGGCGCCGTACTGGATGAGCTGGGCGACGTCGGGCATGCCGTGCTCGGCCGGTGCCCGGGTGGCGACGACCAGCCGTACCGCGTAGTCGATCAGCGCGTTGTGGACGAAGACCTGGTCGGCCTTCTGCTGCAGCGCGAGCAGCTCGACCGGGGTGAGGACCGAGACCGGTTCCGGGGCGCGGACCCCCATCCGGTAGACGATCTCCCGCTCCTCGGCGTCGGTCGGATACCCGACAATGACCTTCAACAGGAAGCGGTCCCGCTGCGCCTCGGGCAGGGGATAGACGCCCTCCTGCTCGATCGGGTTCTGCGTCGCCATCACCAGGAACGGGTTCGGCACCGGGTAGGTCTGGCCNCCGATCGAGACCTGCCGCTCGGACATCACCTCGAGCAGCGCGGACTGCACCTTCGCCGGTGCCCGGTTGATCTCGTCGGCGAGCAGGAAGTTGACGAAGACCGGGCCCAGCTCGACGTCGAACTTCTCGCTCGACTGCCGGTAGATCCGGGTGCCCACCAGGTCCGCCGGCACCAGGTCCGGGGTGAACTGGACACGCGCGAACGTACCGCCGACGACCTTGGCGAGGGTCTCCACGGCGAGGGTCTTCGCCACGCCGGGCACCCCCTCCAGCAGGCAGTGCCCGCGGGCCAGCAGGGCGACGAACATCCGCTCCACCATGCGGTCCTGCCCGACGATCACCCTCTTGACCTCGAACAGCGCGCGTTCCAGCAGGGTGGCGTCCTCGGCCGGGGTCGTCGTGCCCGAGGCGGGGGCGCCCCGGGAGACGTCGGGCGGAGTAGGGACGTCGGGCGTGGTCGGCTGGGCCACCGGTCCTCCACAGCAGGGTCACGGAATGGGATGCGTCGGCAACGTGCCGCTCCAACTCTCGCACGTCAACTTGAGAAGCCGCGAAGGGAGAACGGGATTCGCGGACCCCGGTCGCGCCGGGGCGCGGCGTACACTCGCCGCCGTGAGCGACCCGTTCCCCGGCGAGGACCCGCTGACCTGTTCCGCCCGGGGCTGCCGCGCATCCGCG
>Ga0065720_1018891_pt1 | contig 66891 bp, 57 predicted proteins | sample Thericmetagenome_FD_59107 | JGI IMG/M metagenome (GOLD analysis project Ga0065720, IMG submission 59107) | Thermophilic microbial communities from the Joint Bioenergy Institute, California, USA of rice/straw/compost enrichment - eDNA_2 v2... | ecosystem: Engineered > Solid waste > Grass >...
TTAATAATGAAATTTATCAATGAAGATACGCCTTTGGAATCAGATCAAGATTTCTCTTATTTCTTCAAACGTTATAACTTATCCTATCTTATTGGTTAAATATTGATTTGTTTATCATAAAAAATAAAGGGTCGTCCCCAGCTTGGAAAAAGTCTTAGACGTTAACAGATCCCAAATTTCAAAAATGATATCTGATAGCATAATGTCTTCAATTATGAGTCTCAGTACCTTCCATCTGACCATAATATGTGTCATTGCAACACTAATTTTTTATGGATTCCGATATATCATCAAACCATATCGGCTCATCAGATTCTATAGAAACCAGGGAATCCAGATGACCTTTATTCCCTTGACAGGGTACTACATGAAAGATATTGAAAATATCCAAAAGCATAATGATTATTACTATGGCTGGAAACAAAAAGCCCGACAGGAACCTCGTCCTAAGGCCTTTGGTGGAAATTTTGGTTACGACACTCACCTTGTTCTCTTGGACCCTATCATGATCAAGGAATTTGCACAAAAATATGATTTGTATCTAAAACATCCAGAGATTCTGGCACCTCTAAAAGACTTGTGTGGCAGAAGTCTGGTTTGCGCTGAAGGAGATGAATGGAAAAGAAAGAAAAAGCTGATATCCACGGCCTTCCATTTCGAATTTCTTAAGGAGATGATCCCTGAGATTGGTGAAATCACAAGAGAACAAATTGAAAACTGGAAAAATGAAGACCTAGGAAACTTTTCAATCATGGTTGGCTTCCAAAGGATCACAGGAGAAATTATTGGAAGACTTATTTTTGGCAAAAAGTTTAACGACTATAAGATCAACCAAATCCCTTTGCACACCTTTTTTGGCTATACTATCAAGAACCTAGGAGAAATGATGTATGATCCTGCATTCCAAGTCTTCGGCAAGAGTTTAGGAAAACTCGGCCTAAACAAATTTCATAAAAAAGTTATGGAGGACCTTCAAGCATCCAGAAATGCAGCCTATAAAATTGTAAAAGATATGATAGAAGAGGCCAAGAACAAATATAAGGAAGGAAACAAGAATTCTAGAAAAACTTTGATCGACATCTTCTACGAGCAGAGACTTGACAATCCACAAGATTATCTCACCGACTGGGAAGTTACCGATGAATTTATGAATTTCACAACTGGAGGAATGGACACCAGTGCGCACATGCTGACCATGGCTGCCTATTATCTCATAAAAAATCCTCAATATAAGGCCAAGCTCTTGGACGAAATAAATCAGTATTTCAAGGATGGAAAAGAAGTCAATATAGACACATTAAACAAAATGGACTTCATGAATGCTTTCCTCAAGGAAGCCCTGAGAATGGGTAATCCTGGAGCCATTAGTTTCGAGAGAATTGCCATTAAGGATCATAATCTTTGTGATTTACGAATCAAAAAGGGAACGACGGTTGTTGTTGGAGCAATCGCAAATGGCTATGATGATAGATATTTTGAAGATGCTGATACTTTTAAGCCCGAAAGATGGTTGGATCAGAACAGCTTGACCAATAAGTCTCTTATGAATTATCCTTTCCTGTTTACTCCTTTCCATGGAGGACCAAGAGACTGTATCGGAAGACAGCTGGCTATGATTGAAGGAAAAATTATTTTCAGCATGTACGTCAAGAAATTCGATAGTGTTCTTGTAGATAAAAACTACAAGCTGGTGATGGTTCAGAGATTATTGTATGAGCCTGAAACTGAGATTATTTGTAAGCTAACACCAAGATCTTAATTGTTGTATATAGAAAAGAAAAACATTCTTAAAGAATGTTAGCTCAAAAATCCATATAATCCGTAAATTTCATGACCAATTAATAGCATCGAAAATCAAATAAATTCAAATTTTCGTTTCTAAAAACCTCAAATTGCTTCATTTCTCATATTTTCAGACTTTTCCCCCTAATTCTGAGAAGATAGCTCGCTAGAAAGATATTCTCTGGACATAACACTTAATTAAATGACAAGAAAATTTTCAGTTCAGATATATCATCCAGTCTAACTAGTTTTATACATCGTATTGAATAGAGCACTTTGGTCTTAGCTGAACAATTCTTAGATCATTGAACTCTATATTTCCTTCTATTTATTGAGAATGCATAAAGCAAATTTTTTTATATGCTGACTAAGCCGAATACCTGAAAATGTAAAGCGTTCCATGTAGGGAATTCCCTCTTCTTAACTGGACCTGATTGGGCTAAATTTTGTCTTTTATGGTGAGGTGGAACTAGAAATTTGATGTATATCCCTCTTTTCAATCAAAAAGAGTTTATAATTATATGATGTGTATCCTAACACAATACTCGAAGAGAAAGGATAATAAAAGTAAGTTAAAAACGGGTGCTCTAAATCTTTTGAAAGGAATCGGGAACTCTAATTTTATATATATAAATTATGCTTGAATAAATTATAAAACCGTTTATTTTGAATGAAAAGTTTCAGCATTTAAAATTAGTAAAGATAGAAAACATGTCTAAGTTGGGAAACCCTTTTTCTATTTTTTCCTGGGTTCTGACGAAGCCTGGCCTGTCAAAGACTGTTTTCTGGTTTAATTAATTAGAATTATAGTTAACTATTTTAGCGTTAGAGTCTTAATTCACCGGTCAGATAATTCAAATTTGTTATCCAATATCAGGACTGATCCAAAGCTAAGTCCAAGGTCTGGGTCTCCCTAGCCTTGTCACTATTATTTTCTGATATGTGCCGATTAGCTTTGTCAAAAACAACTATATTCCATTCTATTGTATTGAGCCTAGTTGTACTTATCTGTGGAGTTGAGCTAACTGTTCTACAGTTGCCTCAAGCTTGATATTCATAAACTCCAGATCAGAAATATAGAAATCATAAGAATATAAAATTAAAATTGACACACAACATTTCATGGAACAGAAAACTAACAAGACCAAGAATCTTCATTTCCAACAAGAAGATTCAGGAAAGATCTGCATTACCCTCGGAAAACAGGTTTATTCTGCAGGAGAAAGAGTCCAAGGAGTTGTTCATCTTAACTTACACAAGCCCTTTCCTGGTCACACCCTTCTTTTGAAATTAACAGGACATGAAAAGGTTTACTGGACTTCAGGTAATTACTCAGATGGCAACACCTTACCAGCTGAAGAATCTCCCACAACAGCTCCAAAAGTCATTGCAGAAGATGCTGTTACTATTCTAAAGGGTGGCGTTCAAATTCGTTTAGTCCACCACTCTGAGTCAATTGCAAAAGGATCTTACGCATGTCCTTTCTCTTTTGATCTCCCAGATTCTTTACCTGGAACATTTTTCTGTCACAAAAGGAATGCCTTTGCTGAAATAAAATATTTCATAAGGGCCACTTTAGTTTCCTTACACGGAGATGTATCCTCTATAGAAGTCAGAAGGCGTCTGGTGGTCAAGGAGAAGTCTGAAACCAATAAAAGGTCCATTAATCAAGATCTTAATCTTGTTGGTTGCCTGGGGTCCAATAGCGGCTCCATTAGGATTGACATCTGTCCCGAAAAGAAATCCTATTCTCCTGGAGAAGCAATGAAGATCCATGTAGAAATCGACACCTCAAGAGCCAAAACTGGACTGAAAAACATCCGTTTACAACTTGTCCATATGCTAACATTGAAGACTTCAGAGAAGACTTTACAACAAAATCAAATAATCGCAGTGAGAGAGTTGGGTTCTGTTCGCAAAGGAGAGTCCAGGACGGGAGAACAAAGCCTAGTTACCAGCATTTCTCTTCCTGAAGACCTTCAAGACAGCAGCCCAATTGACTATCTTGCCCTCACAGAGCCTGTTCAAACCATTATCTGTCCCTCTGTTCACAGCAAATTCATCAAATCAGAGTTCATTCTCGAGCTCACCTGTGAAGCTAGCGGGTTCTTTTCGAAGTTTTCAAATGGCCCTGAGAAGAAAAGAGTCTTCGTTCAGATAACCCCTGAACCTCTCCCATCTTCCGACCACTGTGAACCCACTTTGGAAAGTGCCCATCTGACCTTGAATGAAGTCAACTTCCAAGTAGAAACTCCTTATGCAAAAGGAAGAGGTGCCACGGATTCAGGAAACCTATCCGATCATAAAAGAAGCTCTCAGTTTTTAATAAATCAATCAGAATTTGGAGCCCTTGATGAGGCTGCGTACAATTCTAAGAAACACATTGAAAGCATAAAATCTATTAGAACTTTGCATTGTTAAGACTGTCATCTTTTTTTATTTGTTCAGTTGTCTTTTTTTCTTGATGTGTAGTCATGTATCAAAGGTACCTATTGTTCTTCTTTGAACCATTCTTTGTTAAATGTTCTCAATGTTTCTCAGAGATTTATCGTTATAGAAATCATACTATCATTAAACTCATTACTGAAATAAAAGTACAAAAAGAACCAAAATAAAACAACACAAAACTATGAAGTTAAATTCAAATCCCTTAGACTTAGAATTGAAATTAGGCAAAGAACTTAATGTTTGGAGTTCTAATATTTATTGAGGTTAAGCTCGTCAAATTTCCCAAAATTATTCCCAAATATTTTTCAAATTCCTTCTTCTGATTCTCATCTTTGATCTCAATATGCATATAAAGCTTTTCAAGGAACAGCAAGTTCATCAAGGACTGGGCCAATTCCTTCACAGCATCATTATTACAGATTTGGTCAATCAAAAGGACTACTTCCAAGCTCTTCAATTTTGTAAGACTGACCAGGGTTTTGCTGAGTTCTAGTATGATAGGTGAGAAATCATGAATATTGTCACTCCCCATGAAATCATATTCGGCATTGGTCCAGGCTAGGTGTAGTCTTAGCTCTCTTAAGTTAGTCATAAGCCTAACGATCTGTATTAAAAGTATAATATCTTGTTCAGCAACGTTATTGCACCAGTAGATCGAGAGGTCAATTTGCTTTAAATTCATATTGGCCATAGGATAGAACAAATTGACAATGCATTCCTTGCTAAGAGGGTACACGTCATTAATATCCAAGTGGAATGCTTCAAGACCCGGCAAAGTCTCCATAACGTCTCCAAGATAGACCAGGTTCGAAGCCTTCATCTGAAGCTTAAGGCTCTTCAAGTGCTTCAGACCTCTGAGGTACTCAGATAAAATTTTCACCTCATCGGTTGAAGCCTCCTCGGCAATAAGTTCCAGATAGATCTCAACAGGCATCTCAGTCTCCTTGACCAGCTTGGACAGGATGCTGATGATTGAGACTTGGTCTTCATCAATCTCGCTGACAATAAGATAGAACTTCTTGATATTTTTCATCTTCTTGATAAATTGGTACAAGAAATCTCCGATTTCCGGGGTAATGTATTTTGTGACTTCCATACCCAAAGCCCTTATAATCTCAGGATTTGGGATCTTTTCAAGAGCCTCCTTCAATTCGAGGCCACTTATGGCTGATCCCAATAGGAAAAATTCTCTGAGGTTAGCTAAATTCTTTATCCCACTACCCAGATACACTAGATCTTCAGAGGGAGAATTATTGGTCCTTGAAGTGTTTATATAGAAGTGAGCCAAATTTTTCATCTCGGAACAGCACTCCATGATGGCATTAATTATCTGGGGGTTGATAGCGTTGCCAATTGTTGGTTTTAGGATGATACTGAGCTCAGTTAATCTGGATAATTTCGAGAGGGATTTTCCAATATTGATTGCATGATCGATGCTCATATAGGAAGAAATTAATTCTAAATTTAGATTCTGTAAATACAGGTGCTTCGAAAGGCCTTCCATGAGTGAACAAAATGCTTTGTCCATGTCAGGTTCACTCCAGACAATGGGGAGCTTCAGGGAGAGCTCTTCGAGTTTTGGAGCCTTTTTGAGGAAGTATGCTAGTGAGACTATGTTGCAAGCTTTGAAGTTAGAGAGATTTGAGTAGGTGAGATGGAATTTTTTGAGTCTGAGACTTCTATGGGAGGAATCCACACTTTTTATTTCCTGGTTGCGAGTGAGCGGCTCAAAAGAAATATAAAAATTGACTTCTTCTAGGAGTAAAAGAGAAGAGAATAAATTCAAAAAATGATGCAAACTGGGTTGCCTTTCTCCCATGGTTTGGCTGGAGATTGCGAGATCGAGCTTCTTAATCCTCTTAAACCTCTGGATAAAGTCTTTTACTTTACCAAACTCTATCATAGTGGTAAGTTGGTTCCTCGAGAACCTGAAGAAATTTATGGAATTCGAGTTGAGCTTTGGGAAGATTAGGGACTCTCTCTGGTCTTTGTAAAGAGAAAAGTGAAGAATTTTTTTCTTTTGCAGCAAACCAAATTTTCTGAGGTGTTTCTTCTGAGTTTTGTCCAGTATGTGAAGTGTATTTAATCGCTTTCGCCATAACAACTTCTTCTGGTCAGGAGTCAACTTCACACGAGTTACAAGCTCGAGGTTTGGGAGGATGAAGCTCTTTGTCTGCTTTTTGGATTTTCCAAATATATTTCCCATGAAATTATTTCTATGTATGTTTAATAAAATTATCGAGTATTATATTCAAATTTTTGATTTCAAACCTGTCTAAGGCTTATAAACTGTCCTTTCCATTATATTCTGATGTTTGAATCCTATTGTTTTATGAAATTTCAAACTAAAATGGCCACCGGTTTTCAAACGACACTTCTAATCCACTACTAAAACCTACAAGTCCAAATAGTAATTTCCACATAAGTTTCACACAATGTGCTAAGGTTCATAAACTTTTTTATTGATAGATTATTCAGATTATACCCAAAAATTGTTACCAACAATTTAGCATGTCAATAATTATTATATTAAGAGAGCATCAGAGTCTTCAATTTCAGCTTGACAATTAGTATTTTTTGAGATAACAGTGTGTCCGACGACAGGGAAGTCATTTTGAGCAGCAATAAGAATCATCCTTGATAAGTCATCTGGTGAGATAATAGGGTCTCTGCTATAGATATTAAGACTCAAGAAGTGGTTATTGTAAGCCATAGCCCTAGTATAATCGGCATTTACGAAAAAGAAGTTCCAGCCAAAGGGTACTCCCTCTTCAATACAATCAAAGAAATTATTTTGAGGGGTTGTAATATTACAATAAGCATTGACTTGCCAAGTTTGTCCACTGAGGGTAATGTGCTCTTCAGCAGTGAGTCTGGGAGTCTGAGGGACAAAATTAATTCTCCAGCAAGACATGCTAGTGTTAGCTTGCCAATTTGGTCCTGAGGTATAATAACCCCACCAAACTCCTGAAAATTTAGAGAGGTCTACGGTCGACACAGGAGTGAAGTTTGTAGCCATAATAGTTCCTGAGAGGGCCAGCACACTTAATAACAGAAGGGTGAGCTGTTGCATTATGATTTTAAATTTGATTTTTTTTATTGAATATAGAAATTTAGATATTAATAATTAATAATTGAACAAGCCTTACATTGCAGCTTTAAATGATGTTTTCAATTGTTGAAGTTCTAAGAGTCAGAAAGCCCAAATCAAGGAAATAAATTTGTAGCAGAATCTGATTTTGTAATTAATTTTATAATTCTTAAGAATTATACCATCTCTATGGAAAATAGCATTCTCTGTGCCCTGCACGACCTTCCTATTGAATCTTTGTGTTTAAAAATTTCTTGCGAAAATAAAAGTGTTTGCAAGGCATGTAGGGATGATCATAAAAGCCATACTGACTTCCTATTTCCTTTTGACTTATTCAAGGTACCAAATATAGCTCTTGAAAGAATCCTTGGGTGTATCTTCGGTTATGAAGCGCTATCCTCACCCAAATTTCGAATCAAATTTAAACAATATAGTGCGAAATATAGAGCAATATTTACCCAGCGTGATAACAGAAATTGGAAATTCTTTAGTCATATATTAGAGTACATCGCATTTTTACAGAAGGAAAAGGCTAATTTGGAGAACAGATATGACGCAAAATCACTAACCAGGGCAAAATTGACTTATGAGTTCCCAAATAGTCTGAGCTCTATTGGCAAGACTATAAAATGGCTTCGCTGGATGAACCTTCTGCTGACAGGATCTGCAAATGGTGTGCTTTCAGTATGGAGCTCTGATAACTATTCATTAATAAGAAAGAGGAAGATACATTCAGCTGCTATTAACAATATCAAGTATTCCTATGCTACAAACTTTATTTTCACAGTCTCCCATGATCACACACTTGCTATAAGTACTTTCAAATCACAGAAAATTCAACTAGTCAAACAGATACAACTTGAAGACACACCCGCTGGGCTGTTAATAATTGACAATTTGAACACATTGGTCGTCACAGGATTTACCTATACAATGAAGGCCTGGAATTCCAGAACTCTCAAAGAGAAGCACAACCTGGCTTCATATAAATCTAATGCAGGATATGGCCTTATTTATATAAAGAAATATAATCTAATCACCTTTTCCCTTGATCGAGGGATAATTATGTTCCTGGATGCAAATACTTTTGAACCAAAAATAAAGTTTGAAATGCCAACGAATCATTGGCTTGTCTGGAGCATCAAGTTTGATGAGAAAAGGGACATTATTGTCGGATCTTTTGCCTACAAGAAGATCATCGTACTCAAACTGGATTTTGCAAATAAGTCCTTGAATTACTTATTTGCAGTTTTTCTTCAGATGGGGGATGTTTACTCTCTCATTAAATTAAAAGATGAGGACAAGATGCTTGTAGTTGATGGCTCACACTTTGTCTATCAGCTCGATTTCCAGAAGAAAGAGCTTACTCCTTTACTAACTTTTACTCAAGAGGTTAACTATCTCCGCTTGGTTTCGAAGAGAAGATTTATCATTTCTCCATACTTAGATTCTATTCAAGCATTCTGGTTTTGAAGGAAAATACAGGGGCATAAGTTTTATTGGTCATACTAAGCGACTTTATAAAAAGATCATCTTGGCTAGAAGTCTGATAATATCTTGAAGCAGTATTAGATATTAGAAGTAGCGTAAGTTTGTATCTAGTAATAAATTTGAACTGTCTACTTTGTATGGATATTGTATTATGTTAATAATGATGCTGTTGTTCTTTCAGTAAAGGAAGAGATAAATGCAAATAAAACTTTGAATTTGCAATTAATTTCTTCGTAATGAAAAAGAATGCAGTATATAACCCTTAGAAAATCTTTTGCTTATTTATCTATAATTTAAATTACATGAGTATAGAGACCAAATTTCAAAGCTCAGAAAGTAGTAGCAAAACATAGAAGCTTCCTTGGTAAGTTCATTGACACCTGGTCTCATCATTAGGAAATACGGATTTCAGGACTGGTAAGATAATGTTAGAAATGATTACCTAAGGAAAGTCTTAATCAAACTAGGAAGCGAAAGTTTAATCCAAATGATACAGGCTCCTCTCATAAAGAATGCAAAACTTTTAGGAATATTCATTTTAAGGACAATGATCTTGATTGGAGGCAAATAAGCAAATTTCTTCCCAGGATCAAAGGAGCGACTCTCGTTGAACTTGATTGGAACTTTAGAACTAATAGAGAAAATCTAATTAGAAAGCTAACCTTTTTAGCCTTATTACAACTCAATCTCTCATGGTAAATATTAGAGAGTTTAGTTTACTTCTTTGAATATGTGAGTTGAACCAGCCTGGGATTAAGTTTCTGTTTGAGACCTTTAAAGGAATGAGACCATTGTCTCTATTGAATCTTAATCTCTATAAGTAGATAGTCAAAGTGTTGATTTTCCCATACATTTAGTTGTTGTGAAATCAAAGATAACGAGATAAAACATCTTAGTGATGTTTGAAACTGGTTCTCTGTCTTCACTAAAACTTAATCTCGAAAGGTAAGTTAAGGTTGTTTTATTCAGTCATTAAATGATTTGATCCCACAGATGAAACACTGCAGTATCGAGCTAGAGCACTGGCAAGAAGGGAAGTCATTGAGGAGCTTAGATCTGAGTCTGAAATCATATTATAATCGAAACTGATCCTAAATACTCTGGTGCAGAAAAATCACCCAAAGTGGACTAGAGATTTTATGTAACAAGTTGAGAGATGAAATCTGTATCTAGTTTGAAGCTTGATACTTCAAAGTTAGATACATCCTAATCTTTTCTAATGATTCTAGTTATCCTGATCTAACTAACCCAGGAGTTCTCTTTCTAGGCTAAAAGTTTATTAAAGGCAAAATATCTATTAAAGTATGAATATTATTCATCAATGTCTGGGTACTAGTCAATACTCTCATTATATTCTCATAAACATGCTCTTTGAGAAAATACATGCAGTCATTCTCCATACAATAACTCCAAAATCTGATTCCATAATTCCTATATTTATTGTTTCCTGAAACATTTAGGGTTCTCTACGGAAATAATCAGCCCATTACTCAATTCTTTAGCCAATAATTTAGCCATCTTCAAGTTTTCTCCAACTCTTCCAGCCAAATTCTTCAAAGCATACCACCGAAATTCCTACTTGTTTCATAGTCCCTCCGAACATCTTTCTATTTCTTCTTGCCTTTTCAATAAATTCCTTTGTTCCAACAATCATAGATCCAACAGGACAGCAAAGACCCTTGGACAAATAGACAATAACCGAGTCAGCATACTGTGCGCTGTCCTGAGGTGGACTCTTGCAAATTCAGAAGATTTACAGTGATACTTGTGTGAAGTTGATTGCCATAATGGTCCCTGAAACGACCAAAGACTTAATAGAAGACAAAGTCGTTGCATTTTAATTTTCAGTTTGATTTCACATATTGAGATTCATATGAATAATTGAACATGGCTTGCATTGCACCCTTAAGGCCACTCTGAGATTGTTATAGTCCAAAAAAGTCAGAAAAATACAAGTCAAGTCAATAATTTTGAACCAAAGTCGGACTTTATAGTTTCATACTGTGAGTTCCCAAATAGCTTAAAATAAACTGGCAAGACCATCAAATGGCTTTGCTGGAAGAACCTACTTTTAACAGGATCTGTACATGGTGTGCTTTCAGTCAGATAACTATTTCTTACTAAGAAAGAACTTCGCGAAAATTATAGCGGGTTCTAATCCTGCTTATTTTCAGTGCAAACACACTGCAATAAATTTAAAATAAAAGATATGAACAGACAGCTTCCTAAACCATCGAACAACAATCAGTATATAAGAAGGAAGTCGAGAAGTACTACAGTCAATGTTCCTTTAGGAGTACAAGCAGGTCAGCCTGGAAATACTCAACAGCCTCCCAACAGTAAAAAAAATTCGTATTTCAATTGCAATTTAAGATAATGAGGTCCCTGGCCAGAATACAGAACAGCCAATCACAAATCAGGAAAACGAGGAAGAGAAAAGTCAGACTGCTGAAAATACTCAACAGCCTCCCAATAGTAAACAAATTTCATGTCTCATTTATGATTTAAGATAATAACGTCCATAGCCCTGGCCATAATACAAAACAGCCAACCACACAACAGCAAAAAAAGGAAAAGAAAGGTCAGACTGCTGGAAATACTCAAAACCCTCCCAAAAGTAAAAAAATTTTATGTCTCAATTATGAATTAAGATAATGAGGTCCCTGGCCGGAATACAGAACAACCAATAACAAATCAGAAAAACGAAGAAGAGAAAAGCCAGACTGCTAGAAATACTCAAGTAATATTGAGTCCATTTTATGATAACATCTAGGGCTTCTCCATTAGAAATAACAGAAAACTGTCCCCTGGTAAGGAACGAGATTTAAGTCCAGACGGCTGCAATCCCTTTCTGAACCAAGACATGTATTCTCCCGAACGAAACTTTTTTGGAGCAGGAACAGAGAGTAGCTCTGAGAAGAAGGTTCAAACGAGTATTTTAAATATTTCTCAGGCCCCATTCTCACCGCAAACCCATAATAATAATGTTCCTCAAAATCAATATCCAGACAGACAGGTAAATCCTTTTAATGATATTAATCTTTTTAGTATTTGGATGGTAAATTTGGACAAATAGCTGAAGGTATCAACCAGATGAATAGGAATCTCGAAAACTTGGTTTCAATTATCACGAACCTTGCTGGTAGTAACCCATTCAGACCGAATATTCGTTAATTTTGGACAATTTTACAGAAAAGTCATAAATTATTAATTTAGAATGGTTGTATTCGCCACACTATACTTTGCTCATTGTTCATTTAGAAACTACTTCTATTTTATTTATTTTGCAAAAGAATAAGAGATGTGTTTCAAACCTCATAGAATTGCTTTTTAGTGTGTTAAGTCGAAGCAAAAGTAACAGGATTCTTCTTAGTTAAAAATCTAAACATGTTCGACGTACTGCTTATAGTAACTTATGAATTGTATAGCATTAGAAATACTGATTCTGTAGTAATTCCCATTTATACTCTTGCAATAGATAATGTATTCAAGCATACTTTATAACTCATAACAATCTAATATTTATTGTTCTCCTGAAACTAGCTTTCCTAGATACTCTCTCATATGCTCAATAACAGTCATTGCCTCCTTTTCTCCAATATAATAATGAGTGGCAAATCTCCATACATCAGTACCCTTGCTTGGAGCAATAATCTTAATTCCTTTCTCAAGCATATACTTCACAAAATCATCATGATCAAATGACTTGTGATTGACCTTAAAGAAAACCATGTTAATTTGGGGTTCTCTAAGGACAGTAACTAGCCCATGCATATTATTACTCAATTCTTTAGCCAACAATTTAGCAGTCTTTAAGTCTTCTCCAACTCTTCCAGCTAAATTTTTCAAAGCATAAATTCCAGCAGCAGCCAAAATTCCCACTTGTCTCATAGTCCCTCCTAACATCTTTCTATTTCTTCTTGCCTTTTCAATAAATTCCTTTGTTCCGACAATCATAGATCCAACAGGACAGCAAAGACCCTTGGACAAGCAGAACATAACCGAGTCAGCATATTGTGCAATATCCTTAGCCTCGACTCCCAAATAGGCAGCAGCATTGAAAATTCTGGCTCCATCCATATGTACAGGGATTTTATCAGCCTCGGCAATTTCCTTGAGCTTCTGAAGATATTCAAGAGATAAAACATATCCAGGGCCACTGGGAGTTTGTACCCAGATCAATCCAGTTGAGGGGAAGTGGGGATCATTAGGGTCTCTTCTGATCTTAGACTTCACTAAGTTCAGGTCCATTTTTCCTTCATCAGTCTGTAATGTTCTTAATTGTACCTTTGAGATAATTGCGGCACCCCCAGCTTCATAAACAACTGTATGACAATCATCAGGAATGATAACTTCTTGACCCTGAGTACAATGAGTGAAGAGAGCAAGTTGATTTCCCATGCATCCACTAGGAACGAATAATCCTGCTTCCTTTCCTAACATCTGTGCAGCCAAGGCTTCCAATTCCTTGACTGTTGGGTCATCTCCAAAGACGTCGTCACCAAGTTCGGCTTCAAACATGGCTTTCTTCATCTCCGGAGGTGGATGGGTAACAGTGTCGCTTCTAAGATCGATATGTTTCATCATGACTCTAATAAATTTATTGAGATTTCGGGTATCTTAATATTTTTGAAGTAGATTGCAAGATAATATCAGAATGATCATTCTTAGGATCTTCTGATATCATGAGTGATATTTCCATATATCAGTGCGTTTGATTATTGTAATTAGGTTTCCAGAGTCTCGGAGTCAAAAAGAAGTGAAAATTACTCAGCGATAGTTCTGAGGCTACTAGGTCATACTGATTGGAAATTGATGTAGGAGGGTAAAGTTATTAAGGAGTTCAAACCTTTTCCTGTTTTCTATGCGAGGATATTCGATGATGTTGTGGGTCTAATATTTGAGGTTTAACAGAAAAACCTAAACCACATTTTCTTATCAATAGTAACAAAATGAACAAAAAACCCAGGAGTTCTGTGAATGGAACTACATATCCTTGAAGAATATTGCAACAGATTTTTCAGGAAAGCAGCCTTTATGACGTCACTTTCTAGGATATAAAGCCGAATCTGAGCAAAATTAATAAATTTATCTTACAAAAAATCTTTTTATATTTAGCCATGCTGAGACAGAAGGTTGGTCTTGACCAGATCATCAATCACATCAAGGGTATCGAAACTCTTATCTCTCTTGACCCCTGTTAATAGACAGAAGAGTTCTGATGAGAGTCGACTTCAACGTCGCTATGGAAGGAGGAAAAGTCACTGATGCTAGAAGAATTAAAGAGTCCCTTCCCACTATTAAGAAAATCATCGACTCAGGTTTGCATAAACAACTAGTTGTAATCTTTAGGCGCTAAGAATCTTGTCCTTATGAGCCATTTGGGAAGACCTAATGGAAAGAAAAATCCCAAGTACTCCATGAAGCCAGTTGTCCCTGTCTTGGAACAAATGTTAGGAAAGAAAGTTACCTTTTTGGAAGACTGTGTTGGAGCTCAAGTTGAAGAGGCCTGCGCCAATGCCAAGAATGGAGAAATCATCCTCCTTGAAAACTTGAGATACTATGCTGAAGAAGAAGGATCCTTCAAGGATGATCAAGGCAACAAGGTAAATTGATTCTTATGTTTCGTTATGTTTTTAGGTCAAAGTTGAAAAAGATAAAATCCAAGCCTTCAGAAACTCTTTGAGCAAGCTCGGAGAAATCTACATTAATGATGCTTTCGGAACTTCCCACAGAGCTCATAGCTCTATCGTTGGTGTCGGCCTTCCTCTCAGAGCCGCTGGTCTCTTGATGAAGAAGGAACTTGATGTTTTCGGTAAAGTTCTGGAAGACCCTGCCAGACCTTTCCTCTGTAATTTTTTGTTATCATAAAGATAAATCTATAGTGATTCTCGGAGGTGCCAAGGTCCATGATAAGATCCCTCTCCTCAACAACATGATTGACAAGGTTGATGAAATTATTGTCGGAGGAGGTGTCTCATATACTTTCTTGAAGAAAGTTTACGGCATGGAAATCGGTATGTCCCTCTTCGATAAGACTGGATTTGAACAAATTGACGCCATTCTCGAAAAGGTAACCCTTTAGATGTATTTCTTATCTCCGTAGGCCAAGCAAAAGGGAGTCAAGATCCACATGCCCCTTGATCTCTACGTTGCTGAAGACTCCAAGGGAACCAACAAGAAGCTCATCGAAGTCCCCAACCCCATTGACTCCAATTTCGAAGCCTTTGATGGTGGTAACAAGACCAAGGAAAGAAATCATAGAGTCATTACTAACTCCAAGACTGTCATCTGGAACGGTCCTCAAGGATTCTTCGAAAATCCTGGATTCAGAAATGCCAGCTACGGAGTCTTGGACTCTATGATTGAGTGTACCAAGAAGGGAGGATTCACTATTGCTGGAGGTGGTGAAACTGGTGCCTGCATTATGACCAGACCTGGAGCCGAAAAGGAATTGTCCCACGTCTCCACTGGTGGTGGTGCCACTCTCGAACTCTTGGAAGGAAAAGTCTTGCCAGGTGTTGATTTCTTGACCAACGTTGAAGATCTCCCCAAAATCAAGCTTTAAAGAATTCTAAATCTTTCGAATAGTAAAAATATATCTATTTATTATGCTGAACTCAAGTAATAAAACTCACTAACCACAATGATATGCACTCAAAAATTATCAATTCCATAACAAAAGAATATATATATATTAAATTTAAAGAGTCTTAACTACTGGGATCTTCCACAGGCTTAGCCTTATTTCTATCAAACAAATAAAGCCTGTAATATTCATCAAAGGGAAGATTCATCTTCCTTATTCCCTGAATCATCCCCAGATAATATTCGAATCCTGGTATCTTTGCGATATCCTCCCAACTCTTTGCCCAAACCTCCTCAAATTGGAATTGCTGAGCAATTTTCATTGAATATGTTGAGGTTGCATCAAAGGTAAAATATCTCACATTCTTGAGAACTGGATGTTCAAACATGGAAAAATACTGCATGTATTTCCCTATTCCAAAGTTCTGATACTCAGGATGGATACTAAAACCCGCTCCATGAAGCCAGCCTTCTTTAGATTTAGCCAATTTGTCGAATAACTCCTTGTTTTCTTCCTTGTATACTTTGGTAAACGCACAAGACTTAGCTGTTAATTCGTTTTCTGAATTGATAAATCTATCTTGTAGCTGTATAGGATCATCATAGAGCAAAGTTCCCACCAGCAAATTCTTTTCAGCATCATAGCAAGCAATTCCAGTGTTGGCTTTCATGCATTCAGTGGCCATAGGCAAGCAGTCATAATCATAAAGCATCTTTTGAGTTACTTTAAAATATAAATTGACAGCTTCCTCTGAGAAAACATCGGCATAGAGTTTGGCAACATCCTTATAGTTCTCAGAAGTGACTGGCCTTAATTCAAAAGGAATCTTGGGATATCTGCGGGTGAAAAAGATTTTCTTGAAAGACATTTAATAAATTTTATTGCATTGTGTCAAGTTAGATAGATAAGATTTCTCCACAAATAAGATGTTCTTTGATACCCAAATACTCTGAATGAATCCTTAGAGTTGAAATCTCGCTAAGCCCTTCTTTGTAGACAAGCTTTGAAAAAACATTTTGAAATGATTTGAATATGGAATTATGAAGAAGCGATATAATAAGAAAAGGGCATGAAAACCTAAAGTTCTTAAGAATTCTTTAGAGAGAATTTTTATACCTCGCTTTGTTATTTTTTTGAATTTTCTCAATGTTATTTATTGATTCATTCCGATTTAGATTTTTTGAGAAATGCTTATCTAACGACTAGAGATGTTGACCTCAGTGGATTAATTAACCATTTTATGCCGTCTGTCTCAGAGTATTATTAATCTCGGAATAATTCTTACTATTCTTTTCATTCGGTTTGTAACTATTTAGGTAACAGCTATTTGAAAACTTTTTTTAAAATACTGGGGCCTGTCTACTGTGGGGTTGAAGATTGAATATTGCTATTAAATTTTGGGAAATTCTAGAAGTTTATCTCTGAGAAATGAGGATTTTTCGTTATATTATTTGAATAACTTAGTAAACAATAATTAATTAACAAATTTGATATCATGTTGAGCAACAAAGTCAGCATCAACCACATTGAACATCTCATAAAAAGTACTCATCTCCATACCCTACTAATCCCTCTTAGATTCTAGAGTATTAATGAGAGTAGACTACAATGTTCCAGTTAGAGACGGTGCAGTTACTGATCCCAAAAGAATATATGCTACTCTCCCAACCCTTAGAAAAATTTTGGAGCTTGGTATCTTGATCATCAATAAGTACTGAGTCTTAGGACCAAAAAGTGTTGTTCTCATGAGTCATAGAGGAAGGCCTAATGGTGTTAGAAACTTTAAATATTCTTTGCACCCAGTAGTCCCTATCCTTGAAGAAAGTCTTGGAAGAAAGGTTACCTTTTTGGGTGACTGTTGTGGTCCTGAAATCGAAAGTGCTTGTATGAATGCTCAAAATGGATCTGTTATACTCCTTGAAAATTTGAGATTCTATGCTGAAGAGCAGGGTGCATTTAAAGATCCCAATGGAGTCAAGGTATATTTAGAAATATCCTATTTGATCCAAAGATTAAAGTAGACCCTGAGGCAGTCCAAAATTTCAGAAGATCTCTCTCAAGATTGGGTGATATCTATGTCAACGATGCTTTTGGAACTGCTCACAGAGCCGATAGCTCTATCTCAGGTGTCTATATACCTATTAAGGCTGCTGGCTTTCTAATGAAGAAGGAATTAGACTATTTCGGCAAGGCTTTGGATAACCCTCAAAGACCCTTCCTTGGTATCATATTTGAAAAGTCTATTAATTTGAAGTTATTATGGGTGGAGCAAAGCTCAGAGACAAGATCCCTCTCATATACAACATGTTGGATAAGGTCGATGAGATGATTCTTGGCGGAGGTATCTCCTACACCTTCCTAAAGAGATTAAAGAATATGGAAATCGGAAGATCCCTGTTCGACCCTAGTGGCTACGAATTGGTTCCTGATATCATGGCCAAGGTATCATCTTCCTCAAAAGCATTCTAACCCCATTAGGCCAAAGAAAGGGGAGTCAAGGTATATTTACCTGAGGATATCATCTGTGCTGCCAATAATGAAGGTCACGACATGAGAACAGTCACTATCGAAGAAGGTATCCCAGCCAACTACGAAGCCTTTGACGAGGGTGAAAGAACCAAAGAACTTTATAGAGATGTCATTTCCCGTGCCAAAACCATTATCTGGAACGGCCCTTTGAGTTACTTTGAAAATCCTAAGTTCAGAAATATCTCTTATGGAGTCTTGGATGCCATGATTAAGGCCACTGAAAATGGAGCTATTACTATTGCTGGAGGTGGTGATACCGGCGCTCTAATTAGAACTCTTCCTGGAGCCGAAGATAAACTCAGTCATGTCTCTACCGGAGGTGGAGCTTCTCTAGAGTTGCTTGAGGGAAGAAAGTTGCCTGGTATTGACTTCCTCACTAATGTCAGCGACTTAAACAGAATAACTTTCTAATTGATTTCTGTTTATACAAGACTAATGAAAAGGTCCAAGCTAATACAAATAAAAAATGTAAAAATCGTAACATAATTCGAACTCCATATTTCATACCTATGCCCAAACTGTGCCAACATCAGAGCACGAGAAAATTTTCTTTCCCTTTCAGTGTTTAAGATAAAATTGTCACTATTTTGATTATTTACAATAAAATAAAAAATGTTTTGGAACATTCTTATATTGTTTGCTTATGGGATCTACAAATCCCATTCTCTATTGGACCAAGACGAAGACTGGAACTTTTTTCACAGCGCTACGTGGAGCAATATTGAAAATTCCTTAAACTTTGGAGAAATAAAGGGATATTATTCAATTGACGAGTTTGAAAACTACCTGCTCCCAACCTATCAACAAAATTTCCCAGAGATAATAGCAAATGTTGTGGATATCGGAAACACACGCGAAGGCTTAAGAATCTATGCAATTCAGCTTACTTATGAGGCTTCCAGACCACAAAAAATGACTCCCACCCCGATTAACTCTTTTGTAAATAGTTATAGTGACAGACCTGCAATTCTGTTAACGGGAATGCATGAAGGCTCAGACCCAACATCCATGATGATCGTTATATACACTTTGAAAAAGTTTATCTTTGGATATGTAAAGAATGATCCCTCATACATGCACCTACTTAAAACCAGGCAGATCTGGCTCATTCCATTCCTTAATAAGGACACTTACACTAATCTGATAGAATATTTCCTAGAAACTGGAAAAATCCCGACACTCTTTTCAATAAAAAACAGAAGACCGCTGGGTTGTGTGAAGTTCGATGGAGTATATCTCAGGCAAAATTACCCACAGTCTGATACAGGAGATTTTGATAGAGGATATCCTTGTGATTATGACTATGCAGGAGAATCAGCTCTTTCAGAGCCCGAAACAATAGCTATGAATGGGCTATTAGACAAAGTGACCTTTTCAGTTGCATTTAACTTCTTTTTGACAAGGGACGCCTTACTTGTTCCTCTAAATTATCTCGCCAGCAAGGACTACTCCAATCCTGCATTCTACAAAAAAGATGAAGATTATAGTATATTTGAAGAGATCTATCTAAGATCTGGTATGAACAAAATTACCGAACTTAGAAATACCTATTCAAAGGACAACACGATTTACCAAGGAGACGTAACAGATTACATGTACTGGAAGAAAGGGATTTACGCGCTCTCAGTAGAAATAAAGCGAAGAACTATTTATAAAGCAACACAAAACATATTAACTCCCGCAGAGAAATTGGACTTGCTCCAAGATTATTACCCTCTAATTCAGTACTCAACCTTCAAGATCTCCCAAAACTACTACTGGACAGGGATTTATCAATTAATCGAAGAGTGTCTGGAACAGCATATAGCACATCTCGATTGCAAAACAACAAGCTCTCAAGTCTACAGTGCCAAGTACTCCATCACCAATGATGGTCTTGTCGATGCCACTAATGTTCCTATCATTATTAGTACTCCAAGCAACTTCAAAATCGAAATAGTCAAAAAAGGAACTTCTTATAATGATCCATATAACTTTAGAGACACCGTAGCCACCTCTATCTCATTTACTAAGAGTCTATCAAGCTCTGTGAACACTTATCAGTTCACTATTCCATCAATCCCAAGAAGATCCACTGTTATTATTAGTATAGCTGGTCTTTATCGGCCTACATCGACTAGCACAAGTTCTCTAAAGATCAATCTGTCTGTACAAAATGGATACTCCTATCAAGACAAACATATCGAAGAGAGAAATTTGACTAATTTCGGAAATGTGGAGTCCTTTAAGAAGATTATTTATGATGAGAATTCCTATACTAATCTGAGGCAACCCTCTAATATCCTATTATTTGTTTACTTTAGTATTCTCAGCCTAGTTATTGCTGTCAGTGTGATTATACATTGCGTTGGGGCTAAGACAGCAAGTAAGAAAATTTTTTAAGTTGAAAGATGGTCTAATTAACTTGCATTTACCAGTGGTATGTCCTTTGATACTTTATTTACATACGCACACACAATTACGAATTATTTAGCCAATTAATTCAATAATGTCCTTCTGGCATTCCTTGGCCTGTTCAGTAGGAGCTTCAATATTGGCAATTCCGCTCTTCAGACCAATATTTTGAGCTATGTGAATTGATGAAGGGCACAAGGAAAGAACATTGCCATAGGTAATTAAGTATCTTAGGATATTATCGGGGTTCTTTTCATAAATAATAATCTCAGGGAGATAGATAAAGAACTTTTGAATGACCTCTTCCTTTGTATTATCGTCGTTCATTCCTGTGGAAAGGTTGAAAATGAACGCAGACAAAGCATTTCTCACGGTGTCTTTCTCTCTTTTATGGATCTGTTGGGACTCAATAGCATCAAGGATCATGTCTTGGTACTTGAGGATAGAGTTCTTGTTGGCCAGATGCAGGAAAAGATTTGCTAAGATCTTCAAACAAAGAGTAATAATAATGTCATTGTCTGTGCTTCTAAGGACTTGGCAGATGAATCCTAGGTAGTGGAGTCCTCCATCTAGACCTGCGAACAGTTTTTCAGAATTGTGATGGACCAGGAAGATTCTGAATAAATCAAGGACAGGGAGCATCTTATCAAGAGGCCATTTCAGGAGCTTCAAAGTGATTAATTCGAGTTCAAGGTCGGTAAATTGAGTTGTATGGTAATTAGCAGTGTCCTTAAGTTTTTCAATAATTCTTCCAAATCTTGTAATTTCGGTTTCTTTCATGGCAGAGGTAGTGTCTTTTAAGGCTTCGTTGAATTCAAAGATCTTCTTGACAAGACCATCAAAGTTTCCTCCTTGGAAGGTGATAGGGTTGAGGTAGGGGAAGTATTTAGATTGGACCTTCTTCTTTTGGGGCTGTTGTTGCTGTGTTCTGGTGTTGGACCTTCCTTGGGTGTGTCTGGTGTTTTGTCTGATGAAGTTTGTAATTTGTTCGATGTAGCCCTTGTGGAGACCTTCTCTAGCAATGAATTTTTCAGCAACTTCGAGAGGATTATCTCCATTGTTGAATGGAAGTCTCTTGGGAATTTTACTTTCATCATCCACTTCAAAGATATAATCATATTCTCCCTGTGGGAAGTATTTGTCTCCTTCATAAAAATGAGTACTTTTCTGTCCCAACACATCTCCGATCTTCTCCCATGATCCAGTCTCTTGTTTCCACAAATAAGCTTCTGGTTGGGTTCCATTCTTGAAGACCCTGATTTCTCCGTCTCTTTTTCCTTTAATTTTATCCAAAGAATCAACACTAGGGAGCTTGGCAAGCTCTGCCTCACTTAAGCCTTCAGGGCCTTGAGCAGCAGCCATCTCACTTTCTCTTTCCAAGGCATCTATTTCTTCTTCAGTGGCTTTTCTATTAGGATCAGTGCTGAAAACTCTGGCAAAACCATCACCACAGGCAGAGATTATATCCCCTGATTCGTCAACTCTAGTAACCCAAATGGTACTAGGGTGGGAGATTGATTGCTTGCACTCGTCGTCTTTCCAGATCTTAACAGTTTTATCTTCGCTTCCTGAAATGATTCTTCCATCTTCGGTGCATGTAACGGAGAAAACAAAAGCACTGTGGCCGAGGAAGGTGTTGATAAGTTCTCCGTTGACGCTCCACATCTTGATCATTTCGTCATTGGAGCAAGACAAAAATCCAATTTCACCAAATTTGACTAAATCTCTGATAATATCACCATGGGCATTTGAGATAGTCTTGGCTTTCTTATGTCCATGCCAAATATGGATGTTTTTATCTTGGGATCCAGTGACAATAATGTCATTATCAAGTCCAAGAACAGCAACAGCATAAGTATGACCATCCAGCGTATGGACTAGCGAGCCGGCGGAGAGATCCCAGATTTTGGCAGTACCGTCCCAAGATCCTGAGATCAAATATCCTGAGGTAGTCTCAGAAAGACTATTCACTGGGCCAGAGTGTCCTTCGAGCATATTTAGAGGGTTTCCTTCAAAGTCCAAGACATAGATGATGCTGTTTTTGCAACCGACTATAATATTCTGAAGGTTTTTGGTAATATATAGAGAGAGGATGTAGTCATCGAATAGATTGACGTCATTTTGATGAACATATCTACCATCGACCTTCTTGTAAATCTTGCAGGTCTTGTCAATTGAACCAGTGACAAGCCAGGGGCCTCTGGTGGCAAGGGAACGAACAGCTGCGGTGTGTGGGCTCAGGGTCTGGAAAAGGTGATAGGAGGGGTTTTCTATTTGCATTTTATTTGAAATTGGTATTTAGATTAATCCGAAGTTTTAGATTGTAAAAAGTTCATTTGATTAAATACTTATTAGGATTCTGACCAGCCTAAACTGAAAGATATTGGGATTATATTATTTAACTTGAGGGTTTTAGGACCATTTCCAAGAGCTAGTTATCAAGCGAATACGGAGTTTTGTGGCAACAGAGATACAATATTGGATACCAGGCGTATAGAAAGATAGTTTATAAAACAAACATACAGTTACTAGTCTTATTACAAACCTATTACTTCTTGAAAAATCCTTTCGAGCTCATTCTGGGTGGGGTGGCAGGTCTCTTCTTCAGAGTTTCCTCAGTGTCAATCCAAGTTGAGCTAGTATTATTATAGCTATTTCCTGTATAAGTTAGGCCTTTCAGTCCATTTTTCGTGGACTTCTCATCTTCCATAGCGAAGTTGTTTGTATGGTTCATAACTGGATATATGACTTTAGGAACAAGTTCAAAGTTCTTTCTAATGACTACAACAGCAGCTGCGTTTGTGTATTTACCACAGTAATCTGTAGCTGAGAAAACTGTCATAAGCATTCCATTAGCAGATTTTTCGAACCCATCATTCACACATTCATGAGAGCGGACCAACATGCTCAGGTTATTCTCAGCAAGGAAGGTCCTCAATCGCTCATTATTGAACCTTTGTGTCTTGAATCCATTTTGTCGGGGTTGAGAAATGCCGTTCTCAACTTCGGGATCGGACCATAGAAGATCCAAAAGGAAGTTATGTTGGAGTTTTATGGGATCAGCAACAACTTCACAGGGTCTTTGGATTGTTTCAATATCATCTAGGAGTCTTAGGGATGAACCGATGCCACTGTGGACGCATAAAATTTTATTTTCGACAACAGCTGCCAAGGGAAGATATTCAAAGAGTCTATTGAATCTCTGGAACAGAGAGCCAGGGTCGTTGATATCTTCTCCCAGTCTCTGGGCACATTCTTCAGCAAATCCATAGTTTCTGTTTATTTTTATATCTTCATGGCTTCCTCTGAGAAGATGGAACTGGTCAGGGTACTTCAACTTCAAAGAAAGTAATAGGCAAAGGACTTCCAAACTGTATTTTCCACGGTCAACGTAGTTTCCGAGGAACAAATAATCAAAACTATCTATATCTCCCATTTCTGTGGGACCTCCCCAGTGGTCAAAAAGCCTCATAAGGTCTCCATATTGTCCATGGATACTTCCATATATTTTGGCGGGGACTCTCAACTGCAATAATATCGGCCCTTCATCAATCCTTTTCATGGTTTCGTCAATCAACTTGATGACTAAATCCTTCTTGAAGGGGAACTTATAGTCAGAAGGAGGGACCCATTCCTTTGTGGGTTTCAAAAGGGCATTAATGAATGGGGAATAAATATTCTCATAGTACAATGAATGGGTATTTGAGTATGCATTAGGGTCTCTGAAATTATGGCCCTGTTTGATCTTCTTGGCTTCCTCCTGAAGCTTATCAATAGAAACTTGTTTATAACATTTTTCCTTATCGTCATCATGGTCTTGGGCGACTGCAATAATGACCTTATCAGAAATACGGACATTTTGGGGTCCAGCGGTAGTGGGCTTCTTGATTTTGGAGCCCATATAGTTTTTATAGGCTGATTCTCTGTCTTCTGGAATCATTATATTGTTATTATTCATTCCCATATCGAATTTTCCCATTGTGGTTTGCTTCTGGTATACTATTTTATTTTCAATTGGAGAGTTGGGTATTTGATTTGAAATGACCTTTGAGTTCTGGAAGAACTTGCTAACATCGACCTTCGTTATGAGTTCAGTAGGAACGTTAGGGGAATCCTGTTCGAAACCACCGTGAATGTAGAGGGAGCTATCAAGCAGCCAGCAGGCATGTCTGAATCTCTGGACAGAGGGAAACTTGACCCATTCAGAACTTTCAGTATCATATACTTCTAGTGCGACTGTCTCTCCAACATTGTTTGTACGACCTCCAACAACGAACATGTAGGATCCCATAAAGAGGGTGGAATGTTGGTATCTAGCGGTAGGAATTTCACCATTAGGCTTGTATGGAGCCTTGACCTGGAAGGTTATAATGTATTAAAATTAGATTACCCAGTCCCAAGTTCCATTTCTATGTCTTCTTAGTCCCCATGTATCGTTTAATGCTGATTGATCGGCTGTTCTTCCTCCATAGACAACCATCATACCGTTTGCAGTACCTGTTGTGCAAAGGGCTGCAGAATGGTAAACTCTTACAACTGGAATGTCCCCTTCGCAGTCCAATTTAGTCCAGAACAAAGGAGCTTTTTCCACATTTAATATCCAAACATCATTTACGGGCTCATTTCCTGTATTTCCTCCATATACTATTAAATATGGCTTTGAAAATACGATTGAATGTCCATATCTTCTTCCTGGAGTCGTTCCAACCACAGGAACCACAATCCATTGAGCGTGGTCTTCTCCTTGCCTCAAATCCAACAAGTAAAGGTCGTCTGGGGCGAGTTGTCCCCCTAAAAATTAGGATATGCAAAAATAAATTCAATTACCTCCGGTTGCTCCTCCATAAATTACTAATTGATTGAGCTCAACTGTTGTGGCGGCATGAGCAGCTCTAGCGGTAGGAGGCGATCCTGTTGGTTCGAGTTTTCTCCATTTTCTCGTTACACAATCAAAGAGATATGTGTCTCCAGTGATAGAATATTTTCCAGTGTCACCAGTGGCGCCTCCAAATAATACTGCCTTGGTCTTAGAGACTAATGTTATGGTGTGGCCGAACCTTGCCTGGGGAATGTCCCCTGAAACTTTTAAACTTTCCATATTTTCAAAATTAGTTATCAAGAATTCAAATGATTAAATACTCAAATAATAAAAATTACTGTCTTTGATTCTAGGCTCTATATTTTGCATAAATATATCTATTTCTCAAGTCACTTCAATTCCTTACCTATTTTCTTGTTTACGTCTATTGAATAAGTCTGCCAGTTGTTTCCATTAATTCATTCAGCCCTACAAGTTCTGCAGACTTTTCACTCATAAAGTCACTAAAAGCAACAGAACCGAGAATAATGGGGATAATTTAAGAGGCTTTTCAAATTTATGAAAAGGTTCAGAAGATGAAAACTCATTAACTACAAGATAGCTTGACAATTTAAAAGATAAATATATGAAATAGTATTCAATATACAATAAGAAATTGGCTATCTAAGCTCACCCAATTTAAAGTTCTTCAAATTCGGAGTCCTTATCTTGAAGTTCATCTGCGGTTGCGGTATCATAATTCCATTCTGCTTCTTCTTAATCGTATTATTCATGATCACAGCATAAACCTGCTCCAACCTATTCTCTGCATAGAGCCACATCTGACAGATCTTACACTGATAAATAGTCCATTTTTCCTATTCAATGAACTCAACACTATAAAAATTCGTACCTTAACTCCTGTATAATTAGTATAATTAGGTCCATATCTCCTCTGTTTCTTGACATAAGGCTGGCAATTCTCAAGAACTCCTCCAGAAGTCAAGAGGACCTTCAACTGCAATGGATCTTGAATAGAGCCTAGAGCCTTAGCTTTAACTTATAAACTATTTACCTGTACCAACAGGACCGACAATGAAGTCATGGCCTGAGAAATATGCCCATTTGACGCTGTCCCAACCCACTCTGAATTTTTCCTAAGAATATAAGACATGAGTTAATAAATAGGTACTCTGACGTATCTTATGTATTCGGCACACCCATCAGAAGGGCAATCTGAGAACTCAATTGTCTTTCCTTCTCTGGAACAGGAGCAGGGCTTCAAGTTGATATTTTTCTCTACGTTGAAGTGTCTCTTGAGCAAGATAGTCGAACACCCACAGATACATTGGATCTTAGGGAAGGCCTGGACGAACTAGAAGTCTAAAGGAGTATATTTTTCTTAGTACTTGACTTATTTTGTTATGCTGGACCATCAGATTACTCATAATACTAAGCTGAGAGAAAGGAAGGGAGAAGAAGAGCACTTGAGAATTAACGAGAGTCCAAGTTTCATAGACAGAACACTTGAAGAAGTGAGTTAAGCAGAATAAAAGCGTTGTTCTGAGCACCAGTTTTTCTGGTTTTGAATTAATATTGATATTATCATCCTCGATGAACAGAATTTTTCCTCTGTATAAGAAGACCTCCTTCATGTAGTCCATGATCTTTGGAGCCAAGATATAAGGAGTCATTCTACATGTATTATGAAAATTAAAAAATATGTACTGAATAGGATGGAATTCTAGTAACTCGACAATAAGGTATCTGAATCTTTGTAGATGTTTCTCTTCGACTAGATGGGATGTGAGAACAACGTGAGTAACTCCTGAGCTCAAAACCCTAAGAAATAAGTTTATTAGCAAGAAAGTGGGTACTTATCAGTGTGGTTAAGGAAGTATGACTTGCTGCACATGGCCACTTCGTCCATAATTTTCATATATGTAGGTGGCTAACATTATTAGATAGAAATTGGAAAGGACTTACATGCTTTAACTTGAAGGGTAAAGTGATTTTTTCCTGGATGGTTTCCTGAGTTGGGAAAAGCTGTTCAACATAATTCTCAAGCGCACCTTCAAGTGAGGTATTCATTGCAAGTGTGTTTATGGACGGAATGGTCAGGGGATAATTATTCAAATAGGTCACATTTGTAACTAGAATAGCATGAATATGCTCAAACCTCTTCAGCACATTATCAATCGAGGGTCTAATCTGAGGGTCCTTCACCAAAATATATTTCAAAAAGTCCACCAGATACACATTATGTCCGAGCTTTTTAAGTTGTTCTTCACCCAAGACTGGCTCGGTAGGTGAAGTAAGCTTATTATAGAACTGAGGCCAATCTGAGTCATCGAACAGATACTCTCCAGTAAGTAGCTCATACAGCAAGCAACCCAATGACCATATATCACTTGCCCTACTAGTTCCAACCTAAGAATTAGAATAATTAAACACAGATTTACCTTCCTGCGCCTATCATAAGTGTCAGCCTCGCGTCTTTTATTCTTAGCTAAGGTAAGCATTTCGGGGGATTTGATAACCTCTGTACCTCTATCTCTTAGACAGTACTCATCCTCTTCGTCAATGAACATTTTGCACACTCCAAAATCTCCAATGGTGACCCTAATATCTGAATCACTGTTCCATTTCATATTGTTCAGGGAATTTGTCTTGTAATCTAACAAGATATTGTCACATTTAAGGTCGTAGTGAGTAATGTTATTAGCATGGAGCATAGAAACAGCCTTAAGGATATCCCTGTATATGGTCAGATAAGTAGGTAAGTTATCATTTAGGCTTCCTTCTTGCTTGAGTCTCCAGTCTTTAAGGGAAGAAGGGTATTTCCTCATCACAATAACATAAGAGCTCTCAGTAACTCCATAATCATAGAGATCTGTAATTGCAGGATCCAGCCTAAAGTGCTCAAGACAGGTGATTTCTGTGAAGATATCAAAGAGAGCACATCTATCATGGATCGAATTAGGGAACTTAGTCTCTTTTAAGGCGACGGTCTGAGGGTCTGCAAGGTTAGTATTACATTCAAAGATGGTTCCAAAGCCCCCTCCACCGATCTTTCTCTTGTCTGTGTAGATTGACATGTCAAAGAAAGATGTGCAGATGAGCTTGAGAAGTCTCTGGCCTGAAGGGAAAGGACTTATTTCTCCCATTTTTTGAAGTAATAGGGGTAGGACATGCTGGTTGCCTGGGTGATTGAGGTGGAAGTGCATGATATACAGGATGTTAGGTTTACCGTCATCTATTGGGTACTGAGAAATGTAGTGTTCGTCGAGATTTCCGCGTCCTGGAGTTATCAACAGGGAGATTACAAGACTCAGGACAAGGGCATGAAGCTCATCGTCCTCATAGATCTTTCTAAGCCTTCTCTCAGAATAATAGAAGAGGTTTTCAGTGAGGATTTCTTTTAGGTGCTGAGGATTTTCAGGATTTATTTCCTTGGTTATTATCTTCTGAAGAGGTGAGGAGGGCTTCTTGTTGTTAATTCCAGATTGGGAATAGGACTGACTTTGAGTTTGGTTGTGAACTTGAGACTGGGATTGTGTCTGCTGCTGAACGTTCTGATTCATCGGTTCCCCAAATCCTAGCATAGTACTGGCCTTGGGAGGATTTCCATCGTACTTCTTAGCAATTTCTTCCTTTGTTGTCCCTGCAAGATTCAGGGCTGGTATAACTGGCCTCTTAGGAGCTGGTTTATTGGGAGTACCATCTCTGGGTGACCCTGCATACTTGTTATCGATGCCATAGTGTGTTCCCTTTTCAGTTATGGCGGTGGGAAAGTTCACTAAAATTGTAAAGACATTACAGATAGAAATTTACGTGAAGGAATAAATGGTTTCTTGGGTTGAGTGATGGGAGCAGTCTTATAAGATACGGGCTGCAGAAGATCTCTCATTGACTCTTGGCTCTGATCCTCCTCCTCTTCTTCTTCTTCCTCTCCTTGCTTCTGTTCTCCTCCATTTTCATCAGAAGAATCTACATGAACGAACTCTAAAGGTGTAGGGTGGGGCTCGTTATTCTCAGGTGACTGGTCACTAGTGAATTTCATCAGAGGTTGTGGAGGTGATCCATCATCATAGAGATCATCTTGATGATCATTATGAAAAGCGTTTTGGTTCTCTTCTTCATCCTGCTCTGTCTTCATGTTGCGGTCTTCTTCGAGAGGTACTTCCATAATTTTCCTAGAAATTAAGGACAATAAAATCAGGTTTACTTTAACTCGTCGAAGGGTTTGTTATCCTGGGGTCTTTCATGATAATCCTGTTCTGACTAGAATATAAGAGAAATATTTAGAAAATATACCTTTTGGTAGCTAGTATTGTAGAGGTCTTGTTCAAGGGGCTCAACGATCCTATTCTTCTAACAAACAATTACAAATATCTTACACAACGCTCTTATTATCACCTCTGAAATCAATGTGGCTTGCCAAATCTCCTCTGAAGTAATAATGGCTGGGTGAAGACTCCTCATCTTTGTTGGTATAATCAAACTCATCTTGAGTTCTCGTATCAGGTCTCATTCTCGTAGGAGTAGGAGCAAAGGAAGTATTAGAAGAGATACTCCCATGGAGTGCTAGAGGGTTCATTCCAGCACGCTTTTTGAACACAGGATGGACTGATTTTGCGTCAGAAGTAATGGACTGGCTTGCCTCGTGGAATGGGGAATAGTTATCATTCTTTGTCCCTGCTTTGGGTGTTCCGTAGTGTGGCATAGTGTCCTGATCAATGCTATATTTAAACACAAACTTGTTCTCAGGACTCTTCTGGGCTGAGAATAAACTCTCACTGATGGATCTTTCTATGGCTTCTTCATGGGTAAGTATGGAGTCTAGCTTCTTGAGGTTCTGGCTGAGCTTTTTCCTGTGTAAGGAGATGGCGACTTTCTTCGATTCAAGAATAGTGTTCTTCTCGTTTACTGATGTAACCTGGATATCATTGGGATCTTCCTTGGTTTCTTCCTCTGGGACTTCGTCAAACATTTTCTTGGTCTCATTTCGGATTCTTAAGAAACGCTCTCTGATTTGATTAATCTAAAATATTATGAAATAAGGGGAGAATCTACGTCAAATTCAAGATCAATTTCTCTGCAGAAGAATTCTAGGATTCTGTATTGGTAGAACTTTTGCTTGATATCATCTGTTCTGTTCTTAGAGATAGCCAAGAGAACGTTAATGTAGGATTTGGAGAGGATTAGCTGGTACTGTTTCAATTCATCCCTGCTTTTTTCTGGTTTTTTAAGTTCACTTTCTAGCTTATCAATATTCTCATTTATCTCTTGCATGGCTCTGGCCCTTATCTCAGCAAATTTCCTGTTAATTTCGTTAAGCTCTGTATTGCTACTATGGCTGTAGATCTTGACGAAATTAATGTAGCTGAATCTAATGTAAAATCCTGCAATGTCTTCAGTCAAGAAGCAAGAAAGCCTGTTCCTGAAAGAGAATATCTTTCTCAAGAATTCAAAAATAGTCTTAAAGAGGTTAAATCTGACCATATTGTAATTAGAAAGCACTTGAATATTGGGGTTAATAATTACTGAATTGATATTGGAATTCATAGTAAGGAAGTTCGCTAGCAAACCAGTGCTGGGCTTGATCAGGTACATCATATTTTGGAGGATTTTTCTGATTGTCTCTTTCCATCTTTTCTTGGAGGAGTCCTTGCTGGAGCTACTTTCTTTCGTACTTGAATACAGTTTCTCCTTGAAAGCGATGTTATTGCACATGACTAAAATGGCACTGTAGTACTTGATGATTCTTTTTATTTGGACAAAGTACTCAATTTGTTCCTTTTCAAGGTGCACCTCATTATTTTCACCAACTCTATCACACAGAGGAATGATTTCTCCAAATATAGAGGTTGTAAAAAGTTTGACTATCTCAGACCAGGTATCATTGCTGATGAAGGTATCATTGAGTAGATAATACAGCTCCATCTTAGGGGCTTTGATGATTAAGTGAGAAATGATAGAAAGATAGCTGGTGAAGAGATCTCTATGTTTGAAGATAAAGGAATTGGAGAAGATTGAGGTGCTTGGGAAGAAGAATCTCGACCCCTCGAACTTTCTGTCAGGAGAAAGATCGAATTGTAGTGGGGTCTTTGTCCCAGTTCCTGTCTTAAAAACAGCTTTTAGAATGTTATTTGCAACTTGGGATGAGGAAGTAGGGGTAGGTAAGTCCCTGGAAATACTCCCTCCTCGCTGTGGCTTCATTGTTAAGTGTGGGCTGTTCATTCTAGTTGTGGCAGCAGTAGTGCCCGAAGTACTTAGATAGTTAGAGCACAGGTCGACAATTTGTTTCTTGACCAAAAGAAGAATCTCGAAGGTACTATCGAAGATTTCGAGGCAGATAACCTTGGAGGTGTTTTGGCAGAGATACTCCTCCAGAATTTCAATTTGTTCAAGTTCTAGATCGTAGAAATATGGCGAGTTCATGTCCACATTGTTGAGGAGCCAGCTGAGCTTCTTTTCAAATTTGTGAAGGAAAAGGTTAGATCTCTTCTTGATCAATTTGGCATTGGCATCTTCTGCTGGGTTGACATAAGCTCCTTTAACACTGATTCTAAAAGTTGAAAGATCAGATTCTTTGACATTGATAAATTGTGGCTCATGTGGTCTGTTATCTGATCTAAGCCTATGATGAGAGGGAAGAATATCTGAAACAGTGCTGTCTTCATAGTAAAGCCTTTCAGTTTCGAAATTATTAAGATACTTGGTACTCAAAATTTCGTGGATCTTCTCACTGACCAGGGAGAATATATCAAGAATCCTGAAATAGACACAATTTTCTGGCAAAATAATAAAATCTAAATTGAGGATTCCAGGAGTCTGGTTCAGTTCATCAATCGAATCCATGGTCTCGTCCTGTAATGTGATGGCACTATTATTGGTATTGTCGTAGGTAGTTGAGAAATGTAGTACTGTTGAGTCATAATACTTGAGATTTGTGCCATTTTGGTCTCCGAAAGTAACACTCTTTTGGCCAAAAGTTGTCCTCTTCTTGTTATCATTATTCAGAGTAAACGATCTTGCAAAAGAGCCTTGTTGAGTTTGATTAGTTTGGTTAGGCGTTTGGCTCATATTGACGTTCTGTTGGAGATGGGACTGTCTAGTGTTCTTATATCTCTCAATCAATGTCTTTTCAAAGTGTCTATTAATCTTGTCAATGTTATCTATACCCTCACAGATCTCATCATTTCTATTGAAGTCATCCTGAAACTCATCATTCCAGTAGTTAAGTGTCGAAACCATTTTGATCCTCTCCTTTCTTCTGAAATATTCACTTATTTCAGTAGATAAAGCCATGTAGAGGAGATTGATAAGACTGCCATAGTGTTGTAATTTTTCTTGATCCATATCCTTGAGGAGCAAATAAAGGATATTTGCAAGGACATGGCAGGATTTCCAGGCTTTCTTAAGGTCTTGTTTCCTCTTTTTCTTGAATTCCTTATTGTCTGACTTTTCTGCAGATCTTTTAGAAGGATGCTTTTCGGGGGTATATTCCCTATTATCTTTATCATCTTCGTTTTGAGAGTCATAGCCAGAGCCTTCACTACTCTCTTCCTTAATTTCTGGGTTTCTGGTGCCAAGAAGGTCCCTTTTCTTTGGATATCCTGGCTTTCTTCCACTTTTCCCTTTCTTCTTTTTCTTGAGCTTCTCTTCAACTAGCTTCTTCTGAGGGCCTAGATCAATAATGCCTGAAACATCTAATAAGATCAGCTATGTTATAAAGGATATTACCTTGAACTGCAGCTGAAATTTTAGCTCCCTTGTCAAGTTGACTCTTTCTCTTTTGGGCCAGTAAACAACCCAAATCAATGGTAAGACAATATTCTCCAAGCTGATTTGCTAGCTGCTTCATTCTTTCTCCTGCTGTCATCGAGGTTGCAATCTTAAAGTTATCAGCATCGTAGAAATATGAGGTCTCATTATCAAGTGACATATTGTGGTTCCCCTCGTTTTTATGGTAAATCGAATCTCTATTTCCATAATCAATAGAATTAGAGCCTACTCCATAATTAGACAGTCTATTCGAATAGGTGCTGAAGGATCTGTAGGGATCAGCCCTTCTGGTTGATCTAGAAACTGCAGCCGCATTTTCATTATAACTTGATGGCAAGTTCAAAATAGGAACACGGATTGCTTTCTGAGAAGCATGGTTAGGTGTCATACCTGTCGGCATGTAAAATGAGCTTTGTTCTGAATTGGGGTTATTTGTTCCACCATTACCTGGATAAGGGTCGGTAGGGGCTGGCTCAAAATTTAGCTGTAAAGTGGGCTTCAGATTATCACCATCATCGTCGTTATTCCCTGGAAGGTTCAGATCGAGGTTTTGGGCACCAATAGATTGGAGATGCTTTGCGAGGTTAGATTGGAAATCGGTTGGAGTGTAAAAATAGTTCTTGAGGAGGTCGTTCATATGCTGAACTCTGTCTGGATTTTCATATTCCCTGATCGTTTGGATAACCAATTTCTCGTAGAGGTCAACGAAGATTCCTATATAGTCGCTTTCTTGGATGTAGTTGACTACTTTTTCTGAGAAAAACATAATCTTGTAGAGCATTATTATTGTATCAACATTGTTAGTATTATTCTCAATTGCCTCCATCATGAGTTCTGTTATATAGGCGTCCATCCCGTTTTTAAACCTAATGGTAAGTTCGCAAAATTTAATATTCTCTTACTTAATGAGCTTCAATAATGACTGCAAAATTAAGTCCATACAGTATTCCTCAAGAGTTTTATTCAAGTTATTTATCATAATTCCTGCAGATGGCCCTTTCCTCATGTAAATAATTTTGGGATGAGTTGTAAAATTGACCAATATGGACGCTATTTTTTGACAATAATTATCCCAACTTGGACGGTGAATCTCCCTTATTGTAACAGTCAGAATATTGATAAGCTCATCTGAGAATTCGTTTATCCGGGATAGCTTATCTACATGTTCTGCTTCCATTTTGAAATAATTTTAATTTTTTCAATTGATTTTGTCAGAAAAATTTTTTAGCAACTCTCACGCTTCTTGTAAATTAGATTTTCTCATAATATAAACAAATCTAAAATCCTCACTAACCATTTTCCTTGTAATTACAAATTTAACTTTTAATGAAGTATTTCGCTTTCCCTGATCAAAAAGACATAGACGGTACACTTTTCCCTTCTCCCATTTTAAAATCCTCAGCTGAAGCTGCCAAACAAGACCCAAAATTTTTAGAAGACATTCAAAAGATTGGCACTTCCATTCTCAGATTGGTTGAAACTGAAGAATTAGAAGCACTCAAGGAATTATGTTTAGAAGCATGGCCCTTACTCAAATTTGTCAAAGACAGAGTCTACGAGGCCTTTATGAGTGCTTTGTACTTGAAGTAAAGAGTATAACTATGTTATTAATCCTCGAAGGCAAGAAGAGATTATGCAGTTTTTCTTGGAACATGGACTTAGTTTGAAAAAGGAGCCTCTGAGAGACGTCCTAATGAGTATAACTAAAGTGGCTAAATGGGTGCCTGAAGACCCACCTATTGAGATAATGGCGTTGTTGATTAAGTATGGAGCTGATACTAACTATACTGATCCTGAAAAATTTAGGTTCGTTTTAACTTTGATTTGTTTAAAAATTTGAAAAGAACTCCCATTTTCTATGCCTGCAAACATGGAAACTTGGCCTTTGTAAAGATGCTGGTTGAGAATGGAGCTGATATCAATGCTGTTGATAAAAATAAAAAGGTCCCTTTGAACTATGTGGATGAGAAAATCAAGGAGAATCCTGATGTAGCTCGATATAAAGAAGTCAAGGAGTATCTCGAATCCAAAGGAGCCAAACGTGATTGGAAATATTAAAAGGAATGAAAACCTATATAAATAATTCACTAAGACTTAGCTGTCGTGAGGCAGTGATCTATTCTTCGAATTTTTGGCGTAGATGGTCTTATAGCATTTTCATACAATATTTCTCTATGATACCAGTTCGTATAGTTCAAACTCTAAAAAGGATTGTTACTAGAAAAATGGCATTCAAAATCAAACTTTGAAAGGCCTTAGGCAAGTAAGTATCATCACACTCAAATTAGGCAATATAAATATGTGTGTAAAACATAATATTCGTTGACAACACTCAAGTAGTTCAGAGAATAGATGATTCTCTAGAGCTCTGAAACGGTCTTTGATTCATTTATTTTTACTACGGGAACATCAGATCCTTCATCACCAAGTACACTTAATGGAAATACAACTCCTCCATCTTCTAAGTAATGAGGCCAAACAGAGATTTCTGAGTTTTTCCATCCAGGAGCCTTTGTTTTAAGCTCTTCAATTTCTTTTAATGAAACCCATCTAGCTTCCTCAATATTCTTATCTGCAATATTTTTTGGGTATTGATCATAAATAGGTTCTGTAAGGAAAACGAACTTAATCCTTTGGAAGTAATCCTTAGGGTCTATCTTATATTCCATTCTCAATATGCCTTTAAGTTCTACTTGCAACCCAGTCTCCTTGGCCACAATTTTCAAGGCAGCCTTTGGGAAGGAATCAGGAGGCTTCACTATTCCACCAGGAAGCCCCCAACCTTTGTTGTTTCCCTCTCTGACTACCAGATATTTTCCATCTTTGTTTCTACAGACAACAAGGACGGTTCCAAGCATGACAAAGCATTGAACAATTTGCTTTTTTTGGTCCATTTTTTAGTAGATAGTACAAGTTTTTCAATGAATTATATGGTTTTCTCAAGAGAATTGGGTTAATGTTTGCCTTAGTTTTGAAATACTCAAATAAATAGGGCAATAATTTAATCTTTGTAATTCAAAGAATTTCATTTAAAAAGATTTTCCCCATGGACAAGAGTAAGCTTAAGGAATACGACGAAAAGGAAATGGGTCTTCCCGACTTGAAGCTCATCATCCTGGGAGACTCTGCAGTTGGAAAATCCAAGTAATCTTGCCGTTGCTCTCCTGAACTTTCTAGATTAGTCGAAAGATTCTTACTTGATGACTACGAGGAGAGACAAATGTCAACCTACGCTCTGACTATGTATCGCCACAATGCCAAGATCGATGATAAGATATATAAAGTTGGTAAGGCTTGATTTATCAACCCTAAGCCCAATCAGATATTTGGGATACCGCTGGACAAGAGTGTTTCCAGACCCTCCACCCTTCTTACTATTTTGGAGCTCATGCCGCTATTCTTGTAAGCAAATTCGTAACAAAAATAATGAGAAATAGGTTTTTGACATTTCAAGAAAGATCACTTACACAAATTTGAAGACCTGGTACTCTGAAATGAGAGAACACTGCCCTGACATACCTTGTATTGTCATCGCAAATAAAATTGACAGTTAAATGTACTGAATGACTTCCGTATTAAAATGAAACAGTCGACAGACGAGTCACGGAGAAGACTTACAAGTTTGCATCCCAGTACAATTTGCCTTTTTACTTTGTGTCCGCAGCCGATGGCACAAATGTAGTGAGAGTAATCAGTCCCTTTTACCTGAATAATCCATTAGATTTTCAACGAAGCCCTGAAGTTAGCCCTTGAATACAAATTGAATCCTCCTGATAAATTCTACAGCGAAGTTATGGAGCTTTTGAACGACGTAATTCAACTTGATTAGAAAGTTTCACGTAATAGAACTCTTTGTTCGACAAGGATAAGGATACCAAGTAGATATAGAGGAGGAAAGACCAATTTAAAAAATGAACGAATAGGTCATTTACGGTATTGATAGGTAATATCAATAATTGTATCCTCTATCTATGGAATTATTTGCATATTATTATTGAGAACTTGAGAAAGAATATAAAGAACCAAACCTGATTTCGTTAAGTTTTTTTGTCTAATAAGGTAGTTAAACTTTGAATTCAAAAGAAATTAATAATTCAATTGAGAAAATTTTTTAATAATTATTAAATTAACAAATTTGAATTTCAGTCTTTTTTGTATTCAAGATCTTGTTGAGAATTGAAATATATTTTTTAACGAAAAGGTTCCAATGACATCGGCTTTTCAATTTTCTAATGAGACTTGAGGTAAATAAAGTGGTGGCGAATTGGGTAACAAAGTTTATGAATCTTCAAAATGTATTTAAAAATGTATTGTAAAAATGGGTATTAAATCATAGTTCCATGCTCCTATGATTTACTCAATGAACTTGTATTGAGATAAATGAGATAATGAAAATAAGATATTTGAATATGGTGGCAATTTAAATTCAAATTCAAAACTTATTAAGGAAATTCAGATTAGTATAGTTATTTATCTCCTGAAAAATAAATATCACTCTTCTAATTTCTAGTCAAAAAATAATAACTAATAATAAATCATTTTTTTCATAGAGGAGTAGATTTAAGATAAATTCGTATTTCATTTTTTATTTTTCATTTTTTATTTTCATTTTTTTAGGAACAAAATATTTTTCTAAGCATAATTAATTCCAAATATTCTTTGCATTCACTAACAAAGAAAACAATATTTCATTTTCATGAACAAAGAAAATCATCACTTCCTTTAATCATCATTTCAATTCAGAGAAGAATTTTTCAATATGTTTTACTTCTATTCAAAAAGTTTTAGATTGATAATTTAGCCTGATTAATGCACATAGATTTTGTGCAGAGAAATTTTGTTTGTTAAAATAATCTGAATGAAAAAATGAAAATAAATAAATAAAATGAAAAAATGGGAATATAATTCCCCAATTTTAGCAAGGAATCAAAAAAGAATTTATTAATTAGATATCAAGAGAAAATAATTTCTGAAGAAGCGATTAATTTATTTTTCTGGATTATTAGAGGAAAGAAAATTGAATTAATTCCATAACAACCCAGAATTTCAAATATTTCTTAAATTGAATTTGAATTACGAATTCATTCTTTCTAATACTCAGAATATGAATATAATTCGGCTGCTGAGATTCATATTTCTTTACCCATTTCATTTACCCACATAATGATAGTACATGAATTGATTAATACTCGAATTGGCTCTTGCTTGATCAAAAATACAATACAAAACTGGCTGCTTTGTTTTAAATTACAATTTTAATAGACTCCCCACAAAAATACCTGACCCAAAAATTACCCAGTTTGATAATGCAACTTTTCAATTTCAAATTATTTTGGTAATTATAAATTTTGAAAATTCAAATCTTTTGAATCAATTTTATCTTTATTAATTTTGAATCGCATTACAAATTTATCTGATTACCAAATCCAAATTAGCTTGAAGCAATTAGACCCATCAAGATCCTAGAGCTATCTCTTAATACTCAATCCTTCATATTGGCAGTCTATCATCACTCCCTGTAGAATTATGCATTGAACAATTAAATTTTGATTCACTTCCTTTCCACTATAGGACATTTTTGTAGCCTGGCTTAGCAATGTAGATGATGGAGGTAGGATATCAATTAAGATGTATTGGTCCCTTGGCTACTTAGATTATGTATTTCCGAGATATTTAAAAATAAAATAGAAATCTTGCTGTATCTATTCCAGGAAGCTGAGTAAAATTCTCAAAAATTAAAGGGAGAGTGCCTTGAGGGTGTCAAACACGAGGGGCCTTTTTCTGATTTTTTTTTTAAAAAAATGTTTCAAAGCACCTAATTTTGCCATACTAATTTTTTGTTCCTTCTTATCCTGCAGTATGTCTTTGAGGATTGACCTCTAGAGGATCAATAAGGATGGCCTAATGATTTCCATGTCGTTTTCAGAAAGCCATCATTTTTTTTATTCACAGATTTCGTTGCTTAATCAAGTAATATTACTATACTAGGCAATACAAAATGGACCTGACCATCTTTTCAATGGAGTTAGGGCCTATTAGTATAGACTATATTGGAAAGATTTGAGTAAGTGAATATTCGGTATTCACACTCTGTAGAAATGCTACAATTTTAAGTGCTTTAATTATAGTAGGATCAAGGGTAAAAATAGCAACATGGCATGAGATTGCGAGGAGATGAATTCTTGAAGCAGACTGTCGATTGTCTGACTATCAGAAATTTGGCATGAGGCTAAGCAATCCTTTACAGCTGAAAGCCAAAATTTTAGCATTGATGTGATCAGGCTATTAGCTTATATCTGACTTTAACTGATCAAAGATGCTCTTGTTTGAGGTGTTCTGATACCCCTATGGGGTTCGGGGAAAACCAAGTTATTTTCACAATAAGCACAATTCACACAATCCAATTTTCAGGTGTGGCAGTGGGGATTTAAGGACCAACTTCCCATTTTTCGTTTGATCACTGGGCCTCTATTGGTATCAGTAGAAAGGAGATTTATTCATCAGACTCAAACCCTATGAAGATATTCATAGAGGATGAAGAAAGTCCATTATTGTGGGTCGTGGATGTTATGGTTATTGCAAATCCGCATTCTGTAACAATAATAGTCAGTTTTCTTCTGACTTTTCAAGGATTTCAGGCCTAATTGGAAATTTGACCGATATATTTGATTATTTGAGGTCTTTCCTAAGAAATCGTTTTCACATTAGAGTAATTTGTTATGGAGCAGCGGACGGTCTGGATACATTCACTGATCCAAATTGACGTTGGATTCCGAGTTTTCCTCCTTTTCGAAGAGCAAATATGCTCGAGGACAATCATACTACAGATTTCCATTTAATTTCTCTGAAATAGAATTTTACAGCCTAAAAGCATCTATCTTCATTAAAATGATGTGACATATTGCCTATGGCCCAGTCGTTAGCCTTAGAAATGTTAGTTCTAATTTCCCGTTCAGTTAATCCCCTACCAAAGAAAACCTTCATCCTTATTTGGGTAGAAACCTAGAAGAGGGAATAAAGTGATGAAGCATGGTAGTAGGACTATGGTAAAGTAACGATGACGGTTTTATGTAAGTACACTCAGACCTTTAGTAGCCCCAAGGAACAATATTTCAGTAGTTCTCATTAATCTTTCCCCTAGGCCTGGAAGCTAATCAGTCAGCCCAAATATGGATCTTGATCAACTTCACACATTTTAGAGAAAAGAGCCATCCTCTTTGTGGAGCTGCCCCATGATCATCGTAGTCTGGATTGGTAAAGATTGCCAAAAGGAGATAGTAATAGGTTAGATATGTGCAAGATCCACAGTTCAATCGAGAGATGCTCTAATTGGGCTGATCTGAGAAATCATGGATTCTGCAGTGAAATTTGTTTGCTTGGGCCTTTGATATTAATATTGTAGGATATTGATTTTATCTAATGAATAAATAGGCAAAATTATTCTATTAGAGATTGATTTTATTGAATAAAAAATTTCATATGAAGAAAAAAAAAATAATTCATAAATAATATTTTTCTAATTCTTACCTAATTCTTTTTTTTATTTGATATTCCAAATCAGAATATATTTTTTATATCCCAAATATCAAGAGAAATAATTTCTTGTAAGGATATATGTGTAAAGTATTTTCTTTTTTGTTGTAATTGACTATCTAATAATTGAAATTTTTGTGACTAACTAAGAATTTGAATTTTACATGTTACAATTTAACAGAAGTTGAATTTCAAATTTTCTTACCCAGACCAAGAGAACATTTTACATCTTTACTTTCTTTCTTTCAATACCAACATACCCAATCAAACATCATCATTACCCATTGGCCTACCAAAAGACAAGGTACAGTGTAATTTGTGACATTACATTCTTATTCATTTAGAATAAGAAACCTTACAGTAATATTTTTGATTATCATTCAGGAAGTTCAAGCTGCACGGCCTCTTTTGAGACGAAGAGCCTTCGGGCGAACTCAAAAGCTCACGTGCTTCTCAATCTTCCCGTGTTTAAAACAAAGATAATCAAAATATTCATTATAAACTTTTAATTGCATGCACTATTAATTAATTTTTTTATAGAAAGGAATTCAAATTATATGAAAGTTTGTTCTATTGAAATTGTATTGCATTGCATGCAAAGAACTTTTGAATTGAAATTCCTCTGAATGGACTTGTCCAAATTTTTTCTAAGCTAAGTTGAGAATCCTTTATGTGTGAGTCTAAAGAAAATGCTCTACACTATGCCATTTATCTATATTTATTGAGTCTATTTTTATTTTTTCTGAGTCTATCTACTTATTTTTTGCCTAAGAAAACATTTATTTGAGTAAATTTACTTTTGATTTTTTTATTTATTTGCCAAATGACAAATAATTTTGAAAAAATTGTTGAGTACGAATCAAAAAATTGGATATTTGTTTGTTGTATGATATTTTTTTTTAACTGCGAATTGTAGTGTATTTTTAAATATTCGAAAAAAATATTTCTCATCGAATTCAATTTCTTTTCAAGTACAATGATTTTTTTCCTTGTGTTTTTACTCACAGATCGTTTTCCATATTACATTACACTAAGTCGACCCATGTCAACATATAGTTGACGACCCATATCAACACACAATGTTTCAATACCCAGTGTCTCCAACCGTTTTTACTCCAAGGTTTTTCAGGCTCTGCATATTCAAAAATTTTGATTAAAAAAATAATTATCAAATTCTGAACTGCTTTCAATTAGATTTCTCAATTTGAATTCAAATTCTCATTTATTCAAAGTATTCCAGCTTCCATTTTTTCGAGCCATGCTGGGTATCTATTGCTTCGTGTCCCAAATTAAAGTCCCAGACATTCTGTGTCTCGAAATTGTCTTGTTTCAGCATAGCCAATTTGAAATTTGAAAAAAGTTTTTGTATATAATTCAATAATTTGAATACCTACAAGTAGTTTTGACAAAATTTGAGTTTTAAATTTTTCAGAAAAACTTCAAAAGCTTTTTTCTTTCTAAGTGCATAAGAGTGTTCCCTTTACGAATTCATTAATTATTAAGGGTTACTAGTTGTATCATATAAAACATTAAGTTTTTAGTATCCGCCTCTTCTGCCACCTCTGGATCTTCCTCCTCTGAAAGATTTAGCTCCTCTTCTTTGGCCGCCATTTCCGCTTCTACCACCTCTAGGTCTTTCATCATCATAGTTTCTGCCACCTGTTCTTCCACCTCTGTTACCTCTATATCTTCCTCTGCCTCTGCCTCCTCTTCCTCTTCTTCTTCTACCTTTTCCTTCATCTCTATCAGTCACTTTTCTTCTTGGTCTTTTCTCTCTGTGATCCAAGTCGATCTCTTGAACTTCGTTTATGGGGAGGGGTTCTTGGTAGCTAGGATCTTTAAGCTCTTCTTGAGTGGGATTTTTAGTCAATTTAGCTTCGAAGACAGGGAGAGATTTAGTATTGACAACCTTATCCAATCCTTCTTCAAGGGGCTCCCATTCGTCCACAATGTCAATTCTGGAAATCTTATTAATTTGGTGAAGGCCAGGAACTCTATGACGAATAATTTCGGCAACAAGGACTCCTCTAGCAATTGCATTTCCTGCAGCCTTAATATTGACAAAGTCTTGTCCTTCTTTGATAAGCAAGTTAGCAGCGTACAAAACATATCCACTGACACGAGGTGATCTTTGAGTAATTCTGATCTCATTCTTTGGAGCTGACTCGGAGACTGACTTGTTTTGTGCAACCTTACGATACTTGTCTAAAGTTGAGGGTCTTTTGGCGATTCCACTCATGATGAAAATTTTCCCGCAGAGGCTTGAGTTTTAATTAATTATTACAAAAATCTTTTTTTTTAGCTTGAAATGCTTTCAGAGCGGCTTCGAAAAGTTTTCCATTTTTTAAATTTGCCCTTGAGGATCTTGGTCGATCCAGCTGTCCGAGAGAATTTATAGGTTTAAAAATAGAATTTCCATCGGTTGTTCGAACAAAAACTCAATGCCTTGGACCTGTGTATTGTTTTTTATAAATTTTATTAAACACACACAAAATGAAAGGAAAGCTCGAGCAACCAGATTTGGGTACAATCTTGACTTTTTTCATGCTAATCTTATGGCAGGAATCTCGAACAAAGAGTACCTTCAGTTAGTTCTCAATAACAAGCGAATCACAAGAGGCTCGGTCAATTCATTTAACCCTCCACAAAATGACTCCAATGTTTCCAACCAAATGCACATAGAAGACTCAGAAAGCATTGCTACCAAGGAGAAGAAGCCCCTGACTAAAGAGATGTCGAGCCAAAAGTCCAAAGACAAGAACCCTCGATCCAGAAATCCTGAGCGAGGTTTTCAATTTAATTTTGCCCAGTAACAAAATAGGTGACGAAGACGATCAGCCGACCAATTTAAGATCTAGACCTAGCGGTGAAAATATTTCAGAGCTATTTAAAAAAGTATAGATTTTTGAATAGGAATAATTGAAATAGGTGAAACATTCACAAAGTCACGATTTCGTCATTGATGTGCCTAGACCAATCAAGCTGTTCAATTTTGAAGCCAATTCCCCACAGATCAGAAACGAATTCTGCATGGGATTAAATCTCATGAAGCACAGGTTCATCAAATATGTTCATAAAATGGAAGACGACTCTTTCAGACTCTATACAGCCTGTCTGTCCAAAAGAAATAAGACAGATTACTCACAAGTCCACATAGAATATTTAGACGAAAAACTGAATGAAAATCCACAATTCCCAACCACCCTTATCCTTGAAAATTTCCAAGATAGGTCTTTTATCCTAACTCAGGATCCTGGTGTCATAGAGATCAACAGAGACACTTTCGACATTATTTTCAAGAGTGTAGATAGAAAGGCTTTATCCTATGAGAAACTTTCTCGACGAAGGAAACATGGAATCTGGCCTGTTGTGATAATGAATAATTGTGCTGTTAATTTTTCTACAAAAGAACTATTTGGAGGACGCATAGTGGATGACATGGACTACATCAAGGATTATCTTAGAGAGACTCAGATTGAAACCCTCAAGGATTCTATTGAAAGACATAAAGATTTGATCGATGTGAGAAATGAAAGAATAGAATTAGAATTAAATATTTTCGATGAAAATGATATTGAAGACAGTGACGATAGTCTATTCTCTAATGATGACGATGAGAGCAAAAATGGAGAGGATAGTGATAGCCTTAAATCCATTGAGGAAGCATTCAGACCTGATAATCGCCCGAACCCCAATAATGAACCAAATGGGAAAATGGAAGAAATTCTCCCTAAGCCTCAAAATACTGAGGCTGAATTACAAGCTAAGGAAGTTGCATATTATGAAAAAATGATCCAAAGACTTGATGAAGAAAATTCTGTTTTGGTTTGGTTCGTCGGAACTTCTCATTATGAAATGTAAGGAGTATAGAAAAAAAATTAATTTGAATAGAAGGAAAATCAACGAAGTTAAGCCAATTACCAAGGATATTATAACCCACTTGAACGAAATTGCTAAACAGGTATTTACCAGAAATTGTTTCAGTAAAATTTTAGAGCGAATTTCTGGCCAAGACTATGAACTCATTCTCCCTGATAATTAAGAACTACAACACCTCAACTATCGACTCAGATTACTGTTTGCCTATTACCAATAAAATCATCAGAGAAAATATGCTTAAGGTTATTTTTGTAGGATACGAAGACAAAGCCTTAGTTCCTATGATCCCCTTGACGTAAAAATATTCTAGATAACTCCTGATTTCTAGTATGAGAGAAAGAAAGAATGAGACTTTGACAGTTCTTCGTTGTCTTGATGACTATTCTCTGCACATAATACGAAATAATGACCCTAAAACAGTTGTAAAGGCCGTAAGCTGGCTGCCATCTATTGATCCTGCTCTCTTGGAAAAGTTTGATAATACCAAGATTTTAGAGAGCTATAAAAGAGAAACCTTTATTAAGAAAGTTCTTTTCCCTGAAATTTATCCCAAATCTCTAATAAGTCCTAACTATCATATGCTGAAGCTTCCTCTCAAAAGACAAACTTCAGGCCAAACTGTATTGGTTGAGACTGTGGTATCAACAAAGAGTGTCAGATGCAAACAATGCAAGTATATTTTGGGTGACTTGCCCTACGAAAAATGTGGAAAATGCCATGAATTCTATCATGAACATTGTATTTCCGAAAAGAAGAAGGATTGTGTTATTACCAAAACATCTAAGAAAGCAGACAAGAGTAAGTCTTGGACCTGCTTTGGGTGCAAGAACTGTTCTTACTGTTTAAGTCATGAGAACAGGGAATCTTTGGTATGAAAAAAAATTAACCGAAATTAATTATAAATAGATTTTCTGCCTTAGCTGTGACGAAGCCTATCATATCTCTTGCCTTCATGAACTACACAAGAATTACAAGAATTCTAAGCTAGCTAAGTTTATCTGTCCTGACTGTGCAATGTGCCATATGTGTGGAGGAGAAATCAATAATTTCTCAGATAAGAATATGTAAGAAAAATTTGAATTCTATTTACAGGATAGTGGGGATGATGGCCTGACACTATGCAATGAATGTATAGAAGTTAGAACAAATAAAGAATATTGTCCAATTTGTAATAAGAGATGGGATTTGACAAGCAAAGAAGATAGCGAAATGATAGAATGCCAGTGTAAAATGTGGATTCATAGAGCTTGTGATCCAGATCTGACCAAAGAACTCTTTAAGGAATTTGCTTTGACTGGAAGAGTTTATTATTGTCCTAATTGCAGAAAATTGAGCAAGAATAAACAACTTCTTGATTTTATTGCCATTCTAGCAGAGTAAATAAGTTAACTTGCAAGCCTAATCTTGATAGACTTGATGAAAACAAGTACTTTGCCCAACCTGTTGATGAGAACCTCGTGCCAAATTACAGATCAGTTATCGAACATCCTATGGACTTCTTAACTATGAGCCAGAAGGCCAATAATTCTGAATATTTGAAGAACCCTTATGAGATGCTGAAGTAACCTCCTAAATTACTTTATTGACCTTTAGACATGACTTTGACCTGATTTGTGACAATGCCATGATTTACAATATGCCTAAGAGTCAGATCTTCATCAATGCCAAGAAGATGAAGAAATTTGGACATAAAGCCTTCCAATATTTCAAGGAGATCCTGGAGTGTGATCATAAGGAATTCTTAAAATACTCCAGAAAGCTAAACCCAGGATACTATGCTGCACAATTCAGGAAAGAAATTGAGGAATATCAATGGGATATTCTGTTTGAAGAGCCAGGAACAAATCCCTTGACCAGAATCAGAGTCATTGATAATAGCAAGAATTTGAATCCAGCTAAAAAGAATGCCAACAAGGAACTAGTAATAGAAATTACAGGATTGAATTATCTATTGAATGAAGCCATATCTCTCGACAAGAAGGGAGCTGACAGCCACAAAACAAAATCTGAAGCTACTGAGAAGAGAATAGTTTCTTCCAAAGACGAAGAAGACTCCATAGACATCGACCTCGAATTAGGAATTAAAGACAACTCCTCTGCCATGGACGAGGAAAACAGAAACATTGTTCCTTCCACCAAGGTCCCAACAAAGGAAAGTGTCGCCCTTATTGAGGAGCTTCTTGGACAAAATTCCAAGAACAAGCCTTTCTTTTACTTCAACCCTGTTGCTATTCAGTTCACCAACCCTAATCTCATAGGCAAGGATATCTGTTATTTGTGTGGATCATTTGGAGACACATCTTCCTTCATCTGCTGTTCAACCTGCCAGGAAGCTTACCATTATTTCTGTATTTCTAGATCATACAACGACGAAAGCAAATTTCAACGAATCAAGTCTAATCCAAATTGGCAATGTCCTAAATGTAAGCTCTGTCAAAAATGCGAAAAGAAGTCCGAAAGCCATGACTGCCTTATATGTGAGACTTGTGATAACTTGTACCATCTAAATTGTATTTACCCACAAATTGGAGTCCTTTTCCCAAGTGAGTGGAGATGTGAGGACTGTTTCAGTTGCTCCAGATGCGGATCTAAGAAACTCTTCAGCTCCAATCTGAATGTTGAAACTGGAAATATTCAGCCCGAATTCTGTGAAAATTTCAAATATTGCTATGAATGTGGACTCAAAATGGCTTACTATAAATTCTGTAAAATCTGCAAGAAATACTGTCAGAAATCTATCTCAAGCTCTAAGGTCGAATCCAGAAGCTTGCAATATATTGACCCAGCAGAGGACAGTATTGAATGCAGTACATGTAAATTTAAGTACCACTTTTCTTGCTACGAAGAAGAATATTCCCCCATTACTGACTACGATAACTTTTCCTGCTATAACTGCAAGGTAAATGATGATGAGATCATGAAAATTGAAAATGACTTGAACGAAAAAGCAGAAAAAATTATTGCCAAGAGAAGAAATATCAAGCAGCTTATGAGAATCTGTGAGACCATTTACAACACTTACTTCGTCACAAACCCTAAGAATGAGTACATGAAGGAAAATTACAATAAGCTCCTCTTTGATTACATCATTGAGGACTACAATTTCCTAACAATTGAACCTCATATTAAGACCATGATCGAAAATTACAGACTCCTCAATGCCGCAACCAAGCTCATGAACACAAAGCACCAACCTCAGGCCAGCTCTTCCACCGCTGTCAAATCCGAAAGCCAACATAGAAAGTTCTCCTCAGTTGAAGAATATCTGTCTAACATTATTGAGACTTTTAATTTCAACTATCACATCGTCATCCCAATCTCAGACACCCAACTCCCATCCAACTTTGAATATTCCGAGCTCATTGATATTCTCCCAACTGATACCAGCAGAGACCTCTACGACTATAGCCAATATATTAAAATTCCTGATCCTTATTCCAATAACTGGATGCTAGTTCATGGTGATTTGAATAATCAATGGAGCCCTATTTTCTCTACTACTGTCCCCTTCACCCTTGAAAATTTCGGTCTTGAACTGATTTCAAAGTCAGAATCTGTCCAGCAGTTGATCCACAGAAGAAAGAAAGACATCAGCCTTGGAAAACTTCTGACAATTACATATCTTCTTGAGACCAGAGATAATTTCATTTTCACAAGAGTTAAAGAGAGTTATGAAAGATACGAAATTGAAGAAAACTTTGATTCCATTGAAGGAATTTGCTCTCTTGTCTCCATCCCTTATGCTAGAAATCTAGACGAAATAAGAATCTATGTAGCCTTTGAGAAGAATCCTAAAAGAACTGAAAGAGGAATGCTTGTTGGACGTGCTCACGAAAGAAAGTTTGAATATAAATCTAGAGAGACCAACCTCTTCTCAGAAATTAAATTCTTTGAAACTAAGGCCTCTGACATTGCAATAGAATCCTCAAATGACCAAGCAATGGCTATTGAACCTGTCAAAAACCCATTCTCACATGAAGGTACAATGATTTCTAATTTTATTCATTAATATAGCTAAATACTATGAAGACCTTAAATACCTTATGATGTGCGAAATGATCTCTGTTGAAATTATTAGAAGAAGACTAAAGGCTTGGCTTGATCATAAGAAAGAAATCCGACATGCCATCGCCAAAAATAAGGCTATTGGTATGCCAACTAAATCTTCAATGAGAGCCCTTGAAATGAGAAATCCTGCCGACAAAAACAAAACTGATGCCAATAAAAATAATGCAAGCACCACTGCCGCTACTAGTGCCTCAACCCAAAATGATAGCAATAAAATGTCCATTGAGCCTAGTGTATCCAAGCCAGTTAAGATAGTTCAAGAAGAAAATACTCTGGCTGACGATACTTTGATCAGCAACACTATGGCCGATGTCGAGTGTATCTGCTGTAAAGTCAAGGGAGACAGAAAGGTAAATTAGAGATGATTTACACTCAATTTTCAGATTAGTGGAAGATTACTTTTCGTTGATTGTGACCAATGGGTTCATACTAATTGTGCCTTGTGGAGTTATGATGTATTTGAGAACATTGAAGGTGGACTTGTTAACTTTATCATTGCCCATAGAAGATCTTTGTCAACAGTAAGGAGTTATTAACTGAAAATAATATTTTAGATTTGCAGTTACTGCCAGAAGAGTGGTGCCACAATTTTTTGTTTCTCAAAGAAATGCCAGCACAAGTACCACTTCCACTGTGCCTTTTTGGCTAAGTGCTCTTTCCTCACCTGCAAGAAATTCTATTGCAAGACCTGCTCAATGACCAAGAACCTAACTAACAAGATAAATACTGATTTTACAACAAATAGAAGAATCTACATTGTCCGAAATCAGAACTTATTCTACATGGAGCCCACCAAAAACTCCAGATTCATTAAGGAAAAACCGATTGAACTCCAACTTGGAGCCTTTAACAGAATAGGAAACATGACAATTATTTCAGCCAAAAAGAATAACTCAGAAATCAAGTTCTTGATCAATGAATATTCTATAGTTAAAATCCTTAACTATAAATCCAAGAGAACCTGCTTCTTGATCAACCTTCATTTAATTGACAATGCCTATAATTTCAAAATAACCATGCTCGAAGACTCGCTCCTACAAAACAAGAAAAATCTCTTTAATCCTAAGTTCTCAGGCTCTAATGAAGACCCCGCCTGCCTACTAAACTCTGCGGATATCTTCTTCCAAAAATTAACTGACATGCTTGAGGACCAAAACCTCTCTAATCAAATTAACCAAAAAGACAAAGTCTGGAAAAAGGAGCTCCTTGGAGAATTCTTAGGATTGTTCAGCTTTGATGTCAAGAGATGGCTCAAATCTAGCATTATCATAGACGAGGATGATCACCAAGAAAAAGTGGAATATCCCTCCTTCAGAGAATTTTTTTATAGCGAGAATATTGATGAATTGAACCCATTCGATAGACTCGATAAAATAACAGAGATTTATTCCAAGCTCAGGCCAAAGATCCAGGGCGTTATCCAGGAATTCAGAGCAAAGGACGATATGGAGAAAATGAAAAATCCCAAAGAAAAATCATTTGGTACCTCGATCAGAAGAATTAAATCCAATAAGAAAAAAACTGAATATTTAGGACATCTTGGCTTCGGACCTGAAGAGATCATCCCTGAAAATGTCAACAACCTGAACTTCGAGAATTCCAAATACTCAAAGATCCAATCCTTGGAATTAGAGAATAAATTAAAATCTGAATACTGGGCCCATAAAAAGAGACCTTGCAAGGTCATGGTCGCCCCTTCTCCAATTCATCGTTACGGACTGTTTGCCACTGAAAAGTAAATATTGTAAAGTTTTTAAAAAATTTTTAGCTTTGCTAAGAATGAAATCGTCATTGAATATTGTGGAGAGGTTGTGAGAAATAAGATTGCCGATCTCAGAGAAGATCAATATAAGCGTCAAGGCTTTGGTGACTGCTTTATGTTCAGAGCTGATAAAGATGCTGTTATAGATGCCAGTTTCAAAGGAAATCAAGCCAGATATTTAAATCACTCTTGTGATGTAAGAAACTAAAATATTTTGTCTAATTCCCTAGCCTTGCTGTAGCTCAATTGTATTGGATATAGATGGAATTCCAAGGATTGTTATGTACTCCAATAGGCCTATTTATGCTGGGGAAGAGCTGACTTATGATTATCAGTTTGATGTGGAAACTGAAAAGATCCAGTGTACTTGTGGTGCTAAGAATTGTTTGGGAAGACTGAATTAATAACTCTTATATAGTTCTTTGCTTTTGTCAATCAAAAAAGTGAATTGTTTTTGTGCTCATTTCAACCTTTATTTTTCGTAGATGTCTCTTTATTGATAAACATGGAGTCTGTTTGTAAACACTCTCTCAAAATCTTCTCGCCTTTTACAGCTAATTTTTCTTTTAACAATGGTTAAGTTCTACAGAAGGAGTTGCTCTACTGAAATAAATACATTTGAAGATTTATTGAAAAAAGAAGACTTAATTTTTAGCTAAAATATCTAAGAAAAGGTTTTTTGAAAAAACATGAAGATCGATATCGATGGCTTACAAGTCTATTTCCCTTTTAAGAACATATATCCTGAACAACTGGACTACATGACCCGTTTGAAGAAAGTCTTTGATTCTTTGAGCCAAAATTCATTAATCCAGATCCCACCTGCTATTTCTAAGCCCACCTGCCTGTTTTCTGTATATTTCTCTTACTTTATGCTATACCCCGAAAAGCTCCCCAAGTTAGTATATTCTGTAGCAACCACTTTTGAAGTCAACCATACAGCATCCATTGCAAAATTTGTTTTCGAGAATATACAAAAGGAGTTAGATATAGTTCCCGAGATGCTCGTTCTCTCAGTTGCAGAGAAAAAGAATCTTTGTATCCATGAAACTGCCTCAAAAAATGGCACCAGAGAAGCTGTGGAAAACGAATGTATAAAGAGAATAGCTCCCTGGGTCCGAAATCCTCCTTCCAAGAAAAAGGATCACACACCAAATGGAGCTAATACCCATGACGGGGAATCCTTGCTCTGTTCATTCTATGAAGGATATTTGAAATATAACTTAAAAGAACTCAAAGGTTGTTTTTCCTTAGAGGAGCTCAAGTCCTTTGGAGCTAAGAACACAGTTTGTCCTTATTATCTTTCAGAGGACTTATTCAGTAGGGCTCAAGTCATTATATGCAACTATTTCTTCTTAGCAAGCTCTAAAAGGTCCATCTTCTTTGATCAAAAGGGCATCGAGGGTGCTATTTTATATGTAGATGAGTGCTGTGGACTTGATGAGGAGCTTTGCGAAGTGTATACCGAGAGAATTTCTAGAATTTCTCTTGACTTTTCAATGAAATCTATAGAAGATTTAAATCAGAAACTTAAGCACATTCAGAGCCATGAGTCAAAAAGATATGAAGAAGAATATCAGAAGCTTGTAAGAGGTCTAACCAAGAATGATTTAGACCTGAATAAAATAAATAAGAATGAAACTATTGAAATTACAGAGGAAACCCCATTAATAAAATTTCCTGGATATATAAGAAAACCCCAGCATTTTATCACTCACATGAAAAAGTTTATAGTCTTTCTCAAGAACTGCAAAAAGCATTTCAATAAAAAAGTAATTTCACACTCCAACTTTTTAGACAAGTATCTCCAAGATACACTTATAGACCCTAATATGCTTCCTCTGGCATATTTCCCGACCAGACTAAAGGCCCTCCTAAACTTCCTCCATATTCCAGATAGCGAAGCCTATCTATCCCTCTATTCTTTGGTCCACTTTGCCTGCCTCTTCGGCAGCTTCTCAGAAGGCTTTGAAGTAATATTTGATTCTATTCAGGATACAGTAGTCGATATCAAAGAGGCTTCCAAGGAATTAGTCTCTCTGGTGTGCCTTGACCCTAAGAATCCTTTTGCGGAGCTTACAGCAAATTTCTCATGTATAATTATGAACACTGAGACACTAAAGGATACAGAGCTTTTTGCTAATATAATTGGATTATCCCATGATCATCCTAATGAGAAGCCCTTGTCCTTAGAATCAGTTCCTCTTGTGGACAAACTCAAGGTGTTCCCATTGATAGTCACTAAGGGAGCTGATCAGATTGAATTATCAACTGAATTTATTAAGAAACATGATGCTGGTGTTATGAGAAACTATGCCAACATGATCATTAGTCTTGCTGAAGCACTCCCAGATGGAATTCTTTGCTTATTCCCAAGCTTTAAATATTTGAAGGATATTGGGTTGGACTATTACGATGAAATCCTTGAGAAAAAGCTCATATTTGCTGAGACTGTAGATGTAAACGACACAATTAAAAGTGTTGTTGGTTATAAAAAGGCTTGTGAAAATGGCCGAGGTGCTGTTTTCCTGGGACTTCTTAAGGGCAATGTAATTGGAAAAGTACCTTTTGAGGCCTCAGAATCAAAGTGCATTATCATTTATGGTATTCCTTTGGATTATTCCAGACCTAGGGAATTCTTAGCGAGGGTTAAGTACTTTAAGCTTAATAAGGGTATTCCAGAAAATGAGTATATTATTTACTCCTCTATGAAGGAAGTCAACAAAGCCCTAGGTAATATCATAAGAAGGAAGGAGGATTCCTGTATTGTCATATTTGCTGATAGAAGATTCATGCAGCAGGACAAAATTGCAAGACTGCCTGAATTCATTCTGAAGAATTTGGATGAGGCTTCTAAAGGAATCCCCAGTGATCAAGTACAATCAAGAGCTACTAGATTTATCAAAGTGGCTGAACTTGATAAAGAGTGGACCAAGTATGGAGAAGAACAAATACAAAAATTAATGGGAAATTTGTCTATTCATAAATAAAGAAGATAATTTGTATTGTTAGTGTATATTTCATTATTATCGCAACTTTCTCCTGGATAATGTTCCTGAAAAAAAGATCATTCTTTAATTCCTGTCATATCAATAAATGTAAAAAAGAAAAATCTTGTTTCTGTATTGGTATAAAATTGAGTTACATTAGAAAAGTGGGAATAAAGCTATAACACTTTAGGATATAGCGTTTAGTTTTATTTTAAGGCCTAGAAGCAAACCCTTGAATAAAGTAAATTTCTGTTGAAATAAAAAATATATGAAAGAAACCTATTTTTCAAGTTTATGAGATATTTCACACATAGAGGGTAAGAGTCTTGTTCTAATAATATAAGAAAAATATGGACTTAGAGAGAGATTTCAATACATTATTAGTTTCATCCAATTTACCAAAGACCCTCACCAAGTTGTTCCTTTTCCTTCTTGTATTGTTCGAAGTATCCGTAGATAATAGTAACAGCCAAAAGGATACCAGTACCTATAAATCTCAATAAAATTAGATTTACTATTTACCTGAGCCAATAGCTCCCAAGAAATCAGCACCAATGGTCAAAGCACCAATGCACATACCACCGAAGGAGGCAGCAATGGGAATATATCTTCTGAGTTCACTCTTAAGTCCAGTATCTCTGAATCCAGGCTTGACCATGTCTTGTTCCTTGAGTTGAGCAGCAACATCTCTAACAGAGGATCCGGAGACTTCAATCCAGGTCTTAGAGAAGATAGCACAGCTTCCGAGCATGAAAACAATGTAGAAAATTGTATGGAAGGGATCAGTGAAGATTTCTAAGAATTCTCTGGGAGGAGAGATGTAGTAGGCCAAACCACCGACGGGGACACTGTGAGATCCCATTTCGACTTCTTGCCATTGTCCGAGGAGTCTGATGAGGAAGTTACCTCTGAACTTTCTGTAGAGTAATTGAGAGAGGAAGTAGAAGTTAGAAACAAGGGCAGTTTGGAGCATGATGGGGATGTTAGAGGTGTAGAATAACTTAATTGAGAAGGTAGTGGAGTGTCCTCTAACATTTTGTTTCTTGACTTGAAGATCAACTCTGAATCCCTAAGATATTAAAAATTGTATTTCTTCTCTCTTACTTGGAAGTAAATGACGACCAAGAAAACGAGGACGGTGGCCAAGAGGTTGTTAAGGTTGGGGTATCCTGATCTGTAGAAGGCTTGTTGAAGGGCAGCAATCTTGTTGGGTCTGGTGATGAGCAAGTGGAAGAGGGCAATAAGAGCTCCTTCGTATTCAGTACCAGCTTCAGTTTGAATTGACATGGGTGAGAAAGCTCTCCACAAGATGTTTTCACAAATGTTGGTGGCAATGAACATAGAAATACCAGATCCGAATCCATATCCCTTGCTCATGACTTCATCGAGCATAAGGACAACGACACCAGCAAAGGTGAGTTGGAGAATGATCAAGATAGCATTACCAGCTCCCAATTTGTCAACATCTCCGTACATTCCGGACCAAACGGTGGCGAAAGCTTCACAGAGGGCAATAATGATACCAAGCACTTTAGAAAATAAGACAAACCTTAAAAAATCTTTTACATTTTTGAGCTCCATTGAAAAGAGCCTTGTCTTCTTTGTTATTTTGGTTGATATCAATAATTTTAGCACCAGCGAGCAATTGCATAACCATACCAGCAGTGACAATTGGGGAGATACCAAGTTCCATCAAAGTACCTCTGTTGGATGCAAGAATAATTCTCATCCAATAGAAGGGATCGCTTCCAGTAGTCTTAGTAATACCGTACAAAGGCATCTGGCAGCAGACAAGGTATATAAGGAGAACAGTGGCACTCCAAATAGCTCTGGTCTTTAAGGGGACGTACTAAGAAGGATTAAATGAGTTTTTTTCATTATCTCACTTTCTTATCGGGTTCTTCGACTTCGGGCAAGAGAGACATGGCAGGTCTCAACAAGGACAAAAACTTAACTCCAGTTCCTGAGTTTTCCTTTGGCATTTTTCTCAAAAGATAGAAGATCTTCGCAATTAAATATCAATTATAGATCCAAGCGTTTTAACGAGTTTTATTGAAATTTCTAAATTGAACGCGACACGTGTGTCTGGGATTTAGAAAAAACATATCATGCTCAACCTATGCATGAAATCCTGTATACAAAGGCTAGTCCTATTACTTAGAAGATAACTACTCAGGAGAAAAAAGAACTGGATTCGCTATTCAGATTTCACAATAGGGTTCTTTTAACTTATTTGTCAATTGATTTCGAATAAAGTTAACAATTAATTGCTTTTAAACGTTCTGTTTGACCAAACCCAACACTAACTCAGTCAAACTTTCAAGAAGAACTAATAAACCTTAGATCTTTCAGTATCTTTGAGTTGTTTTATAATCTTTGTCTTAATTAAACTCCACGCACTTAATTGAATTATTAAAGGGAAATATCTTTGTCAAATAAAGTAATACTGTGTTAATGCATACTCAAAATTTTCTCTGAAAGGTCGACCCCTGAACAAGAATATGTGAAACAATTGTGCTTAAAGGCATACAAAGTCAGAAAGTAACTCAATTAATTCTAGTACTTGGATTGCCTCAGCTGGTACTGAGAGCAAGAAAATAACTTTTCCTTGTTAAATGAAGCTTTCTCTATTAGAAATTTTGACTTAGGATACCTATTTCTGGAAAAAACTAGGAACAATAATCCATTTTAGAGTTTCTGAGACCCAGTATTTTTTCATATCCTTTCTTCCTAGAACTAATATTTACACTTTCTTTGCTTCCTAGCATTCTCTTTCAGAGAAAACTTACAGAATTGGAGTAGTAAAAGACTCCTTCAAGCCTTAATATAAACCACCTTAATAATATATATAACGGACTAATTCTATATGCCTTGATATCATACCTCAAAAAACTATTAACGAAAAAGATGTTCGAAAAAGGCTAGAGTGATTAATAACAAGCTTTATTGCTCAGCAAGTTTTTTCGATAATTTTTGGTAACAATATTTAATAGTAGATTTTATATCAAATGATTCTACTTGGTGATATCAATCTACTTGCGATACAAACTTATTACTTGTTGGCTCATAAGGATGGACTAAATCCTATTTGACTATATACAATTTACTTTGAATTTATGGTGATCTTATTTACGTAAGGTTTTTTCGAACCTGGAAGAGGCACCTCAATAAACTTACCCTCCTTGTAGAGCTCCATTTGATCTTGATAATGTTTTGACATGACTCTATCACTCACACCAGTGTCCAATATAGCTAAAACATGGTCATGCTGGCTCATATCACAAATCATTCTCATATTGGATCCATGAACTCCATCAAAGTTATGTTGTTCAATATATCTTGAAGCTACACTGATGGTTCTAGTGTTACCACCGGCCTCGTAGGATCTGTGCCAGATAGGCTTGAGTGGAGTCTCACTGAAGGGAATGTTCTTGTAGTGTTGTCTGTGGATTCTTCCCCATCTCCAGGTCTTAATATCACTTCCTAATTCATCATAGAGGTAGTCTCTAGCCTCATAGAATGAGACAATAAGATTGTAAAGGCAAGTCTTGGTTGTGTTGACAGACTCAGCTTCTTTGCACCAGAATTCATCGAAGTCTGAGCTGCTGTTCTTTTGCCAGGATTCGATCTTATTGAAAATAAAATGTTCAAAAACGATGTTTGAGATGACTGCCTGTCTTTCGTGTTCATTGAGACCAACTCCTCTTAGAGCCTTCATGAAGAAAAAGTATTCCCAGACATTGAAGATAGCAGCAGGAACACTATCCTTATGATGAGAACCATTCCAATTTCTGAGTTGGTTCAGAACATCATCGATACTAGGGACAGGTTTAGGGGAAATGGTCTTGCTCTTGATGATTTCGACAACCTTTAAGGGTTTCGTCTTTCTGTTCTTGGGGTGCTCGAATGGAGAGATCTTTAATTCTTTGTAAATCTTGGAGGTATTATACTGGGAAAGTTCAGAACTAAACTCGCCCCAATATCTTTGGAACAAGTCAAGGATAGCTGGGGTGATGTCTCTGGCAAAGACATCAATATCATCAAGAAGCATTTGTTTCATATCATCAACGGTAATTTTATGTCCAGTTTTCTTATAATTTTCGAGGATTTCTTCAATTCTATCAGCTCTGGGAATGGTCCACATATTCAAAGAGGCTCTGCTAACATAGTTATCTGTAGCAATTTTGTTGTTAGCTGAGTGGATATATCCCTTCTTAGGATTAACGATCTTAGGATGCTCACTCCAGGGGATGAATCCAATCCATTCATTTTCCTTCTTAGTACCGTCCTTGACATAAGCTCCCTTTCTCATATCTCTTCTTAAAGGAATTCTTCCCATTGCAGCCCAACCAATATCTCCATCCTCAGTGGCGAAGTGAACGTTATGAGGAGGGACAATGATTCCTTCCATGGCCTTGAATATCTCAGTAGTATTCTTGGCAAAACCGAAAGCAAATAGGGCCTTCAAGGAAGTGTCATTCTTAGTGTAACCAACCCAAGCAAATGAATAGTTGTGGTGAGTGTATTTAGGACCTCCTCTTCCGACATGCATCTCATCAAAGGCAGAGTCCAAGATAGGTCCATGTCTTGTGACTGAGACCTTATAGAGGAAGGGCTCTTTTTCGCCTTTAATATAGATTTTTTCGTCATATTGCTCCAAGTCATACCATTTTCCTTCAAACAAGTACTTGGTGTTATCAGGGCTGATGGTCTCATTATACATGTCTCCCACATCAGCATAAAGTGCTGTGAAACCCCATGCAATATATTTAGTTCTTCCAATAGCAATCATGGGAAGTCCTGGGAATGACAATCCTGAGATAGAGTGCTCACCACAATCGAGGGCAGCTTGGTACCAGTAGCTTGGCATATTATTGTCAAGGTGAGGGTCGTTGACCAAGATAGGCTTACCGGTTGCTGTTAGATTACCTGAAATAACCCAAGCATTACTTCCCTTTGGAAGATCAGGGATTAGCATATCATAGAAAGATAAGTGCATTTTAGGATCAGCTTCTTGAGGACCTTCTTTATAGGTAATGTTGACATCGGAGTACTTGTCGTCAGTAAGGTCATAAGGGAATTCAGCTGAATAATTAAATTCTTTATATAATCCAGCTTGCTTAAGATCTTCGTCATTAAGGACAACACTCTTTCTTCCGTACATATGTTCCATCTTGTGTGGTATGATTAAGTCAGACCACTTCCTTCCCACAACCTCTGCTAGTCTTTCTCTAAGAACTTCATAGCTCCAGTCAAAAGTCATAGCAAAAGCCAAAAGCTTCTGAAGTATGACGACATCCAGAGGGGTGAATTTCTCATACTTAGCTCCCACTAGGTAAAATTCAAATGGAAGTAGTCTTAAAGTGTCGACGTAGTCATTAATACCATCTACATAAGACTGAGCAAACTCCAATATATCCTTTGGAAGGTGCTTCATATTCTCTTCACAAATTCTGACTAAGTTCAAGCTCCTTGCAGCCTTGTCAATTTCAAGAGCATCACGTCCAAAAATCTCACTTAAACGTCCTCTGCTCAAAAGTCTTCTCAAATACATATTCCAAAGACGGTCTTGAGCATGAACAAAGCCCAAACCGTAGAGAGCATCATTGAAGTTCGCTGCCTTGATACGGGGAACTCCATATTCATCTCTTTCGATTGTGATCGGTTGAGATAGTGGTCGATTCAAGACAAAAGTACCACTATATGGCTGAGCTGAAAAGTGATAGAATGTTAGCGATATCAATATAGGAATCGCAAAGGCTATTAAGAAGTAATTATGCTTCTTCGCCATGGATTTTGCGATGGATATGAAGGTTAAAAATTGAATAACAAAAGATTTAATTAGCTATGAATTAAATGAACATTTTAATTCTTTCTGGAACTTCTTGTCTGAGAATAATTTTGAGTCAAAGACAAGCCTAGTGAATTCCCTTTATTGTATTTTAGAGTATCGTTTACACGTGTGTGTCTAGAGAAATTAAATAAATAGATCACAAATAAAAATTTATTGCCTCGAGGGGTCTCAATAAATTTAACGAAATATCTTTCTATAATAATATTCAAAAACTTTTGAAAATGCACATCAAGAGTCTTATATTCTCTCTATTCATCGTTCTGGCTTTATCATCCACATATAAAGAGGACGATAGTGTGCTTGTTTTAAATAAAGATAATTTCGATGATGCCATAAAAGAATTCAATCACATTTTGGTTGAATTTTATGCTCCTTGGTGCGGTCATTGCAAGAAGTTAGCTCCTGAGTATGCAAAGGCCGCCAACACTCTCAAGGAAAAGAATTCAAAGGTCAGATTAGCCAAAGTCGATGCCACTGTCGAAAAAGATTTAGCAACTAAATACAATGTTCAGTCATACCCCACTCTTATCTGGTTCGAGAATGGTGTAACCAGAGATTATGATGGTGACAGAACTGCTGGAGGATTAGTAGAATGGGTCAGACAAAACTCTGAGCCTCCTTCCCGCCTTCTGGAAGATTCTAATACCATCGACATGGAGATTGCCAAGGGTTCCCTTGTCTTTGTTTACTGGGGAGACATCACTGAGCCTGAATATTCCATCTTTGCCAATATCGCTAAGAAATTGAGAGACTTCAGCAACTGGCATAGCACCAATCCTGCCCATAAAGCTGCTCTCGGAGTCCCAGCTGATGTCAAGATTTCTTTGTTCAGAAACTTTGAAGAGAAGAGAGTTGATTTGAACGAGGAATATTCTGATGCTGGAATCAGAAAGTTCATTGACAACTATAGCAAGCCAGCTGTTATTATCTTCAGCCAAGTTTACGCTAGAAAGATCTTCGGTGATCGTAGCAATGATGCCTTGTTTTTGTTCAGAAGAAAACAGGATAGCCAAAAGGTTGATGAGCTCAAGACTGCTGCTGATTCTTTGAGAGGAAAAATTTTAGTTGTCGATGCTAACATCGAAGAAGAATATGGAAAGAAGGCCCTTACCCAATTCGGCGCTGAAGAAAGCCTTGTTCCCTTCGTCGGAATTATCCACTTCACTCCAAACAAGCAAATGGAGAAATATATTCTTGAAGGAGAAATCAACGCAACCAGTATCATCCAATTCTCCTCTGACTACAAGAGTGGAAAGCTTAAGAGAATCCTTAGAAGCGAACCTGAACCCACCACTAATGACGGAGCCTCTAAGAAAGTTTTCGGAAAGACCTGGGAAAAGATCATCCTTGACAAAACCAAGGATGCCGTTGTTTTCATTTACGGGCCTTTCGATAAACACAGCAAGGCTTTCAAGGATAACTGGGAGAATCTTGCAAAGAACTTGGCTGGAATCAAAGATTTAGTTGTTGCCAAGTTCGATGCCACCCAAAATGAAGTTGAAGGACTTGAAGTTAAGTCATATCCTACTATTTTGTTCTACCCTGCTAATAATAAACAAAACCCCATTAAGTTCACTGAACAAAGAAGCGAAGAAAATATTTGGGCTTGGCTTAAGAAGCACTTGACTGTTGCCTATGATGCTAAGTCTATCGTATACGAGAAGGCCAAGAACCAAGAATTGTAATTTGTATGGGATATATATTTATTTTCATAACTAAATACAAAAAGAATGATAAACAATTACACGAACAAGATGATTAGAATCAATCCAATTATTCATGGAAATAAAACTTTTTCTCCTTCTTTTCTTCTTTTTCCTTCTTTCTCTTCTCAATAAGCTCCCTCTCTACTCTTTCAAGCTCCTTCCTTGTCTCCAATAATTTAATCTTAGAGGGCTTGAAATATGTAGGATGGACCTCCAACAGCCATTCGGCCTTGACATCAGTCACAGTACGAATCCAATTCTTAGTTGTTAATACAATTTCATGATATAGACAGAATTCGGGCTTGTGGTCAAGGCAGGAGGTGGGATGGATGGCCACTGGTTGCATGTCCTTAATGGTAAGATAATTGCCTGATCTTTGCAGATGGGCAACCTAATATATTAGAACTGTTAATTAGTTCGGGTACCTGAGTGAAATATCCTGCAAGAAGACACTTTCTAATATTCACACTGTACATGGGGGATTTGAAATCAGTGCTGACAAGCTTTAAACCAAGCTTAATCATGAGCTGTTTGAGCTGTTCTCTGATATCATCAGCCTGCTTAAGAGATCTGTGGTTAAGATAGTTTTGTCTGCACCAGCCAACGTCCTCTCCCTTTTGCTTATATGCGTGATAGGCATTGAGGAGAGTAAGGTGATCTCCATCGAAATGATTGAACCTAATTTATTATTGAAAGTTTAAATCAAGTTACTTGGCTTTGGCTTCCTCGGCTTCTCTTTGTTGGTCTCTTGGACGCAAGAAGACATAAGGGACTGACAACATGGCAGCAATAGAAACGATTTCGTTAGAACAGTTGAACTGAGGTGAAGCAATCAACATCTTGGCTAGAGGGGGTTCAAGAGGGAATTCAGCCATCATCTCTCCAATTTTGGTTAATTCTCCCTCATCATCCAAAGCTCCCAAGTCATTAAGCAATTCAAGAGCTCTCATAAGGGTTTCAGGTGCAGGAGGATCAATAAAATCAAAATGGACAAGATCTGTGATACCCAATTTCTTCAGGGTCAAGACAACACTGGCAAGATTAGACCTCAAGATTTCAGGGTATGTGTTATCAGGAAGATCAACATTGAAAGATTTCTCAGTGTAAAGTCTGAAACATTTTCCTGGACGGGTTCTTCCTGCTCTACCAGCTCTTTGCTTGGCACTGGCCTTGGAAATAGGAGAGACAAGCAAACTTTCGACTCTGATTCTTGGATTATAGACCTTTTGCTTAGCAAGACCGGTATCTATGACATAGACAACACCATCAATGGTAATGGAGGTTTCAGCAATATTAGTGGCAACAACACATTTTCTGCCTGGAATTCCCTTCTTGTTTGGTGGTGGTGGGGGATCGAAGATTCTCTGTTGCATGTGAGGTGGCAGGGTTGAGTACAAAGGAATGACACTAATGTTTCCGACTTCATCTCCAAACTTGGAACACTCCTTGGATATGAGCTTGCAGGCTGTTTCAATTTCCTCTTCTCCTGTAAGGAAGACAAGGATATCTCCAGGTTCTTCAAAGCAATGGACCTAGATATATTAACAATTTTTAGAACTCAATTTACTTGGACTGCAGTACGAATGGCAGCTTCCAGATAGTCCTTTTCAGGTTCTGGGGTATAGAAGATATCGACTGGAAAAACTCTTCCTGGAATATCCAAAAGTGGGGCATCATCGAAATATTCTTGGAACTTTTCAGCATCCATGGTAGCACTCATAACCACAAGCTTTAAGTCTATTAATGAATAAATGTAGGAAAATTAACTAATTACCTGGTCTCTTTTTCAAGACTTCCTTGATAAGACCAAAGAGAACATCAGTGTTCAATGTTCTTTCATGGGCTTCATCCAACATGATAACGCTATATCTACAAAATTATTCTCTATTCGGTCGTGATTCACCTTTCGAGCAATGGGTCATTCATAGCTTCTCTTAGAAGCATACCATCAGTCATGTACTTTAAGATTGTCTTACTGCTAGTTTTATCTTCAAATCTAATGCTGTAACCAACTTCCTCTCCTAAGGTAACATCCTATAAAATAAGAAGAAAAATTATGCTCATACCATTTCCTCAGCGACTCTCTTGGCAACACTCATAGCAGCAACTCTTCTGGGCTGAGTAACACAGATTCCTTTTCTGGAACTATAGAATTAGAATTTTGACTGTAATAATAGTACCCTGGCTTGTAGAGGAGCTCTAGAAGAAACTGAGGCACTTGAGTAGTCTTTCCTGAACCTGTTTCTCCTTGTAGAATAATGACTTGAAATTCCTTTATTAGCATGGCGAGCTGTTCCTTGGCCTCCCAGGCAGGAAGTTTTTTACGTTGTTCCAGAATTTCATAATATCTCTCAGAATAGGGTCTGCCTGTGTATGGATTTTCGTCAGCTTTGACTTTTTTTGTCAATTTGGTTTCTTCTCCACGAGATTCTGTAGTTTTTTCGTTTTTGTCGAAGAGTTCGATACGATTTCTTTTCTTGTTTACTGAGAGGTTTTCGTCATAGAGAGAATTTGAATTCTTGGACTCTTGGTAATATGATTTCTCGCCCTTATTCTTCTTGGGTTCCATTACTTTAATTAATAATTCTGAATCTAATTGAATGCAAAAGAGTGATCAGAAATACAAAGGGATATCCGATTAAGTATATGAAGCAGTACCCTCCGATTTAAGAGCTCAGAAGACATCCGAAAGAGTCACTCAATTTGAAAATTTGTCGGTATAGTGGGGCTTCAAGAGACTCAAATTATAATGCGGCACGTTAGTATAGGCATTAATAATTAAGAAAATATATAGATAGATGCAACACTTTATCAAAAGAAGTATCCTTGCTCTTAGAACTGCTCCTCAAATTTCTTATTGCAATGTTCAATGCTTCTCCAGTGACAAGAAGCCCTTCAAGGAGAGAGAAACTGCTGAAGAAAGAATATACATTGACAAGGAAGAAAGTAATCAAACCTATTAAATCTCTAACAAATTCAGGAAGAGCCATCAAGAAACTCTTACAAAAGCTTGAAGCAGAAGGCAAAGTTATCCCTGGAAAGGAAACCGACTTTAAAGACGAAGAATTACACAGAGTCAAGGTATTAATTTAGTCCTCAATTCTAACCATCAAGGTTATCTTGGAAAGATATAAGGTCCAACCCAACCCTGCTCTCTTGGAAGAACTCTATGACTGGAAATATGAAGATTAATCGTAGATATATAGCTCTATGTTTCTTATCATAAACTTCTTTAGCATAAACTTTAATCTCTCTAAAAGTGAGAAAATAGCTTAGACTGAGTCAGGATGCACCTCATAATACAGTTTTACAAAGACTGAAATAGATTTATCTACGCTCATACTACATTAGTTTTTAAAGAAAATAAACTCCTCATCCAAGGAACCAAATTTCTTTTTATATGCATCAAACTTCTTTTTGATCTGGTTGGCGTTCCACTGCATTTTATTTAGCTTGTGATCCATCACCATTGCTTCATAGTTCTCTCCATATTTCTTATATAAATTCTTCACATAGAAACCCTCATCTTGGGTGATTTTTGGCTTGCTCTCTACGTATTGTCCATTATTCATTTGCTGAATTTGTTCTAAGGTATACTCTTCCTCAACATCGATATATTCAGGTTCAGGTTCTCCCTTAATTTTGTTAGAAATCTTCTCAATGCTGTTGATATCATAGGTGAGATTCAGATTTTTGAAGTTTCCCTTGACATCTAAGTCAGCACTCCAAAGAGGCTCGTTCACAGGTGCAGGCTTCTTCTTCTTTATTTTCCTTCTTCTCAGCTTAATGTGTTTGCTGATGTTCTTCATCTTCTTGATTGCTTTTCTCTTCATTTTGATTTATATCCAGAGAGAATTATTTTCACAATTATTCATTAATATCTCACAAAAGGAAAAGACAATTGGGTATCAAACAGAAGTCACATATTTGCCATAAAAACCAAAAATTGGAGCATATACCTCCAGCAGATATAAAATACAGAATAAACACATATAGATAATGAATAATCAATAGTATATATTAATTCAATAGCTTAGAACTTCTTGAATTTAGGATGAGAGCTCACCTTTTGAAGTAAAGGGCTCGCTCTGATTTTAATAGAAGCTGCAGGCTGGGTTGACAATCTTTCCGAGTGGATATTGATGTCTTCCTGGGACTTATACAAATTCTCCTTTGAATTTCTGTCAAACGATTTTTCCCTCGTGCCTGCATTAGTACTCACATTTGTGCTTCTCTTCACAGAACTGCTTCTTCTGGTTTCAAATGACTTGAGCTGCTCTCTTTCTTTCTCAGTCAACTGCTGAAGACTAGAAAATTATAAAAATTTCAGATTTTGTACTTGTCAAGCTTGGAAGAGAAATACTTGAAATAATTTTCGAATTCTTTTGAGGTTTTCTTTGATATTTCTTTATGCTGCTTCTGTTGGAGCTCCTTTATTCTTGCAATAGATAAGACATTTAGCTAAAAGCTTATTAGAGCCATGAAATTTCCTATACTTCATTAACTAAGTCTCCTTTCTTTTGACTAATAATTTTATTATAGCTGGTCCTTCGCTCTGAATTCTTTGATTTACCATCAGTGCTATTCCTATATTCTGAGAGTTATTTCAATGTGATTACCTGTGAGATGCGAGGTCATAGGGTTTGATTCTGACAATTCCTGTTGTACTGCTAGAAGGTCTTAGGGACTTTCTTCTATCAGACATATCAGGTTCTGTTCTGATCAGGTCGTTATTACTAAATATGTTATGAGTCGTTGACTCTTCAGTTGCCCTTTCTTTAAGATCATCAAGTTGTTTTAGTCGGGCTTCTATGTTCTGAATTTTCTTAATATTGAATTCCTTGTAGCTAATGAGCTCTTTCTGGAGCAGCTTAATTTTCTCGTCATTAGCAAGATTGACTGAGAGGACTCTATGGATGTGCTGAATTTCTTTTGTCAAATTTGAGAATTCTTGTTCATAATATTTCTTTAATTCCTCTTTTTCTCTCTGGTGCTTCTCCCTGAGACTCTTTAACTTATGCTCTAGGATCGTGATCGTCAACATTCTCTCCTCAAATGATTTTATAGTGTCAGTCTTTAATTTCACAATCTTATTCATATTTTCTATTTCCAGTTCCTTTTGCTTTATCATTTCAATTAGCTTAGCATTATCATTTTGAGCTTCCTAGAAAGTTACAGCGGTCTCGATACTATTACTTTGAGCAGATTCTTTGCCCCTTCTGACATATTGTCCTTATTCCTTTCTTGCTCTTCCAATTTGGCCTGCATAGTCTCAATCAAAAGTTTGAGTTGTTGTTCTATCTATTCAATATTACAAGACACTTTGTTGGGCTACTCTAATATGTTGTCTAATGTCATTTTCAGCCTTTTGAAGCAAAAGTTCGTAGTCATTTATGTACCCACCCTCGACGCTTTTGCTCTTAGCATTTTCTTCCTCCTTTTTCGCGTTTTTGAGGAGCTTCATTATATGATTGGCATATTTTAATATTGCGAAAGGGTCGTCTTGATTGTCCGCTTTGAGGGAATCAAGCTTGTCTTTGACAAACTAAGAGGTTATGGTGGAAAATATAAATTTACCTCGTTCATTGCGTAGTTTTTAAATTCCTCAAAGAATTCTTTCAATTGCTTAGTCAAATCGTGAAACTTTTCTTGGTATCTTTGATCATCAGTGGAGGCACTCCCAGTTGATCGTTGCCCTTTTTGCTGGTAGATATCATCTAAATTATCTATTTTAATTTTCTTGCTCAAGTTGAATTCATCGTATCTCACTTTGTCCGTCGCCCCTTTTGAATTTTGTAGGCTGTTTGAGGACGCTCCAGTTACACTATCTCTTCCATTCTTGGTTGCCATACTATTTAAGCTAAGTTGGAGTATTTATGCGTGAATTAACGAATTAAATTCAATAAAGTGAAACAAAAATCAGAAAAATAGACGGTTGCTCTTCTTTCTCCTTACTTAAGTCGTAGCTGAAGGCACGAACAGGAATATGATAGAGAACCAGTTTATGTAATACGATAAATTTCAACTTTCATTCTAGCCTATTCGGAAATTGTCATATTGAGTAGGAGTTCATCAATATTAACAGGAGCACTTTATGAACGGGTAGGTCTTATAGAGGAATATTTTATGGCACACTTCCTTTGTAATCCAAATCCTTATTTTACTAACTTCAAAAAAAGCCGATTT
>Ga0065720_1018892_pt1 | contig 66723 bp, 71 predicted proteins | sample Thericmetagenome_FD_59107 | JGI IMG/M metagenome (GOLD analysis project Ga0065720, IMG submission 59107) | Thermophilic microbial communities from the Joint Bioenergy Institute, California, USA of rice/straw/compost enrichment - eDNA_2 v2... | ecosystem: Engineered > Solid waste > Grass >...
TCAGAGGAGATCAAGCCCTTGTGGAATTCCAAAATGAAAAAAGTTCCAGTCAAGCTTTATACTACTTGAATAATACTAATCTTCAGGGAATTAATCCAAACAATGTAGCAATCAATTATGTATATCCTACTGAGAACAGTTCGCAAAATAGCAGAGTCTTAGCACCTTTAAGTATTAATACTCTTGGAGGTGCAAATCAATTCTATGATGGAAAGACTTCTCCAAGCTTTGGAGGAATGAACAATGCTAAAGTAACGAGAGTATATTATTTCTTTGATCAGTAGAGTTCCTATCAGGGAAATTACGCGAATGAGAATATCAATCCAAATGGATATCCTAACAATCCAGTGGTTTCTCAAAATCAAAATCAGAATCAACCAGCTTTAAAGAACATAACAAACAATGCCATGAACATTGAGAATAGCAACTCAAATATGATTCAAAAGAAGTCAACTCCAGTCGAAATGTAAAAATAAGTTTCCCGAATGTAACATTCTAGGCCAAGGATTATGGATCACCCTTACCTGAAATCTAACTATAACAAATCCAACAAGTTATCCTCTTTAGTGGACATCTACAAACAGTATAGATCATTGTATAGTGAAATCATTTTTTTTAGAAATGGTTGCAACACAGTCAGTAACAGCAAGGTTGTCATCTACAAGAGTTATGAGTATCTCAAATATCTTAGAATGCTAATTTGCTAGTGAATTCGCCTTAGACTTCAAGTCCTTTGTACCAAAGCCAAAAGAACAGGAATCTCCTCATCGATTACAACTTATCAAAGAGAATCAAGAACTCATGAAAGTCAATCTCCATAATTTATCCTATTTTGAATTGCAAAATGAGCTCCACAAAAGAGGCATTATCGCCACTGGTAAAAAATGAATGATGTTATCTCATGTATTAGGTCCTAAGCAGTCATTAATCTATGCTTTGGAGAGATCTCTTCTTGAGAACTAAATTTTGTTTCAAAACACTGCATATCTACTGTCTATAGCTTCTTATTTATTTGTCCAATATTCCTCCTTGTTCTATAAATTTTTATCTAATATTGGCGTACTTTTTAAATATTTGGCAATAAATTTTAAAACATGGCGGACTATCTTTTCAAAAGATCTAGGCATGATTATGACAACTTCTTTGACCACAACCAACTAAAAAATGAAACTTCCTATTTTCATTATTTCCTTCCCGAGAGGGGAAAGCCTACTAAGATTGTAATGAAGTGTTATGAGAGTGATGGAAAGACATATGAAAAGAATGAATTTCTTATCCCTACAGCAAGAATGATCGAACCTGAAAAGCCTTCTTTTATGTTTGAAGAGGATAGAGTTGAAGTCCCAGAGCCTTCTCTGCTGGAGGTCCCTATTTCCAAGCTAAAAAAAGAAATTTTGGATGAAATCGCTGAAAGAGCAGCCCTTCAAAGAGAACAAGAAATACATCAATTAATTGAGGAAGGCAATGTTCAGAATAGGCAAAATTTACTCTGGACTGATAAATATATGCCTCGCAACTTTTTTGAGCTTCTGAGTGAGGATAGGATCAACAGAGAGGTTCTTACATGGTTGAGAACTTGGGACCCAATTGTATTCAAGAAGAAAGTATAGTAATTCTAATTCAACTTGACTATTATAGCTTCCTTTTAAGATGAAGACCAGTCCAGCTAAGCAACAGTTCCAAGAACCCCAAAAAAGGTGGGAAATACATTTTGATCTCGAAGACAAACAAGCTTGCGAAACTTTGAGAAATAAAGTATTAGGCTTACTATTTTTGCTAAATCTGATAGATGATTTTGTTGGCAGGACCTCCTGGTTCAGGTAAAACCACCCTAGCCAGAATTGTAGCACAGCATTGTGGATATAATCCAATCGAAGTATGGGACATCCAAATTGTCATAATTTAATTAGATCAATGCAAGTGATGATAGAACAGCTAGTGTCCTAATCGAAAAGATTGAAGCTATCACAAGATCAGAAAATGTTAAAAAGAACAGTCCTGATTATAAACCTTCACTTTTGATTCTCGATGAAGTTGATGGTACAACAGAAAGTGAGCATTCTGTAATCTTGTGTGCATAGAATTTAAAACACTAGGGAGCCATTCGTCAACTTATGAGATATATTTATGAAGGGAAAAAAGGCAAAGAGAATCCTGCCCAAGAAAAAATGAGTAAAAATGCAAGATCCTCCACCAATAAGGATATTCAAGGTATTCGACCTTCCTCTAAATTATAAAGTTATTAGATGAAGAAGACGAAATTGATAAACTTGAAGAAGAACTGTTGAAAGGAAGCAAATCAAAGGCTAAAGAAGGGATCAAGATTAAAAGGCCTATCATTTTCATTTGTAACGATCCTTACTCTAAGGGCCTCAAAGAACTCAGAAAGCGAGCTATCATCTTTAATTTTAAAAAGCCAGAAACTACTAAGTTGATGAAGAGACTCCATGAGATCTGTAAAATTGAAGTATATCAAGAACTACTTTTCTTTATTCCTAGAAATTGTTGATTGATCACGATCTTTTACAAAGACTTTGTGAACAAAATGACAATGATATTAGAAGTTGTCTCAATGCTTTGGAATTTCTTGCGAGAAAGAGGGCCAACTATCAATCTTCTAAGGCCTTGAAGGATGAAACTTTCTTAGTTAAAAAAGAAATGGCCAAAAATCTTTTTGATGTCATTGACGATATCTTACTTAACGATCAGGCCAAAGCGTATAAAGGAAATAAGCAAGGACAGAATAAAAAATTCAAGTATTTGGATCTTACTCAATCATAATGCAATAGCATTGTCAATTATTGTTTGGTCTATTTGCCAAGAAATACTGATTATTCAACCCTAAGTGAAGGATTATTCTGCAATTATTCCAAGATAAAGACTATTGAAAGAGATCTAAGCAGAGCATGCGATTTCTTAGTAAATTTCATTATATTTATTTCTAAAATTGAAGAATGCTTTGGTTGCTTCAGACATTCTTAATACTACACTTTTCAGAACTCAAGCCTTTGAACTTCTCAAATACACTAATGTATGATATATTGATTGATTGTTAATTCCAAGCTATTTGCAATTCAAGCAAATTTAAGAATGGCCTCTCAAGAAAAAATTAAAGTTGAATTCCCGAATCAAATATACTCCATTAGATCAACTCAGGCAAGTTATCATTATCCCTCAATGATTGTTTTAGAGATATATTGAACAAATCTTTGATTCTATCTATGACTCCATTGCACCAAAGACAGCTGCTTTCTATCAGAGAAGAACATTTTCTAGTGAAATGCTCACTTACATCTATCAAATAATCCAACCCAAAATTGTTAACGTACTATTCAATACCATAGTCAGTTGCTTATTAACTAGGCCATTTTGGACGAAAGAGAAAAAATCGATCTAGAAACTGCTATATATGTTATGATTGATTTTGGACTTGAGATTCTTCAAGAAGGCCAGCAAGTTTATGATAGAGAACACCAAGCCTTCGTAGTATCTGAATATAATCCACATATTGAGAGACTGTTATTGTTCCCTGTAAGTTCAAGAGGTATCGAGAATAAATTTTAGGGTGTCCAACCAGAAAAAAGGTTTTCTGAAAAGATGAGAGTTCTCATTCAAAACAACTATACGTTCTTGAAGAATATCAGGAATACTCAGCTACAAAAAGAAATGGAAGAAGAGGAGCCCAAGGTTCTAAATATTCATTAGAGTCTTATTTGTTAGAATGGTCTCACCGGTACTATCAATGCTACAGCACCTATCGATGATAAATTCATGCCGAACCTAATCGATGCCTATGAGGTTCAAAATAAGAAGCCCAAAAAGAGGAAGGAGATGGAGAAGACTACACCGTTCCTATATAAATATCGGGAAGGTTATAGTGCTGCTGTTAGATATGATCTGAAAATTGGATATTTCTTTAGATCGTATAATCCAATGGGATAGTCTGTACCTTTGTCTTTTATATTAAAGTGTCTGCTATTTCAATTTAAATAATTTCAAATCGGAATGTCAGAGCAAGATTTCAATCAACTCTTGAAGTCTAAATGGGCTGCTTTATTTGAGTCCAAGGACTCAGATAAAGTGTTTGTTTCAAATTTCGACGAGCTCCAAATGAAACCCCTTGACAAGAACTATATTGCTTATTTTAACAAGCCAAGAACCCAAAATAAACCACATGAACCAGATTCCTTCTTAAAGGATGATTCAAACGAAGAAACTAAGTCAACTGAAGGCGTCGCCAAAGCTGTCTATAAGGAATTTGACGAAAATCAATTCAACTTCAACAGTTGCAATCCTGCTGAGGTTTTATTCTATGTTAACTTGGACGAAGAAGAAGTCATCAGCAAAGAAAAGGAAGAGGAAATAGAAGAAGAGCAATTGCTAAATGAAGAGGAACAATTGGATCATGAAATCACTGAATCAGAAAATCAGCCTATTATTGTCAATATTGCTCCTGTATGTCCGAATCATTGCATAATACCACTCTTCCCCCAAGAACAGCTTCCTCAGACCATCGGGCAAGACATTATTCTCCTTCTTCTGCAAGTCTTCAAAATTAGTCAATCCCCAGAATTAAGGTAACTTTACAAAAACTTGGTTTAAATTGTTTAGAATAGGTTACAATAGTCTTGGAGGATGTGCTACAATCAATCACCTTCATTTCCAACTGTGTTATGCTGATGATCTTTTCCCTTCAAAGAAGTTCCCCATAGAACAGGCCCCAAGAAAACTCCTACTAAAATCAACTCTTCAAAATCCTAAAGAAGATATTAACATGGTAATTTCATATAGAGCTTTGAATAACAACGAATAGTACTCTGTTGGAATGTATTTTGAAGAGCTCATTGACTATCCAGTCAGAGGATTGGTGATCAGACCCACAGATGAGGATGCCGATTTCGGAGAAATTTATACAAGCATGTCCTATGTTGCAGGAACAATTACAAATATCCTACTCGAAAAAGATATAGCGCACAATCTGATATTCTCAGATAAAGGACGCACTATCTATATTATACCTCGACAACATGAAAGTGTCCAGAATCAAAAGAACTTAAAGTGTGGGTTCTTCGAAATAGGCGGACTTGCCATATGCAGAAACAAAGAATTTTATGATAATATCACTGCTCAAACTTTTGAAGAAGCTTTGAAGAAAGAAGTATCCTTAAGTGATCAAGAATTTGAGAGTCTTAAGAAGGAAATTATTGGTCTCTTTGAAAAGAACTTCCAATAATTCTTGATTCTTCCCCGCCTATTCAATTTGTTTTCCTTGTTACATTTTTTTTAAGAGTACATTTACCAAATAACAATATTTACAGTTTTCGAAACATAAATTCATAAATAATAGATTCCATTGAAGTTTTACAAGATATTTGTTAACATGTCCAAGGTTGAGATTAATTCATCTGCAAATTGTTCATCTCCAATAAACAAAATGATCAAATTATTTTACAAGTTTAATTCATGTGTTCTTCTGCAGCGTTCACGATAGCCAAATTAATTTCTTGCAAATTATACTTAACTACCTTCTTGAAACTCTTATTCAAGATATTATCAAGACATTGATTTTTCTGAATAGAGGTCATCACATAATTTCCTTCTTCTATCATTAAATTGTCTTTCATGCTTTTTAATTCTTTCAACATGAATTCCATATTCGAGCAAGCATTTTTAGGATAGACTGCCGAATTTGACTGCAATTTTTCTTCAACTTTTTTGACAATACAGTCTGAAGTGATCCCTAGTTTGAGGCTTCTAGTTGCCATGACAAAATAAATTCCAAAGGCCAGAGAATATTTATTTTTATCATCCAAGTTAGTAGATTTTACTGATTTCGGGATAGGATCTGGGAAATTGCAAGGTCCAGTGATCTTTATTTGGCCATAGTTATCAATAATTTTCTCTCTCACCTGAGTAAGAGTTTCTAGCTTTTGGTTTGAAAGTAAGTTATCATTTAGATATTCGGAAAATGAGAATATCCTATCGAGGCAAGTTGAAAATTGTAAAATGCTCTTTCCAAAGAGATTGAACACCAATAACCCGTATTTCATATCGTTAATAAAAGGAAAGATAATTCTATCAGGTGAATCCAGCAGTTCTATTATCTGGTAGAAAAAGTATAGACCTTCCTTTTGAAAGAGATCAAGACTTTTCAACAGTGCTTCACTCGTGGAGAACCAAATCAAGTATATTTCTTCAAAAGAATTCTGAGGTCTTTCTTGAAAAGGACTAATCTGAAAACTCCTCTCTAAAATGTTTGCAGTTCTATAGGGTGTAGGTGTCTCCTTCATTTCCCAGCCACTCAGGGACTTATTAAGTGGGTACTTCTCTCCATGGTCTTGCAAATTCTCTCTCAGTAAAGATATCTCCTCTTCCAAAATGTCAATTTTTGTTTCCAGCTCCAAATTTCTTTGTAAAATTCTGTTGTATTGTTCTTCTGATGCCATGAGCTTCTTCTTGGTCCTACATATTATGTCTTTCAAGGAGGAAATCTCATATTCAAGCTGATTTTGCTTTAAAGTCATGTTTTTCTTTTGCGATTCAAAAATTATTTGTTGATTTTTAAACTCTTGGAGTGATTCTTTCAATAATTTGTTCTCCTTTCGAAGCCTTTGGAGTTCTGCAAGCTCATCCTCAGTGATTTCCATAATTCAAAAATTATTTTTTATTGCGCAAATTCAAATTTAGCTGATATTAACACTACATTTTTCACCAAATGACCGAACACTCAAATTCATTCAGTCCGAAAGTGATACATTCATCGATCTTCTAGTTTTTGGATAAGTAGAAAAATGACTCTATTGAGTTAACTCAAGTCAAACAACTTTTATTATTCTTTTTATTCAATTTGATTTTGAGAGGAAACAGATTGGAATGCATTGAGATGGAGGGTGCTTTTTGCCTCCTTAGAAATAGACGAGAAGAATATTTTTTACTAGTTTATTTATTGAACTAAATGGAACAAATCTGGCAAGATCGTGAGATTAGATTTGATTGCTCAACAAACCAGATCAACTTAAGAAGGGGAGAGTTGCTCATTGATAGTCTTCAAAATATTGAAGACACAAAGGGGAATCCTGATGAGCCAGGAACGATGAAAATTACAAATCTTCGAATTATCTGGTATTGTGACACAAATCCGTACATCAATCTTTCAATTGGATATGGCTCTATTGCTAATCATGAAGTTAAAGTGAACTACTCAGGTTCTTCAGGAAATACTCAATCCTTAGTTCTTCGTTGCAGATTTAACAACAGCAAATTTGAATTCATTTTTAGTTCCTCCTACAAAGATTCACAAAGACTAAATTCGACGTTCCAGGCAGTAAGACGGTCATATGAAACTACAAAAATGTATAGAGATCTAAAAATGAGAGGGGCAATTATTCAAGATAGAAACTTAATTCTGTTACCTCAAGAGAAAATTGTAAATAAATACTCCAACATATGGAACTTGTCTGCTGAACAAGGTAATGTAGGAACCTTCATTACAACAAACATTAGAGTTGTATGGTTCCATAATACTTCGGAAAATTTCAATGCCAGTATTCCATATATTCAAATTAAATCTGTTAAGAAGAAGGAGTCTAAATTAGGACCTGCACTAGTTATAGAAACATTCCCTCAGAGTGGAGAAACTAGTGGATATATTATGGGATTCCAATCCGAAAATTTAGATATGTTAGTTCAAGAGGTCATGAAATTACATAAATTGCATGCTGCTAATCCAATTTTTGGTGTTGAAACTATGCTTGAAGATAAAAGCCCAAAGATAGAAGATGTGACTATAAAAAGACTTGAAGAAGATGTGGAAATTGTTGAACCTGAGTATAACGAGAAGAACAATTCAGTTATGAATTATATGACATCATATGGTGCAAAAGAAGTAAATTATTCCTAGTTTGTCTAACTTGTATAGGAAGAAAAAGAAATTATTTTCTCAAGTGAGCTAGGATTAGCTATAGAAAAGCCACCTAAAGGTGTCACTGTTGACCAACTTTGGAAAATTCTTAATGTGGGTACACAACAATAGTTACCGATTATCTGCTGAATTTATTGTAAAGTTATAGCAGTAATTTTTACACACTGAATGTTAGATAATTAAATATGTTTTGATCCATTTTCAAACTGAAACGTGAGTAAAATGAATTATAATCTTAGTACGTTTTGGATTTGATTAAAAGAAAACATCAAGGGGTGCTAATGCACTTAAGTCTTTCGTTTTTATTGAAACTGTCGTTTCTTCCTTGAAACCATTCTTGACCTCTTCGACTCCATTGCTCGTTAATTTAGTGCATCCTTGCAAGTCTAAAGAGATCTGTTTCAAGTCGACCATATTTGCAAGATTTCTCGAGAATAACAAGATCCCTTGATCGGTAATGGCAGTATTATTCTCAAAATGAAGTGAATCCCTATTTGGAACTACAAAATAGGCTGAAAATGAGATAGATATATTCTCTAAACCAGGCAATTTTGAGATGTATTCACTAAAAATAACCATACCTTTATCAGAAATCAGTGAATTTCCACTAAGATCTAAGGTTATAGTTGTCATTGATAACATCTTTGCGAGATATTCTCCAGCAGTAATTAACCCTTCATCTGTAATAGGACAAAATTTAAAGTCAAGTCCAAGCTCAAAAAGATTATTTAGCTTTGAGATTGATTTAGTCAGTTCGATAAATCCTTTATCGGTGATTTTGGCGCAACCTCCGAAATTTAAGGAGATATAAGTAAGATTCTTGCACTTTTGAATCAGCTCTCCAAGAAGAAATAAGTGTCCATCTCCGAGTTGATTACATTTTGAACATGAAAATGTTAGAGAGAACACCATATTGACTAAAGATTTAGCACCAACAAGTTTCTTTACTATCATCAATATAGCTTCTTCATGAACAAAACCATCTTTTGTGGCAATTAAAATATGATGTGCTGATGTATCCAAGTGCTCTAAATCATCAAATGCAATATTTGAGTCCTGAGAAAAATTTGCGTCTCCGATAACAATTTTAAGGTAATTTTGATTAAAACTAAGGCTGACATGATATTCCACACTTTCTCCCCAGAAAACTTGATATCCCTCACTATCATGAGAGTCCTCAATGAACTGTATTATAGTATTATCGCCTTCCTTCTTTTCTTCCTCAGTCTCCTCAATCTGTCCCGAGTGTGGTCCTTTGATTTTTGTATATTTATCAAATAGGTCATCAAGAGCTTTTATTTCCAATTCTACTTTTTCATGTAGATTTTTTGATTTGTCTTCTAAGTCCTTCTTGAATGTGACTAGATGATCTTTGTTAAGCCAGTCTTCTAAGTGAGATGTGATTGGTGCAATCTCAAACTTGATGATTTCTTCAGCTAATTCTTCAAATTCATACTCTTTCCATTGATTGATTTGCTGAGAGATGGCTTCCTTCCAACTTAGTATTTCATTATCATGGCTATCATTTTGGAGAAGGTTGATGTCTGCAAGATCTTTATGGCTTATTCTTGCAAATCCTAGTTCAATTCTATTTCTCAGTTCTTGCTTCTTCCTTCCAGAATTTCCGTAAACTTACCCAACTTAATATCGATCAACAAATTAAGCTCATGCTTTTTGAGTTCAAGAAGGTTTTCCTTTTTATTCTCAATCTCTTCATGTTGTCTTTCTATTTTTTGAATTATTTCCTCAATTTCATTCATCTTATTCTTGGCCTCTTTCAAAATTGAGTCAAGTAAGTCAATTTTATGACCCTGATGTGACCCTTGAAATGCACATTCAATACACACTCTATAAGAGCAATCCTTACAGAATAATTCCATTTTTCTCTGATGAGTTAAACAATTAAATACCTTTTTTTGCTTCTTTTTTCCTAATAATGATAGTAGTGCAAAGTTCGTGGGCAAAAGAGCTGAGAAATCATCATTAGGAGAATTGAATATTTTCTTATCAAAAGGGCATTGAAAATAAGTGCGATAAGTATGGATTAAGTTGAATACACAATGTGAACAAATAGTATGCCCACAAGGGATCATTCTCGGTATTCGAAATTCAGTATCATAAGGGTCATAGCATATCAGACAAGTCAATTCATCTGTGTCCATATTCTGAAAGAAAATATTTCAATAGAAAAATACTTAATAAAATCATTAATTAAACAAATCTATTCTGCTTAAAATCAGAATCGGAAATTTCCTATTCAGCCTATGATCAGTCTTTCTCCACTAAACTTAAAATAAGTTCTCTATATCACATAAACATCCTCAGAGATCTCTTTTCATCAACAATGCTAGAGATCATAGACTCTATGAAATTTTTAAAAGCAAATATTATTGAAAGATTTGATCATAGATCAATATTGAATTTCATTTTAATCATGAATCCGTTTCTTCAAATTCCTCTTTTCAACATATGTTCCCTTTTTTCAGATCAAACCTAAACAAGAATTTTGAATTTTCTAGCTATAATAAGACTTAGCAACTTTAGTGATGTAATAAAACCTCTATAAATTAGAAGCGAAGATACTCTTTGTCCAAATGAGGTCATTAAGCATTTTATTCTTCTAAAGCTCTAGCTGCTCATTAATTATTTTATTGCTAATCTGAACAATTTCTAATCTTCCTGATGGCCTATCTAGATGCCTTTAGATCTCATTCTAAAATAGAAAATATCAAGAGAACGATGAGCTATCTTATTAAATAAAATATATATGAAATCCTTATAAATAAATATCAGGAATTTATATTCAAATCTGATCACCTTGCCTTAAGAACGATGCCAGAGAAATTCTAAAGTCTGTAAATATCCTATTGGAGTTTCTATTTCTTTTAACTTTCAAAATTTTATTCTTATTTCAGCTCAATAATCTTTACAAAGAATTAGTATGCTTTTTAACAGGAAATTGATGTATTAAGTGAGAAGAGGCTTTCTATCACTACCAGACCTTTTACCTTCAATATTTTTGTCAAAAGGATTATTTATATTGAACCCAAAAAGAAAAAGCAACAAATAATAATGACCCAATCAAAATTAATCATTATAAAATATTTCATAATTATATAAATGTCTGAGATTGTTCTTATAGGAGAGATTTTGAATCCAATAGGAGAGTAATTTAGCAATGATGTTTCATCGAGAAAGATGTAAAGAAAGTTATTGGTAAATTTACTTAAGTAATTTATAAAATATAGCCTGAATTCTATCATCTATTGAAAGGAACAGTTTTGGTGATCTGGGTGAGGAATAATCTCTCTTATGTAGGCCATACACAATCCAGATTTCAAAAATTTTAACACATATTTCTTATCAGTAAAAGATCATAGATCAATCTTTCCAAATGAATAAAAGAAGTAAGATGTACAAGGCGATTAAGCCTTGTTACTATAATTTTGCATAATTCTTATTAAAACATCCGTTTTAAGTGGTTTTACATAAACTTCATTCATACCTGCAGATAATCCTTCATTTAAAATGCTCGAATGAGAATGACCAGTTATTCCAATAATCGCAGGAATTTTGCTCTTCTGACATTTTCGGATATTCTTAGCAGCTTCTAGTCCATTCATCCTGCTCATCTGAAAGTCCAAAATAATGATATCAATATCATCAGAATATAGTTTAAATAAATCCAGGGCTTCCTTTCCATCATTTGCTGTTAAACATGGAATATTCATCCGGCTGAGAATAGATTTTAAGGCTTTCAATGAGATAACATCATCATCTGCAATTATGATTTTAGGGCGCGTGGCATTACTTGACACAAAAGTCATGAATGAGGATTCATCTAAGAACCTTCTGCTTTCCTCTTTTTTCTTGGTGATTTTTATTTCATAAGGTTTTTCAAGAATATCAACTTTTTCTTTGAATTCACATGGAATAATAACATAAAAAACTGTTCCTAAACTTGGAGTACTTTTGACATTTATTGTGCCATTAATTTTATCAGCTATCCATTTGCTATACCATAATCCAATTCCAGTGCCTGATTTTAGCTTGTGAAATTTAGAATATTTTTCAAAAACTCTGTGCAAATTTTCTTTTGCTATGCCTGATCCACTATCAGAGATGACGAAGTTTATTTTTCCTTTAATTGTATTTTGCTTGGATACCGTTGTATCTGGACTCTCTGGATAGATTTGATCCTTCTTGGAGGCTTGTGACTTCAGACTTGGTGAGTATGAAACTGTCTTCACTTTATTTGCTGGTGGCTCAATCTCGTCAATGGATTCCAAAGTCTCAGAGCGAACTTCAGTAAACGAGAAGTGCTTACTACTATTTGCTTCCCAATAAATCTTAACATTAACATATCCCTTGTCTGTGTATTTAATTGCATTTGATATTATATTGATGAGAATTGGCATTATATCTTTCAACTTTATGGGAAGTTTTGCTGGTGTATTGGGCTCTATGACTAATGTTGATTGCAAATTCTTCAGCAAAATTGATGGACTCATAATCTTATAGACTTTTTCGAGGAGTTCAGTCGAAGAGCAAAAACTGTTTATTTCATCTGAAGAAGGATTAAAGCTTTGCTCCAGCGTCATCTCGAAGAATTGGTTCATCAGAATAGTTAGATAATCACAAGTCTTTGATAGCGAATCCAATATCTCATAGACATCTTTATGTAGATTATACTTGAGTAAGACTGTGACCAAGAAACTGGAAATAAAATTGAGCAAATTGCGAATATCATGAGCGAATCCCAGCTTCATAATTGTAAGATCACTCTCCAGACTGCTATTCACAAGATCTCTCCTCCTCTCAAAATTATTTACATTCATTTCTCCATCGATATGGCCAGCTGGAGAAGTTAATGCCCAACAGAGAAGAATAATCATAGTGATTCCAATAGAATTGAAGAATGAGACCCTCTCTTGTTTTATTTCTGGAAATATGTTCTTGTCTGAAGGAAATGAAATAACTCCAGAGTTATTAGATAACAAAAAGATCATGATCACAAACAGGAAACACCATAACTTGGATTTTGAATTTAGGAAGAGATAGGTAGGTAAAAGAAAAAGAACAGCATAGTCCTGAGGATTATTGAAGCCTTGAAATATTATCATTTGTAATATGAAGTATTCGATAATATGGTAACATGCCTGAAGAGGACAGGGAATAAAGGGATAAGAATTCCGAAGAAACAGGCATAAATATCCCAAACCCCAACACAGAAGTAATATTTGCTTTAAAATTGAAAGAGAAAGCAAATAATTCATATTGATGACAAGACTCCAAAGAAAGGGTACAGCAAGTAATTTGACCGGACTGGGCCTTTCCAATAGCCTCTTTAGTCGGATTTCAATTTCTTCCATGCCTTTCTGAAATTTAATAAAAGTTTGTTTCAGAAAACTCATCCTAATGAAAATATAAGATTCTGAGTTATTTAAATGACCAAAATCTATGGAGAAAGAAAATAACATGTTAATTTAAATCGTGAACACAAATACTCTCATAATAGAACGACCTAGTTAACTAATCAACTTGATATCACTACTCAATGACTAACTTAAAATGGAGAAGCCATGAGTAAAATGGAAAATCAGCATCCTGGTCTCTGAGAATCCTTTTGACAATTTAATGACCTTTTGAACTATTATTACACAAGACAAATTGGCGATAACTTCAGCACTATTGAAATCTCTTGAATGATTTCAGGACAGAAATTTTTATCTGAAAACGGTTGTCATCATGTAAAGTACTCTTTCTCGGTTTGGGAGAGGATGAATTTTTAGCATTTCTGGATTCAGTTCTCTCAAATTTCATTATAATAGTTTTCCATGAAAAAGAAAGCCTTTTACTTATGTTTGGGCACAAAAATCATATCATGCATCTTCGAAACATTTGACCCTACATGATTATTTGAACAGGTTTAAAGAGTTATATTTTGGGAATTGAAAAGTTCAAGATAGCTTCGAGAAGCTCCATTTTTTAATTAAATATTATGAAATGTTTTTACAGGAAGATCATTAGAATCATTCAATTCTCTAAAGAAGTTATAATCTCACAAACTAGAAGATATTCTTTAAACAAAACTCATAACCATGAAAAATCTTGGTAAGGATGAGATTATATTCAAATAAAACTTTGACTCTTCCATTTGAATTATTGTTATTTTCATTAACTTCGAAGTTCATTGGGCAAGTGGTTAATGAACCAAGGCGTAACATAATAAATAGAGAATTGTCTAGTTAATGAAAAGTATTAGATCATCAATATCGGATCGTTTGATTCTTCGCCCTAAAGCTTTTTTTAGTTTGTATCCAGTCACAAGAAAAGGAGATACTAGGACTAAAATAGAGGACTCGAACTCATTACCTTATGTTAAAATTGTCTATATACATTATATATGGTATTTAAAGTTATTTGAACCCTCTAGTGAAGATCTTTTTCAAGGACTTACATCTCTAGCTTAGAAGAATAAGGTTCATACTATGTCTCTCTCCTCGCTTAACAAATGGGTTCCCTGGCGTTATCTTAGCAAATTTCCAATTATTATAGTACTAAAACAGTACTATTCCGTTAACAAGTGCTTGTTTACAAAATTGGATTTATTTTTTTGACTTGGTTAGAACCAGATATTCCATTTCCTATTATCCTAGAATCAGTCTTCACTCTTAATTTGGTGTTTTTAAAAAGAAATCCATCTTGATAAATTTATTCCAACATTTGAAACTTAGAGCAAATAAATTAAAACAGCCAAATGCGACATCGTTCTTTCCAAGGTTTTCTTTATGGTAATTCATATTCGAGGTCATTCATCTGAATTACTATGATCCTCAAATCAAGATAATCTATATATTTCATATGATTTTCCTCAAGAACAGTACCTATCGTCAATAGGATCATCTGTGACCTTTGAAATCCTTGAATACATGCAAAATATGGGTTTTAGACTTTACACTTTACAGAATAATTTTCTTTATAAACAATGATCAAATTAGAGATTGAGTATTTATTAAAGGAATCAGGTTCCAAAATTTAGCATCTAAACTGAAAATCTTCATGTAAAAATAGAATTCATCAGATAATTTTATCACTTGAAATAATTTCTATAAGTAACACCCTTAGAAACAAGGTTTCCTAACTATTTTGGAGCATCTTAACAAGTTTTGTAAATTCATTTTAATGAAAGAGTCTTTGTTTCATTCTGAATATTGACTTAGAAAACTATTTTCGATCACCTTAGTTCTCTCTACGTATAAAAGATTAGCTCTTTCAAAAATAGAGAGATTCCTTGACTGATACTGGTCACAATAATTCACAAAGATGAAAAAATGATCCTCTTTCTCTGGACTTTTTTAATTGTATGAAACAATTTAATACACCCATTAAGAAGTTCATCTAAATCTCTTGAATCTGCTTTCTGGCTGAAAATTATCAAAGCATCTCACATATAAAAGGGAACTTATGACTACAATAAATTACAAGTGTTACAAGGTAATCACATATTTACTTGCACTCTTCCAAAATTCTACAACAGCTTCGGAATGAGTAAATTATAATTTAGTCCTTCAACTCCTTCTTATGAAACAGTTTTCTCAAATTATAGAACCAACGGTCCCTCGTTATATATAGCACAACAAGAACAATAACTCCTACAAAGACCCATTTCATAACAATTCTTGTAATCTTTTCAATAGGCTGCAATCTATGGAAAACTTCTTTTATAGTTTCGTTTTTGATACTTATCTTTCCATCCTCTGCTCTAACCAGATCTCTCTCAACGTCAAAGTCTGTGTTATTCAAAACATCTAAAGCTTCATAATAACTAAAGAAACTTTCATGTTCCATGTGCAATAAATCTCCTCGCTGGGTAACTCGTTTCCCCTTAAACACTTTTTGTGCATTTTTAATCCAAGGAGTAAATCTTTGAACATATGCACTCCAGCGAGCTAAAGGCGGGATTTCTGTTTTCTCGTCCATAGCAGCTAAAACATAGAGACAATCACAGCAGCTTGCTATACAAGTATCCAAAATATATCCTATTTGATGATAAAAGTCTCGGCTTATGGACATAGCATTTCCATAATAGAAGCTCTCACCAGCAACATCTCGTAATTTAGAAGTAAGTAAACTTTTGTATATAGCTCCTAGCCATATTCGCTCAGTTTGATTATGATAGTTCCAACGGACAATTCTGTGGAACAGTTGAACGGAGGCATATTTTTCCATGTTAACGATTGCTGCTTCCCACCAATAATTGTCCTCAAATATCTGGTGTGCATCTATCCAAGCTACATATTCCCAATCTTGAGTTTTATTAATCATTTTAATAGCAACATTGAGGTAATTCTCTCGTTGATAAAACTCTTCACTAGTTTCTAACTGAATATCAAATGGTTCATTTCCTGGTTTTGTGACAAGATACTTCTGATTCTTTTCAGGACGTATGGCCTCCAAATTGCAAAATTTAAGGCCAAAGCTTTCCATATATGCCTTGAAATTTAGGTGATGTCGATACATAACTGGTTGTAAACTTTGATAATATGCATAAATGGGTGCTATTATCCAGAACTTATCAACATACTCTGCAACTTCATAGGAATAGCATCTTGAGTCCAATTTCAACCGGCAAAGAAAAGGATTTGAAGGATCATGGATCTTTGTCCCTAATTTAGATGTGTTATATCTGATAGGAAATTCCTTTGTTCGAACAGGATCATAATCCCTGAAAAGTATTCTATCCACTGAAGAAGAATTTGTGTAAACTAGAAGATTATCTAATAATCAATTTTAACTTACCAAATTGAGTCCTAATGTCTGATGTGATATCTGTCGTCTTCATAAGGAAAGAAGCTATACATCCTGCATATATGAATATGAATATTTTTGATGTTAATATATTGAATAGCAAAGGATCCTTCTGTTGCATGAAATTTTAAAGTTTATTGAATTTAGAGAATAATGTCTTCTTAGCCTAAAAAATATTTCATTACTGAACTTAGTAAGTTTCCATAAAATATGAGAAGATTCATTGCTTAGACTCTTATAAATATTCAGATCTCTAGTTCATAGTCTGGAGGAATTAATTTGAATTCTTGCAAGAATTCAACTAAGACCTTGGAAATACCGTCAGTGGCTTTTCCTTAATGAATGAACCAATGCACTACTGAGGATAGAAACTATGTTTTCTTAGGCCTCAAGAGAAGGTGATTCAAATCTGTAAAACTAAATAATTTTATTTGAGGACATTCATGCCTTTGTACGAAACTATTGTAATTGGTAGATGCGGTAACGCCAAGGGTTCCGCTAACTTGTTGAGACTGATGGCAATTGCAATCATGAAAGAAGGAGGTAATAGATATTTTAAATCCGCTTAAACCTGGAAGGAAATGTCAGAGATATGAATGTTCTTGGTGATAGAGTTCTAGCTAAAAATGTTAAGGGTAATGACCAAAAGAGACACATCATTGGAAGATACATGCAAGTAAAATTTAGCCAAGATTCTTTGTTAGCTTGTTAGATTTTGTATGATGGAGATGAAAACACAGCCAGAAAGGCCGAGCTTGCTGCTAAAGACTCTTATGAAACATTGAGATTCATGACCCATAAAATGAAGGATTACTATAACGAAGCTCAGATCTATAAAAAGAGCTTGAAAGAGCAAAGCTTAATCGTTGATGAATCAGTTAGAAACAGAGAATATATTCAAGCCTTAGCCAGCATTGCCAAAGAATCCAATAAGTCTTTGTAATTGTATTCAAGTATTTTGTGCATAGAAAAAAGGACTCTTATATACTCAATTGCTAGAAATACTCAAAATATTTTTTCTAGATAAACACCTTTTCCAATGAAATGTGATAAAGCAAAGATGAGAGATTGAATAACATAATAAATTATAGTTGAGTGGACATTGAATTCTATTTTGCTCAACTATTACTTGATATCATAGGGAAATAATAATGATTACTATTTATTCATATTATAGATATCTAATAATCAACCTTTATACGAATTAGCTCTTCATTGCACTAGCAAAGCCAACGCGATAAGAGCTATATTCAAAGTGGGTGTAATAGGCTCTGAAAAAAGGAAGTCCAAGGGCAAATTCATTTGGAAGTAATACTCCAGATCTGATTCCTAGAACACATTGAGTTCCCTCATTGATATAATAATAAGTTGATGGGATTTCATACTTGATTGTTCCTATAGTAATGTAAATACTAGGATACTTGGAGACTTGGCTGCAATCAACTTGATGAGGTAAAGTGGAATTAATCTTACGAACATACTCAGGGTAAGCTTTGATATAAGGGCTTGCTGTTTGTAAGATAACATGTAAAGGGCCAATTCCATATGATTTATCTCCAACTTCGAATTTTTCAACGCGAACGAGCCAACTGTTGTGATTCATCAATTTATGATACACAAACGCACTGGAATTGTATTTAGGATTGATACCTCCGAGCACAATTGCACCTGGCTTGCTTGTATTTTGGCTAAAATAAAGAGAAAATGAAGGGTCTGATATCACCCTTTGTTGTATCATTTGATCAAATATTGCAGGGAATGTTCCATTGTATGAAGAATCTGTAAACCCTAAACCAAAGACTCCATCATAAGCTAACCATTGTAAATCGCTGACGTTTGTAGCTTTCATTTGAATTATATTAGCTTTCTTGATTATTACACCACCTATTTCTCCACCTATTTCTGCGTTGTCAGTTACAGCACCGCCTGCCCACAACCCTGAGTTATCTGGCAGCCCATATACGAAATATGTGTTGCTCTGGTTAGATCCTCCAGAGGTAGAGGAAGCGGTCTGATTATACCTCTGATGAGTTGCGCAGAATGGTTTCATGTTATCCTTACATAAAACGGACGGCACCCAAATATTGCTTGCATAGTTATCAAAAATGAGTTTAAAGCTTATTGGAGGCGTTCCAATACTCACTTCTCCATAGTAAGCATAACCATAGTAATTGGTCAGTGGAATCTCAATAGTTCCTGATTGAGATATTACATCAAAATGGTCTTCGAATGAGATAAGCTTATCTTTCTTTAAAGGAGATGGAATCAGACCTAAACTGGCCCAGAACACTAAAGAACAAATCAAGAATTTTAATAATCTCATTTATTTTGTTTTACATTTTAAAATATTTTTGATCCATACTTATTGTCTGAAGGAGAGTAATTCATGCTACAACTTACGTAAATATACAACAATGGTTGACAGCATGAATTTTAGCATCAATATAATCAAATATTATGTGCGAATTTACATTAATTATTTGACTTGCTCCTGCTTCTTTTATCTTCCTTTCCCTTGTCACCATCGCTGCTTTTGCTGCGACTTCTGCTTCTTTCCGAACTTCTTGATTCACTTCTTTTATGACTCTTTTTCTTGTGTGATTTTTTCTTGTGATGACTACGACTACGACTTCCACTTCGGCTTCGACTTCTGCTTTTGCTTCTTCTACGAGATTCTTTTTTATGATCTCTTTCTCTAGAGTGTCTCCTATGCTTGCTTTTATGATCTTTATGATCTCGGTGATCTTTGCTATCTCTGGCATTATTTATTTTATCATAATTGGGAGGTCGAATTATATTTCCTCTTTCATTTTCACTTCTTTTCTTTCCATCAAATCTTCCTTTCCTATCTCTATCTGTATTCTCTCTTTCAAATGGGAACTCATTTCGAGGATTTCTATATGCATGAAGAAAATTGCATTCGCTGAATTTGGGACAAGAGCCTGTATGTTAGATCAGATTGGTTAAAATATACTCATTCCAGGTCCATTATAGGCACAGATTGCTTGTTTCCAATCCTTAATAAGCGAGAAGCGTACTCGAAGAGGATGTCCACCATAAAATCTAGATCTCAGTAAGATAGCTAAGTCTCTACCTTTCATCCATTTTGATTTTAGCTAGAATAGCTGATTCAATATTTTCATATTGAATAAAAAGTGATCCTCTCAAATGAGACACCAGATTATTGCTGCACTAAAAGTTCAAAAACAAAATACTATTTGTACCTTAAACTGAACAATCTTTCCAAATTTTTCCCATTCAGGAAAAACATCCTCGTAGAAAGCTTCATAATTTTTTTGCATTTCTTCTTCATCAAACTCGAAAATGAATGACTACTCTTTTCAAATTACCTCAAGTAAAGAATCATCCAATCCTTTAGTCACATTCTTCATTTTATTATAGGAATCTCTATACATATGCTCAACTATAATAGTTTCTGAGACCAATGGGACAATATGGATTCTGTTACATGACATTCCTTGAGTGTAAATTAAAAAAAACCTTGATTTTTTTACCATATCGACATGCTCCTGTTTTCATGAAGAAAGTACAATATTCTCTTTCCTAACAATAATATTCATCAAACAATATGCTCTACGTTTTCTTTCATCTTGCGGATATATCTTTCATTCTATTGATTTAGAAAATGCTCTTTAGAAAAAAATAGAATGCACAAAGAGTTAATGTGAAAAACTATTTTTACCAATTTTTGAGCTATTCTTATCTCATTTTTTGTCTCTGGCAGATTAAGAATCTCAACATCCTTCTAAAAAGTAAGAAAACATAAAAATGCTTCAAAAAAAATTCGAAAGCTATAGTTAAGAATGGTCTAATACCGATTTGAGTAAATAGTCTAGGTATTCAAAAGTGCAGCTATCAATTTCTTCATCTTCTTTACTTTTTTGTTTTGGTTTAAATCTTTCTCTCTCATTTCTTCGAGTAAACTAGAGATTTGAATGCCAAAAAGAGCATTCTTACCTCCATGTTCTCAAACTGTTTCCATTTCTCAAGATTCTCGAATCTTAATCCTGAAAGATCCTCGTTGTCCTCCATGATTTTTAAATAAATCTCAAATTTTATTTATTAACAAATCTCTTAACAATAATGTTCCAGGAGTGAAGAAAATGAAGTTCTGAACTCCATACTTAACCATTGTTAGTCACTCCCTGGCTTTCATGGACCCCGAGACAAATTGTTCACAAGATTTAGAAAGAATATTTTTTCTTCGTACCATTTGCTAACTTTGGCAATGGTTCTAAGTATATCAGTCACCAAAGATATAGTAAATCAGGAGCAGGGATTTGATCTTCTATCAGGCAAAAATTGGGAAGGTTTAAGTAATGGATTTTTCTAAAGAAAATCTGTCTTTTATTAAAAAATGCCTGTCATGTCGTTTTAATGAGGTTATCCTTGTAGGATCCAATTACATCCCTAAATCATATGCAAATACGTTAATATATTTATAGATCAAAATCCTAAATGATATTTGATACAATTATTGCACGTCACTCTGACGGTCTCTTCTTAGCAGAGACTTATGACGAAACAAATGAGAGCATACCCAGAGCCAAAAGAAAAGTTAAACAACTTTTGAAAGTTTCCATTCCCTATGAAGAAGCTACTTTCAAGTCTGTGGCAGTGGAAGAATATATTCTTCAGTAATTATAATTCTCAAGCAATTCTCAAATCATAGCTATAAAATCTATGACGGTGTGATATACTTGGCAATATGTGATAAGAACTACCCTAATAAATTGGCTAATTCCTATTTGGACGAGCTGCATAATTTATTTATGGAAGTTTTTCTTGAACTTTCTTTCCCTAATACTTAGGAAGTAAAAAGACACTATGGAAACTCCGTAGACTACAGATCAAAGATCGAAACGATTGAAGAAGCATACTATTTTCTTAAATTCGGTAAGAGTTTGGATAAATTGTTAATTTTGTAGACAGACATATGAAAAGACTAAAGACAGATTATCAAGATGTCAAATCTACTGCTAATATTGAAAGAATAAGAAATGACCTTTCTGATATTCATAACAGTTTGATCGAGAATATTGATCTTTTAATAAATCGTACTGGAAAACTAGAAGGTGAAATTTCAGCTTTCTAAAAATCTAATTTAAAAGATACATTAGGGAAAACAAGCAAACTCAAAGCTGATTCTAGGAAGGTAAAGATGAAATAGTTCAAAAGTAACTTGATAGTGGAAAGACAAGACAAAGAAATTGGAATGGGACATGTGGATAAAGAAAAATATGACTTACGTCGTCATAATATCTGTTATTTTGTTATTTATTTTGATTAAGTTTGTGTTATAGTTATCTTAAGGCCTTTCTATACTTTGTATGATATTGAATAAATTTAAATCCAGTACTCAATGAGGTAGTCAATTCTGACCTGAGCCGATTTTTTTGAAGACAAAGTGGAATAAATTATCTTTGCAAATTTTGTTATTTAAAATTAAAAACTCGCTCCAAGTTCGCAGTTAGGAGGTTTTAATGTCTGTCAATCAAAGTTCAACAGATCTCAGTTACTACACACCTGAATCACGTTCTTATCACAAATCTGCTGATAAAGGGTAATAATGATCTTGTTCAGTTGAAATAATTTATAGATATTCAGGAGAAAAGTACAGTCCTCGCAGAGAGAGACGGTATTTCTTATATATGACAAATTATAATACTCAAGATCTTCTAGAAGTAGAAGCAATTCAAGAGAAAGATCTTACAGAGGATTCAACGATGACAAGGAAAAATTAAGAGAGTATTACAGAGATAGAAAAGATTTCTCTAGAGGAACACATAATTACAAAAGCGATTTTGCTGGTGCTAAGTTAAACCCAGTAAACTGGGGTAACACACAACTCATTCCTGTACAAAAGTGCTTCTACAATGTATTATTTTCCCTCTGAAACTAACTACAATAGGAACATCCAAATGTCAAGGGAAGGAGTGTAGAAGAAGTAGAAAAGTTCCGCAAGGAAAATAGAATAACTATAAGGAGTAAATGGGCTCCAAACCCCATTTTCTCTTTTGAAGAAGGCCAATTTCCTTCTTATATAAATGAAACAATTCAGAAATGCGGATATAAAAAACCTACTCCAATTCAATCCCAGGGTTGGCCCTGTGCATTAAGTGGAAATGATGTGATTGGTATTGCTCAAACAGGATCAGGAAAGACCCTGAGTTTTTTAATCCCTGGAATTATACATATTAATTCTCAGTCTCCCTTACAAGTAAGTTCACTGTTATAAGTGATTTAAAAAAATAGTACGGAGATGGTCCAATTGGATTGGTTCTTGCTCCAACCAGAGAGCTTGCTATGCAAATTCATTCTGAAGCTGAAAAATTTGGGAGAAATGCAAATATAAGATCTGCTTGTATATATGGTGGTGTTGAGAAGTACCCACAGCAAAAAGAATTACAAAGAGGTGTCCATCTCGTTATAGCATGTCCAGGAAGACTCTTGGATTTCCTTGAGATGGGAGTCGTTAATTTAAGACGTGTCACTTATCTGGTCCTAGACGAGGCTGACAGAATGCTTGTAAGAATGGATGAGAATTATTTTGAATATATTATTAGGATATGGGTTTTGAGCCTCAAATTCGAAGGATTTTAAGTCAAGTTAGGCCTGACAGACAAACATTAATGTGGTCTGCCACTTGGCCTCGTGAAGTTCAGCAGTTAGCTTTAGAATTTTGCAAGCAAAATCCTATTCATGTCGTGATTGGAGACACTGATTTGACTGTTAATTCATGCATAAAACAACATGTGGAATTTATGGAGGAAAGAATGAAAGAATCAAGGTATACAATAAAAAGTTATGAATTGAGTATTTTAGAGTGATTAAGTTATTGGAAAATATCACAGATGGATCCAAAATATTGATCTTTTGCCAAACGAAGAGAGGCTGTGATATCTTAGCTGACACTCTTAAGAGTGAACACTTCAAAGCTATCTCACTTCATGGAGATAAATCACAAAATGTACATTTCGCTTCTTTAGTTTTCAATATTTAGCAAAGAGATTATGTTATGAAGCAGTTCAAATCAGGAAGATACAACATTTTAGTTGCCACAGACATTGCAGCTAGAGGGCTAGGTGAGTAGATCATATACATAATTCATTATCTAGATGTTTCTGATATCTATTATGTGATCAATTATGATTTTCCTCAACAGTTGGAAGATTATATTCACAGAGTGGGAAGAACTGGAAGAGCTGGCAGAAAGGGTGTTTCTTATACCTTCTTCACAAGAGAAAATAGTAGACATGCTTCGAGTCTTATTGATGTAATACTCTTTACTTATTAACTGAGCTCTAAAGATCCTTGAACAGACTGAACAAAAAGTGCCACAAGAGTTGTACAGGTTGGCAAGGAGACCCATCCCCATCAGTAAGTCTATATTTCATTATGGCTGATTTTCCCTCTCTTCTCAGAGTTCCCGCTAGCTAGGTAAAAATTAGGTGCTAGAAAATTCTCAGAAGTTAATAGAAACGCACGACTAAGCTTTATACCTGCATATGTAGGATTCTTCAGGAATTCTGAGAGAGGCTGCCATTGATAACAGAAACTAATATCATCTATAGAAAACGACTACACAAGCTCAAATACTCAACAAAAATCTTCAACTGAGGAACAAAAACACTCTAGCAATACTTGGAATAACAATTCTACTAATACCTGGGGCAATACAAACAAGTCATGGAATACCAATCCTACTAGTGGTTGGAACTACACTAGCTCATATAATATTCCAAACATCAGCAACAATACAAATTCCTATAGCAACACTAGCTATATCAATCCTACTACAGTGACCAACAATACCAATAATACTGGCTATAATTACAAACCAACTGATGGCGATGGAAAGAATGGTGACAGTGCAAAAAAGAGATTCTCATATGATGTTAAACCAGAATCCTCAGTTCCTGGATTCTATTATGGAAATCAATCTAATATGCAACAATCTTACACCTCTATGAACATGCTAAGCCTGCCCTCAAATTATTATCCAAATTATACTCCCAGTCCTCAGCAAACACCTCTTATGTCAAACATGCAAAATGTTACTATGACTCCCTCTACCAACGTGAGTAATTCAACACCAAAGCAAACAAGTAGAGAACCTATCCATTCATTAATTGTTAGGCCAACCTGGAAGTGCTGAAAAGCAGACCACTAACCAAACAATGACATATCCAAATGATGCCATATTCAAGGCTTTCTTCTCGTATAATTTTGCTTCTCCCAGTATTCTTACTTTTTCTTTTATTTGACTTGATAGTTGGTGTACCTGGAGGGCAGCAAGCTGAAAATGGAGTTAACAATACCAATAATAATAACAACTATTCTTGGTACTTTTTAAGACAGTTGAATGGACAACCAGCTATGCCTAATTATGAAAAGCCTTCTCAACCAGACAATAGTACCAAGTAAAAGTGAATTCTATTGATTCAATTCTTTACAATTGAACTCTTAATGAGGAGTATGTATTTGAGCTTTAAATACTTAAATTAAATATAAGTATTGCATGAATCTGAGTACCATTGGCTTGTTTCGAAAAATGACTTATTTGGCTCTCTATTTCCTATTGTCATATCTCGGATAAAATTTATTTAAAGAAACCAAAATGAAAGAAAAAGAGCCTAAGATGAACATAAAACTACCAGTGGCGGCTAGTTATCTTATATTCAGTCTTGCAATCGCTATTTGCTCTTTAGTTTATATTCCGACTCCTCATGAGATTAGTACAACCTTAGATAGTCTAATTGAATTGGAACAAAATCTTCAAAAAGCTGGCAACTTTACCATTTTTTACCAATCTCAATCCAATAATGAAAAATTAGATTTCCAAGGTTTTCTTACTGAAATATTTCCTGACGTCAAAAGCACAGGTAATTCATCTATCCTTTCAAGCAATTTAATAGAGGATTTAAATAAAATCGACAAAGGATATGAACTCTTTCAAAGGTGATTCAATAAGTTATCATACATAATGATTTAGAATATACTTCGATATCACTTGTTTTTCAGAGGGAGCAGAAAATTCACTTCAAATAAAAAGTCTGATCCCATTGAATTTATTGTATAATGGAAACTGTGAAGAGCTTCTTGGCTCTAAGGTGTTAAGACGAGAATTTAGGAGGATCATCCACACAGTTACCAAAGATGTTAACAGCGATTTGAATTATAAAATTCACTCTGAAATTTTTTCAATAAATTTGGCGTTTATTTCATCTGTTGAAAATCAAGGATACAGAGATAGAATTGAACAAAGAGTTGTTTCTTTACTTGCTTTCTTTCTGAATAAATTGAAGATATCAGAAACAAACTTTCGAGTAAATATAAAAGTAAAAACAGCAGTCATTTTCATTCAACTCGAAGGAATTTTATAAGGAAGATCTGGACTTTATTTTACCAAATAAAACCATCACTCAGAATGAGATCTACAATCTGACAAGCCTATTGTTCTCAGTTGCACAAGAAATTAATTATAATTTTGAAGCTGAAAATTTCAATCTATATTTCTTTATTGATCCAAATTTACAATTTTTTGATGTACCCATAAAGTATCTTTCTCTAAATCAATAGGATGGCATCAATTATGATTATGTTGATGAGAAGAGAGAAAAAGACGCTTTGCTCATTGTCAATAATGCCACTAATCTTGATCTTCAGATTTTCAAGACTATTTATAGACTATTTGAACTTGACAAGTTTGATTCTTTGACTACTAGGATCAAGCTCACTTATGACCCAAACATCTTATTTGATCAATTCCTAATACAGAAAAGAAAATATATTCTAGACCAGCTCATTCATGAGATCAGATCTTTCAAATACATGCTCACAGATACTGAACTCATAGTCAAATCAGAACATGGTGCTAAGGTTTATCATTTCCTTTCCATCAGTTAATTTAAGATTGATCAATTTTTCGAAAAAGCTAGAGATATAGTCTCAGAAGGAAATTTGAGTATTGACCAACTTCATGATTTGCTGAAAGAAATTTGGGATATCAACCATTTAGCGACGCCTGATTTCGCTCATCGAGATGCATTTCCTGAAGATTATAAGTAATTATTATTGTAAAGTAATTGACCATCTAGAATTGGGATTTATGTCCCTCTATTCCTTCCACTGTTGTTCCCAGCAATCAAGTCATGGATATATGTAAGAGCGTACGATTGATTACCTTTAATGTCTAGGCAATTAAGAAATTGAAGAAGTTAAAGCAGAGGTCATCTAGATCATCACAATAAGAAGTATTTCTAATCTTGTTGTTATGTTATTTGAATAAATTTGTGTAATTGTATCCAAAATTATTAAGGCAAAATGTTCCGACTTTCATCCAAGTTTCTAAAATCTTCAGTCAAAAGCATGTTACTTCCAAAGGCCCAGCAAGACCTATCTATGGTCCCCTTCTCCTTACATAAAAATCTATTATACAGAGCATTTTCAACCGATCCTAAAGGGACAAAAAATGAATCTGGCCCTCTTGAGGAATATGAACAAGAGCCACCAAAAATATATGACGAACATGGCAAAGAGATTAAGGATCCCCTAAAGGCATCAGAAGAAGATGAAAATGAAGATGATGCTTCTTTTAGTAACGAAAAAAAGAAAAGCATTTATATTTTTGCTGTTGCAGCACTGGGATTAGCAGGAGGATACGCCATTATGCAAATGAATACCATGAGAGAAGAGAAAAAGAATTTAAAAACCCAAAAAGTCAGTTATACTGGTAAGGCTGATATTGGTGGTCCTTGGAAACTTCAAGATATGGAAGGAAACACCGTCACACATAAAGATCTCAAGGGATACTACTACCTTATCTATTTCGGCTTTTGTAATTGCCCTGATATTTGCCCATTGTCCCTTCAAAAGGTGAGCAAAGCCCTTGAGCATATCAGAAAAATGCCAGAATATCGCTATATCAGATTGAAGACTCTGTTCGTTTCAGTAGATCCTGACAGAGATACTCCTGAAAGAATGAAAAAGTTCTTGAGCTACTTCGATAAGAGTATCATTGGACTCACTGGAAAGTCAAATGATGATCCTGATCTTAAAAATATGATGAAGAGATTCAGAATTTATGCTAGTAAAATTGAGCTGGATGAAAATCCTAGAAAGCCTGGCGAGAAAAAACCATACACTCTTGATCATACCATTATTACCTATCTCATGGATGACTCAAACAACTATTTGACTCATCTAGGATCAAATCTTAGTGACAGAGATATGGCTTCTATTATTGTAGATGCTGTATTACAAAATGAAAGAGCTAAGGCTAAAGGAGAAAGAGATTAATCTGCATGTATTTATAGCAAATATATAGATGTTGTATCTAAATGTCACTGCATACAATTAACACCTCTTCAGTTCATATTTTAACACATGAGAGAATTCTGATAATTTTATTAATAAAAAATCTAGGGCGCTCCCTAACAAATAAAGACATGCTTGGATTTTCAAAATTCGCAAATAGGCTCTTCGGCTCAACAGCAAAATTAGGCTTCCAAAATCATGAATCTCTATTGCATCGTCTGTCTTTTTACAATTTTGCTACCAACATTGAGAAAATTCGTAATATTGGTATTTCAGCTCATATTGATTCTGGTAAAACCACATTTACTGAGAGAATATTGTATTATGGAGGAAGAATCAGGGAGATCCATGAAGTAAGAGTATCCAAAACAATTCTCATCCTTTAGGTTAAAGGAAGTGACAACGTTGGTGCAACAATGGATTTCATGGAACTTGAAAGAGAAAAAGGTATCACTATTCAATCAGCTGCTACCCATTTGAAATGGAAGGACAACCACATTAACGTTATTGATACCCCAGGTCACGTTGATTTCACTATTGAAGTCGAAAGAGCACTTAGAGTTTTGGATGGAGCTGTTTTGATTATTTGCGGATCCTCTGGAGTCCAGCCTCAGACTTTAACTGTCGATAAACAAATGAAAAGATATAATGTTCCCAGAATTATCTTCATTAACAAGTTGGACAGAATGGGAGCCAATCCTTGGCAAGCAATTGAAGGAGCTAGAAAACGTCTTGGATTGACATGTGCCGCAATTCAAATCCCTATCGGCCTCGATCAGAATTTCCAAGGTGTTGTTGATCTTTTAAAAATGAAAGCCTTTTACTTCGAAGGACCAAAGGGAGAAACCATCAGAGAAACTGAAGTTCCTGAACATCTGAAAGAACTTGCACAACAAAAAAGACAAGAATTAATTGAAACTCTTGCAAACATCGATCCTGAAATCGAAGAATTATTCTTAAATGAACAAGAAATGACTGAGGAACAAATCAAAGCTGCCATCAGAAGACAAACTTTAGCTTTAAAGTTCTCTCCTGTCCTAATGGGATCTGCCTACAAGAATAAGGGTATCCAGCTTGCTATGGATGCTATCTGTGATTACCTCCCTTCCCCAACTCATAAAATTAACAAAGGTTACGAGATTAAAGATGGTGAAGAAGTTCAAGTCGATCTTGAACCTAATCCTAAAAAGCCCTTCGTTGGCTTGGCCTTTAAGTTAGAAGAAAACAAGTTCGGACAGCTTACATACGTTAGAGTCTACCAAGGAAAATTGAAAAAGGGTGATTACATCTACATCAACAAATTGAAGAAGAGAGCAAAGGTTTCAAGAATGGTCAAAATGCATGCCAACCAAATGGAAGAAATCAATGAAGTTGAAGCTGGTGATATCTTCGCTCTTTTCGGTGTTGAATGTTCTTCTGGAGATACCATCACTGAAGGAGATATGAAAACTGAAATTATGCTTACCTCAATGCACGTTCCTGCTACAGTCATTTCTCTTTCTATCAAACCAGCTAAAAATGATGCTGCCACCACCACCAAGTTCCAAAAGGTATACGTTATTGGTTTCAACTAATACTTTAGGCTCTCGCCAAGTTCCAAAGAGAAGACCCTACTTTCCAAGTTAATGTTGATAAAGAAAGTGAGGAAACTATCATTTCTGGTATGGGTGAACTCCACTTGCAAATCTACGCTGAAAGAATGAAGAGAGAATTCGGAGTTGATGTCATTATTGGTGAACCCACTGTAAATTACAGAGAAACCCTTACTAGCGCATACTCATTTGATTATCTTCACAAGAAGCAATCAGGAGGTGCTGGTCAATATGCCCGTGTTATTGGTACCATTGAGCCTATCCCTATGAGCGTATTCTTAAAATTCAACATTTTCATCTTTCTAGGAAAATGGAGAATTTCGTAATGAATTCGTTAATAAGATTGTCGGAACTTCAATCCCTAACGAATATATTCCAGCCATTGAAAGAGCTTTCCATGAGTGCTGTGATAAAGTAAACAAGATTAAGGAAATATTTAACTATATAAGGGCCCCCTTACAGGTTATCCTGTCGTAAACGTCAGATACATTTTGACTGATGGTGCCACCCACGTCGTCGATTCTTCAAGTATGGCCTTCTCTTGGGCTACCAAATATTCTTTCAGACAAGCCTTCACTAATGGAGCTTCCGCAATCTTAGAACCCATCATGGATCTCGAAGTCACTTGTCCCACTGAGACTTACGTAAAAAATTGTCTTTATCATCTAATTGTAATAGAGTGCTGTCATGGCTGGAATCACCAAAAGAAATGGTGTTATTACATACACAGAAGGAAGAGGTGATTATTTCATTATGCAAGCTACTGTTCCCCTTTCTCAAATGTTTGGTTATGCCACTGAATTGAGAGGATTGACTTCTGGCCAAGTAAGCTCACTTTTTAGTAATTATTCATGTACACTTAGGGAAACTATTCTATGGAATACAGATCTCATGAACCTGTTCCACCTCAAGATATGCCAGCATTGATTCAAAAATTCAAGAAGAAGCTTGCCAAGAAGGAGAGTGAAGAGTAAGAGCTCTCATTACTGTGTTTTGTATGATATTCAAAGCTTGTAACTTAATGTGTCTGGGATATTCAAATCAATATGTTAAAACAACTTAATTTTATACAACTTCAATAAATTGAGTTATTCATGGATAATTCTTCTACACCCACCCAGAAAATCATGGTAAACAAGATTCTGTCGTTAGATACTAAACTCTCTTAGAAAACTGAAGAAGATGATAAAGGCGTGGGAAATAAATTATCTGACTTTAAGATAATATGTGAATTAGGAAGAGGATCTTACGGAGTAGTTAATAAAGTCCTCTCTCTAGTTGACAACAACGAATATGTCATGAAAAAAATTAATATGAAGCATATCAAGTTAAAGCATCAAAAAGAAGCCTTGAAAGAAGCACAAATTCTCAGGAGAGTTCGGCATCCTAATATAATCCGTTACTATACTTCATTTGTCGAAGACGAGCACTTGTATATCATCATGGAATATGCTGAAGGTGGAGATCTGGCAGTGGTAAAATGCAATGTGTATATCTAATTTCTTCAGCTAATCAAGCAACATAAAGAAAAAAAGAAATTTTTTTCTGAAAGGGAAGTATGGGATCTCGCTTGGGAGTTGTGCCAAGCTATAGACTATTTGCATAACAATAACATCATTCATAGAGATATTAAGACCTTGAATATATTCTTGACAAAGGACAGGCATGTTAAAGTAAGACATTGTCTGCAATAGTTATAATTCCCAGCTTGGTGATCTAGGAGTATCCAAAATCGTTTCAAGTGCTGCTTCTTTACAAGGTACAAGGGTCGGAACTCCTTTGTACTTATCACCGGAACTAGTAAAGCAACAACCATACGACTACAAAGTATAAATATCTCTATTAAGTTTAATTTTCCAGGTTGATATTTGGGCATTAGGATGTGTGCTATATCATATCATTGCTTTAGAGCCTCCATTCTATGGTGATAACTTAATTACACTGGGCTATAACATCGTCCATAAATATCCCAAGCCTTTATCAAATAGTTATTCACCTAAATTGACTTCTATTGTAATGAAATTCCTGGAAAAGAACCCTGCCACAAGGCCTAAAATATCAGAAGTTCTTGATTTGTTTCCTTCAAGATATCGACATCCAATGAAGTTACCCTCAAATGAACTTTCTTCTCAATACCAGGGAAATAATAGTCATAATCCTTCAATCACTAATGAGAATGTCATAAATCCACCAGCTTCAGAGAAAAAGGCTGATAGGATAGAAACATATAAAGGTAATTCTGTAAAGTTACTGAGAATCGATGATAAAAATTTCAAAGGAGAATCTGACAGAGAGATAGTTGTCAAACGGTCTAATCTGTTAAATGCTCCAAACACATATAACAGTCACAACCCTGGTTCACCTAAACGTCCCTCCACATCAATCGGTCTTTCCTCTAGACTTAGTAATAACTTTTCTTCACACCCGAAGGAAGAAGGTATTCCAAACTTGAAAAGAAATAATTTTATGGATCTCAATAGGATTTCTTTTCACGGGAACGAGGCACAAGCAAATAAGCTTGATCCAATAAAGAGTACAAATCAAAATCCATCCAATTCTAATGAATTGCCTGAACTTAAACAACCCACGATCAAAAAAATTCTCGACACAGAAAGTACTGCTGAGAATAAACCCAAAGCGATCCAGGTACATCTTGTTATCATTCCTTTAAATTTAGAATTCACTTCTCAATCAAGGGGGAAATGACACAACTTTGTCCGTCAAAAATACTCGTGAAGCTGAAACACAAAAGAAATATAAGAGCAAAGAATCTGATGTAATCATTGAAGAAAATATGGATAAAAATCAACAAAATGATTTTGTTTCTCAGCAAAATGAGTCTAAAGAAAGTGCTGCTACGGGGATGGAGATATCACCAAAAATAACTTTCAGTAATAATTACAATTCTAATAGACCTTATACTTCGGATGCCTCGAGAAGAATGATGAATCCTGTCATAAAATCCACCTCCCCTAGGATTCCGATAAAGCCAAAAATACATAGTGTTTTATCTCAACGCCCAGCCATTTTAGAGTCCAATGACATGAGTGAAAAGGAGCCTGGACAACAAAAGATTGAGCACAATCCAAGCGCTTCAAATCTCCATCATGATATTAGAATTCGACCAGTCTCTGCTCATTTAATCAAAAGAGTGACCTACCAAAATCCAAAACAAGGAGTACAGGTTCCCTTCATTTCTATTGAGTCTGCGGAGATTAACAAAGGTGAAATCAAAAAACTACTTGATGATGATGACGAAGGAGATATATCATTGGATCATAAAGATAAAGAGGATTTCCCGAAAAACAAATTTACATCCATCGAGAGACCTAAATCAGCTATCTTTTTGAATCGTCTCCAGAATCAAGTGATTAAAAAGGCTGAAGGTGATAATTTTGCCTCAAACAAGGTTGACTTCTTGAAAAATGGTCTTCCAAATAAGCTTAAAGAGAAAGATCTGTATATGGAGAAAATGAAACACATGATCAGTTCATCCTCAGGATTCGATAAGCTCAGACATCAAAGTACACATAAAGCAACAAAATCTCCCTATACTTTAGAAGAAGTCATAAGTGCTCCTAAAGGTATAATCATTTTGACTTCTAATAAGATATAGATCAAAATCCACAAGACGATGAATTTGTTGACAGAAATGTGTTTGGAGTTAGTCGACAAAGTTGGATGAGATATGAAGTTATTAATAATACGAAAAAGTCAGAAGTCCACATAAATTATCACAAAGACAAAAATATAGTTCCTGAAATAAAGCCTCAGACAGCCGAAAATACCAGACCGAAAACCTCAGCAGGAATTAAAAAGAAATTAACCATACATGACCTACTGATGTAATTATTCTTATAAACCAGATGTCTTATGATCACTTGAAGATATTTATTGCTCTTTTACTTGTATTCTATCTTATTTTTCACAAATTTATAATTGGCTCTAATAAGAGCCACTGTGGTGATTTTGTATTACACTATCAAACTTTACTCACATATACATTGAAAATTTATATCAACACAAGAAAAGATAACACTCATTATTCTTCAAATATTCTCATATTTTTTCCATTTATATTTTTGTTGAAGGTCAAGACTTTATCCAACTCCTGCATGCCCAATTTTCCAATCTTGTTTCCAACGATATTCATGTATTTTAGGGTTTTTGTATACTTCAAAATTAAAGCCAAGCTCTGAATGCCGTAGTCATCTAATCATAAATACCTAGAAGTAAATATTCTTACCAATTTTATTATGGCTAAAGTCTATTTCCTCAACAGTTAGGTTGTCAGCGAGACCGAGACAAATCAAAGCAAAATTTTTACTTGTCAAGCCAACATTTGACATAACAAGTCTTTTGAGTGAATTCATTCTGAGTATTTGGCTTATTGTTTCACAACTCTTTAACTGCGCATCATTTTCCGAAATATTAATTGTTTTGATAGCTGGGCTATAACGAAATACAAGCGATAGCACTAAAAATAGTAAGTGATCTTCAAGCTTACATCCTTTTAAATTTAGGGCCTATTGCTTTAAAAATTGATTAAGTGATAGTACCATTAGATTATTGAAAGAAGCTTTGAGACAAACATGAATAATAAATGCAGGCTTTTGAGAATAATTTGTAACAATTATATCAGTTTTATTGATATGGAGGATATGATCATTTTTATGTGAGTGAGAATGATCAAAGTAATTAGTTTTTCCTGCTTCTTCAGCTTTGGTCCATAATTTTTGATAGAGATCTTCTCCTTCATTTTGATATTCACGATATAGGCGGTTTAGATAGGCAGATGTTTTTATTAATTTGACTGTATATGCTTCCTTCTCACTTTCATCTCCTGCTCTCTTTCGCGAAGGAGAAAATTCTCCCTTAGAGAAGGAAGATGATGCATATTTTTGGCTCAAGGTTATTGGTAGCTTCACTTTTATTGCCTCCTTTCCTAGGAAATGTTTTGATCTAGATTTCTTCAGTGTATCTCCTGATATATCCGAATCTCTACTGCTCTGGCCCTCATGGAAATGCGAATTGGGATCAACTAAAATATAAGAGAACCCTTAAAGACTTATACTGGAATCTGAAGACTGGACAGAATTTCTCAATACTGTTCTTCTTTGAGAGTTGAATCTCTTCTTAGGATCAACTATAAAATAATTTTTTTTTTCATGTAATTCTGTTACCATTTGAATTTGCACGTTCAAGAAGAGAGGGCTGGCGATAAAAGGCTCCTTTCCTCTTTTGGTTGATTGACTTTTCTAATATTTCTAATTTTTCGCTTAATGGTTTATTCAGATGCCTTTCCATCACTTTCCTCACTAAACAATCAAAAACTATCTCTAATTGATTACCATTTTCGTCGTCATCAATCGACGACAGTAATTCATATATTTTATTTTTAGACTTCTTTGTGACTCTCTCTTCCAATACATCAATGTCTTCTCCATATATTTCATTGACCATGTCTCTCACAAATTGCTTTGCAGCCTTTGCAATCTTCTTAGGATCCTCTTCTTCTCTCAGAATCTTAGAATTAAACTAGGCCCATCAATTATTATACAGTTTTCATGTCTCTAGTATCGACTTCTTGCTTTGTATGGGACATCAGCTTCTCTTTCAAGTAATCAGAGTTGTTGGTTCTTGAATCATGCTTCTTTCCGGTCTCATGTACTGTATATTAGATTATTTGGAGACAAATATTACTCTTAAACAGTTCTTCTGGCGGTTTTAGTTTCATATCATAATTGATGAACTCGTGGAGAGTTCCAAAATCGAAATTGAGATTATTCAGAATGGACGATTTAGTTTTATGGAGAACAACCGGTCTTTTGTCAGACTCGCTGATAATATTTTTTCCATTTAAGCTCAAAACAGACTTAGACACTTCCATAGTTGAGCTAGTTTTTCTAGTTCTTAGAAGATCCTGATAACTGGATATTGTAGGCAACTCATAAACCTTTACTTTAAATCCTTCCTCGCTCATATTATACGTTACTTAATTTAAGGCTTGTTTATTGTAATTAGGTCATCTGAAAAGGCATATCCTAGACTTATAAAGCAAGAAAAACCAATTTCTTTTATTCATGAGTATAAAACTGATCTATCCAAAATAAAACAACCCCAATTTCAATAGTCGTTTGTCACATTAACAACAAGACATTAAGGGTTTTGTTAAAAAATTTAAAATAATTCTTACAAATAACTAAGCAGGCAGATAAATTCATATAACCTAATGTTTGGACTCTTCTTCGATAAAATCAATAACAAAAGGAAAAAGTCAGAGGATAAGCAGAAAGAAATGTCTCCTCGGCCTACTTCTAAGACTAGTGGTGTTGGTTCTACAACTCAGAATGGGCCTAGGATCAATTCTTTGAGTCCGACTTCTCATCACTCTCAACAATTTTATTTCCCTCAATACAGCCCTCAATCAACATCTTCTCAAAACTTCTTCAAGGCAACTCATGATCCAAAGAGAGTCACACAGACGAATATAACGTTCCCTAAGAAGATTGATGAAACTAATACAAACATAATAACGACTCCGACCCCAGGTACTCTTAACTTCAAAAAAGAAAACCTAATCCTAAATTAGATCTTAGTAAGAAAGACAAACCAAAACCCAAGCCCAACTTTGAATTCAGACCTTTGGATAAAGACTCTTTTGCCCAAAATATGGGTTCTATCACAGAATCAACACAAGAGGGATCTATTTTAGCCCAAAATCTGCCTCCTCCTAAATCAATAACTGCCTCAAAGATTCCTACAAGAATCGTAACCGTCAAAAAGGATGACCCCTATAACATGATGTATAAAGTTAAGAATAAAGATACAGGTAATCATCAAGCTTTGAAATATAAGTTTCTAGGTGAAGTTTTTGATATTCGTGAATATGGACAAAAGAAGGAAACTGAGCCATATGATATAAAGAATAAATATGGAATATCTTTGAGTCGCAGACAACAAGCATGGCAAGATTGGTGGAATGAGAGAAAAAAGAATAACTATCTCCTTTTAGAGCATGCTAAATTTGGGGATGTGGATAATTGTGCTAAGCTCCTTGATAAGAAAAAAGGGGATCTCAAGGCTGATGTAAACACTAAAGGTGATAATGACTGGACCCCTCTTCATTTTGCTTGTTTAAATGGAAATCAGGAATTAGTAAATCTCTTGTTGTATAATGAAGCCAACATTGATGCTGAAACTACTCTTAAGTTTACTCCTTTGATTATTGCCAGCCAAAAAGGACATGAAGACATTGTCCAACTCCTCATCAATTCTGGAGCTGATATTAACTGCAAAGACATATATAATAATACACCTCTACACTATGCTGCCCAAAATGGTAGAAAATAGTTTTCTTTTAATAAATATGCTAGGACATAAACGCATAGTGCAAATCTTTTTAAGCAGACCCAGCATTAATTTGGGAATTAAGAATAATGATAACAAATCTGCCGCTGACCTAGCTGATTCCAAAGAAATCAAAAAGCTATTTGAGGTTTTCCTATCCGAGAAGAGCCTTTTAAATGGACGCTTCACCCAAAAGATTACTATCCACAATACAAAGAGTGATAGTATCAAGAAAATGTTTGAGAACATAATGGACACTTCTTCTTATAAGACTCTCACCAAGAAGAAAGAAGACTCTGAGAGCTCTGAAGAACAAGTAGTTTGCATTTTTCTCTTTTAAGTTACCTTTTAGAAACATTCTAGTTATGGTCACAATACAACCGGAGAAACCAAAGCTAATTCTAGCTTGAACACAAGCGATTCTGATATTTCTGGAAATGGCTCACCTGATGAAGAAAGAGTCGGCCCTCACAGTTTTATTGTGCACAGTTTGATCGGAAAGGGAAGCTTTGGAGAAGTCTATCTAGTTGAAAAGAAGAGTAACAAGAACTTTTACGCCATGAAAGTTTTGAATAAGTCTAAGATTATGAGTAAAAAAACTAAGATTATGTTGTTAATAGCAATAGAGCACAACCTCATTAAATATGCCTTGACCGAAAGAAACGTCCTCAGTCTTACAAATCATCCATTTATTGTCAAATTGAACTGGGCTTTTCAAACTAATGAAAAACTATTCTTGATTCTTGATTATTGCCCTGGAGGAGATCTCGGTGAACATCTTCAGAAGGAAAGAAGGTATAATTTGTATGAGCTCCCTTGACATCTTAGATTTACTGAAGAGAGAGCAAGAATTTATTTAGCTGAGATAGTCTTGGCCTTAGAAGACCTCCATAAAAGAGACATTATCTTTAGAGATCTGAAGCCAGATAATATCGTGTTAGATCATGAAGGACACGCTATGCTCACAGACTTCGGCTTATCCAAAGAAGGTGTCTTAGACCATACACAAGGAGCAAAATCTTTCTGTGGATCTGTTGCATATCTTGCCCCTGAAATGCTTAAGAGAGTCGGGCATGGTAAAGCTGTTGATTGGTACCTTTTGGGTGTTGTATTTTACGAAATGCTGGTTGGCGTTCCTCCATACTACGCTAACAACAGGTATTTATTTTCTTTATAAGTTTACTTATTTTTTAGAGAACAACTCTTCTATAATATTGAGAAAGCACCTCTCAAGATCCCATCCTACTTGAGTCCTGAAGCAAAATCCTTACTCAAAGGAGTAAATATAAACTGGAATTTGATTAATATAATTAGTTACTCCAAAGAAATCCTACAAAGAGATTAGGATCTGGAAAAGGTGATTCTGAAGAAATAAAGCAACATCCCTTCTTTAGTGGAATAAATTGGAAAGATGTTGAATTAAGGTTTGTTTCTAACTAAATCATATTTAATCTGTAGAAAATTAAAACCTCCTGTTCCTGAAAAGAAGATCAAGCTATCCTCTAAAGTTCCTCTCAATGTATTCGATTCAACTTCTATCCAAAACGATAAAGATCGTATAAGTGGATGGTCTTTTGTGGCACCTAATCAAAGCACTAACTAATCCTCCTTTGTTTCTCTTCTAGAATTTTGATTGTAATGAAAAAAGAAATACCTCCATTATCATTTTATTTGAATGTACTTCATGTATACTGATTATCAATTGATCAGATCTATCTATATATATATATATGTTTTTGATAGTTTCATTTTCTATTGAAAATAATTTTGAATAATTTAGAACTTAATTCTCAAATTTCAAAAGTCCTAGCCCAAAAAAAAAGAATAAATTCATGCCCAAGAAGCTTAAGAAAAAGAAGAAGGGAAAGAAGAAGAAGAAGGCTTACGAACCCCTTCACTATGATATCCCTCCCTATGAGGATCCTGATGAGATAACACCTAAAGTCACATTGAAGTTAATGTTGGCAAATCCAAATGTTCCCGAACTAAGTAATTAACTTATTTTAATATTTTTTTGTACCAATATTTTGACTACTTTGAAAGCAGTACTTATCTAATAGGTCAGAAGCTTGAAGTTCCTATAAACATAAAATTAGAATATGTTGCTCATCAAATAAAATTGAAGCACAAAGGAGCGATCAACAATATTGTTATTTATAAAGACACCACGGAGCAAACGTATTGAGACCTATTTCACTTTTCTTAATTATATAGAGAAACTTTGGACTTATCCAAAACGCTCGAAGAATCTGGTCTCGAATTAAAGCCCGAAATGAATCTATATTATGACTTCAAACCTATTAGTTATCCCGTGTTATTCTAAGCATTTTGATTTTCCACTTGTAGATTTACTTGATAATGTCTCATCATAATCAATCTTGCTGAGTCTAATAAGAAATCTTTCTAAGAGTGTATTAAATTAACTTTATTTAAGTTTATCTTGATGTCAAACTTGGTATTTCCTTTTCTTTTCAAAAGAAACTTGTTGAACAGACATAATATAAAACATATCTATCCCTTCCTTCAACAAGATAAATTTTTTACAGGCGCAAAGACAGGAGAAATTGTTGTCTGGTGTAAAAAAGCTGATAATTATGTTCCTTCCTTTTTATTGCTTCCCTGTCTGAATCAAAATGTTGGTCCTTTAACCAGCATGACTACTATGAAGATGCCTGAACCTGAATTAATGGTATAATAATGATATAAATGCAATAATGGCATAGGCGAATTCAGAATTTTGTCTGGTGACTGTACATACTGACAATAGGCTGAGAATTTGGGATCTAAATGATGGTAGATGCATTTCAATTTCATCCCATGATCTATTTTTCAACGAACAAGAAATAAAGGAAATACGTCCTCTATTTACAGATTCCAAAAGATTTTTGATCTGCTTAGGTATCTAACTTCAATACATTATCATATTCTGCTAGGAAATTCCAATAAACTGCATTTAATTGATATATGGAAAATGAAGTGTTTCAAAATTTTTGATATAGCAGAAGGAAGATTCATAATCAATTTTGCTGTGATCAAAAATAGAGAGCTAATCTGTATTGGTAACAATAGGTTTTACGAGTTTTTGAAAAATTTTAGCTGATGATTTGCATTACTATTCCTGGGACCTTTCTGAGCTATACTCTCCAGATATATTCGAATATGACAAGTATATTCTAAATATTCAAGAAGTGAATCATACCATTGCTGAGTTCAAAGGGGAATTAAAGCTTAAGAAACAAATTCCAGTCGATCTAGCACTAGGAGAAGACAGGGTTGAAAAAAAACAGCTGAGAGACTTTCTTTACGATGCCGAACGAAAAATCATTATCTTGATCTTTGCAAATAAGATCTGTGTTTTTGATCAAGATAGTCTTGTTAGACATGTTGATGGGAATATCAAGCATCTAAACATTTATATCGATGATCAAAATGATATTTCAAAAGCTAGAATAAGTTCCAAAGACAACCCTCACAAAATTCTCTTTCTGCAAGCTAAGGTAGATAATTTTACTAAATATCTTAAAAGTTTTAGAAGGGAGATGTTGTATTTATCAATTTTGAAGAGATTTTATCATTCTGGGACTTACATATTGAGAAAATAGCTGAAGACATCGAGTTAAAGACCTCTACATATAAATTCTCAAAGTTAGTAAAATCAGAATTATGAATTATTGACTAAAAAGGCTGGTCTACATTACTCCACCTTAACAGTACAACCTCAATTTTTGATAAGCCAGAAATTCGAACAAATAGTTATAGATAATGAAACAGAAAGAGATTTGATTACGTTAGGCAAAAGCTTAATTGGAATAGACACTGAAACATGTCATGTCATATCGTATGAAGTTATCGAGCAAGCCTTTCACATATACGACCTGGTAAGCTATAGAAAGCCAGGAGCAAGGTTATTCTCATTTGTAACAGACGAAAACAAAGATGAAGAAATCAGTCTCCGCAGGAAGCTCTCAGGAGATGAAGAAGTTCTACTTACAATTACAGAAGATCAAAAGAAATTATTTTTGAACCCCTCTATATCTTTCAAGCTAGATCAAGGAAATTCTTTCTCTTCATTTGATGACTTATTCCATCCTTTCTTCCTTGATCATTTTAAAGCAGATCTATCCAAAGCACTTCTTCCTGATGAAAATATCACTGAATCCACTATGGCTTATCACAGGAAAGTTGAAGCCATGTACATTTTTGGAACTACGCGTGGCAGAATTTTAATCTTTAAACTTTTTTACTCAACTAATGATAAGATCTATTCTTATTATACAATCAATTTTGATGACTGTGAAATCAACATTCTTTATGTAAGGAAATCACTCCTCTTTGCAAGTTCAGTCAAAGGCAAGCTCGGCGTTTATTCAATAGCCATCAATGATATCAATAGAGCCTCTCTACAAAGTGATGCCCCTCTTAAACAAGATCGAGATAATAAAATTAGAGAAATCAATGTCTCAACACTTCAACAGTTTGAAAGTTCACTTGTATCACCTCTAAAAAGAGTCCTTAGAGTCAAGCTTTTACAATCTACATCATCAAACCAACAAAATGAAAATGATGAAAATTATTTAGAATCAATAGAGAAGTGCAAGCAGCAAATAGCATTGATCCTTAAAAATAACTCCCTTGTGATATTTTCATGCCTCTCAAAGAAGATTGAATTCGAATGTAAAATGAATGAAACATCGGTTTTAGGAGTATTCATTCATCCTTTGCTTGATTATTTGCTCATTTTGAATGCCAATGGAAATATTAATATCTACTCAACTAATACAGGAAGATATGAGAGGACGGTGACAATAATAAAGTATAGTTCATTGCTGAATATACCATCTCTTTTGGCAACATATTCTGAACACTATGTAGAGCAGCATCGATATTCGACATTAAATGAGTCAATTAACAGATATGGATCGAAAGTTCATGGGATATTAGAATACAACTCAAGATATTTAAAAAATTTCCTTTTCGGAATGGACAAAGAAAAAGATAAAAATGAGCATTCGAAATACAAAATCTTATCTGAGAGACTTGGAAATCTTGACCAAATTAGTAGTTCTCGAAGAGAAAACCCACAGATAGTTTGGCTACTACACTACAGCAGTGATTTCATTTATGCATCCAAGTATAAAAGAAGTGGAGTTGCATTCCTAAATTTATTTTTGGACAGTCCAATTAGAGATGAGGGCCGCCTTGGATCCATTGCACATATACTGGTGATTGATGCCAAGACCTGTTTAAGTCAAAAATCTCAGCACGCTAATGTCGAGAAAAAAGTTGATCACACAAAACAAACTGATGAATTCAGACTTTCAAGAAAAAAATCAAATAGATTCACATTAGATTCCTCAAATAGCAGAGTAACCTTCATTCCTTTCCTCTTCCCTTGGGGAATCGATAGTGAACTAGATGAGGAAATAATCCAATTATGTGGGTATAAAGTACCTGTGTTTGATTTTTATTATGGTGTACAAGGAATCGGAGAGACGTTTTCCTTTATCTTATCTTCAGAGCCAAATCAAAGTTCCTCCGTATCCACTGAAATTAATCTTCCAGAGGACAAGTTGATCATGGCTTCCACTAAAGGAGTCAATCCTAAACTTTTGATGACTGGTAAAATAAATTGGCAGACAAGCAACTATTATACAACAATTCAAGCCTTAGGTTTTATGGTAAGTTACTAATGATCATTCTAATCTTTCAGCTATTCTATATCTTGACTTCACAGCATGAAGAAGAGAAACATATTACTTCCTCTATAACGAGAATCATCGAACTCTTAAATAAAAAATGCACTACTTTCATACCTCAATTCAAGAGGATTAATATCTATCTGCTGGCTCACTTGTGTACCATGGACAATCCTGATATGGTTTACGCTGCTTGCAATCTTATAGTCTCCAGCCTTTTACATAACAATAATCTAAGCAATTCAGAACTCATGCTAAAGCTATATCAGTATATTAAAGTCAGTATGAAATACGCTGAATCACAGACTCCACAAGCCTTCCCTATAGAGAATTTTGAAGCAATCCTTCTAGTCTGTCTAAGCTATTGGGCCTGCTACTATACATCTATTGATGATAAAATATATGCTTCCCATAATAAAGAAATCACCACATTTTGCTATCAGACTATAATCAAAATGATAGAGTAACCCATTATCATTGAGTCTAATATCTAGCATCCCTTTTTGTCTGCATAATCCATACGTCGTCTCAGCCTGCTTAAAATGTCTAGTCGACGGAATCTCGATTTACAAAAACTTTATTGTGAAGTTGGAAGACCTCTTCTTTAATATTATCATGATTAATTTCCATTACACAGCCTCATTGGATGAGAATATCAAAGCTTCCAGGGATATAACTAACCTTGCCAATCCTATAGCAGCAGTAATGCATTTCCACTACCCTCATTTACATTTAAAGAAATTCAAGCATATAATGGAAGATATCAACAAGCAGACATTAGATGTCAGAAAATTGATTAAAGGAATGTCCTTAAAGTAAGTTATTTTAACTGACAATCAGCATAAATAGGGCTCTACTCTCTTTAGGAGAAAGTTATCAGAAAGAATTTGTGTTCTTTATTGTCAAAGAGAGCAAAAATATCGCAATTAATATGCATTATCCTTCTGTTGTCATTGAAATCATCAGAAGTTATGTAAAAAGATACAGAAACAAAGTAAGACCAGAACTCCCTAAGTTGGTTGAAGCGATCCTCCAGTAAACTTCCTTATAATTTTTACTAATATTCTAGTTGTCTCGATCCTAATAATCCCATCATTAGAAAAAGTTCTCACAGAGCTGCTTCTCATGCTTTGCAAACTATTTTTAGAATCTTTGTAATGGTGTCCTTCCATCAACAGACTCAGGTTATTTTTGGTTAAAAATGACTTTATTTATTAGAGATTTGCTATTGGAGCCGTGGATAATAGTATCATCTTATATGATTTGAGAACTGCTGTCAAGCTGAAGACCCTAGAAGGACATAAGGCACCAGTATCATGCCTTGCTTTTTCAAATTCAGGAAAATATCTCGCTTCGTTTTCTGATGGGGAAGGAACCGTCAGAATATGGAAAGTAGTCAAAGAATAAACTTTTGTTAAAATTTTTAGGTAGGAGGAGCTACTGGATTCTTTACAAACGTTTTCGGATTCTCCAGCAAACATATCAAGCTCTTTAATATTCCTAAAGAAACTTATCAAAAGATTGATAGACATGCAGAGAATTCGTTCCGCTTGGAATTCTCACCTGAAGATAGACAAGTGGTTTTAACAAACGATGATATAGGTGTATTTGCTTTTGATATTGAAGAGTGAAAGCTTTTTGTCTATTCTATGTTATGCATGTACTCTTATAAAGGGTATTCAAATATTTTAAAATAAAAGTTAAACGAATTATGGATAGTTTAGCCTCTTTAGTTATCAGGCCTCAGAGGTAACCCTCGATAAAATTCCATCTCATTGTACTAGAGCGGAATATGACCCTGAGAAAGATTTGGGACCAAAACAGTTTTTCCTAGATGGAAAACCCAAGGAAAGGATTGATTTTGAAGTAAAGTTAGTCTCTTAATAAGTAAATAAGCTTAGATCATTAATGACTTTGGATTCAAATTGAAATGTAGTTTATTTGTGCCTACTGGTATGAAGCATAAGGTTCCTTTTTGATATTTATGAGATTTAATTCTTAGTATCCTTGTGTGATTTACTGCCATGGAAATACTGGGAGCAGAGTTGATGCTCTTGATGCTGTTGATCTACTACTTCCAGTTGATATTATTGTGGCCACATTGGACTTTTCTGGGTTATCCATGAACAATTGATATCTGATTTGATTAGATCAGGATTGTCTGAAGGAAAGTATGTCACACTTGGATATAACGAAAAAGACGATCTCAAATGTCTGATCAAATACTTAAGAGGACTAACTTATATCTCTGAGTATTGAGAATATAACTTTAGCTTATTGTTTAGCATAGGTATATGGGGCAGAAGCATGGGAGCTTCTACTGCTATTCTATATTCTTCTAAAGATCCAGAAATCGCAGCTCTATGCCTTGATTCTCCTTTCTCTAACTTAACTCAGCTCTGTATGGACATCATGAGTAACAAAGTAACTAATGAAATACAAATTTAATTATTGCAGACTCTTGGTTTTCTTATTGGAGGGCTATTTTTCAATTCAACTAGAAGGCAGATTGAAAAAAAAGCCAACTTCGATATTGAGTAAAATAATTCCTTTGAATACTAAATTCAAGTGATGTTTCTCCAATCGATGTAATCTCTAAATGCAAAATGCCTTCTATATTTATTCATGGAAAGAAGGATAAAATCGTTCCTATTGCTCATTCCAGAAAGCTCTTCAAAGTACGTTAATGAAACTGTCTCTAAATCTTAGGACTATCCAGGCCCTACTAAAATTCATGAATTAGAGATTGATCACAATGATCCTCGTCCAAAATGGGTCAAGCATGAAATTAGATCCTTCTTCCAACAAAAATTCAATGAAATAAAGCAGAAAAGAGCCTTTAATTCTCATGTTACTGAAATTCTGAATGAAAAGATTAATCAGGATGGCATGTAATTGTGTTCTTATCTACTTTAATCTTTCAGTGATTCTCAAAAAGCCCAAGAGATCATGAAAAAGCTTGTCTTCCAATCAATACCTTCTCCGACTAAATCAGAAACTAAAAAAGAGAACGCCCCAAATAAGAACCCTGTTATTTATGGTAGTTATGTGAATTTACATAGTTATTAGATAGATCCTATCAAGAGCACCAACATGATTTTCAATCCACTATCAACCAGTTTTATTCAAAACAAGCTGAAAAAGTTTGATGAACAAGGGTCTGACATTGAAGATAGCTCATTCTCAACTTCTAAATTTATTGCTAAGAAACCAACATTTAGAACCGCTGCTGATAACTCTGATAGTGAAGATGAATATCCCAACCCTAGAAAGTACACGAACAAAAAAACTACTTTTGTAGACAGTGATGATTCTGGTGATGAGAATCCATATCCTAATGGTAATAGAGATGCTTTTAGAGTTCCTCAAATGGCTGACTTTTTCAAGTTCCAGCAAAAGAAAATGCCTGGACTTACTGGAAAACTATTCAACAGAGGAAGAGGAAGCTCATTCGATGGAAGAGAAGATTCTCATCTTCCCAAAGGTTATCATTCTAAAATGGTAGCCACAGCATATACCAGTGACACCGAATAATCAATTTTTGTATAAGTCTCGCATATGGTTCTCAAATTATTTTACAATCATGTTTATTCTATTATTTCAAAACTGCATAACTCTTCTGAAATTACAGCATATAGAACATACTAGATCTATGATTTGAAAATTTATCCTTGAGTAATTATGACTTGATTTTCTTGGTTGGTTGATCATTGGCTTCTTGTGTGCATGAATCAATATATCTAAAATGTTAAATATGCAATATCAGCTTTCTTACTCATCAATTTTATAGAATGTGTCTTTTTTAATATTGTCGACTAAGATTTGATATTTATCTTTTTCGACCTATGAAGTTTATTCTATTGCATTGAAAACACTACTTCTTTCCAAGCATTAGGACATTCTTCTTGAATTATTTTAACAATCTAATATAATTAGAATTAAGAATCACTATGTCACATTTCCAAGCTGTTCTTGGCTTAATCCCTTGATTTTGTTTGTCAACTTTAATTTATCAGCATGTGAGATTCTAACAACATATAAGAAAATGATCTTTTTTCTAACTACCCCTCTTCATCTTCATCTCCAGAGTCTTTATCACTATTCAATTAACTTTGAAAGATTGGATTTTACCCTCCCTTTCCTCCTTTAAATTGGATTGTAGGTAAATAGGTTTTAATAAGCTTTCTTCCATATTTTTCAAGTTTATCTGCTTGCTTCCAAATCCACTATGCCATATTAGTCATTGATATCTGGATATATTACTGATCCCTCGGCGTTGTATGTCTTACAATTATCCCAAATTAATTGAATATCCGCCAAAACTTCTTCCACATATTTATACTTGTTAGCCTTGAGATTCTTTCTCACGGTTCCAAGGTCCATTGGATTTTTTATGATATCAAAGTAATCAGCAAGTCCAAGGCCTGGCATTAACAAAAATGACAAAAGATATGCAACCTTCAACATCAACTGGCTGTCTGAACTCTACAGATTCTTGGTTATCGAACAAGCTTTGTAAGACATTATTGACTCTCTTCAATTCATCCTTTCCTAAAGGAGTTTGGCTAAAAGGATAAACAATAAAGTCTCAGATTTACGTTGTTCCTGGAGTTATCATCTGCGAAAGATTCTTATTAAAGATTTAGTCAAAATATTTAATCAGATAACTTTTTGAAATTTGAATGTCTCATTCTTACCTTTCAAAGAAGGCAGTGCCATATGACACCAGCAAGTAAATATTTCAAACTTGGATGAAAGCTTAGATCAAAAAAAGCTACTCTAGAGGAAGAGACCTTAAATGAACTCAAAGAAGCCTTTGATTTATTTGATACTGGGCATAATAACGCAATTGATTCTAGAGAACTAAAGGCTGTTATGAAAGCTTTCGGACTTGATGTCAAGAAAGAAGATGTTCGTAACGCCTTAAAGTCAATTGGAAAAGATGTCACAGATACAATTGTTTTTGACGAATTTGTTAAAATAATGGCTCCAAGGATTGTACATTAGTTGATGCTAGTATAATTTTTAAGGGAAAAAGAGATAGTAGAGAAGAGATAGATAAAATCTTCAAATTATTCGATGAAGACAAAACTGGAAAAATTTCTTTCAAGAATTTGAAGAAAATCGCTCAAGAAATAGGTAATAAAATTACTTATATCTCTAATATATTAGGAGAAACACTAACTGATGAAGAGTTATATGAAATGCTGGAGGAAGCTGATCGTGACGGAGATGGAATGATCAGTCCTGATGAATTCTATAGGTAAGATCTTTTGGGTTAATATTTACAAAATAGAGTCATGAAGAGAAGAAATAACCCTCTTGATGACATAGATAGCGATGATGACTATTAATTTAGTCAGAATTTTTCCAACTTTGAAGTATTATCAATACATATATGTACAAATAATCCTATTTACACATTTATTAAATCTTAATCAATTGTGTACTTATAAAATTTCAAAAACCAAGTATGGAATGTCTCAAAGATAAAAATTCTAATGAAGAACTTTATCTTTTGCCAGAGTCTCATTAAAGGATTTGGATACAAATTTTCAAAGGCCAAATCCGTAAATCTCATGAGTCTATATCGTGTTGACCCACCTAAAGTTCCATTATGAATGGCAACCAAATTTGACGCTCTTATAATAAAGAGCATATCAGGAGGGAGTGCATTCATAAACTGATTTATTTTCTCAAAGTTGACCATATCCTTTTCTTTCAACTCCTGCTTTTCCTCCTAATTCTTTTAGGCAAAATTTCATATTCTCTACCTCGGTAAATTTCTCTCCAATTTTTTTCTTACTACCCATGGTCCTAAAGAGCAATACAATTGGAAGATATCTAAAAATAAGTTATCACTTTCTAGCAAATTTACTTATAATATTCTCCAATTCCTAGTTCTTCACTGAGTTGTTTTGTCTTCTTATAATCAAATGAGATCAATGAAGTCCATAGTTCTGAATATTTCATTCTAAATTCCTTGGTGAGTGTCCTATAAAATCCATGATCGAGCAAGATCAACTGTGGCTTTGTCTATTTGTTAGTTTTTTTATCAAAGGACTCTACTGAATCAAGTGGATGATTACGGATTAGGATGTTTCCTGGGTGAGCATCACAATGTATATGGCCATAGCTAAAGATCATCTTGGAAAATGTGTCAACTAGAATCTTTGCACAATCTAGAGGTTTCAATCCCAAGTTCTCAATTTCTTTTGTTTCATTAATCTTTTATTAACAAGTAGCAATGATTATTTACCTTCACACCATAAACGAATTCCTGGGTGATTATTCTATGACTTGAGTATTGTTGAAAATTTATGGGAATGTAGACTCTATTGTCATTCTTAAAGAACTCCCGAGTCTTTTCTGCATTTTCAATTTCATGTAAGAAGTCTAATTCCTAAGCAATCTGAACACGTTACTGTTAACCTACCTTTCTCAATGCGCTTGCAAATATCTCATATCTTTTACTTAAGTTGATATCTTTATAATCATTCCAATCCAATACGGTGTCAAGAAGTGACGTTAATCTTTTTATTATAAAGAGATCCCATTCAAATTGAGTGCGTAAAAAAGGGAATTGGATCTTGACAGCTACTTCAGGACCATTCTACTTTTTTAACATGTTATAATGGTTTGATTTGCCTTCAACTTAGCTTTATGGACTTGAGCAAGGGACGCTGCTGCAATTGGTATCTTTTCAAAAGTCTCATAAATATCTTCAAGTTTCCTCAGGTCATGATCAATGGCAACTCGAATCTCCTCAAATGGAAGATGAGGACCTTTATCTTGAAGAACTTTTAAAACATCTGTATATTCTTTGGGGACTATTCTCTCTAAACTGCTGATATATTGTCCGGCTTTTAGATATATTCCTCGATTCGAAGTACTAAGCCACAAAATTTTCTTTGCAGATTCTGTATGTATCTATAATTGGTGCTAACTCAAAATAATCATTACTTCTGATCTTTTCTTTAAATATTCTTCAGAATTATATTCATATTTGCTTAGCGTATATTGGTAATCAAAGACACAAGAGCCCACTATCATCTTTTATTGAGTACTACTTCTATTTACCTGCATACGCAGCTTTCACTCCATTTACTAAACTATGTGTAATTCCAGAGAAATCACTTTTTGTTTGAGGATCTGCGAGAAATGACAAATATGCGGACCTTTTAAAATTAGAAGAAAAACCGAGGTCTTACCCTACCAGTCCTGAAGTCAACCCAAACTTAAGAAATCTTCTTAGCATAGTTTAATAAAATTTGTTTAGTAATCTGTTGACTTAAAAGAAGCCCCAAATTAAATTTATTGAGCATTCAATTCTGAGGAGGACTCTCATGGAACAACCTCATGCTATGTTGTTATTTCTTTTATTAAAGGAGTTATTTAAACCATTTCTAACTGAACACTGATATTCTAAAGAAAGCATGATTGAATCCTGGTTCCAAACTTCCAAATCTTTAGGGAATATCCTGTCAATAGATATTACTCTTGCGTCCTAAGGTAGGTCTGTCTTTAATCATTTTTACTTAAACGTCTTGCTGATTTTAAATTTTAAAGACTATTCGAAATGATTGAAAATAAAATCCCAATGAGACCTATACTAAGGACTCCGATCGGAAGTACGCTTGGTGACAACAAGAAAGTATCCTTTGAGCAATCATCTCCACCTCAGCTCAATAAGGGTTTGATAAAATCACAAATTATGAGAGTAATCGTGATATTACAAATTTTATTCAGCATAGGCTGGAATATTTGATAAGTTCCGACAGACCCAAGCTCTTTTTGCCCAAGTAAAAGATACTGGTAGATATCAAAGAGAGATTGAATATGAACAAGAAAAATCAATTGATGGTATCACCCTATAATGTTAATTAAAACCCTCAGATCTTGTTAATAAGTCTAAATCAAGTGAAAACCCTTTTAAGTCTAATATGAGCAGCCAAGCAGGACAAAGGCTATCAGAACATGAACTCAAGGCACCTGAATTTGAACCTCCGAAAGAAATCTCACGTATAACAAATAAAAAACTGTGCTAATTATTTAGCTAATGTCAGTTTAGAATTGAGTAATAGTAGCAGATTGTCCTTCCCTGCATTACAAGAGATAATACTGAAAAAAGAATCAACCTCTCCAATCCAAGATAAAAGTGGCAGTCCTGATCAAAAGATAAAAATGCAATTCAGAGGAAAAATTAAGACTCTGAACACTTTTAATTCTCTCAAAAAAAGTCAACCTTCTCCAGAAAAGAAGAAGCTATTTGAAAGATTATCATCTCATGATCTTAGTCAGCTTCCAAAAAGTATGCCTCAACTTGACAATGCTGAAATCGAAAAACAGAATAAGAGTGCTATCTCTAACCAAGAACCAGAACCTCAGATAAGCCTGAGGTATTCTGTCGCTTCAAATTCCATAATCGATGATCAAAAGTTGATCAAATCTAGCTTGTTAGAAAGCAATCCCGAAGTTATGAAAGCGTTAGCTCAAATCAAAAAGGCCGCTGGAGAGGGTGAAGAAGCCCAGATGTCTTCATCGGTTGACAAATTAAAAGAAGAACAGTTGTTAAAGGGCTTAGAAACAGCACGCCAAACAGAAATTCCAGAAGGAACTGAAATTCCTGAGAAAATTGAAATTCTTGAAAAAGCAGAAGTTCTTGAAAAACAAGCAACACCAGAAAAAAGTGAAGCACTCAATAAAACAATTACTGAGGAGGCACCTGGCAGTAAAGAGACTGTGAGTGGTGTATTAGCAACAGTCTTAGAAAACGTTGCAATTAATTACTTTGCAAGAATGGTTGAAGAAGCTTTTAATTCGATCAAAAGAGAATATATTAGAAAGGTAAAAATATGTTAAGCTGTTCCAAACAATTAGAGTGAAAGAAATAGGAAGTTTAAGCAAGCTTTTTCTATTTTAGACGAAGAAAAATTTCAGAGAAGATTCCAAGAATTTACATTTGCCAGATTGAAAGAACATCATCATGTAGGTTTATTCAATCTTAGACTAAAGAATTACAGGAATGTCTTATATACGATTTTGCCTGCGATTTTCATCGAAAGATAACAACTTGTCATGCTTTTAAGGGATTGAAAGATTATGCTATAAAAAGAGCAAAGAAAAGGCAAATAGTTAGAAATATGCAATACAAGATTGAAGTGATGACGAAAAAGAAGATTTTGCATCATCTATTCAGTTATAGCATCTTTTCAAAGGAGTGGTTAAGAAATGTTAAACTTCAGTTTTCAAAGCTAAAACTCATGTAAATATTCTCTCTATTTTATCATTCTCTCAGGAAAATCATGGAATTTTGGAAGAAATATACACGAAAGGAACGGCTACAAAAGAAACTGGAACAATACCTTCACCAAAAAGAAACTCATTACAAGAGGATATGTTTCTTATCTTGGAAAGATGATACTTTTGCAGAATTATTTGCTGCTAAAGAAAAAGTCAAACAATTTATCAGTACCAAATTATTGACAAAATATTTCCTTGTGCTGTATGCCTACAAGAATAAAAAACTAATATCACGACATCAAAGCGGAAGGGCATATCTCCACTTACAGCATAAATTGTTGGCTAAATACTTCAAAGGTCTTCGTTATGCTACTTTCGAAAGAGGCAAAAGGAAGATGTAAATTTACTAATAATATTGTTAATTTGATAGCCAATTTGATGATGATCAAGAAAACTTGCAGCTTAAAATCTGCATTAAGGACAAAGTGTCTAAAACAACTTTTGGTGATAAAAAACTTGCAATACTATCAAATGAGAAATATGTTGTAATCGATATTCCTAAGAAGCATTTGTAGCATAATCTTTTGTATATTTTCTCTTAGCTAATAAATGCAAAAAAAAAGGTTTCAATAAATTTAGTGTTAATTCTTTAAATCTTCGATAACTGATACTTAATTATTGTTTTATTGACATTGCGCAAATCTAGATGAAAGCAGAACATCATCATCAATCTCAAATACAAAATAGTATGTCGTAGTTGAATTTGTTTTTAAATGTTTTAGACTTCCAATCCAACCCAAGTCCCAGCAGATGGGCCACCACTGGAAGCTCATTAAAGAAAAATGAGCAAGGTTATAGAAAAATTAACTTTATCGAGAGTGGCTATACATATGATCGCTCTGGAAATCCTGACCGTGTCCTCTCTCCTTACATGAATGGAAAAAAGAATTCACTCTTCCTCAATCCTAGCTTGTATACAAGTGATGAGTTGAAAAAAAGTAGCGAAATAAAAGCCAAGATCACCCCCTATGGAACCGCTCTTACTTCACAAGAAATGAATACCGCAAGGAAACTGAATTTTGGTGATAAGCCTATTCAACCTCAACCTCAACCTGAGCAAAGGGTTCATACTGAGGGCGCTAAACCCACTAGAGAAGAAACAGTTCCAGTCCATGTCGTCAAGACAGAGCCCAGGGAAAATGAAATGAAACTTCCAGATGGCACTATCAGTAACGTTTTCTTACCTCAGACTCCCGAGCAACCAAACGGAAAAAATAAAGACATCACACCAACAAAAGTGGACAAAACTTCTCAGCAGGACAAAACTCCACTCTCTAAAAAAAGTAATGCTAAGAGTGGTGACTCTACCCCACAAAATGAGTTTATTAATGTTTGTGAAGGATGTTTCAATAAAGGATTGATGACTGAGCAAAAAGAAAGAGAACGCATGCAGAGATTGATGGAATTAGAATTAGAAAGACAAGCATTAAATTATGACCACTATCTCTATCGTACTCAACTTACTCAAGAAAAAAACAGAAAAGATGCTCTTAAAAGAATCTCAGACGAAAATCACGCTATGATGACTGTCAAAAAAGACAGATTTGGTAGAAGAGGAGACGATGAGCTCTCACCCAGTGAAATCAAACCTCATTCTCCTGAAAAAAGAGGAACTGTTGACGGAACTGCACACAATTTATTAGATAATATATTTGAGAGTTCCGAAAAATACAATCAAGAAAGACAAGTAATTCAATTTCTCTCATTTTTAATACCATTAGACTTCCTTGATCAGGAATAGCCACTTCAATAGAGAAAAGATTCTAGAAAACGAAAAAGTAATTTTGCCCCCGTCTTTGTTTATCATGTAGAAAAAATCTATGGAGAGAGTCAAAAGTCTCGAGCCTACAGGCCAAAGAAGTCTTTTGGATCAGATTTATGAGAATTCTCTCAGATATCTTGAGAGGAGATCAAGTGAGCAAAGAAATGCTGGTCTACATAACAGATCCATGTCAGCAAGAAGATCAACACCCGGCTATCTGAGACAAGACGATTTCATTGATGACGCTTTTAAAACTAGTCCTGAGATCCTTGCCAGAACAATCAATTCCCCAGGAATTCTAGACAAAATTAATAACAACAGTTTCGAACTGCTCTCAAAGAAACAAGTTTCTTCTTTTTGGTTAAAAATTAACTTAGTAGCAAGAGAACTTTAACAACAGCAGATACAATCTTGAGCAAAGTGCTAAAAAGAGATTATTGGTTAGGAATTTATTTCACTTATTCATAGTATAAGATGAAAGACCCTGAAATGTTTGAAGAAAATTTCGCTAAGGAATATAACCAATCACCTTACAAATTAAATATTGATCCAAAAGTTCTCTCTAAAAGAGTAAAAGAGTGTGCAATATTTGTAATTATATAGGATGGCCCTAGCTTCTTGGACAATATACACCAGGCTGCTAATAGAATCGAAGAATTACGTAATGTAAGTTAAGCTTTATTTGTACTAAAATGATTCAGGAAGGAGCCAAGTCTGCTGGCAGCTTCAATAAAAACAAAATCATCAATCAAGAACATGTAGCTATGTTTATTATTCGAGATAATATTTTAGGAAAAAGCAAATATGTCAAATATGGATCTCTACTATAAGACCCCTACCAAGAAGATAGGTGTTCAGGATAATATGAATTATGATGCTTGGGTCGATTCTAACCATGGTATCATGCAAGAAATAAATAAGAGTGCTGAGAAAGCTCAACAAGAAAGAAACGTAACAAATAAGTTAGCTTAATTGATTTTTTTAGGAAAGGGCAAAGATCTATGAAAATATCCTCAAGAGGCAAATGGAACAGAAAAGAATTAGACTTCAAGAAGAAAAACACAAAGAAGCCAATTTTGTTGAAACTCACAGGCTCATTTGCTCACACAATTCTAACATGATGTATTGTAACATTTGCAACAGAAAGTTCCCCATGAACAAAATCACAAGAATATTGTCTAGCTACAAAAAGAATAAGAAGATTACAGCTTAATAAATAACAAATGAATTGATTATTACACTATAAATTGATATCAAAATTTTCATAACTTATTGTTTTATCATCAAAATACTATTGACATAAATATAATAGCTAATTGACACTAAGTTCTGTCAACCAGACTTTACTGGCTTTGTCTCTGCATATGATCCATATATACTTCAATGATTTGCTCCACGGAAGAGTTAGTGCTGAACTTTGATACAAATCGCAAAAGAGATCGATAATCTTCATCTGGAAACACTTCTCTTATTTTTTCGGCTTTATCAATGCAACTCTTCCTGAATTTTCCTTCAGGTAAACGAATCATCGGATCTGTATTATTTTTCTCTGACATTTTGGAGATTATTCTCTTTGGGAATCCAATAACTGCTTTAATTTTTTGAGCGATCTTTTTGAATTTTTCCCCTGAGTTGTTGTTCTTGCCTTTATCATTCTTTTCATTCCCTTCATCTTCCTTTATCTCTTCTTTCTTAGGTCTTTGATCTACCTCTTCTTCTTTTCTAAATTTCTCCTTTGAAAGATCATTTACGTTCTCTCTGAAGCCATCTTGATCCAAAGCTTCTTTTACTTGAGCTAAAATCTGAGGCATTTCTTCTTCTAAAGCTAGAGAAAGCAGCTCTTTTAACTTTTCTTTGTCTGAGTCTATCTTTTGGGAGGTTAAAAGTTTGTCAAATAAATGCTCAGATACTGCCTTTTTAATCAATTCATTTGAAGAGTGCGCATTTTCTTCATTTTTCTTTGAAGAAATATTTTCAATCACTTCAAATTCTTCCTGTGAAGAGTCTGACAAATCATTTTGTTCTTTGATCTCAATCTTCGTTGTTTGAATAGTCTTGTCATTTAGCAATCGTTGAAATTCTTGCTCTGAAGTAATTTCAATCTTCTCATTTTCATTTATCATTTGCAACAATGTGAATTTTTGAGGCAAGGATAATTTGAAGAGCTTAGGCAAGTACTCATTCTTCAAATCGTTCAAGTTTTGAGGGAAAGAAGAGCACCTATGGATTTCATTCTTGTAAAATACTTTCAGAATCATGCCTTGGAGAATTTTGGTTTTATTTGTTATTGTTATTGGTTTTATTCTAATTTCGATTCTTTAAACTCACAACAAAGTCTTCAAATAAATGAATGAATAAAAACTGTTGGCCAGGGACTGAATACTGAGGTTAATATTGATGCAATGAAGAATTACAAGTTATCTTATATACAATTTAATATTTTTCAATGAAAAAAGTTCATCTTCCTGGTGGTCATGAGTGGTATTAATTTCGAAGAGTGCATTATCCTTGCTATGCATAGTAACAAAAGAGACATCGAGTGCCTCAGGAGCTTCATCAAGGGAAGGGTTAATACCTTACATCTATTAGAGAATAAGAACTTACTTACTCTTTAAGTCAAAATGTTGAAGCCATGCGATTTCATTATCTAATTTAACATATAAAGCTTGTCCTTCCCAATATTTAGGACTGAGTTCTAATTTTGCCTCTATCATAATTGCTTTATGCTCTGGAATATTTGTGAAAGTCTGAGGGTTTTCTAGTTGATTTTTTTCAGCATAAAGGGTCCTTAAATAGTTATATCTCAACTTAAATATCTTACCATTGTTTAACTCCATCTAATATGAGTGTGCTTGTTGTAAGAAAGCTTTTATTTCAGAAAATATTATATCACTTTACCTAACATTATTCTCATTTTGTTTATCACTATCTTCATGCTGACCCCAGTCTACATTTCCATTCAGTTTTAGGGCTCCTTCAAACTATTTTATCAATACTCTGCTTAACAAATTTACTTTGACGTTTTCACCACTTGGATTTGATATTTTTTCAACATATAAAGAAGCAACAGTCAATTTTGGAGATTTGATGGCTTCAGTATGAACTGATGAAGCCTTGATGTCATTAGAGAGCAATAAGTTTTGAATATTCCCTTCATTAAAGGTAAGGTCATTCTCAACATTAATATTTTCATGAAGGGGCTTTCCAATTGCCAAGACATTAAGTGAAATGATTAGAGTTAAACACAAAAGCTGATTTTTTGACATCTTTTGTCAAATAAATTTTACACTTTAGATTGCCGTTTTAATGCTCTTTGAGTTTCAAGTACTTGATTAAACCTGAGTAGATAATATGATTTCAGCTAACAAAGCGATAGTTAGTTATCCAAATGACTCATTTCAATTCATTAACTAGTAAAAAAGAGTGATTTCTCTGAAGTCGAATACGTATTAGGTTGTCATGCCAAATTGGCGAAACGTTGACACCCCACCTTTTATGTATGTTCATATGTTTGTTTTCACCTGAGCAAAATATGTTGTAATAATTTGATCTTGGTCAATTTTGAATAAAGTGAAAATAAAAATGGAAGACAATGAAATATGTGAAGTGATTATTCCTGTGACTGAAAGGTTTACAGTGAGATGGGAAAAAGGAATTCAGCTAGATGCCAAAGTGAGGAAGGATAAACGCCTAGGATTCTATAAAATGGTGGGTGAAGAGAAAGAAATCTTAATAAAATCTCCTTGTACGGGAAAAATCATCTTCTTAGAAACTCCATCTGAAGAGTTAACATCTCAAAAAGTGTGTGTTATCGAGAGATGTAAGCACGACGTTGTAACGCATGGGCTCTGTACCTTTTGTGGAGCAAAACCAACAGAAATGACCAATCAATATGTCGGATTTGTTGATCGAAATTTTGCAATAAGTGATAATAAAGCTCAAGAAATATATTCAGAGCTCGAATCTCGAATCTTGACTGAAAAAAAGTTGTTTCTAGTTTTGGATCTAGACAATACTATAATTCATGCTTTTCTCTTCCAAAAAGGGGACAATATGTTATCCCTAGAAGAAGTTCAAAATTATGAAGATATATATGTTTTAGAGCTACCACCAGAAAAATACCTTGTTAAATTGAGACCTTATCTGAAAGAATTTCTTGAAGGAGTCCGCAAAAATTATATGATATATGTATATACTAAAGGAACTCGTCAATATGCTGAGGCTATCCTTAAACTTATAGACCCGAAAGAAGAAATGATTTCCAAAGAGCGCTTGATAACAAGAGACGAAATGGAAGGCAATGATTTTAAAAGTTTACGAAAGTTAATATATGATGGAAGCCTTGCATTGATTCTTGATGACAGCCCAAGTGTTTGGGGACCTATTAAAAATCTCATCTTTACAAAACCCTTCTATTACTTTGAAGACAAAGATAATAAAATTATTGTGAGGAGAAAAGTAGATGCCTTTTTGTTCTTCATTCAACATCTACTCAATTCTATTCATGAGATTTTCTATCAGCTATACGTTAAAAACATAAAAATTCCAATCCACGAGATCTATCATGGCTATCGTCAGAATCTTTTTGTGGAAGAAGATATATCATTTTATAACTTTTTCCAAAATGAAGAAGAGATGAAGAAGTCCCGCGAAAGTAATATCTTAACAAAGCTAGGAGGTAAGGTTTCATTTGAACCTTCTAAAGAAACTACTCTCATCTTTTCAAGAGCCAGCAAGAAGCTCAAAACCTGTCCCTTTGAAAATATCCCAATAGTTAGCCTGTGGTACATTTCTTATTGCGAGATGTTCTGCACAAGGCTCCCAGTACAGTATTTTGATTTACGAGACAAACAAAATCAAATCGTTGTCCTTGAAAAAGCTATGAAAGAGATTTATCTCTCTAAGACTAATAACGCTGACAATGACCGTCCAAAACCTGAAAAACTTGAAAAACCTGAAGAGTCTGAGGCTAACAATGACAAACTAAACGCCATCAAAGATACTATTGAAGAAATTTTAGTCAAGAACTTCGTCCCGAATGACACAATAGACAAAAGAATTAAAGAAAAAATTATTATAGATATAGAGCTTAAAAGAAAGAACAAGAGAAAGGCCGATGAAGCCTTAGAACAAAATTCAACGGAGGCAAAATAGACGTCGCTTTTTCGTATCTTAAAAAATCGTTCCAGTAATTAATGTTTACATGTATTATACAAGAAATAATCAAGATTTTCGAATAAGATTTGTTAGCATTCTGACTATTAGGTCATAGACTTTCATGCCTTCCTAACACTACTCTTTTAGATCAGATCTAGAACATACTTTTTTTTCGTATTTGAATTATTAATTTTATATTTCTATAACTATCAAAATAAGATCGGTTTGAAAGATGGACAGTTTAAATGAGAAAGACATTCGTGACATCCTTGAACAAATTGAAATTGATAAGAGTCAAGAAGCATTCAAGGCTTTCGACAAAGACGGGTCTGGTACAATTGATAAAGACGAGTTGAAGAAAGTTCTTGAAGAAATGGGACAGAAACCTCAAGACGAAGAAATTATCAAGATGATTAGTGAAGTAGATACTCAGAATAAGGGTGTCATTGACTTCAACGATTTTTTGAAGGTAATCGCATACCACAAGCAATGCCAGCAAAATAATGACGAGAGTGATACGTTGGATGCATTCATCGCTATGGGAGGAAATCCAGACAAGTCTGGTAAAGTTGATGCTAAAGAGTTAATTAGAATTATTCGTGATGAGTTCAAAATGACTATAGATATTGAAAGACTCATCAAAGAAATTGATACTGATGGCTCAGGTGAAATTGAATACGACGAATTCAAAGCTCTATTATCCAATTATTAGTGGTGATTACTACACTATAAAGAGATTATTCCTCCCCTTTTTGATATGATTTATTTGTTTTGAACTATCTTTGTTCTTTTATTAAATTTATACAAACTTCTTCCTAAATAAAAATATGAATCCAACATTCAATCCTATCTTACAAGAACCTGTAGAAGGAGAATTCGAAGGAGGAATAAAGCCCATCATTCCCAAAGAAGGAGAAATCAGATTAGTGGCTAACAAAAATAGAGAATGCCAATACTATTACCTAGGAATAGAGCAATGTAGAAATAAGATGCTTAGAATTGCTGGAGACCCATCACATAAGTTCCACGAATATGGATTCCTTCCTTGTAAAAGACTTGTTGATGCCCATTACAGATGCTTAACAGACGAGAAATATGGTTACTCTCTTGAAGATGCTCCAGAAGAAGGAAAGCAAGGAACTCAAGATTTTATTGAATGTGCCTTCAAAAGACTTGCTCCTATGAGTTTCTGCAGAAGATACTTTGATGAAGTTTTAAGAGGAATTTATCGCTCCCCTGGCAATAAGCTCATTGATTATTATTAATATTCTCGGAAGTGATGATGTCTAGTAACTGAGATATATATCGTCATATGAAATCACTAAATGAACTCGCTCAAGAATATGTAATGACTATGGGCTAAGAAAACACTTTTTGTTATTGAACGAATATTTAGGAATTAAACACAACGGACTGAAAATCAAAAAAAAATTGATTTGATTTATTTCTAATCAAAACAAATTTTATAATTATTAAATTAAATTTGAAATGAACTGGGTCTATTTCAGAGAGTCGTGTATTGAATTATAATCTATTAATGTAATCAATTTTTTTAATCCCCAAGGCATCAATTATTCGAAAGAGTATCAATTTAAAGTTATCAATGCGTATCTCATGGGTAAAAGTTAATAAATCAGGAAGGAATAACAAATCATGTATCTTATCATTATGATATCAAAACTTCTTCGTAATGATAGAAAAGTTAGATAATTCAAATTTAAATTCAAATTGTTAAATCTCAATAAAAGAAAAAATTTTTTGGCTTTACTCCAGCAGGAAAAAGTCAATACTCAATTTAATATCATAATTAATGGCCTGATATTTTTTTCTTTGTTCTTTTTGTTTCTCTCCTAATTTTTTACAAACATTAATTTATTGTTTAAAAATATTTTTGATTTTTTTTTTTAATGTCAGTATTTTAGTTTAAGAAACATAATTTTGAAAGTAATCAAATTTCTTTCTTTTCAATTTTCTCCTGTTCAAATAATCTAAATAATCTAAATAAGACATAATTTACACAACAATAATAATTTGAATTCAAAATTGATATATAATCAAATAGTTAATTTGAGTTAATAATCATTTTTTTAAATTGGGTAAGGAAATCACGTGGTAATCAAGCTCTAAATCAAACTGGTGTAATTGTATTAATTCTTGGGTCGCTTGCAGTGTATCATATGAAAGTATTGTTGATGGGTTCGTTAAGATGAATCATATTCCAATTCAACTAATCCAAGTCATGATGTAAACATATGATGTTTTAAATTTTTAGGAATATATTATAGATCGAGCCAATTTAATTTTTTTAAGAAGAATACAAATTATTAAATATTTTCGTTTACTAAATATTTTGAACTGAGGACTTTTAATAAGTCTTAAGGACATGAAATATTTTCATATATTATCATTTATGAGAGAGGAAAAAAAAATAAATTCCAAATTATTTTTCCATGCATCAAAAATTTTTTTTCTTTTTCTTCCAAGTGTCAAATTTTTTCCTTCAGAATTTGTTTTTATCACATTCGAAAATTTAAGCTATTAATACACATTAAAAAAAACATATAAACACAGATTGATAATTCTTACAATTATAATTCTTTTCAATGTTGTTGAAAAATCATATCAACAGATTCCATAAAAGTTCTTACATTCTCATACCCATAGTAATTGATTTAACTAATCATTGATAAGCAATTTTGGTTAAGTTATTGGATATTTCTCTATTATTCCACCTTGAATCAGATTAAAGAAAATCTACCTTCTCATACAGCTTGCTACTCTTCCCAAATTGTAGCTCCTCTGCTCCTCTTTGTGAACCTAATTTAGGTTAGAAGTTATTCACTGAAACAATTGAAACAAAACAAAATTAAAAAATGGAATTAAGTAGCTTTACTTACACAATTGGCTATTCCAATTTTATATATACAATTCTCAGATTGGCAAGTCTATTGCTAAAACTTGAGAACCTTAAGATTATTGATTCACTCTGCCATTAAACTCAATCCAAGCTAATCAATATTTTTGTTTTACCTGTAGATTGAGAAATGTTAAAGGTTTGAAAAAATTCCCTGGGCTTGTGCAGAGCATCTCGTCGAGTTCTTTACCTTAGAGATTTACATAAATTGTTGTTTTAGTCAATTACATCCAATATTATTCTATGTTATCGATATTTGGTTTTTTCCATCACCCCTAATTTGCTATTGAAGAGTTAGCCCTAACTATAGCTATTTGAATAGGGCAACCAATATGAAGTTGCTTTTGAGTGAGTATAATACATGGGCTCTTTATCTTCCTATTTCTTTCATTGTTGATAAAGTTGATTTGAAATACTAGATGAATGCCATGTTCTCCACTTCTATGAACAGATTGCTAAAGCTAGGGTCAGAAAATTTATCACTCGTTTCGATAGTTGCATTACTGAAAAGTTTTACTCGAATTTTTAAGCTTTATGGCAATTCTCAAAATTCACCCATTATTAATCAAGCTACAAATATATCCAAGGTATTTGATAAAGCAAGCGCAACATAGATCTTTCTTTTTAGAGCACTTCGTTGGTTTTCCACACTTAGTTGTTAGACTCTTAGTGCTTGATTAAGAATTTTGGATTGTTGAAAACTCAAATCTTTGGACATTTTAATTCCTTCTTCTCCTTGTGGCAGAAAAACATGCAATGGTAGGGAGGATGAGACCGAGCATCATTTCAAACCATACCAAGCTACTCTGGAGATTTCCTAAATTATTCACAAGATTACTACCTCATTCCAGGGTTAACTTTTCAGGCTTTTTCTATCACTCAAACCTCTGAAACAATTGAAAATGTGGCTAGGATTGATTCAAATTTCAATACTTACCAGAAGCTAAAAATGGAAAATTATGATTCTATGCTATCCTATCGCTTATCATCCTATACTAGAATATGCATTATCCAAGAAAAACAGAGGGAAGACAGACTATCCATCCGAACTACTGTTTTGTATCACATCTCTTATAATACATATGCTGCCTGCTCGAGTCTTGGTTGATCCTGACTTCATGTAATTTACAAATTTTCACTTTTTGTTCCAAAAATAGTTGCTCTGCTTCACTTGAGACAAGTTCAATTAATTTCGTTTTTACAAATATGCAGCACTGCCAAATCCAAATCAAGGAAATTTTATCCCTCATTCTGTTTATATGCATTATGACATAAGGTGGATGGATAATCAGTTGAAAACGAAATTATCATCATAACCGATAAAAGTATATTGGTTAGTTATATATCAACAAATCAAGTTAAAATGTGATGGACCTATCCATTCTAGGCCTAATAAATTTGGGTGTACGAATTTCTCTTGCACCAAATCAGCAATCTAATATGAGATTTATATTTGTTGCCAAAACTAGTTATTTTGAATTTCATAATTTTCAACAGACAAGTAGCTCCACTTAAGGAACAAGATCTATTGAGTGAGCCGTCTTAAAGTTCAAAAGTAAAATGATCTTTAATAATGACATAGCCATGCTTTTTTTTTTGTTGTTGTTATTTATTGGAACACTCTTGCATCTTTCTGTACAAATTTCATTGAGATCATTTCAACTTTCTTAGAAATTTCATTCCCATTCCCCTTGATGACTTACATCAGTTCTAGAATTCAAATTTTTTCAAAATATGGGATCATTAGGTAATTCTAACAGCTCATCCAATTGATAATTTACTTGGATACTTGAAGATTTCTCTTGTACCTGATCTCCCTTAAAGCAATTTCTGATAGAAGGATGAATCCTCGACTTCATAAGAACTCAAAAAGGGGTTTTCTAAGTTAGTAGGCTTTCAATGTATTTCAACATTTCATAACCTTGAATTCGTAGAATTAAAGACGATACTTTTAAAAGTTGATAGATTACTTGAGGTCAAGAATCATTAGCTCCGTAATGATTACTCCAAAAAAACCTTCTCCTATTTTATATTTTTAGAAATTTTTGATCTATTTTTTCTAGTTGTTAACCTCAATAAAATCAAAATAAAATAAGTCAAGATGATATTCAAGTAGAGAAGCTCTAGTTGGAGGTGGTCTGTAAAATTCTTATAATTCCTGTAAAGAGATCTTCCCAGTCCCTATGATAAAACACCAAAATTCCACTTGGTTTATTCCATCTCTAACGTATTGTTTTGAACTAATATTATGAGTTAATTCAAAAATGATAACAAAGACTTACTTAGTCTATCAATATTACCCAAATATAGAACTGTCTTCTTTTGGTCTAGACTTTCAAATACTTAAGGCTGAACAATATCGTTCCAGAATCACGAACAACCACAATTCTGCATTAATCTCGAGCCAACTTAGTATTTGACTAGAGACTATTGGAGAAATGAAAATAATTCGTAACAAAATGACAAGACAACAATATTTAAGTCAATATCTCTCCTCAATACAGAAGCTGAGTTTCAACGAAATTGCATAATGTAAAATAATCTGGTGTGTTCAAACACCAGCAATTACTTATTTTCAGCTTCCTTTCGTTTCACCTAGATATAAGACGATGAAAAACGCTTGACCTCAATAATCAACTTCATAAACACTCAAATGCTCATCCCATCCCAACGTTTTGTGGGAGTCCTCGCATAACTATATTGTGTAACCAAACTAGGAAGTGAGTAAAAAAAGCAAATTATAATAGCCGACAAGAACCAAATATCACGACTTGAATTCAGATCAAGAATACTTGAACTTAGTTAAAAATGATCTAAAAATTATATTAGTCTATGCTCTATGAGATGAATTGCCTTATTCTCAATTAGAAATTTTTGCTTCTGAAATAAGTGGAGATCGGAAGTTAGCACTCCACTACTCATCATTCTCAATGTAGCAATTTGTTGTCATTCTCTAATCATTATATTTAGTAATCTAATGTACATAACTTTTGTATATTGATTCATTCTCTTTCGAAATATAAAATAGCTTTATAGCTATTTCTTGAAACCATTCTACTCATTGTTCTTTTAAAACATCACTCTACTTTAGATAAAATCGCAACCTTAGATTGTTAGCAAATATCAACTAGGAAATATAGGCCTTAATAGTTCAAAATCGTTCTTACACAGAATATCATAAAGAATTTTGAAATTCAAACAATCAAAGTATCAAAAGAAGAGATGATTTTGACTAAAGAACTTCTTATTAAAGATGACAGCAAAAATTAAATTTCAGAGATTAAGAAAAATTGTTTTATTGTAAAAAAAAAATTTACACTATTCCCCCCCAAAAAAAAAACTAAATGATATAAATTAAAAAAAAATAAAAATGTAAAATACTTCAATAAATATATCTTTTATGAGAGATATGTTATTTGAACTGAAATGATTTTAGAAGATAAAATAATTTATTTGGAATTTAGTTTAATTTTTTCATCTTGATACTGACTAATGAAGCAATCTATTTATTTATGTGTGAATTGCTTTTATTAACGATCAGTGTCTTAAATTTGCAGTTGAGTTGATAACTTTTGATTTCAATTAATAACTTACAGGCCATACTCAAAGAACAAGATGCTACCATTATACCCAGTTTCTTATATCAATATATTCAATTTTACTAATGCTCTCCCAATAATTAATACGACATGCTGCTTTTCGGGTTTTAAAAAATCAATTACTATTCATATGATTTGAATTTGAATTTGAATACCCAATACCAAAATTGAATGCAGTTTCGAATTTGAAAAATTAAATAATTATTATAAATTCAAAAATTTTTAAGATTCAAATACCCCTAAATTTCAAATTCATTTATTTTATAGTTTGCTCGAATTATGAATGGAGCTTCAAAAAAAGTTGGGATATCAATACATTCAATTTGAATGTAAATATTGATGATCAGAGAGAGAAATATAGGAAATTTTTTATACATTTTGATTCCTCTCCTTCCTTATTGTTTTAATTTTCATACCTGTAGCTGGTTTCAGCATGGTTAGAAAAATTAGCCTAACTTATAAGGCTAGTTGAGGATGCCATCAATTTAACCCAAATTTTCTTAAATACTACTTGTAAAATTCATTTATTGAAGAATAAGATAGGAACGAATCTGAAAATGGATCAATGATAAACTCATAGAATGGCTACCTCTTTCAACACTCTCTCACACAAAATAGATTGTGCAATTTTGTATCACATTCACTTAACATATTCATTAGGTATTAGATTTTATTATCAAGGAGTGTCTGTGTAAATGCTGAATCCCCTTTGTGGAAGAATATATCCTGCTGGAAGCCAACAATCTAGTTTAATTAGAATAGTTAATGAGGAGATTTGTGAAATATCTTGAACCTTATTCTTCGGATATTTTCAGATATCTAAAATTTCTACTTGCAATCAATAAATGCCGACACTTTATGGTCTCATTTGACTCTCAGAATATGCTTCTACAACAATTATTATGAATTCATTTCATCTTGATGAGATCTGAATAACTCTATTATAATTTTCTATTCATGCCAGATTAGAATAGTGGAATGGTAGAACTCTTTTAAATAGGTATGCAATGGTAAATGGCTCTGAATGATGATTGTATTTAGATCGTTCTCAATCTTACACCTCCTTATCACAAAGAAACTCTCAGATAGGAACCTAAGTATTGCAACGGAAATATCTGATCTGATAAAGATCTTTTTCAATTCAAACCTCTGTTCTCTTAGTCACGTGAGAAATCAAAGCCAGGTCTTACCACAAAAGAAAAAAAGAAAATATCACTATCTAACACAAAGAATTTAATTATTTATAAAAAAATTGAACCTTCCAAAAAAAAAAAAAAA
>Ga0065720_1002812_pt1 | contig 66433 bp, 63 predicted proteins | sample Thericmetagenome_FD_59107 | JGI IMG/M metagenome (GOLD analysis project Ga0065720, IMG submission 59107) | Thermophilic microbial communities from the Joint Bioenergy Institute, California, USA of rice/straw/compost enrichment - eDNA_2 v2... | ecosystem: Engineered > Solid waste > Grass >...
CCAGGGCCCCGGCCTATGGCGAGGTCTCGTGGCAGACGCCGATCAAGGTCAACGCCATGGCCGTGCCGGTCAGGGACAAGGTGGACCTGCTGCTGTCGGTCAACGCCGCCGCGCTCAACGCCGGAGCGGACTTCGTGAATTCGCAGATGTTCCTGGTCAACGAGCAGAAGTACTTCGCCTCGACCGACGGCTCGTACATCGACCAGGACATCCACCGCATCTGGGTGCCGTTCACGGTCACCGCGGTGGACAAGGCCACCGGCAGGTTCCGTACCCGCAACGGGCTGTCCTCGCCTGTCGGCATGGGCTACGAGTTCCTCGACGGCGATCCGTCGCAGCGCTTCGAGCTGCCGGGCGGGGTTGTCGCCTACGGCCTGTCCTACGACATGCACGAGGACGCCGTGGCCGCCGCGAGGCAGGCACGCGAGAAGCTGAAGGCGCCGTCGGTCAAGCCCGGCAGGTACGACCTGGTGATCGACCCGACCAACCTGTTCCTCACCATCCACGAGAACGTCGGCCACCCGCTGGAGCTGGACCGCGTGCTCGGCTACGAGGCCAACTACGCCGGCACCAGCTTCGCCACTCTGGACAAGCGCGGTTCGTTCCGCTGGGGCAGCGACCTGGTCACCTTCATCGCCGACAAGACCCGGCTGGGCAGCCTCGGCGCGGTCGGCTACGACGACGAGGGCGTGAAGTGCAAGCGCTGGGAGCTGGTGAAGGATGGCATCCTGGTCGACTACCAGGCCACCCGCGACCAGGCCCACATCCTCGGCAAGGAGGAGTCCGACGGCTGCTGCTATGCCGACTCGTGGTCCAGCGTGCAGTTCCAGCGCATGCCCAACGTCTCGCTGGCGCCCGGCAGGACCCCGTTGACGCCGGCGGAGATGGTCCGCGACGTCGAGCACGGGCTCTACATCCACGGCCGCGGCTCGTATTCCATCGACCAGCAGCGCTACAACGCCCAGTTCGGCGCCCAGCTGATCTTCGAGATCAGGAACGGCGAGGTCGTCGGCCTGGTGGAAGATGCCGCCTACCAGATCCGCACGCCCGAGTTCTGGAACGCCTGCGTGGCCATCTGCGACGAGCGGGATTTCCGGCTCGGCGGCTCGTTCTTCGATGGCAAGGGCCAGCCCAGCCAGGTCTCGGCGGTCTCGCACGGCGCGGCGACGGCGCGCTTCAACGGCCAGAACGTGATCAACACCGCGAGGTCGCTGGGATGAAGCACGTCGTCTGGCGGGATGGGCGGACCCGTGCCGAAAGTCATTTGCACATGCGTGCCGGCCGTGCACAGAATCCGGACAAGCGCGTGGAAGGCCGATGCGCGTGCGCGTCCATAACGGTTTTGCCGCCGGCCGGCCCGGTGGCGCATTCAATGGGGAGAGACTGCCTTGCAACGACGTGATTTCCTGGCCCTGAGCGGCCTCGGCCTCGGCAGCCTGGTGCTGCCTCCCTTCCTCGGCAGGGCAATCGCCGCCGAGCAGCTGCTCGAGAAGATCGATGTCGGGTTCAAGAAGCGGCTCGCCGATGCCGCGCTGCAGGCGGCCACTTCCTCCGGCGCCAGCTACTGCGACGTGCGCATCGGTCGCTACCTGCGGCAGTCGCTGCTCACGCGCGAGGAGCGGGTGGAGAACGTGGTCAACACCGAGTCCACCGGCGTGGGCGTCCGCGTGATCGCCAACGGCGCCTGGGGGTTCTCGGCCACGAACGTGCTGACCCCCGACGCGGTGGCCGCGACCGCGCGCCGCGCGGTGGAGATCGCGAAGGCCAACGCGAAGCTCCTGACCGAGCGGGTGCGCCTGGCCAGGGCCCCGGCCTATGGCGAGGTCTCGTGGCAGACGCCGATCAAGGTCAACGCCATGGCCGTGCCGGTCAGGGACAAGGTGGACCTGCTGCTGTCGGTCAACGCCGCCGCGCTCAACGCCGGGGCGGACTTCGTGAACTCGACGCTGTTCCTGGTCAACGAGCAGAAGTACTTCGCCTCGACCGACGGCTCGTACATCGACCAGGACATCCACCGCATCTGGATGCCGATGTCGGTCACCGCGGTGGACAAGGCCACCGGCAGGTTCCGCACCCGCGACGGCCTCTCCGCGCCGATGGGCATGGGCTACGAATACCTCGAGGGCGGTGGCCGCAAGTACATCTCCCCGAACGGGGTGATCAATTACGGTGACCGCTACGACCCGGTCGAGGATGCCCGCGAGGCGGCGAAGCAGGCACGCGAGAAGCTGAAGGCGCCGTCGGTCAAGCCCGGCAGGTACGACCTGGTGCTCGACCCCTCGCACACCTGGCTGACCATCCACGAGTCCGTCGGCCACCCGCTGGAGCTGGACCGCGTGCTCGGCTACGAGGCCAACTACGCCGGCACCAGCTTCGCCACGCTCGAGAAGCGCGGCAACTTCCGCTACGGCAGCGACAAGGTCACGATCTTCGCCGACAAGACCCAGCCGGGCAGCCTCGGCGCGGTCGGCTATGACGACGAGGGCGTGAAGTGCAAGCGCTGGGACCTGATCAAGGACGGCATCCTGGTCGACTACCAGGCCATCCGCGACCAGGCCCACATCCTCGGCAAGGAGGAGTCCGACGGCTGCTGCTATGCCGACTCGTGGTCCAGCGTGCAGTTCCAGCGCATGCCCAACGTCTCGCTGGCGCCCGGCAGGGAGAAGCTGTCCGTGGCCGACATGATCAAGGACGTCGAGAACGGCATCTACATCATCGGCGACGGCTCCTTCTCGATCGACCAGCAGCGCTACAACGCCCAGTTCGGCGGGCAGCTGTTCTACGAGATCAGGAACGGCCGGATCACCGGCATGATCGAGGACGTGGCCTACCAGATCCGCACCCCGGAGTTCTGGAACTCGTGCGTCGCCGTCTGCGACGAGAGCGACTACCGCCTCGGCGGTTCGTTCTTCGACGGCAAGGGCCAGCCGGGCCAGGTCTCGGCGGTCTCGCACGGTTCGTCCACGGCGCGCTTCAACGGCGTCAACGTCATCAACACCGCCCGCTCGCTCGGCTGACCGCACCAGGAGATCAATAGAACATGAGCATTTTCAGCGAAGCCCAGTGCAAGGCGATCCTCGACAAGGTGATCGCGCTGTCCAAGGCTGACGAGTGCACCGCGGTCCTGACCGGCGGCGTGAACGGCAACATCCGCTTCGCGCGCAACAGCGTCTCCACCAGCGGCATCGTCGACGACGTCGAGCTCCGGGTTTCGGTGTCGTTCGGCAAGCGCACCGGATCGGTGACGATCAACGAGTTCGACGACGCCGCGCTCGAACGCGCCGTCCGCCGGGCGGAGGACCTGGCGCGGCTGGCGCCGGAGAACCCGGAGTTCATGCCTGCGATCGGGAAGCAGGAGTACAGGCCCAGCGCCACCTTCAGCCAGGCCACGGCCGACCTGACGCCCGAGCAGCGCGCGCAGATCGCGCTCGACTCGATCAGGCCCTGCAGGGAATCCGGGCTGGTCGCGGCCGGCTACCTCGAGGACAGCCGCTGGTTCTCCGCCATCGCCAACAGCAATGGCAACTTCGGCTACCAGACCGGCACCAGCGCCGACTACACCTGCACCGTCCGCACCGAGGACGGCCGCGGCTCCGGCTGGGTCGGGCGCAATGCCAACGACATCCGCGAGATCAATGCCGCGCGCGACATCCAGGTCGCGATCCGCAAGGCGCGCGACTCGGTGGACGCCAGGGCGCTCGAGCCGGGCAAGTACACCGTCATCCTCGAACCGCACGCGGCCGCCGGCCTGATCTCGTTCATGATGAACTTCTTCGACGCCCGCCAGGCCGACGAGGGCCGCAGCTTCCTGTCGAAGAAGGGCGGTGGCAACAAGCTCGGCGAACTCGTCTACGACCCGCGCGTCAACATCTGGGCCGACCCGTGGGACCCGGACGTGCCCGTGCTGCCGTGGGACGGCGAGGGCCTGGCCCGCGACCGCCTGCCGATCGTGGAGAACGGCAAGGTGGTCAACCTGCTGTACTCGCGCTACTGGGCGCAGCAGCAGGGCAAGGCGCCGGTGGCCAGGCCGGGCAACCTGATCATGTCCGGCGGCACCAAGTCCACGGCAGACCTGGTGCGCGAGACCGAGCGCGGCATCCTGGTCACCCGCACCTGGTACATCCGCATGGTCGACCCGCAGACGATCCTGCTGACCGGCCTGACCCGCGATGGCACGTTCTATATCGAGAACGGCGAGATCAAGTACCCGGTGAAGAACTTCCGCTTCAACGAATCGCCGGTGATCATGCTCAACAACATCGACGAGCTGGGCAGGCCGGTCCGGGTCAGCGGCGACGAGTCCTCGTACTCGATGATGCTCCCGCCGATGCGGCTGCGGGACTTCACCTTCACCTCGCTGTCCGACGCGGTGTGACCCCGGGAACCGTCCCCGCCCCCATTCCGGCAGGTCCCGCGTGCGGGGGCGAGGGCGATCCGCCCGCGTGTCCTGCGCGGGCCTGCCGGCCGGCGGCGTGCCCATGAACGGTCCCGGCATGACCCGCGCGCAGTTCCTGCGCCTCGCGCTCGCCGCGTGCGCGGGCGCATGCCTGCCGGGCCGGGCGGGGGCCGCTCCCGCCCGGTCGGCCCGGTACGACTTCTGGTTCACCCGGCTCAGGTACGACTCGGGTGACTGGGACGTGGACGAGCGCATGCCGTCGAACGTCATCAACGCGCTGATCGAGTACACGAACCTGCGCGTGGACCCCGAGGAGCACGTGGTCGAGCTGGCGGACCCGAAGATGCTGTCGGCGCCATTCTGCTACCTCGCCGGGCACAAGCTGGTCGAGTTCAACCCGGCCGAGCGGCGCAACTTCGAGCGCTACGTGCGCAACGGCGGTTTCGTGTTCGTGGACGACTGCAACCACGACATCGACGGGTTGTTCGCGAAGTCCTTCGAGGCGCAGATGGCCTCGATCTTCGGCCAGGGCGCGCTGCGCAGGCTGCCGAAGGGCCATGCCATCTACCACAGCTTCTTCCACTTTCCGGACGGTCCTCCCGCGACCGGATTCGAGCTCAACGGCTGGGGCGACGACCTGGTGCACGATTACCTCAAGGGCATCGAGATCGACGGCCGGCTCGGCGTGCTCTACAGCAACAAGGACTATGGCTGCGAGTGGGACTACGACTGGCGCAACAAGCGTTTCCTCGCGGAAGACAACACGAAATTCGCGGTCAACATCGTGGTGTATGCGTTGACGGCATGACTCCTCCCCCACAGGAACGACATGGACACCCAATTCACCGAATCGGCCATCCGTGAAAAGCTCGGGCGCCTGGCCGGGCTGCGCGCGGCGATCTCGACCGCGGTCGTGGGCCAGCAGGCCGTCGTCGAGCAGCTGCTCACCGGGCTGCTTGCCGGCGGCCATTGCCTGCTCGAAGGCGTGCCGGGGCTCGGCAAGACCCTGCTGGTGCGCACGCTGGGGCAGGCGCTGGACCTGCAGTTCCGGCGCGTGCAGTTCACGCCCGACCTGATGCCCAGCGACCTGCTCGGCACCGAGGTGCTGGAGGAGGACCATGGCACCGGCCGGCGCGAGTTCCGCTTCCAGAAGGGGCCGGTGTTCACCAACCTGCTGCTCGCCGACGAGCTCAACCGCACGCCGCCGAAGACGCAGGCCGCGCTGCTGGAGGCGATGCAGGAGCACACCGTCAGCTACGCCGGCGTCACCCATCCGCTGCCGGAGCCGTTCTTCGTGCTGGCCACGCAGAACCCGATCGAGCAGGCCGGCACCTATCCGCTGCCCGAGGCGCAGCTCGACCGCTTCCTGCTGCACATCGCGCTCGATTACCCGGACGAGGCCGAGGAGCGCGCGATCCTGGCGCAGACCACCGGCTCGCACGCGGCCGCCGTGCCGCGGGTCATGGGCGGGGCCGAGGTGCTCGAGCTGCAGGCGCTGGTGCGCGAGGTGCACGTCGGCGCGGAGGTCCTGGCCTGGATCACCCGGCTGGTGCGCGCCACGCGTCCGGGTCCGGACGCGCCGCAGGTGGTGCGCGACTACGTGCGCTGGGGCGCCGGTCCGCGCGCCGGGCAGTCGCTGGTGCTCGCAGGCAAGGCGCGCGCGCTGCTGCACGGCCGCCTGGCGGTGACCCGCGAGGACGTGGCCGCGCTGGCGGCGCCGGTGCTGCGCCACCGCCTGCTGCTGTCGTTCCAGGCCGAGGCGGAGCGCAAGCGCCCGGACGACGTGATCGCCGCGCTGCTGCGCGAAGTGCCGTTCCCTTCCGCCTGAACCGGCGATGGACCGGGACCTGCTGCCGCCGTCGTTGCGGGCGCAGTTGCGCGGGCTGCGCATCGGCTCGCGGCGGATCAGCCCGCTGCGCGGCGGCGGCATGCACCGCAGCCGCGACCGCGGCGCGGGCCTGGAGTTCTCGCAGTACCGCGGCTACGAGCCGGGTGACGAGCTGCGCCGGATCGACTGGAAGCTGTACGCGCGCAGCGACCGCTTCTTCGTGCGCGAGGCCGAGCGCGACAGCCCGCTGACGGTCTGGGTGCTGCTCGATGCCAGCGCCTCGATGGCCCAGGCCGACGAGTCCCGGCCGGACTGGTCGCGGCTGGATGCGGGCAAGGCGCTGGCGGCGGCGATCGCGGAAGTCGCGGTGCGCCAGGGCGACCGCGTCGGTCTGGGCGTTCTGAACGACCGCGACCTGCGCCTGGTGCCCGCCGCCGCAGGTACGCGCCAGCGCGACCGGATCCTGCTCGAGCTGCATGGCGTCCGGGCGCAGGGCGTGTTCCCCGGTGAAGGGAGCCTGCTGCCGCTGTGGGCGCGGATCGGGGCCGACGAGCTGGTGGTGATCATCGGCGACTTCTTCGACGAAGCCTGCACCACGCTGGCCGGGCGCCTCGCGGGCGCGCGCCGCGACGTGGCGGCGATCCAGCTGCTGGCCGTGGCCGAACGCGACTTCCCGTTCCACGACGGTTGCCGCTTCCGGGATCCCGAGACCGGCGAGGAACTGCCGGGTGACGGCCGCGCGCTGCGCGAAGGCTTCCTGACACGGTTCGGCGCGGCCCAGCGCGCGTTGCGCGCGCGCCTGGACGCCGCCGGCATCCGCCATGCGACCCATGTGCTCGACGAGCCGCTGGAGCGTCCGCTGCGGCGGCTGTTCGCGGACGACGTGGAGGGCGGGGTGCGATGAACCTCGTCCTGCTGCTGCCCGCGGCCCTCGGCGCGCTGCTCGCGCTGGCGATCCCGCTGCTGCTGCACCTGGCGCGGCGCGAGCAGCAGCGTCCGGTCGTGTTTGCGGCGCTGCGCTGGCTGCGCGAGCGCCCGAAGCCGCGCCGGCGCGTGCGCTTCGACGAATGGCCGCTGCTGCTGGTGCGCCTGCTGCTGCTGGCGCTGCTGGCGTTCTGGCTGGCGCGGCCGGTGCTGACCGGCGCCGGGGACGCGACGCCGTGGACGGTGGTCGCGCCGGGCGTGCCGGAGGCGCAGCTTCGGCAACTCGGGGAAACCGGGAAAGGCGAGCTGCGCTGGCTCGCGCCCGGGTTCCCGCCGCTGGCGGAACCCGCGCCGGCCGCAGCACAGCCGGTGGCCAGCCTGCTGCGCCAGCTCGATGCCGGATTGCCGCGCGCCGCCGCCCTGCGCGTGGTCGTGCCGGAGCGGCTGTCGGGCCTTGATGGCGCGCCGGTCCGGCTCTCGCGCGAGGTCGAATGGCGCGTGGTGCCGGATGGCCCGTCTTCGCCGGAGCAGGTGGAACGGGCCGCGCCGGCACTCGTCGTGCGCCATGCCGCGGGCCAGGAGGAGGCCGCGCGCATCCTGCGCGCCGCGACGCTGGCGCTGCATGGTGACGACGGAGCCGGCGACGCGTTCGAAGCCGCGTCCGCCGACGTGCCGCTGCCGGACGGTGCCCGCCGCATCGCCTGGCTGGCGCCGGGGCCATTGCCGGAAGCGGTGCAGCGCAGGATCGAGGCCGGTGCCGTGGCGCTGCTCGCGGCCGGCGTCGAACTCGACTGGCCGGAACAGGACGCGTGGGTCGCGTGGCGCGACGAAGACGGTGCGCCGCTGGTGGAAGCGGCGGTACTGGGCACCGGGCGCGTGCTGCGCTTTACCCGCCCGCTGCGCGTGGCCGACATGCCGCAACTGCTGGAGCCGGCCTTCCCGCAACGGCTGGAGTCCCTGCTGCGGCCGCCGGCGGCGCCGGGGCGCGCGTATGCCCGGGACGTGGCGCCGGTCCATGACCCGGCCATGACCTGGCTGGAAGCCCCGCGTGAGTTGCAACCGTGGCTCGGCGTCCTGCTCGCGCTGCTGGCGTTGCTCGAACGCTGGATGGCGGCGTCGCCGCGCCGGGGAGGCCGGGCATGAACGCGATGCTGCACGGCATGGCCCGCGCCGCGCGCCAGCGCGTCGTCTCCGGCCACGTGCTTGCCGGATCCGGCATCGCCACGGCCTGCGCGGCCGTGGCCTGGCGCGCGTGGGGCATCCCCGCGATGGTGGCCGTCGTGGCCGTGGCAGTGGCGGGCTGCGTGGCCGTGGCCTGGCGCCGCGCGCGCCGCCACGACGCGGCGTGGGTCGCATCCCGCCTGGATGCGACACGCCGCGACCTCGACGACAGCACCGGCCTGCTGCTGGCGCCGCCGGGGTTGCTCGGCCCCCTGCAGGAACTGCAGCGCGCGCGACTCGAGCAGCGGTTGCGGGAACGGCCGCCGGGCGACCTGCGCCCGGCATGGCCATGGCGCGCGATCGCGGCGGCGTGGTGCGTCGCGGCGGTCGTGGTAGCGTGGGCCCTGCTGTGGCCGCAGGCCGCGCCAACCGCCCCGGCGAAGACGGATGGCGTGGCGGCCGTGCCCCCGGAGCTGGTCGCTGCGCGGTTGCGCATCGATCCCCCCGCCTATACCGGCATCGCGGCCGGCGAGGGCACGGAACTGGATGTGCAGGCGCCGGCGGGTTCCCGCCTGCGCTGGACGCTGCGCTTCGAACCGCAACCGGCCGCCGTGGCGCTGGTGTTGCACGATGGCGGCCGCATCGATCTGCGACGCGAGGGTGGGGACTGGGTCGCGGAGACGCGGCTGCAGGCCTCGATGCTCTACCGCGTGGTCGCCGAGGGCGAGGCCGCGCAGGGCCGGTTGCACCGCATCGACGCGGTGCCCGACGCGCCGCCGCGGGTGCGCGTGCGCATCCCCGAGCGCGGCCTGGTCCTGGCCGATCCCCCGCCGCGTGCGTGGACGCTGTCGTTCGAGGCCGAGGACGATCACGGCCTGCAGCCGGAGGCGCGGCTGCTGGTCACGCGCACGGAAGGCACCGGCGAGAACATCCGCTTCCACGAGCACGTGCTGGTGCTGCGCGGCCGCGGCGACCGGCGCGCGCTGCGCTTCGACGCCAGCCTCGATCCCGCGGCCTACGGCCTGCAGCGCGGCGAGGATCTCGTGGCCCGGCTGGAAGTGCGCGACAACCGCATGCCGGAGGCACAGGCCACGCGCAGCGCGAGCGTGATCCTGCGCTGGCCGGAGCAGACGGTGATGGGCGCGGAAGGGCTGGAGGGACTGGCGCGGCAGGTGCTGCCGGCGTACTTCCGCAGCCAGCGCCAGATCATCATCGACGCCGAGGCGCTGATCGCGGAGAAGCCGCGCCTGTCCGCGGAGGCGTTCGCCGCGCGCTCGGATTCGCTCGGCGTGGACCAGCGCCTGCTGCGCCTGCGCTACGGGCAGTTCCTGGGCGAGGAGAGCGAGGGGACCCCGCGTCCGCCGCCGACCAGCGACCTGCCCGTGGATGACGCGGGCGAAGGCCATGATGACGGTGACGGCCACGCGCACGACGACGGCCACGACCACGGCGGGGCCGGACCGGATTCCGCGGCGGAGACGAAGGGCTTCGGCAATCCAGCGGGCCTCCTCGAGGCCTTCGGCCACACGCATGACCTGCCGGAGGCGGCGACCCTGCTCGATCCGAAGACGAAGGAAATCCTGCGCAAGGCGCTGCGCGAGATGTGGCAGTCGGAACTGCATCTTCGCCAGGCGGCTCCGGAACAGGCGCTGCCGTACGCGTACCGCGCGCTGGAGTTCATCAAGCAGGTGCAGCAGGCAGACCGCATCTACCTGCAGCGCGTTGGCACCCGGCTGCCGCCGATCGACGAGACCCGCCGCCTGTCCGGCAAGCGCGACGGCATCGCGCCGCGTGCGCCCGCGCCGCCGCGGCGCGCGGACGACGGCGTGCTGCCAGCGGCCTGGCAGGCGCTGGACGGGGAGGGTCCGGTCACGGCGGAAACGCTCGATGCCGTGCTGGCCTGGGCCGGCAGGAACGCCACGCGCGCAGGCGATCCGCTGGCGCTGGCCGCGGCGGTGGATGCGCTGCGCCTGGATCCGGCGTGCCGCGCCTGCCGCGACGACCTGCGCGGCCTGCTGTGGGCCGCGATGCGCAGGCCCGACGGCGGCGTGGCGCCGCGCGCCGATGGCGGCGAGCCCGGTCGGCGCTACCTGGAACTACTGCAACGAGGGGAGGCCGGGCCATGACGCCGCAGTGGATCGTGGCAGGCGCGTTGTCGCTGGCGGTGTTCGCGTCGTGGGCCCGGCTGGTCCTGGCGTGGCGCAGCGGCGATGGTGGCGGGCGCGCGTGGCGGCGTGCCGTGCTGTTCCTCGTGCAACCCGCGCTTGCGGTCCTGCTGTACCTGGTGCTGTATCCGCCGCGCATGGATGCCGCCGGTGGGCCGGCTGTGCCGGTGGTGCTGGCGGAGGGCGCCGACGCGCGCCTGGCCGCGGAGGCTTCCGGCCCGCTGTTCGCGTTGCCCGAGGCGCCGGACATCGACGGCGCGGAACGCGTGCCCGACCTTGCCACCGTGCTGCGCCGCCACCCTGGCGTGCGCCGGGTGCGGGTGATCGGCACGGGACTGCCCGCGCGCGACCTCGACGCGGCGCGCGGCGTGGCCGTCGAACTCGCGCCATTCGAACCACCGCCCGGGCTGTGGCGGGTGCAGGTGGCCCCGCCGGTCGTCGCCGGCGGGCTGCTGCGCGTGTCCGGGCAGGCCGGGGGCGTGCCGGGCGGGCAGGTGGAGCTGCTCGATCCGGCGGGGCGCCGCGTGGATGCGGCGGCACCCGCCGGGGATGGCAGCTTCGCGCTCTCGGCGCTGGCGTATGCGCCGGGCGCCGCGGACTACACGCTGCGCGTGCTCGACGCGGAAGGCGGATTGGTCGAAACCGCTTCGCTGCCGGTATGGGTCGAACCGTCGCTTGCGCCGCGCGTGCTGCTGCTGGCCGGGGCGCCGAACCCGGAAACGCGCGCGCTGTCGCGGTGGATGCAGGACGCGGGATTCGAAGTGCAGTCGCGCATCGCGCTCGGCGGCGGTGCTGCGCTCGCGGCCGGCACCGCGACTTCCGATTACGCGCGCCACGACCTGCTGGTCGTGGACGCGCGAGCCTGGGATGGACTGGGCGAGGGCGGCCGCGCGCGGGTCCTGCGCGCGGTGGAGGCGGGCATGGGCCTGCTGCTGCGCGTGGATACGCCGTTGCCTGCGCGGGCGCTGCGGCCATTGTCCGGCCAGGGGTTCGCGATCGCGGGCGGCGCCGGCATCGCGCCGCTGCGCCTGCCCGCGCCGCGGCTTGCCGACGAAGCCGCACTGCGCGCGCGGCTGGGGACGGGCAGCGCGGACGCACCGGCCGACATCGAGGCCGCGGCCGAAGCCGTGCCGGAGCTTGCGCGGCGCGACCTGCGCGTGGGCGGGGGGAACGCGGTGCCGCTGCTGCGCGACGCCGGCGGCGACGCGGTCGCGTGGTGGCGCGCGCACGGGCAGGGCCGGATCGGCGTGTGGACGCCGGTGGACACCTGGCTGCTGCCGCAGGCCGGCCGCCGCGACCTGTACGCGGATCTGTGGAACGCGGCCGTCACCACGCTCGCCCGGGCGCGCCCGCAGCCTGCCATCCATGTTCCGGATCAGGCGCGCGAGGGCGGGCGCGTGGCGGTGTGCGGCATCGGCGACGGCGCTGTCGTCATTGCGCCGGACGGCACCCGCGCGCGGCTGCTGCCCGATCCGGAGGCGGGCGGGTGCGCGGCCTACTGGCCGTCCGCGGCCGGCTGGCATCGCGTGGCCGATGGTGACGCCGGGCGGCCGTTCCACGTGTCCGCGCGCGATGTCATGCCTGTCGCCAGGCTCGTGGCGATGCGCGAGGCCACGCTGCGCACGGCGGCAATGGCCGCCGGGGACGGGAATGCCGGCGCGACGGTCTCTGCGTCGGCACGGCGCATGTCCCCGTGGCCGTGGTTCCTAGCCTGGCTGCTGCTGGCCGCCGCGACGTGGTGGCTGGAGCGCTCGCGGGCGGGGCGCGCGCCGTCCACGCCCGGGCCGGCCTGATCGCGCTATGCTGGCGGCCGGAGAGAGGGAGGGACCGGCGCCATGCCGAAATACGAGGGAAGCTGCCACTGCGGCGCCATCGCGTTCGAACTCGGGATCGAGGACGAGGTGGCCGAGGCCTACGATTGCAACTGTTCCATGTGCCGCAGGCGCGGCGGCCTGCTGGTCTTCTTCCCGCGCGAGGCCCTGGTGCTGAAGACGCCGGAATCGGCGCTGGGCACATACCGTTTCAACAGGCAGGTCATCGCCCATCACTTCTGCAAGGTCTGCGGCATCGCCCCGTTCAGCGAAGGCGTGCATCCGGCCACCGGCGCGAAGATGGCGGCGGTGAACCTGCGTTGCGTGGACGGCATCGACCTGTCGGCGCTGAAGATCGTGCCCATCGACGGGGCCAGCATGTGAACGCATCCGTGCGCGCCGCACGGCTGCTGTGCCTGCTGCTGGCCTGCGCGCTGCTGCCGGCCACGGTTTCCGCCGCATGCCCGCCGGATGGACTGGACCGCGACGGCCTGCGCGCGCTCAAGGCCCTGCGCTTCGACGTACCCGACGCATCCGACCGGCGCTCGCTGGCACTCGGGCTGGCCGGCTGCCTGGGCGATCCGGATCCGGAGCTGCGCGATGGCATCGCCTACGAGGCGCTGGCGCACTGGATGCGCGCGGAGCAGCTCGGGCCCGACACGCTGCGGACCCTGCGCGACCGCCTGTACGAACGGATCGACGGCGGCGAAGGCGAGGGCTTCGCGCGCCCGTTCGCGGCACTTGTCCTGTCGGAAGTCGCGCGCACCGACCGGATCTCGCCATGGATGGAAGCGGGCGAGCGGGATGCGATGGTGCGCAAGGCCGCCGCCTACCTCGCCAGCGTCCAGGACTACCGCGGCTTCGACAACCGCGAAGGCTGGCGCCACGGCGTGGCGCACGGCGCCGACTGGGTGCTTCAGCTTGCGCTGAACCCGGCGCTGGAGCGCACGCAGGGCGACCTGATCCTCGTGGCCGTCGCCGCCCAGGTCGTGCCGGGATCGGGGCATGCCTACGTGTCCGGCGAGCCCGGGCGGCTGGCACGGCCGGTGCTGGCGCTGGCACGCAGCGGCCTGTATGGCACGGAGGACTGGCAGGCGTGGTTCATGGCACTGCCGCCGCGGATCGGCGACCCGGAACTGGCCTATGCCGACGAGGGCTGGCTGGCGCGCCGCCACGACCTGATGGCGTTCCTGCTGAGCATGTACATCGAGGCCGACCAGGGTGGCGACGCGGGCGTGGCCGCGCTCAAGCCCGTGATCGTGCACGCGATCCGGGCCGTGCCGTAGCCGCGGCCGTTTGAATCCCGCGCCCCGTGGGGCCAGACTTGGCCCGTTATCCGCACAGGAGGACGAAACGATGGCGACCCGACGCGATTGCCTGAAGCTCCCGCTGGCCGCCGCCGCCCTCGCGGCCATGCCCTGCACGCGGCTGTTCGCGCAGGATCCCGCGCCGCTGCTGACCCGCGCGATCCCGTCCACCGGCGAACGCGTGCCGCTGGTCGGCCTCGGCAGTTCCGCGACGTTCTCGCAGGTCGCGCGCGGCGAGGACGTGTCCGCGCTGCGCGAGGTGCTGCGGACGCTGGTCGATGGCGGCGGCACCGTGTTCGACACCGCGCCGAGCTACGGCGCCTCGGAGGAGGTGGCCGGCCGGATCGCCCGCGAGCTGGGCATCACCGACCGCATCTTCTGGGCCACCAAGGTCAACGTGGTGCCGCGCGGGGAGGAGAAGGCCGACCCGGCGAAGGCGCGCGAGCAGATCGAGAATTCGTTCCGGCTGATCGGCAAGGACCGGATCGACCTGATCCAGGTGCACAACCTGGCGGACATCCCGACCCAGCTCGGCATCCTGCAGGAATACAAGGCCTCGGGCCGGGTCCGCTACGTCGGCGTGACCTCGACCAGCAAGCCGGCCTACCCGCGCCTGATCGAGGCGATGGAGAAGCATGACCTCGACTTCATCGGCGTCGATTACGCGATCGACAACCGCGACGTGGAGGAGACGATCCTGCCGCTGGCGATGGAGCGGAAGATCGCGGTGCTGGTGTACCTGCCGTTCGGGCGCACGCGCCTGTGGAGCCGCATCGGCGACCGCCCGCTGCCGGAATGGGCGGCGGAGTTCGACGCGAACTCCTGGGCGCAGTTCCTGCTCAAGTACGTGGCCGCGCACCCTGCGGTGACCTGCATCACGCCCGCCACCAGCAAGGCGCGCAACATGGCCGACAACCTGGGCGCCGCGGCCGGCCGCCTGCCCGACGAGGACCAGCGCCGGCGCATGGTCGAGCTGATCGACGGCCTGCCGGCCGCGGGCTGAGCCCGGGGTACGGGGTCAGCCGCTCCCGTCTTCTCCCATTTCGACCACGGCATCGAGGTCGAAGGCCAGCGCTTCCACCGCCTCGCGCACCTTGCGGGCGGTGGAGGGGTTGGGGATCTCCACCTCGACTTCGTGGGTCCCGTCGCCGCGCGTGTCGTGCAGGCCGGCGGAACTGGAGTCGGGATCGTCCATGTGCGGCATCAGGTCGTCCACCTCCTCGACGCGTTCGATGCCGTCCAGGCTCTGCAGCAGGTTGATGATGGTACGCGCGTCGTCGTCGCTGCCTGAGATGCGGAACCGGAAAAGGGCCATCGTCGCCTCGGCGGGGTCGGGGAGACGCAGGCTGCACGATCCTGCGGGAACGCCGCGTGACGGCCGCCGTCCACCCGCGTTCAGTCTTCCTGCCGCGGCGTGCGTACCGGGATGGCGATGTTGCACAGGTCGATGTGCCCGGCGGGGCGCTTGTAGAACGCGTCCCTCCGGTTGCGGCGCGATTCCACGTATGCATCGAAGGTCGGCGTGCCGGTGCGCATGACCTCGATCGGCTCGCGCTCGGCTTCCGGCAGTTCCGAGGCCAGGCGGACGGCGCGGATCGGCGTGCGTTCCTCCGGCGTTTCGTAGAAGCCGAGCGGTCCGGTGCCGCGCGGCAGGGCGCTGAGCAGTTCCATGCCCTTGAGCACGCGGCCGACCACGGTGATGTTGCGGTCGAGCTGGCGCGGCGACTGCCCGATCACCACGTACAGCTCGGCGCCGGTGCTGCTGTCCGGCTCCATGTCCCGGCCGGCGCCGACGGCGCCGTAGCAGTGCGCCATCCATGACCTGCCTTCCGCGGCGTCGCGCGCGGCGGGGAATCCTTCGGCGAACCCGGCCTCCGCCGCCCAGCCGTCCGGATCCGGCAGCGGATGGAAGGCCAGCCCTTCGGCGCTGCGTTCGAACTCCGCCGGCAGCTTCGTCCGGGCACCGCCCAGCGGTTTCGCCGCCGCCGGATCGTCCGCATCCGGGTCGCCGAACTGGACCACGAAATTGTCCTGCACGCGGTAGATGCTGGTGCCGTCCCAGAACCCTTCGCGCGCCAGGGTGCGGATGTTGGCCACGTGTTCCGGCGCGAACGCGGGTGCAAGCTCGATGACCACGCGCCCGCGCTCCAGCTCGAGGTAGAGCGTGTTCTCCGGGTCCGGCACGCGCCAGTCGGATGGCTGCGAGGCGTCGATGATTTCCTGGGTGGTCAAGGGCCGCGCCTGGCCGGCATTCCCGTCGCCCGCGGAGGCGGGCAGGGTGGTGGCAAGCAGCAGGGCGGTCAGCAGGGCCGTCTGGCGCATGGCGGGGTGATGTCCGGGGACCGGAGTGATTGTGACTGTTGATGGCGGCCTGGACCAGTGGCACATCCCGCCTGCCGCCGGCGTTTGCGATCATGCCGTTGCAAGCGACATCGGGAGGATGTGGGCCTGCAGGCCCGGGGCCTGGTGGACAGGTCCCATCCGGTCCTCCCGGGAGACGGCCGACATGAGAGAAAGATTCCTTTTTTCCACCCTGCTGGTGGCGATGCTGGGTTGCGTGCCGGCCCTTCCCGCCCATGCGCAGAAGGACGGCGATGCCGTGCCCGCGGCGGCGGAAGCGGTACGCGAGGTCCTGCTCGATCAGGCCGCGCGCGCCCGCGCGGACGCGCTCTGGGGCCGCCCGTTCATGGCGCCGGTGGCGCTGCACGACCCGGTTTCCGGCCGCGGCTGGCGCTGGAGCGGAGATGCCGGCGCGCGCTTCGAACCGTTGCGCCTGCCCGAGGGACTGCCGCCCGCCAACACCTGCATCGAACTCGAAGGCCGGCCGACGGCGCTGATGGTGCTGCCGCTGCCGGAGGGGCGCGACGAACTCGCGGTGCTGGCCTGGCACGAGCTGTCGCATTGCATGCAGCGCCTGTTCGGCCTTCCGGAGAGCCGTGAGGGCGGGACCGCGCACCTCGACAGCGAGCAGGGCAGGACCTGGCTGCGGCTGGAACTGCGCGCCCTGCGCCGGGCCGTGGAGGACGACGATCCCGATGCCATGCGCGCGCACCTGCGCGCGGCGCTCGGGTTCCGTGCCCGCCGCGAGGCCGTCTTCCCGGGCGCGCTCGCCGGCGAGGCCGGGATCGAGCGCAACGAGGGCCTGGCCGAGGCCAATGGCCATGCGATCGCGCACCCTGGCCGCGATGCGTACCGCGGCTGGCTGCTGCGCGCGCTGGAGTCCGGCGACAACCGCGACAGCTACGTGCGCAGCGCCGCCTATCTCACCGGGCCGGCCTACGGCTTCCTGCTCGACGGCCTGCGGCCGGACTGGCGTCGCCAGTTCCCGGAGGACGGCGACCTTGCCGCGCTGGCGGCGGGGGCCGCGGGCCTGCCGTTCCCGGACGCGGCTGGCGCGGATGTGCTTGCCGGCGCCTACGGCGGCGACGAGGTGGCTGCCGCCGAGCGCGAGCGCGAACGCGTGCGCGCCGCGCGTGAACAGGCGCTGCGGGCGCGGCTCGTGGACGGCCCGACCATCGCGCTGCCGCTGGCCAGGCCCAGCGTGTCGTTCGACCCGCGCAACCTGTTCCCGCTGGGCGCCGACGGCATGGTGTACCACCCGGTGACGCTCGAGGACGCGTGGGGCCGGCTGGAGAGCGAGGCCGAGGTCCTGCTGGCGACGGACTGGAAGACGGCGCGCATCGCGGCGGAAGGCGTCGAGGGCTGCGGCCGCGAGTGGCGCGGGCAGGGCTGGCGCCTGCTGCTGGCCGACGGCTGGACGCTGCGCCCCGGCGACGCGGGCCATGGCATGGTCCTGGCCGAAGCGACGGACGCGGACGCCACCTGCCGCTAGGGACATGCGGATGCGACGCGGGGCCCTGCAGGGCCCCGCGCAGCATGACCATGTGTGTCGCGTCAGTTCGCGGCAGGCATCAGGCGGTCGATCAGGAACCCCATGCGCAGGGCCATGAGCTCGGGGTTGCGCAGCGCGTCACTGACCCCGTGGCCGCCCTCCTCGTCCTCGTAGAAGAACACCGGTGCGCCGACTTCCCCGAGCCGGTAGGCGAACTTGCGCGCGTGGCCGGGACCGACGCGGTTGTCCTCGGTCGAGATGGTTATCAGGAACGGCGGGTAGCGCGTGCCCTCGCGTACGTTCTGATACGGCGAGTAGGCCAGCATCGCTGCCGCCTGTTCGGGCACGTCCGGATTGCCGTACTCGTTCATCCAGGCCGCACCCATGCCCATGTGGCGCATGCGGATCAGGTCGGTGAGTGGCACGTCGCTGACCACGGCGCTGAACAGGTCGGGGCGTTGCGTGCCCAGCGTGGCCGTGAGCAGGCCGCCGTTGGACATGCCGAAGATGCCGATCCGCTCCGGACGGGTGAAGCCCGAGGCGATCAGGTGCTCGACCACGGCGATTGTGCCAGCAGGGCAGGGAGCCGTTCCAGGATCTGGGCAGCGGCGGTCGAACGCTCGGGATCGACCGCGGGATCAGGCCACAGTCGCAAGTCGGCATCCGCCGGTGTCTCCATGTATGCGCGGCGGCGCAGGCGGTCCGTGGCGAGGTTCTGTGCGATGCGGAACAGGTAGGCGGAATGGAAACCAATGCATTTGCCGTCGCCCAGGTTCAGCAGGCGCGCATAGGCTTCCTGGGCCACTTCCAGAGCGTCTTCGCGTGAGCCCAGACGGGTCTGCAGCAGGCGGATCAGCGACTGGTTGAAGTCGCGGACGAGGGCCTCGGCATTGGCCGGTGTGTCGTTGGCCTGTGGCGGCGACGCCCCGGCGTGGGGGTCGGGATCGGCGGTCATGGCCTCTATGACGAACGGCCGGGGCCGGATGGAAATGGCATCCGGGTCAGGCGGCCCTGCGTTTCCGTGCCTCCCGCTTCGGGGTGGCCATCGTCCCGCTGGCGGCAATGAAGTCGCGCACCTGCGGGTAGACCTGCTCGCGCCAGCGGCGGCCGCTGAAGATGCCGTAGTGGCCGGCGCCCTTGACGGTCAGGTGCTGGCGCCGGTCCGCGGCGATGCCGGTGCACAGGTCGTGCGCGGCGCGGGTCTGGCCGAGGCCTGCGATGTCGTCCAGTTCGCCCTCGATGGTCAGCAGGGCGGTGTCGTGGATCACCCCGGGGCGGACCCGTTCGCCGCGCACGTCCCACAGGCCGCGCGGCAGCAGGTGTTCCTGGAACACGATGCGGACGGTGTCGAGGTAGTACTCGGCCGGCATGTCGAGCACGGCGTTGTACTCGTCGTAGAAGCGGCGGTGGGCCTCGGCGTCCTCGAGGTCGCCCTTGACCAGGTTCTGGTAGAAGTCCCAGTGCGACATGAAGTGGCGCTCCGGGTTCATCGCCATGAAACCGGCGTGCTGCATGAAGCCCGGGTACACGCGGCGGCCGGCGCCGGGGTAGTTCGCCGGCACCAGGTGGATGAGGTTGGTCTCGAACCACCACAGCGGCTTCTGGGTGGCGAGGCTGTTCACCGCGGTGGGCGACCTGCGGGTGTCGATCGGGCCGCCCATCATCACCAGCGAGCGCGGCGTGTCCTCGCCGCGCGCGGCCATCAGCGAGACCGCGGCCAGCACCGGCACGGTCGGCTGGCACACGCTCATCACGTGCAGGTCCTTCGCGCCGATCAGGCGGATGAAGTCCTCGATGGTGCGCACGTAGTCGTCGAGGCTGAACGGGCCTTCTTCCTTCGGCACCATACGCGCGTCGACCCAGTCGGTGATGTATACCTTGTGGTCGCGCAGCATGGTGCGCACCGTGTCGCGCAGCAGGGTGGCGTGGTGGCCGGACAGTGGCGCCACGATCAGCACCGGCGGGTCGTCCTTCAGGCCCAGCAGGTTGCCCGCGTCGTCGGTGTAGCGCTTGAAGCGCAGCAGGCGGCAGAACGGCGTGCGCGCGACTTCCTTCTCCTGCACCGGGCAGGTGACGCCGTCGATCTCCACGGCATGGATGCCGAACGCCGGCTTCTCGTAGTCCTTGCCGATGCGGTAGAGCAGTTCCCAGCCGGCGGCGATGCGCTCGGAGCCCGGCAGCGCGGACAGCCAGCTGCCCCTGGCCGAGAAGGCCTTGGCGTTGGCCTCGGCCCAGTAGGTGACGGGCGCCATCCAGGCGCGGCCCAGTTCATGGAGCTGGTACAGGAGCATCAGGTACCGTCCCGTTGGGTGTTGCGGCGCAGCATACCCGATCCGGCCGGAACGGGGCAGCGGCCGGTGGTCATGGCCCGGCGGTTTCCAGCGCGGCGGCATGGCCGGCCAGGGCCGGGGACAGCCAGCAGTGGGAGCCGGCCTGGCGGAACCCCGCGGCCTCGAACCGGCGCCGGTAGAACGCGGCCGGACGGCGGAAGAAGCCCTCGTCGTCGCCCTCGGTCTCGTCCTCGCGGGTGAAGCATTCGAGGAAGGCCACCCCCGCACACAGTTCGGCCAGGCCCGGCAGGCCCTGGTCGATCTCGCGCGCGGACAGGTAGTGCAGCACGTCGCTGCAGACGAGCAGGTCCACCGGCGGGCACGGGCGCAGGTGCGCGAAATCCGAAAACCGCGCCAGGTGCAGGTTGCGCTGCGCGCCGAAGCGGCGCACGGCGTACTCGCTGCTGTCGAAGCCGAGGTAGCGCAGCTTCGGCCGCAGGCGCAGCAGCGGCGCCCGCCAGGCGCCTTCGCCGCAGCCGATGTCGAGCACGCTGCGGATGGGCCGTTCCAGGTGGTATTCCGCGGTCGCCACCGCCAGCGCCACCTTGCGCCCGAGCCGGCGCGCGCCGCCGATGCCGCCGCGCCGGTACCACCTGTCGAAATAGTCCCTGTCGTAGCGCTTGCCCATGCCGTCCCGCCCTGTGGAGGGACGGCCATTGTAGGCGGGCACTACAATGGCATGCCCCGTGCGGACCCGCACCGGACCGGAGTGAACCCGATGTCAGCCTACGCGTTGCTCAAGAGCTTCCACCTTCTGTTCGTGATGGCCTGGGTCGCGGCCGTGTTCTACCTGCCGCGCATCCTCATCAACCTGTCCGAGGCGGGGGAGGAGCCCGCGGTGCGCGCGCGGCTGGTGCTGATGGGGCGCCGGCTGTACCGCTTCGGCCACATCATGTTCGGGCTCGCCTTCGTGGCCGGGCTGGTGCTGTGGCTGTACTTCCGCATCGGCGGCGGCTGGCTGCACGCCAAGCTGCTGCTGGTCGCGGTCCTGCTGGTGCATTTCACCGTCGCCGGCCGCTGGCTCAAGGGCGTGGGCAAGGGGCGGCCGCTCGCGTCGCCGAAGGCGTTGCGGGTGTTCAACGAGATCCCGGTGTTCCTGCTGCTGGCCGTGATCTGGCTGGTGCTGGCCAAGCCGTTCTGAGCGGACGCGGGCGGGGCCCCGCGCAACCGGAAACCGCGGGCGGCCGCGCGGGTGCGACCGCGGGCCGCCCGTCGTGGCGCGTCACTTCGCGCCGGTGAAGTCGGCCGGATCGGGCAGTTCGACCGGCACGCCGTTGGCGTCGCAGGTGCCCGCGGCGCACAGGCGTTCGCGCAGCTTCGGCGTGGCCTGCACGATCACGTGGTAGATCACGTGCTGCTCCAGCGTGCCGCGGAACGCGCCGCTGCCGGGACCGCGGGCCCAGATGCCGACGTCCTCGCCGCCGTGGGTTTCCCCGGCCAGCGGCACCAGTGCCTCCTGCATGTAGTCCGGGTGGGTGGTGTCCACGCTGCTCAGGTCCGGGCGCCCGGTCGCGGGCTCGTAGGTGCGCGGCTTGTGCGGGTGGGTCTTGGGTCCGGCCGGCTGGGCGTTGCTGGCGCCGGTGTAGCCCGGGCCATTGGCGTAGCTGAGGGTGGTGTAGGGCAGGCCGAGCTTGTCCTTCGCGTAGCTGTTGGGATCGTCGTCCTCGCTGGCGCGGCCACGGACCTTGTCCAGGATCGGGTTGCCGCGCCTGGGGTAGCCGACGAAGTTGAGCGTGTGCGAGTGGTCGGCGGTGACCACGATCAGGGTGTCCTCGGGCGAGGTCATCTCCGCGGCGGCGCGCACCGCGCGCGACATCGAGATCGTCTCGTCCAGCGCGCGGTAGGCGTTGCCCTCGTGGTTGGCGTGGTCGATGCGCCCGCCCTCGACCAGCAGCACGAAACCGTCCGGGCTGCTGCGCGAGAGCTTCTCGATGGCGAAGCGGGTCATCTGCTCCAGGTCGGGCTCGCCGTCGTCGTCCCTGCGACGGTCGTGCTCGTACTGCATGTGGTCGAACTCGAACAGGCCGAGCACGGCTTCGGCGCCGCGGGCCTGCCGGAACTGGCGGGTGTTCCAGACGAAGACGCCGCCGGGATTGCGTTCGAGCCATTCGGCGACGAGGTTGCGGCCGTCCCGGCGCAGGCCGGTCTTGTCCGGATACTCGGGGTCGGGCTCGGATTCGGGCAGGAAGCGGCCGCGGCCGCCGCCGAGCACGACCTTCGGGCCACGTCCCGGGGCGAAGTCGAGCAGCTGCTGGGCGATGTCGCGGCAGCCCGCGGCGCGCGCGGCCTCGGGCATGTCGGCGTCGCTCTCCCAGTTGCGGTTGGGCACGTGGGCGTAGGTCGCCGCCGGGGTGGCGTGGGTCAGGCGCGCGGTGGTGACGATGCCGGTCGCCAGCCCGGCGCTGTCGGCCAGGCGCAGCCAGGACAGCACGTGCTTGCCGAGGCTGTCGGCGCAGTCGTTGACGCGGCCGGCGGCCACGCCGATCGCGCCCATGTGGGTCTTCACGCCGGTGGCGACCGCGGTCATGGTGCCGGCGGAATCCGGGGTCTGCGCGTCGGTGTTGTAGGTCTTGCTGAAGGCGGTGTGCGGGAATCGCTCCCAGCTGAGCAGGTTTTCCTCGCCGGGGTTGCCGTTGCGCTGTCCCTCGAGGATGCGCGCGGCGGCGACGGTGGTCAGGCTCATGCCGTCGCCGAGGAACAGGATGACGTTCTTTGCCCGCCCGGACATCGCGCCGTTGGCGGCGGCGCGGGCGGCGCCGCTGCGGTACCACCACTGCGGGGTCTCGCCGTCGGGGTGCGTGATGCCGGGCACTTCCACGGCGATGCCGGGCGCGGGGGAGGAGGCCTGCGGGCCCGACGTGGAGGCGCAGGCTGCGAGCAGGACGGACAGGAGGCTGCAGGCGGGGACGAGGGAGCGGCGCATCTGGCGGGAAAGGAGGTGGACGGGAAGCGGCGGATTATGCCCTGTACCAGCGTCCCGCCGGTGGCCGCCCGGCGTTCCAGCCGTCGCGTCGCCCGCGGCGGCCATCGTGGGGTAAGGTGCACATCCGTCCCCGGAGAGCCTGCATGAACCTGGTCCACGCCTGGCTGAAGATCCCGTTCTGGCAACGCGTCGCCGGCGCGTTCCTGCTCGGCGCGCTCGCCGGCTGGCTGCTGGGGCCGGCTGCGCAGACATGGTTCGGGCCGCTGGGCACGATGTACGTCAACCTGATCAAGATGATCGCGATCCCGCTGGTGTTCTTCGCGGTCGTCAGCGCGGTGGGCTCGCTGGCCGGGCAGCGCTCGATCGCGGCGCTGGCCGTGCGCACCTTCGCCTGGTTCGCGGTCACCGCGGTGATCGCGGTGGCGGTGGGGTTGGCGTTCGGCCTGGTGCTGGAGCCGGGCGCGGGGCTCGACCCGGCGCAGCTGCAGGTGGCCGAGGACTACCGCCAGCGCCAGGTGCCGGGCCCGCTCGACGTGCTGGTCAACATCGTGCCGGAGAACCCGTTCCGCGCGCTGGCGGCGCTTGGCAGCGCCAAGACGGAGGGCGGGCAGAACGTCATCGTCCCCAGCAACTTCACCATCCTGCAGGTGATCTTCTTCGCCGGCCTGGCCGGCTTCGCCCTGGTGAAGCTGGGGGAGAAGACCGCCGGCCTGCGCGGCCTGTTCGACCAGGGCCGCGAGCTGGTGATCCAGGTCACCCGCTTCGTACTCGAGGCCACGCCGCTGGGCACCTTCGGCCTGATCGCGGCGCTGGTCGGCAGCTACGGCTTCGAGCAACTGCTGCCGCTGGGCAAGTTCGTGGTCGCGCTGTACGCGGCCTGCGCCTTCCACGTCGTGGTGGTGTACAGCGGCCTGCTGCTGGCCCACGGGCTCAACCCGCTGCGCTTCTTCCGCGGCGCGGCGCCGGCGATGCAGGTCGGGTTCGTCGCGTCCAGCAGCTTCGCGGCGCTGCCGTCGGCGCTGGCGTCGGCCACGCACCTGGGGGTGAACCGCGACTACGCCGGGTTCGCGGTGCCGCTCGGGGCCAGCATCAAGATGGACGGCTGCGGCGCGATCTATCCCGCGCTTGCGGCGGTGTTCATCGCCCAGTTCACGGGGCTGGAACTGTCGGCCGGGCAGTACGTGACCATCGCGCTGGCCTCGGTGCTGGGCAGCTTCGGCACCGCCGGCGTGCCGGGCACGGCGGTGATCATGGCCACGGTGGTGCTGAGCGCGGCCGGGCTGCCGCTGGAGGCCATCGGCATCCTCTACGCCATCGACCGCATCCTCGACATGATGCGGACGATGACCAACGTGACCGGGCAGGTGCTGGTGCCGGTGCTGGTGGCGAAGGAGACCGGGTTGCTCGACCGCGACGCCTACGACCACGCCACGAGCAACATCGGCATCGCGGAGGAAGGCACGCAGGCGTCCCGCTGAGCGCTCAGGGCGCCGTCTTCCCGGCCCGCTCCGCGGCGAGCTGTTCCTCCAGCCGGCGTTCCGCCTGGTCGGCATACGCGGCGCAGCCGGCCGGCCGGGAGGCTTCCGGGCGCGCGTAATCCCAGCCGCTGAACTCCGGGTGGGGCGTCAGCAGCAGGTCGCAGGGCAGGCGGCGCACGGTCGCGAAGCTCCGGCGGTAATGCTCGACGAGGCGCGGATAACGCGGGTTGCCCTCGAGGCGGTAGCCGGGCGCGGTCATGCTGTCGACGTAGGCGATGCGCACGGGCCTGCCGTCGATCCGGTCCTCCCAGGTCCAGGCCATGCTGCCGGGCGTGTGCCCCGGCATGAAATGCGCGGTGAAGCGCACGCCGCCCAGCTCGACCGCCTCCCCGTCCTGCAGCAGGAGGTCGGCCTGCACCGGAGGGTAGAGGAGCCCGTCGCCGAAGTGGATGTCGTCGCTGCCGCCACGCGCCAGCAGCACGGCCGATTCGGCATTGGTCGCGATCCTGGCCCCCGTCCGGCGCCTGAGTTCCGCGAACGGCCCGACGTGGTCGCCGTGGGCATGGCCGTGCAGCATCAGCTTGAGGTCCTGCGGACGCACGCCGAGCGCGGCCATGTGGTCGAGCAGCAGCTGCGCGGCCTGCGGCATGCCGCCGTCGACCAGCACCGCGCCTTCCGGTGTGCGTACCAGCAGCGCGCTCAGGCCGGCAGTGCCGATGTGCCAGGTGTTGTCGGCGATCCGCACCGGCGTGACCGGCTGCAGCCAGCTTTCGGGCACGGTGTAGGCCTCCGGCTGCGGCAGCGTGGTCGGCGGCATGGCCGACAGGGGCGTGGCGGCTGCGAGGGCCAGGGCGGCGGAGAGGATGCTGCGGATGGACATTCGCGTATCGATGTGCGGGGAGAGCCGGAGTGTGGCGCGACCGGATGCGCGGGTGCCAGAGCGGCTCTTGCACGATCACGGTTTCCGCGGTGCGGTTTTCGGCGCGCAGGCGTTCCACCATGACGGCGAGCCCGCAATGCCCGTGCCATCTCTGTCCCGTGCCGGGGGAGAGGGATATCCGGTCGCAGCCGTGTGGCCGGTTTCGGGAGTCAACCCTCCGGCGAGTGCGGCCTGCGCTTTGTGGCGAGTCGCGCGGCGAGCCACGCCACGGGCAAGGGCAGCAGCAGGCCGGCCAGTGTCATCCAGGGGGACTGCGGGAGCACGAGGGCGTTGAGCGCGATGCCCGCGGCGACCAGCGTGCCCACGGCCAGTGCCATGCCGGTGTGGTGGTGGCGTGAGATCCCCGCGGCGGTGAAGCCGCCCGCGAACGCGGCCAGCATCCAGCCCGCCGCCATCAGGTACCGCCTGCCGGGGGCGGCCGAGGCGGCCAGCCGGACCAGATCCTCCCCGGTCTCGAGGGGGAATCCGGAGGGCGGCGGGAACAGCAGCAGCCCGAGGCATTCGGTGGCGAGCAGCATTGCTGCCGCCACGGCCAGTCCGAGCAGCAGGGCCGCGATCGGGCGGGTCATCCGGTACTCCCGCCGGCAGGATGCAGGTCCGGCGCTCGCGTTCCCCGGCACGGGGACGGTGCCGGAGGATCAGCTGTCGGCTTCGGTGACGCGCCGCGCAAGCATGAACCGGCGCGCCCAGTAGCCGTCCAGCTCGGACACCGTCACGTCCTTTCCGGTGCGGGGCGCATGCAGGAAGCGGCCGTCGCCGAGGTAGATGCCGACGTGGTCGATGCGCTTGCCGCGGCGGCTGAAGAACACCAGGTCGCCGGCGGCCAGCGAATCACGGTCCACCTGCTTCCCGTCGCGGGCCATGTCGCGCGAGATCCGGGGCAGTTCGATGCCCAGCGTGGTCCGGAAGACGTAGTTGACCAGCCCGCTGCAGTCGAAGCCGCTGTCGGGCGAGCTGCCACCCCAGCGGTAGGGCGTGCCGAGCAGGGCCATCGCCCCGCGCAGCAGCTTCTGGATCCGGCTTTCACCCCGGGCCGGCGCCGCCTGCCCGGCGTCCTGCGCCCTGGCGGCTTCCCTGGCGATGAGCTGGTCGAGGTCGCTGGCGAACAGCACCGCGTTGCGCTCGGGCAGCTGAAGCGGGCCCGAGGCGATCGATTGCACCACCGAGCCGGTGGCGGGCGGGGGCAGGTCGGCGGAATCGGCGGCAAGGCCCGGACCTGCGAGCGCGGGCAGCGCGGCGAAGGCCAGCAGGCAGCCTGCGAGGCCGGAGAGGGGCCGGAACGCGGTGCGGCCGCTCCGGCCGCGGACTGCTTCGATCATCGTCACGCGGGCTTCACGCGGGGAACAGCGCGCGATCTTGCCCGACAACGCCCTCCGGAGTGTTCAAAAACGGTTAACCGGAGATGCCAAGTCCGTGATCCGGTTCAGTTTTCCGGCGGAAAGTCAGCGCAGCACGCGCTTTGCCCCGGTGTACCGGCTGCGCCAGTAGGGGGCGTCCAGATGGTCCAGCCGTACCGTGCCGCCGCTGCTCGGGGCGTGCACGAAGCGGCCCTCGCCGACGTAGATGCCGACATGGGTGACCTCGCGACCGTTGCCGAAGAACACCAGGTCGGCCGCGGCCAGCTCCTCCGGGTCGATTTTCGGCCCCTGCCAGGCGGCCAGTTCACGCGAGGTGCGCGGCAGCCGCAGGTCCAGCACGTCACGGAACACGTAGTTGACCAGCCCGCTGCAGTCGAACCCGGTCTCGGGGGTGTTGCCGCCGTAGCGGTAGGGGGTGCCGACCAGGCTCAGCGCCCGCATCAGCACGGCATTGGCGGCGGCCGGGTTGGCGGGCGGGACCACCTTCCACTGGCGCTGCGGGGCCACGGCCGACGGGCGGGCAGGGCCCGGGCGCACGTCCTTGCGGCCGCAGCCGGCCAGCACCACGGCCGCCGCCAGCGCGACGGCCGTCACGGGTGGCGCGATGGCGCGGGTGGGTCGATAATGCGCGGCCCCGCGCAGGCCACGCTGCCTGCGTGCCTCCATGCCGGCATCCTGCCCGGGCCGGCGTTTCCACTCAAGCGGCCCGCCCGCAGATTCCGGTATCCCTCACATGAAGATCGAAAAAGACCGCGTCGTCCGTTTCCACTACACCGTCGCCGAAGTCGGCCAGGAGCCCCTCGAGACGTCCAGGGGCCGCGAGCCGATCGCGATCCTGTTCGGCCACGGCAACATCATCCCGGGGCTGGAGAAGGCGATGGAAGGTCGCGAGGCCGGCGACAGCTTCTCCGCCGACGTGCCCGCGGCCGAGGCCTACGGCGAGCGCCGCGAGGGGCTGATCCAGCGCGTGCCCAAGAAGCACTTCGGCGACCAGCGCCTGGAGCCGGGCATGCAGGTGGTGGTCAACACCAATTTCGGCCCGCGCGCGGTGACCATCGAGAAGGTGGGCCTGAGCGTGGTGGACATCGACCTCAACCACCCGATGGCCGGCAAGGACCTGCACTTCGACATCGAGATCGTCGAGGTGCGCGAGGCCAGCGCGGAAGAGATCGAGCACGGCCACGTCCACGGCGACGGCGGCCACGAGCACTGATCCGCGGCGGCGGACCGGTCGCCGCCGGCTACAATCGCCGGCATGGCTTCCTCGACTGACGACGTTCTGGTCGTCGGCGCCGGTGTCGTCGGCCTCGCCTGCGCGTTGCAGCTGCTCGAGCGCGGGCGGGGCGTGCGCGTGGTGGATGCCGGCCGCGTCGGCGGCGGCAGTTCCCACGGCAACTGCGGCACGCTGACTCCCAGCCACGCCGGGCCGCTGCACGCGCCCGGCACGGTGGCCCTGGCGCTGCGCTGGATGCTGGTGCCGGACGCGCCGTTCCACGTCCGGCCCTCCTTCGACCCCCGGTTGTGGCGCTGGCTGCTGCGCTTCGCCATGCGTTGCAACGAACGTGACTGGAAGGCCGCGGCGCGCCCGCGCGCGGCGCTGCTGAACGCCTCGCGCGCGGCGTTCCCGGAATGGATCGCCCGCTATGGCCTGGACTGCGGGTTCGAGGAGGGCGGCTGCGACTGGGCGTTCCGCGACGCCCGCGAATTCGAGGGTGCGCTGCGCCACCTGCCGATGCTGGCGGAACTCGGGGTGGCGGCCGAGGCCATCGACGGGCCTGATTACCTTCGGCAGGAGCCGTCGCTGCGCGAGGGCGTCGCCGGGGCCATCCGCTATCCGGGCGACGCGTGGCTGCGGCCGGACCGCTACGTGGCGGAACTGGCGCGCGTGGTCACGGAGCGCGGCGGGACCATCGAGACGCACTGCGAGGTCCTCGGCATCGGCGAAGAGGGCGGGATCCTGCGGGTGGCGACCGCGCGCGGCGACCGCCGCGCGCGCGAGGTGGTGGTCGCCACCGGCGCCTGGTCGCCGCTGCTGGCGCGCAACCTCGGCCTGCGCTGGCTGCGCGGCGCGGTGCAGCCGGGCAAGGGCTACTCGATCACCTACACGCGGCCTGCGCTGGTGCCGAAGCGGCCGCTGACGCTGTACGAGCGCAGAGTCTGCGTGACCGTGTGGCGGGACGGCTTCCGCCTCGGCAGCACCATGGAGTTCTCCGGCCACGACGCCAGCCTCAACCGCCGCCGGCTCGATGCGCTGGAGCGCGGCGCGGCCGAATACCTGCATGTCCCGGCCGGCCCGGAGAAACGGGAGGAATGGTTCGGGTGGCGGCCTGTGACCTGTGACGACACGCCGATCATCGGCCGCGTCCCGGGCCGTGACTGCCTGTGGCTGGCCACCGGCCACGGCATGCTGGGCGTGAGCATGAGCCCGGCGACCGGCCGCCTGCTGGCGGAACTGCTGACCGGGGAGACGCCGCACGTGGACCCCGCGCCGTATTCGCCGGCACGTTTCGCGTAGGCAGGCCGGCCTACAATGGCGGCATGGACACCTTCACCCTGCACCGCGGCAGCGCGCCGCTGCTGGTCAGCCTGCCGCACGACGGCACCGGGCTTCCCGGGGACATCGCCGCGCGGCTGACACCGGAGGCGCGCCGCGTCCCCGACACCGACTGGCACGTCTCGCGCCTGTACGCCTTCGCGCGGGAACTCGGCGCCTCGATGATCGTGCCGCGCTACTCGCGCTACGTGATCGACCTCAACCGTCCCGAGAACGATGTCTCGCTCTACCCGGGGCAGAACACCACGGGCCTGTGCCCGGTGGTGCGCTTCAGCGGCGACCCGGTGTACCTGCCGGGACAGGAGCCGTCGGAGGACGAGGTGCGCGAACGCGTCGAGCGCTACTGGCGCCCGTACCACGCCGCCTTGCGCGAAGAACTGGAGAGGCTGCGCGCCGCGCATGGCCGGGTGGTGCTGTGGGAGGGACACTCGATCCGTGGCGAGGTGCCGTTCCTGTTCGAGGGCCGGCTGCCGGACCTCAACCTCGGCACCGCTGGCGGCAGCAGCTGCTCGCCGGAGCTGCAGGCGCGGCTGGAAGCCGTGCTCTCGTCCCAGTCCCGCTACGACTGGGTCCACAACGGCCGCTTCAGGGGCGGCTACATCACCCGCCACTATGGCGACCCGGGCAACGGCATCGAGGCCGTCCAGCTCGAGATCAGCCAGCGCATCTACATGGACGAGGACACCTTCGCCTACGACGGGGCGAAGGCGGAACAGGCGCAGGCGGTGATCCGCAGGCTGCTGGAGACGGTGCTCGGCTGAACGCCGTGCCGCCGCAACTGCGGCGTGGCCGCCACGGCCGGTGGCGGTTGACGGGCCGCGTCAGACCTCGAGCGTGGCCAGGTCGCCCTTCTGCTCGAGCCACGCCTTCCGGTCCGCCGCGCGCTTCCTGGCCAGCAGCATGTCCATCAGCCCGTGGGTCTCCACGTCGTCGTCGATGGTCAGCTGCACCAGACGGCGGGTGTCCGGGTGGATGGTGGACTCGCGCAGCTGTTGCGGGTTCATCTCGCCCAGGCCCTTGAAGCGGGTCACGCTGACCTGGCCCTTGATCTTCTCGCGCTCGATCTTCTCCAGCAGCAGGCGCTTCTCCTCCTCGTCCAGGGCGTAGAACACCTGCTTGCCCACGTCGATGCGGAACAGCGGCGGCATCGCCACGAAGATGTGCCCGGCGCGGACCAGCGCGGGGAAGTGCTTCAGGAAAAGCGCCGACAGCAGGGTGGCGATGTGCAGGCCGTCGCTGTCGGCGTCGGCGAGGATGATGACCTTGCCATAGCGCAGTCCGGAGATGTCGTCCTTGCCCGGGTCGCAGCCGATGGCCACGGCCAGGTCGTGCACCTCCTGCGAGGCGAGCACGCTGCCGGAGGAGACCTCCCAGGTGTTCAGGATCTTGCCGCGCAGCGGCAGGATCGCCTGGAACTCCTTGTCGCGCGCCTGCTTGGCGCTGCCGCCCGCGGAGTCGCCCTCCACCAGGAACAGCTCGGTGCGCGAGAGGTCCTGGCTGGTGCAGTCGGCCAGCTTGCCGGGCAGGGCAGGCCCCTGGGTGACCTTCTTGCGGACGATCTGCTTCTCGGTCTTCAGGCGCGCGGCGGCGCGCTCGATGGCCAGCTGCGCGATCCTCTCGCCCTGTTCCACGTTCTGGTTCAGCCACAGGCTGAACGCGTCGTGCGCGGCGCTCTCGATGAAGCCCGCGGCCTGGCGCGAGGACAGGCGCTCCTTGGTCTGGCCGCTGAACTGCGGGTCGGTCATCTTCAGCGACAACACGAAGGAGACCCGGTCCCATACGTCCTCGGGCGCGAGCTTGACGCCGCGTGGCAGCAGGTTGCGGAAATCACAGAACTCGCGCAGGGCGTCGGTCAGGCCCGTGCGCAGGCCATTGACGTGGGTGCCGTGCTGCGGGGTCGGGATCAGGTTGACGTAGCTTTCCTGCACCAGCTCGCCTTCGGGGACCCAGGCCACGGCCCAGTCCACCACCTCGGTCTCCTTCTTCAGCGAGCCGGTGAACAGTTCCGGGGGCAGCAGCTCGCGCCCGGCCAGCTCGCCGCGCAGGTAGTCGCGCAGGCCGTCCCCGTAATGCCATGTGTCGCGTTCGCCGCTGGCCTCGTCGAACAGGGTCACCACCAGGCCCGGGCACAGCACCGCCTTGGCGCGCAACAGGTGGCGCAGGGCGCGGAGGTTGAACTTCGGCGAGTCGAAATACTTCGGGTCCGGCCAGAAGCGCACGCGGGTGCCGGTGTTCTTCTTCCCGACCGTGCCCACCACCTCCAGCGGGGTGGCGCGGTCGCCGTCGCGGAAGGTGATGCGGTGCTCTGCGCCGTCGCGCTTGATGTGCACTTCCACCAGCTTCGACAGGGCATTGACCACGCTCACGCCCACGCCGTGCAGGCCGCCGGAGAAGGTGTAGTTCCTGTTGCTGAACTTGCCGCCGGCGTGCAGGCGGGTGAGGATCAGCTCCACGCCCGGGATCTTCTCCTCCGGGTGGATGTCCACCGGCATGCCGCGGCCGTCGTCGGCCACCTCGCAGCTGCCGTCCCTGTACAGCACCACGTCGATCCGGCTGGCGTGGCCGGCCAGCGCCTCGTCCACCGCGTTGTCGATCACCTCCTGCGCCAGGTGGTTCGGGCGCGAGGTGTCGGTGTACATGCCCGGGCGGCGCTTGACCGGCTCCAGGCCGGAGAGGACTTCGATGTCGGCGGCGTTGTAACGGGAACTCATCGAGTTGCTGGGGAGGGATGGGACTGCGAGGCGCGCAGGATGGGGGGCGGGGGCGGCCCGGTCAAGGCTGGCGCCCGCCCGGAGGGGCGGGCAGGCGGCGGGGCGATTGTTTCCGATCAATGCCCGTGGCTGCGGGCGGGGCGACACTTCCGCCACCCTGCACGACCGGAGAACCGCCCATGGCTGACCAGTACGAGGACCTGCAGCAGAGCTACGGCAGGTGCCTGCGCGACCGGCGCTTCATCGAGCGCTTTTACGAAGTGTTCATGGACAGCCACCCCGCGATCCGGCCCATGTTCGCCAACACCGACATGGGGCGGCAGCGGCTGGCCCTGCGCCGCGGCATCAGCGTGGCCATCTTCCATGCCGCCTGCAGCCCCCTGTCGCAGCGCACCATCGAGCAGATGGCGCAGGTCCACGGCCGGGGCGGGCGCAGCCCCGTGGACCCGTCCCTGTACCCGTACTGGATCGACAGCCTGGTGAAGGTGGTCGCGGAGACCGACCCCGAGGCCACCCCGGCCCTGCTGGACCGCTGGCGCCAGGCCATGCGGGTGGTCTGCGACACCTTCGCAAGGCACTACTGAAGCCGTCCGGGCGGCCCGGGGGGCGGGGAAGACCCCGTGGCGGGAAGTCAAGACGGGCGGCCCGCGCCCCGAACCTATAGAATGGGGCTTTCCAGCGGGTGCTTTCCGTAATGACTTCCCCCAGTCCCGTCACTCCGCTCGTCTTCGTCACCGGCGGCGTGGTGTCCTCGCTTGGCAAGGGCATCGCCGCGGCCTCGCTGGCCGCGATCCTGGAGGCCCGGGGACTCCGGGTGACGATGATGAAGCTGGATCCGTACATCAACGTCGACCCGGGCACGATGAGCCCGTTCCAGCACGGCGAGGTCTACGTCACCGACGACGGCGCCGAGACCGACCTGGACCTGGGCCACTACGAGCGGTTCATCAATGTCCGCCTGTCCGGCAGGAACTCGATCACCACCGGCAAGATCTACGAGGCGGTGATCCGCAAGGAGCGCCGCGGAGACTACCTCGGCGCCACGGTGCAGGTGATCCCGCACATCACCGACGAGATCAAGCGCCGCATCGACGAGGCCACCCAGGGCTACGACGTGGCCCTGGTCGAGGTCGGTGGTACCGTCGGCGACATCGAGTCGCTGCCGTTCCTCGAGGCGATCCGCCAGATCCGCGCCGAGCGCGGCCCGGAGAAGGCGATGTTCATGCACCTGACCCTGGTGCCGTACATCGCCGCGGCCGGCGAGCTGAAGACCAAGCCGACCCAGCACTCGGTCAAGGAGCTGCGCTCGATCGGCATCCAGCCCGACGTGCTGGTCTGCCGCAGCGAGCGGCCGCTGCCTGACGGCGAGCGGCGCAAGATCGCGCTGTTCACCAATGTCCCCGAGAAGGCGGTCATCTCCGCCATCGACCTGGACAACATCCACAAGATCCCGATGTGGCTGCACGCGCAGGGGCTGGACCAGATCGTGGTCGAGCGCCTGAACCTCGGCGGCAAGGCGGCGCCCGAGGCCGACCTGTCGGAGTGGCAGGCGGTGGTGGACGCGGTGGAGAACCCGATCGACGAGGTGACCATCGCCGTGGTCGGCAAGTACGTGGACCACAAGGACGCGTACAAGTCGGTCGGCGAGGCGCTCAGGCACGGCGGCATCCGCCAGCGTACCCGCGTCAACCTCAGGTGGATCGAGTCGCAGGACGTCGAGCGCTACGGCGCCGAGAAGGCCGTGGGCAGGGTCGACGGCATCCTCGTGCCGGGTGGCTTCGGCGACCGCGGCTTCGAGGGCAAGGTGCTGGTGTCGAAGTACGCGCGCGAGAACCGCATCCCGTATTTCGGCATCTGCTACGGCATGCAGGCGGCGGTGGTGGACTTCGCGCGCCACGTCGCCGGGCTGGAAGGCGCCAACAGCACCGAGAACGACAAGCAGACCCCGCACCCGGTGATCGGCCTGATCACCGAGTGGCGCACCAGCACCGGCGAGATCCAGCGCCGCGACGAGAAGTCCGACCTCGGCGGCACCATGCGCCTGGGCCTGCAGGAGCAGCGGCTCAAGCCCGGCACCCGGGTGCGCGAGATCTACGGCAGGGACGTGGTCGCCGAGCGCCACCGCCACCGCTACGAGTTCAACAACCGCTACCGCGTGCAGCTCGAGGAAGCCGGGCTGGTGATCTCGGCCAAGTCCATGGACGACCTGCTGGTCGAGATGATCGAGTTGCCGGACCACCCGTGGTTCATCGCCTGCCAGGCGCACCCGGAGTTCCTGTCCACGCCGCGGACCGGGCACCCGCTGTTCATCGGCTTCATCCGCGCCGCGCGCGAGCACAGGGCCGGCGGCAAGCTGCTGAAGGAGGCCTCGGCATGAAGCTCTGCGGGTTCGAGGTCGGGCTCGACAGGCCGATCTTCCTGATCGCCGGCCCCTGCGTGGTCGAGAGCGAGCAGCTGCAGCTCGACACCGCCGGCAGGCTGAAGGAGATCACCGGCCGGCTCGGTATCAACTTCATCTTCAAGTCCAGTTTCGACAAGGCCAACCGCACCAGCCTGGGCAGCTTCCGTGGCCTGGGCATGGAGGAGGGCCTGCGCATCCTGGCCGAGGTCAAGCGCCAGGTCGGCGTGCCGGTGTTGACGGACGTGCACGAGTACACGCCGATGGACGAGGTGGCCTCGGTGGTGGACGTGCTGCAGACGCCGGCCTTCCTCGTGCGCCAGACCGACTTCATCCGCAAGGTCTGCAGCGCCGGCAGGCCGGTCAACATCAAGAAGGGCCAGTTCCTCTCGCCCTGGGACATGAAGCCCGTGGTCGAGAAGGCGAAGTCCACGGGCAACGGGCAGATCCTGGTCTGCGAGCGCGGCGCCTCGTTCGGCTACAACAACCTGGTCAGCGACATGCGCTCGCTGGCGGTGATGCGCGAGACCGGCTGCCCGGTGGTGTTCGATGCCACCCATTCGGTGCAGCTGCCGGGCGGGCAGGGCAGCGCGAGCGGCGGCCAGCGCGAGTTCGTGCCGGTGCTGGCGCGCGCCGCGGTCGCGGCGGGCGTGTCCGGCCTGTTCATGGAAACGCATCCCGACCCGGCCAGGGCGTTGTCCGACGGCCCGAATGCGTGGCCGCTGGACCGCATGGAGGCGCTGCTCGAGACCCTGCTCGAGCTTGACGCCGTGGTCAAGAAGCACGGGTTCCTCGAATCCACACTCTGACAAGACACCAAGGTACGCGAGACACGATGAGTACGATCACCCGGATCCACGCCCGCGAAATCCTCGACTCCCGCGGCAATCCCACGCTCGAGGCCGAAGTCACGCTGGCCGATGGATCGTTCGGGCGTGCCGCCGTCCCGTCCGGCGCGTCCACAGGCACCCGCGAGGCGGTGGAGCTGCGCGACGGCGACAAGACCCGCTACCTTGGCAAGGGCGTGCGCAACGCGGTGGCCAACGTCAACGGCCCGATCGCGCAGGCGCTCGTGGGCTTCGACGCCACCGACCAGGCCGGCCTCGACCGGCGCCTGATCGACCTCGACGGCACCGAGAACAAGGGCCGCCTCGGCGCCAATGCGCTGCTGGCGGTGTCGCTGGCCAACGCGCACGCGGTGGCGGCCTCGAAGAAGGTGCCCCTGTGGAAGCACCTGGCCGGCGACCGCGCGCCGATGCTGCCGGTGCCGATGATGAACATCATCAACGGCGGCGCCCATGCCGACAACAACGTGGACTTCCAGGAGTTCATGATCCTGCCGGTGGGCATGCCCTCGTTCTCCGAGGCGCTGCGCGCGGGCGCGGAGATCTTCCACGCGCTCAAGTCGGTGCTGAAGGGGCACGGCCTGAGCACGGCGGTGGGCGACGAGGGTGGCTTCGCCCCGGACTTCCGCAGCAACGTCGAGGCGCTCGACGCCATCCTCGAGGCCATCGGCAAGGCCGGCTACGCCGCCGGCGAGGACGTGCTGCTCGGCTTGGACGTGGCGTCCAGCGAGTTCCACGACAACGGCAAGTACCACCTGGTCGGCGAGAACAAGCGCCTGACCAGCGAGCAGTTCGTGGACTTCCTCGCCGACTGGGTGTCGCAGTACCCGATCGTGACCATCGAGGACGGCATGGCCGAGGACGACAGGGCCGGCTGGAAGCTGCTGACCGAGCGCCTCGGGAAGAAGGTGCAGCTGGTCGGTGACGACCTGTTCGTCACCAACCCGAAGATCTTCAGGGAAGGCATCGACGGTGGCCTCGGCAACGCCATCCTGATCAAGGTCAACCAGATCGGCACGTTGACCGAGACGCTGGAGGCGATCGCCATGGCCGACGCGGCGGACTACGCCGCGATCGTCTCGCACCGCTCGGGCGAGACCGAGGACACCACCATCGCCGACATCGCCGTGGCCACCACCGCCACCCAGATCAAGACCGGCTCGCTGTGCCGCAGCGACCGCGTGGCCAAGTACAACCAGCTGCTGCGCATCGAGGAATCGCTGGGTGGCGAGGCCCGCTATGCCGGGCGGGCGGCATTCGTGTCGCTGAAGGGCTGACGGGAGGCGGGCCGCCATGCGCTGGACGAAGTGGATCGTCCTGCTGCTGGCGGGCCTGCTTGCGTTCCTGCAGTACCGGCTCTGGTTCGGCCCCGGCGGCCAGCGCGAGGTCGAGGCGCTGGAGCAGCGCGTCGAGCAGCAACGGCGGCAGAACGAGGGCCTGGCCCAGCGCAACGCGGCACTGGCCGCGGAAGTGGCCGACCTCAAGGCCGGCGAGGCCGCGATCGAGGAACGCGCGCGCAGCGAACTGGGCATGATCAAGCCTGGCGAGACGTTCTACCGCGTGATCGACCGCGAGCCGGATGCGGAATCCGGCGGTGGTTCCGGGGGCGAGGGCGAATGAGCCAGGACGTGGCGCGCGGCCTCTGGGTCATTGTGCCCGCCGCGGGGCGCGGCACGCGCTTCGGCGGGGCGCTGCCCAAGCAGTACGTGCCGGTCGCCGGCGAGCCGCTGCTCGCGCACACCCTGCGCGCGCTGCTCTCGCATCCGGGCGTGGCCGGCGCGGTGGTGGTGCTCGCCGCGGACGACCCGCGCTGGCCGGGCTGGCGCGAGTGCGAGGGCAGGCCGCTGCTGACCTGCGCCGGCGGCGAAAGCAGGGCCGATTCGGTGCTCGCGGGGCTCGGGGCGCTGCCCGACACCGTGCGGCCGGATGATTTCGTGCTGGTGCACGACGCCGCGCGTCCCAACCTGCGCCACAACGACCTGACGGTATTGATCGAGCGCGGCCGCGCCGATCCGGTCGGCGCGATCCTCGCCGCACCGGTGCGCGATACCCTCAAGCGCGCTGGCGACGACGGCGGCATCGACCGCACCGAGCCGCGCGAGCGGTTGTGGCGCGCGCTGACCCCGCAGATGTTCCGCCGCCTGCAGCTGGCGCGGGCACTGGAGGCGGCGCGCGACGCCGGCGTCGAGGTCACCGACGAGGCCATGGCGATGGAACGCCAGGGCATGCGGCCGTTGCTGGTCGAGGGCAGCGACGACAACATCAAGATCACCACCGCCGCTGACCTGCGCCTGTTCGAGTGCATGCTGTCGCTGCGCGCGGCCGGGGCGGAGGCATAGCATGACGGGGATGATGGCGGGCGAAGTGTTGCGAATGGAGCCATTCCGGCCATGAACGTGCGCATCGGCCAGGGGTATGACGTCCATGCCTTCGGCGAGGGCGACCATGTCATGCTCGGCGGCGTGCGCGTCCCGCACGACCGCGGCGTGCGGGCGCACAGCGACGGTGACGTGGTGCTGCACGCGCTGTGCGACGCCATGCTCGGCGCGCTGGCACTGGGCGACATCGGCCGGCACTTCCCGCCGTCCGACCCGCGCTGGAAGGGCGCCGACAGCCGCGTGTTCCTGCGCCACTGCGACGGCCTGCTGCGCGAGCGCGGCTGGCGCGTCGGCAATGCCGACGTCACCGTCATCTGCGAGCGTCCGAAGGTCGGGCCGCATGCCGGGGCCATGCGCGAGAACATCGCTGCCGACCTCGGCATCGGCGTGGACGATGTCAGCGTGAAGGCCACCACCAGCGAGAAGCTCGGATTCACCGGCCGGCAGGAAGGCATCGCCGCGCTGGCCGTGTGCCTGCTCGTGCGCGCATGAGCGTGGCGCCGCCCCGCGCCCACGGTGCGCCGGTGCTGTCGGCGCTGATGCGGCAGCAGCCGGAGGACTTCGAGGTCGAGGAGATCGACGCCTTCGCCGCCAGCGGCAGTGGCGAGCACCTGCTGCTGACGGTGGAGAAGCGCGGGCTCGACACCGTGCGCGTCGCGCGGTGCATCGCAGCCTGGGCGGAGGTGCCGGAGGCCGCCGTCGGCTATGCCGGGCTGAAGGACCGGCACGCGGTGGCGCGACAGCGTTTCTCGGTGCACCTGCCGGGCCGGGAGCCGCCGCCGCTGGACCTGCTGGCGTTCGAGGATCCGGCGACCGGCGGCTCGCTGCGCGTGCTGGGGGTGGAGCGCCACGCCCGCAAGCTGCCCCGCGGGGCGCTGGCCGGCAACCGGTTCCGCCTGACCCTGCGCGAAGTCACGGGCGAGCGTGGCAGCATCGAGGCCCGGCTCGACGCGATCGCCCTGCGCGGCGTGCCCAACCGCTTCGGCGAACAGCGTTTCGGCCGTTCGGGCGGCAACGTGGCGCGGGCCCTGGAGATGTTCGCCGGCAGGCGGGTGCCGCGCGCGGAGCGGTCGATCCTGCTGTCTGCGGCGCGTGCGGAGCTGTTCAACCGGGTGCTCGACCGGCGGGTCGCGGACGGGTCCTGGGACCGTGGGCTCGATGGCGAGGTCTGGGCACTCGACGGCAGCCGCAGCGTGTTCGGCCCAGAACCCTGGAGTGCGGCTCTGGGAGCCCGGGTGGAAGGCTTCGACATCCACCCGACCGCGCCGCTGTGGGGGCGCGGGGAGCTCCGGAGCACGGGCGCCTGCCGTGCGCTCGAGGCGGCGGTACTGGCGGAAGGGGACGGGCCGGCGCTGTGCCGGGGGCTGGAGGCGGCGGGGCTGGCGCAGGAGCGCCGGGCCACGCGCGTGCGGCCGGCGGGGCTGGAATGGGTCTGGCCGGGAGAGGACCTGCTGGTACTGCGCTTCTCCCTGCCGCCGGGCGCCTATGCCACGGCCGTGCTGGCCGAGCTGGGGGATGTCCGGGACCCCCGTCGCCCGGAATGACCGTTCGTCGGAACGCCATGGGTGGCACAGGACTCTTCCGCGGAAAGGCGTATAACAAAAGGCGAGCGCCCCGCATTGTGCGGGACGCCATCACGGGAGCGAGGTCATGAACACCGTACTTCGTCTCGCATTGGCCGTCGTCGCGGCCGCCGCCCTGTCCGCGTGTGCCAGCCACAAGTCCCATCTGGCGAGATCACAGCCGGTACCCGCGGCACAGCAGCAGGTATCGTCGGATGCCCAGACCTACGACATGCTCTACATGGCGCAGGTGGAATACCTGGCGCGCAACCGGGGCGTGGACGTCCGCTGGGTGAATCCGCCGAAAAAGAAGAAGCGCGCCGACGCGGACCGGCAGTGACGGTCACGCCCGCGGCTGGCGCCGCCTGAGCAGAACCAGCACCGCGCCCGTCCCGCCCTGCGCGGGGGGCGCGGTGTGGAACGCCAGCACTTCGGAGCGTTGGCGGAGGGTCCGGTCGACCATGTCCGCCAGCCCGGTGCCGGGAGCGTCCGGTCGGGTGCTCCCGCGATGGATGATGCGCACGCAGGTGGCCCCGGCGTCGCGGCTGTCGTGCAGGAATTTCCGCAGCAGTTCCCCGGCTTGTGCCGGCCCGGCGTGGCGCAGGTCGAGCTCGTCCTGCACCGCGTATTCGCCCCTGGACAGTCTCAGCAGGACCTGCGGCGGCACCGCGGCGTGCCGGTAGGAAAGGGCATCCCCCTCCTGCAGCGCGTCGCGCCCGTCGAGCAGGCGCTGGAACTCGCCACGCGCGTCCTCCTCGTCGCGCTCGGCCATGCGCGCGGCGGGCCCGGGCCGCGGCGCGCGCGGCGCTTCCCCGGTCCTGGGCAGCTCGCGCACCCTGCCGATCGCGGCGCGGAACAGGGCCGCGTCGTCATCCGTCGGATCGTTGCCTTGCATGCGCAATCCGGTTCGGCCGTCGTCGCGTGCATTGTGCACCCCGCGCGCGGTCCGTGTGCGCCCGCGCCGGTCCAGGCCGGTGACGCCGGGCTGCGTGCGCGGCCGGGCCTGGCCGCCCGCATCCGGTATCATGTCGCGAAGTGCCGGAAACGAAGGGCGGGACACACGGGTTCATGCGCATACTGGTCAGCAACGACGACGGCGTCGACGCCCCCGGCATCCGGATCCTGGCGCAGGGGTTGCGCGACGCGGGCCACGAGGTGCTGATCGTCGCCCCCGACCGCGACCGTTCCGGAGCCAGCAATTCCCTCACGCTCGACATGCCGCTGCGCGTGCAACAGCTCGAGCGCGACGTGTGGCGTGTCTACGGCACCCCGACCGACTGCGTGCACGTGGCGATCACGGGAATGTTCGAGGTCGAGCCGGACATCGTGGTGTCCGGGATCAACAACACCGCCAACCTCGGCGACGACGTGATCTATTCGGGGACGGTCGCCGCGGCGATGGAGGGGCGTTTCCTCGGCCTGCCGGCGGTGGCGGTGTCGCTGGCCACGGTCAACCGCGAGGGGCGCTACTACGAGACCGCCGCGCGGGCGGCGGTGGAGATCGTGGAGCGGCTGCAGGCCGACCCGCTGCCCACCGACACCATCCTCAACGTCAACGTGCCCGACCGGCCCTGGGAGGAGATCGCGGGGTTCGAGGTCACCCGGCTGGGCAACCGCCACCGGGCCGAGCCGTGCACCCGGCAGGAGGATCCGCGCGGGCGCACCTGGTGGTGGATCGGTGCCGCCGGCCCCGAGATGGACGCGGGCCCGGGGACCGATTTCCATGCCGTGCGTTACGGCAACATCTCGATCACGCCGATCCACGTCGACCTCACCCGCTACCAGGCGCTGGAGCAGGTTTCCAGCTGGGTCGACAGCCTGGCCGCGGAGCTGAAGGGAGGGCGCCGCCAATGACGCCGCGCCTGCGCCTGCAGCCCGAGGCGCTCGGGGTCGGCCTGACCTCGCAGCGGGTGCGCGACCGCCTGATCGAGCGCCTGCGCGCCAGCGGCATCCGCGACGAGCGGGTGCTCAACGCGATCCGCACGGTGCCGCGCCACCTGTTCGTGGACGAGGCGCTGGCCACGCGCGCCTACGAGGACACCGCGTTGCCGATCGGCCATGGCCAGACCATCTCGCAGCCGTGGGTGGTGGCGAAGATGACCGAGGCGCTGTTCGCCGGTGGCCACCAGCCGGGGAAGGTGCTGGAGATCGGTACCGGCTCCGGCTACCAGGCTGCGATCCTGGCGGCGCTCGGGCTCGAGGTGTACACGGTCGAGCGCATCGGCGACCTGCTGCGCGCGGCGCGCAAGCGGTTCCGCTCGCTGGGCCTGAGCGTGCGCAGCAAACATGACGACGGCCGCATCGGCTGGCCGGAGAACGCGCCCTACGACGCGATCATGGTGACCGCGGCCTCGCCGGCGGTCGTCGAGGGCCTGCTCGAGCAACTGGCCCCCGGCGGCGTCCTGGTGGCCCCGGTCGGGCCGGGCGGCGGGCAGCGGCTGCTGCTGCTGCGCAAGGACCCGTCCGGCAGGGTGGTGCAGGACGACCTTGCGCAGGTGGTGTTCGTGCCGCTGCTGTCGGGCCTGGTGGATTGAGGTGGCGATGACGGTGCACGGCAATGCGGGCCGGCCCGGCGAGGGCCTGTCGCTCGGCGAGCAGCTGGCGGCAGTGATCGGGCAGCTGCCGCCGGACCAGGTCAGCCTGGGTGAATTGCTCGACGTGTTCGGCGACGAGGGCCTGCTCCTGCTGTGCATGCTGCTGACGCTGGTGTTCCTGATCCCGGTCTCGATCCCGGGGGTGAGTACGGTGTTCGGCGCCGCGATCCTGCTGGTGGGCATGAGCCGCGTCATCGGCCGGCCGTTGTGGCTGCCCGCCCGCCTGCGCTCGCGCCGGCTCCCTGCGGACCGGCTGCGGCCGGGACTGCAGGCCGGACTGGCGTGGGTGCACCGGTTCGAGCGGGTCAGCCGCCCGCACCGGCTGCGGGCCTTCACCGACGGCCGGGCGGTGGAAGTGTTCAACAACCTCGCCTTCGTGTTCGCCGCGGTGCTGCTGATGATGCCTTTCGGATTCGTGCCGTTCAGCAACACCCTGCCAGCCTTGGCACTGCTGCTGTACGCCGTCGGCTTCGTGCAGCGCGACGGCGGCGCGGTGCTGCTGGGTCACCTGATGACGGTGGGGACCGTGGTCTACTTCGCCGTTCTCATCGCCGGCGGCGGCTATGCTGCGCTGGAGCTGTTCAGGAGATTCGCGGGTTGAAGCAGGCAGGGAAAACGCGATGACGCCATCCGCAATGACCGTCCATGACAACCACGCGCGCAGGCCGGTGTTCCGCCTGCTGGTGGTGCTGGCGATCGTCGTGGGCTTGGTGGCATGTGCCCGTACCACGGTGGTCCGCGAAACCCGCTCCGCGCCGCCGCGTGTCTCCACGCCGCAGCCCGGCAAGAGCGTGGTCGTGCAGCGCGGCGACACCCTGTACCGGATCGCGGTCAACAACGGCATCAGCCCGATGGACCTGGCGCTGTGGAACGGCATCTCCCCGCCGTACACGATCTACCCGGGCCAGCGCCTGAAGCTGTATCCGCCGACCGGTTCCGCCCGGGCGCGGACGCAGGGGGGCGTGGCCTCCCGGCCGTCTTCCCGGGGAACGGCGGCCTCCGGCAGGGCCACGGCGCAGCAGGGCACGGCCTCCCAGGCTTCCCGTCCCCCGTCGCAGCCATCCACCGCCGCCGCGCCGGCGCAGTCCCCGGTCAGGTGGCGCTGGCCGACGGACGGCCATCTCGTGGGGCGGTTCGTGGCCGGGGACCCGACCCGGCAGGGCGTGGATATCGCGGGCACCGCGGGACAGCCGGTGCGCGCCGCCGCCGATGGCGTGGTGGTCTATTCCGGTTCCGGCCTGGTCGGCTACGGTGAGCTGATCATCATCAAGCACGACGAGCAGTGGCTCTCGGCCTACGGGCACAACCGCCGGCGCCTGGTGGAAGAGGGCGCGCGGGTCGGCGCCGGCCAGCAGATCGCGGAAATGGGCCGTACCGGCGCCTCGCGCGACATGCTGCACTTCGAGATCCGTTACAACGGCAAGCCGGTCGACCCGCTGCTCTACCTGCCGCAGCGGTAACCAGGCCGATCCCGGCCCCTGCGCGGCGCGCCGTGTGCCCGGCCGCGGGCAGGGGCTCAGGCCGCTCCGGCGAGGATGAATGCGGCCACCACCCGCCGGCGCTCGGCAGCCAGGACGTTGAAGGTGCGCGCGGCCGCGGCGTTGGTCATGGTTTCCAGGCCGATGCCCCGCGACAGGCAGGCCGCCATCGCCTGCGGTGGCGGGAAGGCCTGGGTCTCACCGCAGCCGAGCAGGACCAGTTCCGGTTCCAGCGCGAACAGGGGCTCGAGGTCGGCCGGCCGCAGGGCGGAGATCTCGCGCACGGCCCAGCCCTCCACCAGCCGGTCGGGCGTGACGATGAAGCTGCGGGTCAGGGTGAGGTCGTTGACCAGCGCCCGGGTGCCGTCGGCGCCGCGCAGGACGAAATCGAAGTCCGGGCGTTCGTGGAAGAGCTGCATCAGCCGCGGGGAAGCACGATGCGGGGATTTTCCCGGGACGTGCGGTAGAGCACGGCGACGTGGCCGATCCGCTGCACCAGCGCGGCGCCGCAGCGCCCGGCCAGTTGCGCGATCAGTGCGTCGCGCTCGTCGCGGTCGGCGGCCGCCACCTTCACCTTGATCAGTTCGTGGTGTTCCAGCGCGCCGTCGACCTCGGCCACCAGCGCGTCGGTCACGCCTTTCCCGCCGACCTGGAGCATGGCCTTCAGGTCGTGCGCCTGGCTGCGCAGGAAGCGGGTCTGGGCGGAGGTGAGGGAAACGGGCATGGGGGGATCGCGGGAAGGGAATCCGGGCGCGCAGGGTATCATGGCGGGGCCAAGCCTTCCCGACGACTCCACGGCCATGCCTCCCCGCAGCAAGAGCAGCCAGCGATGGCTGAAGGAGCATTTCTCCGACCCCTTCGTGAAGAGGGCCCAGGCCGAGGGGATGCGTTCGCGGGCCGTCTACAAGCTGCAGGAGCTGGTCGAGCGTGACCGCCTGCTGCGGCCGGGAATGGTGGTGGTGGACCTGGGGGCCGCCCCCGGTGGCTGGTCGCAGTGGGTCCGCCAGGAGCTCGACCGCCTCGACCCCGACCGGCCGGGGCGGGTGATCGCCGTGGACATCCTGGAAATGCCCCCCCTGGCGGGCGTGGAGTTCCTTCATGGGGATTTCAGGGAGGATGCCGTCTTATCCCGGCTTGAGGCCATGCTCGGCGGCCACCCGGTCGACCTTGTGTTGTCGGATATGGCCCCCAACAAGAGTGGCGTGGAGTCGATCGACCAGCCCCGCGCGATGTACCTGGCGGAACTGGCCCTGGATTTCGCCGACCGCCACCTGCGGCCGGGGGGGGCGTTCCTGATCAAGCTGTTCCAGGGGGCCGGGTTCGACGACTACATCCGCGGGTTGCGCCGGCGCTACGCGAAGGTCGCGATCCGCAAGCCGGAGGCGTCACGTAGGCGTTCGCCGGAAGTCTATGCCCTGGCGCAGGGAAAGCTCGCGGTGATGAAGTAGCATGGCAAGGTACGCAACAGGACGAATGAAATGAACGATCTGGTCAAGAACCTGCTGCTGTGGGTCCTGGTCGCCGTCGTGCTGATGGTGGTGTTCCAGAGCTTCAGCCCGCGGACGGACGGGATGCAGGAGGTCCTGTATTCCCAGTTCATGGAGCAGGTGCGCAACAACCAGATCCGCAAGGTCGACATCGCCGAGGACGAGAAGACCATCACCTTCGAGACGGTTGGCGGGCAGAAGGGCGTGGTGATCGCGCCCCGCCGCGACGAAGGGATGATGAACGACTTCCTGAACCACGGGGTCGAGATCAAGGCCGCGCCGCCGTCGAGCGGCCCCTCGCTGGTCTACATCCTGGTCAACCTGCTGCCGGTGGCGCTGATCATCGGCTTCTGGATCTTCATGATGCGCCAGATGCAGCAGGGCGGCACCAAGGGTGCGATGAGCTTCGGCCGCTCGCGCGCCAAGATGCTGACCGAGGACCAGACCAAGGTCACCTTCGCCGACGTGGCCGGCTGCGACGAGGCCAAGGAGGAGGTCGCCGAGCTGGTCGAGTTCCTGCGCGACCCGTCCAAGTTCCAGCGCCTGGGCGGCAAGATCCCGCGCGGCGTGCTGATGGTCGGCCCGCCGGGCACCGGCAAGACCCTGCTGGCCAAGGCCATCGCCGGCGAGGCCAAGGTGCCGTTCTTCAGCATCTCCGGCTCGGACTTCGTCGAGATGTTCGTGGGCGTGGGCGCCAGCCGCGTGCGCGACATGTTCGAACAGGCCAAGAAGCACGCGCCGTGCATCATCTTCATCGACGAGATCGACGCGGTCGGCCGCCACCGCGGCGCCGGCCTGGGCGGTGGCCACGACGAGCGCGAGCAGACCCTCAACCAGCTGCTGGTCGAGATGGACGGCTTCGAGGGCAACGAGGGCATCATCGTCATCGCCGCCACCAACCGTCCCGACGTGCTCGACCCGGCGCTGCTGCGCCCGGGCCGGTTCGACCGCCAGGTGGTGGTCGGCCTGCCCGACGTGAAGGGCCGCGAGCAGATCCTGCGCGTGCACATGCGCAAGGTGCCGCTGGCCGACGACGTCGACCCGCTGGTCATCGCCCGCGGCACGCCCGGCTTCTCCGGTGCCGATCTGGCCAACCTGGTCAACGAGGCCGCGCTGTTCGCCGCGCGCGAGAACGCGAAGGAGGTCCACATGGACCACTTCGACCGGGCCCGCGACAAGATCATGATGGGCGCCGAGCGGCGCTCGATGGCGATGAGCGAGGAGGAGAAGCGGCTGACCGCCTACCACGAGGCCGGCCATGCCATCGTTGGTCGCCTCGTGCCCGAGCATGACCCGGTCTACAAGGTCACCATCATCCCGCGCGGCCGCGCCCTGGGCGTCACCATGTACCTGCCCGAGGGCGACAAGTACTCGATGAACAAGGTGGCGCTGGAGTCCCAGCTGTGCTCGCTGTACGGCGGCCGCGTCGCCGAGGAGCTGGTCTTCGGCGAGGACAAGGTCACCACGGGTGCGGCCAACGACATCGAGCGCGCGACCAAGATCGCCCGCAACATGGTCACCAAGTGGGGCCTGAGCGACGAGATGGGGCCGATCGCCTACGGCGAGCAGGAGGACGAGGTGTTCCTCGGCCGTTCGGTGACCCAGCACAAGAACGTTTCCGACGAGACCGCGCGCCGGATCGACGAGGTCGTGCGCGGCATCCTCGACAAGGCCTACGCACGGGCGAAGCAGATCCTGAGCGAGAACATGGACAAGCTCCACGCGATGGCCCGGCTGCTGCTCGAGTACGAGACCATCGACGCGGCACAGATCGACGCGATCATGGAAGGGCGCGAGCCCCCGCCGCCGCAGGGCTGGGGACGTGCCACCGTGCAGCGCGACGGTGGCGGCGACAGGGGCGGCGACGGCCGCCCGGTGCCCTCGGTCGGCGGGCCGGCCACCACCGGTCCATGACCGGCCGATGCCCGTGACTTCCCGGGCCGGGACACGCCAGCGCGTGGTTCCGGCCCGCTCCATGCACGGCCATCACGGTACTGCCGTTTTCCGGATCCTCCTTCCCCGGCTGCCAACCTGACCCGCGAGGGACGCACGTGTTCGACACCACGCCGCAGCTCGATTGCGCCGGCCGCATCCTGAAGCTCGACCGCCCGCGGGTGATGGGCATCGTCAACGTCACCCCTGATTCGTTCTCCGACGGCGGGCACCACTTCGACGTGGACTCGGCGGTGGCCCACGGCCTGCGCCTGGCGGAGGAGGGCGCGGACATCCTCGACGTCGGCGGCGAATCCACCCGCCCCGGCGCGGAGGAAGTGCCGGTGGAGGAGGAACTGCGCCGCGTGGTGCCTGTGATCGAGCGACTGGCGCGCGAGACCGGCCTGCCGGTGAGCGTGGACACGAGCAAGCCGGAGGTGATGCGCGCGGCGGTGGCCGCCGGCGCCGGCATGATCAACGACGTCCATGCCCTGCGCCGCGAGGGCGCACTGGACGCGGCCGCGGAGCTGGGCGTGCCGGTGGTGCTGATGCACATGCTGGGCGAGCCGCGCACCATGCAGGACGACCCGCGCTATGACGACGTGGTCGGCGAGGTGCACCGCTTCCTCGCCGAGCGCATCTTCGCCGCGGAGATGGCCGGTATCCCACGCAGGCGCATCGTCGTCGACCCCGGTTTCGGCTTCGGCAAGACCACCGGACACAACCTCGCGCTGCTGGCGCAGCTGGACCGGTTCGTGGAGCTGGGCGTGCCGGTGCTGGCCGGGCTGTCGCGCAAGCGCACGATCGGTGAGCTGACCGGGCGTGCCGATCCGCTGCAGCGCGTGCACGGTTCGGTGGCAGCGCACCTCATCGCCGTGCAGCGTGGCGCCAGGCTCGTGCGCGTGCACGACGTCGCCGCGACCGTGGACGCGCTGAAGGTGTGGAACGCGGTGGATGCGGTGCCGCTCCCGCGCGCGTCGCGCGCGGAGCCCGCGATCCGCTGGCCCGACGACGCCTGAGCCCGCGGCCACGGGCGCGATGCCGGTTCCGGATGCCGGCATCATCCCGTTTCCCCGGTCCGGGGCGCTCAGTCGAGCGCGGCGCGGTTCCGTGCCCTTTCCGGCAGCGCGCGACCGTCCCGGGATGAAGCCGGGGCTGCATCCATCGGGAGGACCGCGGCCGCGCGTGCCGGGGGTGGCATCGCGGCGGCCATGTTCAGGCCCGTGCGATGGGCTACCAGCGGCTGCGCGCCGTTGACCCGGATCGGCGCCAGCGACTGTTTCCAGTGCCGCAGCAGCTGGCGCAGGGCTTCGGGTTGCCGCGTCGAGGGCGGCGCGCCGGCCTGGTTGCGGCTGTTCTCGCCATGGCAGCCGGTGCAACTGCGGATCTCGCCGGGCTGCAGCGTGACCCAGACGCGCTCGCGCACCACCGGCACGCCCGAGGGATCGGTGGATTGCCAGCTCAGGGCACGGTTGGCCGGGACGAAGGCGGCACCGGAGCCATCGGCCGCGATCGCCACGCTGCCGGGCGGGCCACCCGGATTGGCCGGGTTGAAGGCCACGGCCGCCGGTTGCGCGATCACGCGCCGGCCGGTGCCGTGGTAGATCGAGTCGTAGTTGTAGGCGCGCACCTGGTTGGCCTGCAGGATCTGGTAGTGGGCGATGTCGTAGATCCTGCCGCTGCCACCGATGGTCTGCACGCCGCCGGGCACGCGCAGGTTGTAGGGTTGTTGCCGGTCGCCGCGGTCGCGGCTGGTGATGTCGCGCACCACCACCAGTGCCAGCCCGTTGGCCCTGAGCCAGCTGCGCAGCTTCTCCACGTCCACCTCTTCGGATGCGAACACCGACTGTTCCGGCGCCTCGATCTGCTGGGTGGGCGACGGCGGGCGCGGGCGCGCCACCACTTCCACGGGATCCAGTTCCCACAGCGGGCCGCTGAAACTGCGCCGGTTGTCCGGGTCCCACCACGTGACCGATTTGGTGATGCCGGGCGTCAGCGCCGGGCCGGCCACCAGCATGCCGTCGGCGTCGGTCTGCAGTGCATGCAGGCGCAGCTGGATTCCCTCCCCGGCGACCGGGCTCGGGGTGTAGGCCGCGACCATGGCACCGTTGCCCAGCGGCAACGGATTGCGGTAGCGGCCACCCGGCAGGCTGCCGTTGGACTCGGCGGGACGCGAGGCGTCGGTGATCGTCATCTGCTCGGCGTTGAGCGTCGGCGCGCCGGTGATGCGGACGATCTGGTTCGTGGTCATCGTCCCGAATTCGCGCGTGTAGATCGCGTAGTAGGTGCCGGGCGCGGTCGGGTCCTCGCGGACGTGGAACAGGCCGCCGTCCATGCGGATGTACTTGCGGTTGGCGATCACGGACTGATTGGTGTAGTCCGACAGCGCGCTGTCGCCCGCGAAGGAGCGCGGCAGGTAGCCGAACGAGAGCTCGTGGCGGCCGATGTGGTTGAGGGTGAGCTCGCCGGTGCCATCCTGGTTCATCTGCCAGGGCGTGAACAGGTTGTAGGTGAAGCCGTTCACCTGGCCGTAGGGACTGTTCATGCCGAGGCGCGATTCCGGGAAGGTCTCCGGCTGCAGGCCGAGCCTTGGTGCGTTGGCGGCCTCGCTGGCGTAGTCATGGGCGCCATAGCTGCCGGCGTCGGCCTGCTGGTCGCGCTGCAGGTGGTCCCAGCGGGTGAAGATCACACGGCCGTAGCTGTCGATGACCGGCGTGAACGCGCCGCTCGGGGTGTGGTTGAGCAGGCGCAGTTCGCCGGTGCCCGGATCCAGGCGCCAGATGCCGGTGATGGTCGGCGTGCTCTCGTATTCGTCCAGCTGCGGGTACAGGTGCGCCTCGCCGCCGCGCGGGCGGTCCGAGGTGAACAGGATCCGGTCCCCGCTGTCGTAGACCGGCGAGACGTTGTTGTAGCCGGCCGGCTGGTGCGGGACCCTGGTGATGACCGCGGTCTGGCCCTTGCCCAGGCCGGTCACCTCGTACAGCTGCCACTTCGCGGTCGGGTGCACGTAGCGCTGCGGCGCCCCGCCGACCAGCATGCTGAACACCGCCTTCGTGCCGCTCCAGTGCACCGCGGGCTCGCGCACCGCGATGGCGTTGGCGCCCTGTTCGCCGTCGCTGCCGAAGCCCGCTTCCTTCGTCAGGTTGCGCAGGGTGCCATCGGGGTAGCGGATCATCAGGTCGCCGCCGCGTGGGACGGACATCAGGCTGGGCAGGTGGTTGGCGAAGGTGGACATGCGGCTGGCGAACGGGTCGCCGCCGGGCACGGGCACCTGGGTGACGAACAGGATCGGGGTTTCGACCGTGCCGGCCGCGCGTGCCGTCGCCGCCGCGAGTGGCGGGCCGGCGGGCACGGGCATGGCGGAAGCCGCGGCGGGGGACGCGGCTCCCGTGGCGGTGGAGGTGGCGGTATTCCCGGGGCCGCCGGGATGGCAGGCGGCGAGCGCGAACAGCAGGCAGGCGAACGGGCCCGCGGACCACCGGCGGGACGGGGCACGGACTCGGATCCGGGTCATGGCAGGGGAACAGGGTCGGGGGAGCCGGCATTATGGCCATGCCGGCTCCCTGGGCCACTCAACGGGGCATGAACCGGTGTCCCCCGTCGCAGTTCCGCCGTACCCGTCCCGAACCTGGACTGCCGGCTTCCGGCATGAAATGGATGCAGGGCGTTCAGCCGGCCCCGCCCTCCCGGCCTTCCACGCGCAGGCGCAGGCGGCCATCGTGCAGGCGCGCGGTGACGGCCGCGCCGGTGTCCACGGCATGCACGCTGCGGACGACGCGGCCATCCGCGTCCTGGACGATGGCGTAGCCGCGGGCGATGGTGGCCAGCGGGCTGACCGCGTGCAGCGAGCGCGCCAGCCCGCGCAGGCGCAGGGCGTCGCGCTGGAGCCTGCGCGCCAGCGCCGCCTGCGGGCGCAGGCGCAGGGCCTCGACCCGTTCGCGCAGCACCTGCAGCCGCCGCTGCGGGCGCATCGCCGCCAGCACCGCCTCGGCGTGGCGCAGCCGCGCGGCATGGCGTTCCAGCCGCAGCTGCCAGGCGGCCTGCAGCCGGCGCAGGGCCTGTTCGCGCCGGGCGCGGCCGGCGTCCAGCCGCGCCTGCGGGCGCAGCGCGTGCAGGCGCAGCCAGGCGCGGTCGGCGCGCTGGGCGCGTTGCTGCAGCTGCTGGCGATGCAGCACGGACAGCCGGCGGCGCAGGCCATCCAAGCGCAGCATCAGGTCGTCGCGGTTGGGCACCAGCAGTTCGGCCGCCGCCGAGGGCGTGGGCGCGCGCAGGTCGGCGGCGAAGTCGGTGAGGCTGAAGTCGGTTTCGTGGCCCACCGCGGAGACCACCGGCACCGGCGAGGCCGCCACCGCACGGGCGAGCGCCTCGTCGTTGAACGCCCACAGGTCCTCCAGCGAACCGCCGCCGCGGGCGAGCAGCAGCACGTCGTAGCGCCCGCTGGCGCCGGCCCTGCGCAGCATGTCGGTGATCTGGGCCGCCGCGCCCTCGCCCTGGACGGGCACCGGCAGCACTTCCACTTCGACCAGCGGGAAGCGCCGTGACAGCACGCTCAGCACGTCGCGCACCGCGGCGCCGGTGGGCGAGGTGAGCACGCCGAGCCGGCGCACGAAGGCGGGCAGGGGGCGCTTGCGTGCAGGGTCGAACAGGCCCTCGGCCTGCAGCCTGGCCTTCAGTTCCTCGAACGCGCGCCGCAGCGCGCCTTCACCGGCTTCCTCCAGGCTGTCGAGCACGAGCTGGTAGTCGCCGCGGGCCTCGTACAGGGTCACGCGGCCGCGCGCCAGCACCTTCATGCCCTCGCGCGGCTGGAACCGCAGCCACTGGCTCTTCGGCCGGAACATGGCGCAGCGGACCTGGGCGCGGGCGTCCTTCAGGGTGAAGTAGAGGTGCCCGGAGGACGGGCGCGAGACGTTGCCCAGCTCGCCCTCGACGAACACCAGCGGGAAGGTCCCTTCCAGCAGGTCGCGGGCCAGGGCGTTCAGCTGGCTGGGCGTGAGGATCTCCCCGGTGATGGCATCGTTCATGCAGGCAGGATAAACGTTGCCGCACCCCGGGCGGGTAAAATGCCCGCATGTCCGCCCAGCCGCATCCCGAGCCTCCCTGCCACGCCGAGACGCGGCCCGCGTACGGCCCGCTGCCGCGCCGCCGCACCCGCCAGGTGCTGGTCGGCAATGTCCGCGTCGGTGGCGATGCGCCGGTGGTGGTGCAGTCGATGACCAACACCGACACCGCCGACGTCGCGGCCACCGCGAAGCAGGTGGCGGAGCTGTGGCGCGCCGGCTCCGAGCTGGTGCGGGTCACCGTGAACACGCCCGAGGCCGCGGCGGCGGTGCCGCGCATCGTCGAGCGCCTGGCGATGCAGGGCATCGGGGTGCCGGTCATCGGCGACTTCCACTACAACGGCCACCAGTTGCTCGAGCGCGAGCCGGCCTGTGCCGAGGCGCTGGCCAAGTACCGCATCAACCCGGGCAACGTCGGCTTCGGCAGGAAGAAGGACGTGCAGTTCGCCGCGATCATCGAGAAGGCGATCGAGCACGGCAAGCCGGTGCGCATCGGCGCCAACTGGGGGTCGCTGGACCAGGCGCTGGCCGCGCAGCTGATGGACGAGAACGCGCGCCGCGCCGAGCCGTGGGACGCGGCACGGGTGTTGCGCGAGGCGCTGATCCGATCGGCGCTGGATTCGGCAGAGCGCGCGGTCGAGCTTGGCTTGCCGCGCGACCGCATCGTGCTCAGCGCCAAGGTCAGCGGCGTGCAGGAACTGATCGCGGTGTACCGCGACCTGGCCGCGCGCAGCGACTTCGCCCTGCACCTCGGCCTGACCGAGGCCGGCATCGGCAGCAAGGGCATCGTCGCCTCGACCGCGGCGCTGGCGGTGCTGCTGCAGGAAGGCATCGGCGACACCATCCGCATCTCGCTCACCCCGGAGCCCGGAGCGCCGCGCACGCAGGAGGTGGTGGTGGCGCAGGAACTGCTGCAGACCATGGGCCTGCGCGCGTTCACGCCGATGGTGACCGCCTGCCCGGGCTGCGGGCGCACCACCTCGTCGTTCTTCCAGGAACTGGCCAAGGCGGTGCAGGAACACGTGCGCGCAAAGATGCCGGAGTGGCGGGTCACGCACCCGGGTGCCGAGAACCTGACCCTGGCGGTGATGGGCTGCGTGGTCAACGGCCCGGGCGAATCGCGCCACGCCAACATCGGGATCTCGCTGCCGGGCACCGGCGAGGCGCCCTCGGCGCCGGTGTTCATCGACGGCGAGAAGGTGGCCACGCTGCGTGGCGCGGACATCGCGCGCGAGTTCATCGCGCTGGTCGACGAGTACGTCGAGACCCGCTATGCCCGCGCGCCGGGCGCCTGACCTTCCCGGGATCGTCCGCGGCGAGGCGCGGGAACTGCGCGAACTGGCCGGGCGGCAATGGCGGCGGATGCTGCTGTTGTTCGCCGGGGTGCTGCTGCCGCTGTGGGGCTTCCTGGACCTGGCCGCGCGGGTGCAGGGTGACGGGCTCCTGCCGTTCGACGTGCCGGTACTGCGGTTCGCCGAGGGCCTCTCGGGCGCGGGTCCGGACCGCCTGTTCCTGTTCTTCTCCGCGCTCGGCTACGGCTACGGCGTGGTCCCGTTCGACATCGCGCTCGTGGCCGGGCTGGCGCTGGCGAAGCGGTTCCGCGAAAGCGTGTTCGCCGCGGTGGCGCTCGGCGGCTCGGCCCTCTTGAACATCGCGGCCAAGCACCTGGTCGCGCGCCAGCGCCCCGCGCTCTGGCAGTCGATCGCGCCCGAGCCCACGTGGAGTTTCCCGAGTGGCCACGCCATGGGCTCGATGACGCTTGCCGTGGTGCTTGTCCTGCTCGCCTGGCCGACCCGGCTGCGCTGGTGGGTGTTCGCGGCGATGGCGGTGTTCGTGCCGATGGTCGGCTTCTCGCGCGTGTACCTGGGCGTGCATTACCCGTCCGACATCCTCGCCGGCTGGACGGCGGCCTGCGCCTGGGGGGTGGGGGCATACCTTGTCGCCATGCGCGGCCGGATACCGCGCACGGGATAGGGCTCACCCGGCGAGCCGTACCCGGTTGCGGCCTTCGTGCTTGGCGCGGTAGAGCGCGGCGTCGGCCGCGGCCAACAGCGTGGACCGGGTGGTGCATCCCGGCCCGATCGAGGCGACGCCGATGCTGACCGTGACCGTCTGCGGCTCGCCGCCCGGGGCGAAGCGGGCGGCCGCCACCGCCGCGCGCAGCCGTTCGGCGAAGTGCGCCGCCGCCTGGAGGTCGCATTCGGGCAGCAGCACCGAGAATTCCTCGCCGCCGATCCGGGCGGCGAGGTCGTCGCTGCGCACATGCTGCCTGAGGATGCCCGCGATCTGGCGCAGCACATCGTCGCCGGCGATGTGGCCGTACTGGTCGTTGATCGGCTTGAACAGGTCCACGTCGACGATGCACAGCGACAGCTCGCGGCCGTGGCGCAGGGCCCGCGCGATCTCCTTGTCCAGCATCTCCATGAAGTGCCGCCGGTTGTACAGTTCGGTCAGCATGTCATGGGTGGCGAGCTGGTAGATCTCCTCGTGGTAGCGCGCCTCCACGCTGGTCTGGCTGATGAACTTCAGGATGCTCTCGCCGACCACGATGTGGTCGCCGTCGACCAGGACCGTTTCCTCGATCACCTCGTCGTTGACCCGGGTGCGGTTGGTGGCGCCCAGGTCGCGGATGAAATAGGTGTCCCCCTCGCGCCAGATGCGGCAGTGCTGGCGGGAAACGCTCCTGTGCGGGATGAACAGGTCGGCTTCCTGCGAGCGGCCGACCAGGATCGGCGCGTCCTCGATGTCCGCGCGCCTGCCCAGGCCCTCGCCGTGGATCACCACCACGCAGGCCGAACGCGGGCTCGGCCGGATCGGCCCGCTGCTGTAGAGCGTGCGCTGCGTCGTCTCGCGGTCGTCGTGGTGGTCAGCCATGGCCGTGGACGGCGGGAAAACCCCAAGTGTAGCCCGCCGCGGTCCCCCAAAGGGACTGCATCCGGTACTATCGGCCAGGAAGGCATGGCCGCCAGGGACGACCATGGCACAGGGGAAAGACGCCTTTGACGCCGACCGGACGGAACTGATCCAGGTGACCGGGACCGGAACCGCGCCGGCCGTCGGCCCGCGATTGCCGGACGGGGTCCTGCCGCCCGGCACGCGGCTGGGCCGGTACCGGATCGAGGCCCTGCTCGGGCGTGGCGGCATGGGCGAGGTCTACCGGGCCCAGCAGCTCGAGCCGGTGCGGCGCACGGTCGCGCTGAAAGTGTTGCGGGCGCAGAAGCTCGATGCCCGCCACAAGGCGTACTTCGAGGTCGAGCGCCAGGTCCTGGCGCAGATGCACCACCCGGCGATCGCCCAGATCTACGACGCCGACACCACGCCGGACGGGCATCCGTTCTTCGCGATGGAGTACATCGACGGCAGCCCGCTCGTGCGCTACTGCGAGGATCGCGCGCTGCCGCTCGAACGCCGGATCGAGCTGTTCGTGGAGTTCTGCGAGGGCGTGCAGCACGCGCACCAGAAGGGCGTGATCCACCGCGACCTCAAGCCGGGGAACCTGCTGGTGGACGAGGTGGACGGCCGCCCGCACCCGAAGATCATCGACTTCGGCATCGCCATGGCCTCGTCGCTGGCCGGGACCGACGAGGTTGCCGGAACCCCCGATTACATGAGCCCGGAGCAGGCGGCCGGTGACCAGGCACTGATCGATACCCGCAGCGATGTCTACTCGCTGGGCGTGGTGCTGTGCGAACTGCTGACCGGGCAGCGGCCGCAGGCGGCCGGCGAGACCGTCACCGACGAGAGCCGGACCCTGCGCCTGCCTTCCGAGCAGCTGGAGACGCTGCCGCCGCACGAGGCCGAGCAGGTGGCGCAGGCGCAGGGGCGGAGGCTGCCGGTGATGCGCCGGCTGCTGCGCGGCGAGCTGGACTGGGTGGTGGCCAAGGCGATGCGCCACGACCGCAACGAACGCTACCCCTCGGCGGCGGCGCTGGCGGACGACCTGCGCCGGTTTCTGGAAGACCGGCCTCTGCAGGCGGTGCCGCATTCGCGCGCCTACGTCTGGCGCAAGTTCGCCCGGCGCAACCGCGGCATGCTGGCGGCCGTGGCGGTCGCATTCCTCGCCCTGGCCGGCGGGCTGGCGTTGTCGCTGCACGGCCTGATGCAGGCGCGTGCGCAGCGTGCCATTGCCGAGCAGCGCAGCCTGGAACTGGAGAAGGTGGTGGCGTTCCAGCAGTCCATGCTCGAGTCGATGGACATCGAGGCCATGGGGCTGGACCTTGCGGCCGGGCTGCGGGAACAGGTGGCGCGCAATGCGCCGGAGCTGGCGGAGGCGCTGGAGCGCGTGCTGGAGAAGGCCAGCCTGGCGGACATCGCCAGGACGCTGGTCGAGCGCGACCTGCTTGGCCGTGCCGAGGCCGCGATCGAGCGCGAGTTCGCGGACCAGCCGGCGTTGGCGGCAGATCTGCGCGAGGCCACCGGCCGCGTGCACGATGCGCTGGGCATGTACGAGCGCGCGGTGGCCACGATTGCGCCCGTGGTCGAATACCGCATGCGCACGCTGGGACCGCGCCATCCGGATACGCTGGAAGCGAGGCTGCTGCAGGCCAACGCACTGCAGGCGCTGTCGCGCTGGCAGGAGTCCCGGGCGATGCTGGAGGCGGCGCTGGCCGACGCCTCCGGGTTGCCCGACGGCGACATGCTGCGGGTCCGGATCGAGCAGTCGCTGGCCGAACAGGAAGCCCTGCAGGGTGAACTGCCGGCGGCGCGTGCACGGCTGGAGGACCTGCTGGCGCGCATCCGCGCCGCGCGCGGAGCGGAGGATCTGGAGACCTCGGAAGTCATGCTCCGCCTGGCCATGGTCGAGGGCCGGATGGGCAACACCGCCGAGGCGCGCGCGCTGATGGAGCAGGTGGTTCCCCTGCGCGTGCGCCTGCTGGGCGGGGACCATGACGACACCCTCGGCGCGATGGGCGTGCTGGCCACCATGCGGGCGATGCAGGGTGACTACGAGTCCGCGGTCGAGATGCAGTCCAGGCTGGTACAGGCGCAGGCGCAGAGGCTCGGCCGGGAGCATCCCATCACGCTCTCGGCGCGCGGCAACCTGGCCAACATGCTCAGCGGCATGGGCGAGAACGTGCGTGCCCTGGCCGAGGCGCGCGAGGTGTACGAGGCCCGCCGCCGGGTGCTGGGCCCGGAGCATCCGCAGACACTGCGCAGCGCGCTGAACTACGCCAGCCTGCTGGCGCGCGACAACCGTTTCGAGGAGGCACTGCCGCTCGAGGAGCGGGTGCTCGAGGCGCGCCGGCGCATCCTCGGCCCCGGGCATCCGGACACCCTGTTCATGCAGATCAACCACGGCGTCAGCCTGCGCCGGGCGGGCAGGCTGACGCAGGCGCTGGCCATGCTCGAGGACGCCCTGCCGCGCGCGAAGGACGTGCTGGGCGAGAAACACCCGCAGTACCAGCTTGGGATGATGTCCAAGGGCGAGGCGCTGCTCGGTCTCGGCCGCGTCGCGGAGAGCGTCGGGGTCCTGACGGAAGCGCTGGAGTTGCGCAGGGCGTACCTGCCCGCGGATTCGGTCGACGTCGCCGGCACGGCCTGGGCCCTGGTGAGGGCGCTGCGCGTCGCCGGCCGCGCGCACGAGGCGGAGGCGGTGATGGCGCGTGACGTCGCGCCCCTGCTCGATGCGGATCCATCCACGCTCAACGCGGCGCAGAAGGTCTGGCGCGGGATCGTCGAGTCGGACATCCGCGAAGGCCTGCCGGGCGCCAGGCCCCGGCGCGGCTGACCGCGGGTCATTCGCCCGGCTTGGCCGCCTCGACCGGCGCCTTGGTCGCGGCGCGGCGTTGCAGCACCGTCTCGCGGTGGGCGATGTAGGCATTGGCGCCGAGTACGATCGCTGCGCCGGCCATGGTCCACAGGTCGATGGTCTCGCCGAACAGCCACCAGCCGAAGGCGACCACGATCGGCAGCTGCATGAAGCCGATCGGCTGCAGCGCCGACACCTCGCCCAGCTGCAGCGCGCGCGTCCACAGCAGCTGGCCCAGCGTGCCCAGCACGCCGGTCAGCACCAGCCAGAGCCAGCCTTCCGCGTCCGGCCAGGTCCATTGCAGCAGCGCCGGCACCAGCGACATCGGCACCCAGAACACGTAGGTGTAGAACACGATGGTGTCGGGCGAATCCAGCTTCGACAGCTGCTTGATCTGGATCGCGACCAGCGCGGCGAGGAACGCGCCGGCGAGCGCGACCAGCATGCCCGGGGAAAAGCCGGTGCCGGGGCGGAGGATGACCAGCACGCCGATGAAGCCGGCGGCCACCGCCATCCAGCGGCGGATGCGCACGGTCTCGCCCAGCCAGAGCACCGCGAGGACCGTGGCGAACAGGGGGGTGGCGTAGGACAGGGAGATCGCCAGCGACAGGGGCAGGTGGCCGACCGACCAGAAGCCGCACAGCATCGAGGCCAGGCCGACCGCGGTGCGCAGGAAGTAGCGGCCGACGTGCCTCGTCCGCGGCAGCGGCCTGCCGCGCCCCAGGACCATCGGCAGCAGCGCCAGCAGCCCGAAGAAGTTGCGGAAGAAGGCGACCTCGGTGGTCGGGACGGTGGTGGTCGCCAGCCGGATCGTCACCGCCATCAGCGCGAACGCCGCGGTGCTGCCCAGCATCAGCACGGCCGCGCGGCGGTACGGGGAAGCCGGGGGGCGGGGGGCGGCGGCAGTCGCGTTCACCAGCTGGCACCCACGATGCGGGGTTCGGGTTCGAGCGGGACGCCGAAGCGTTCCTGCACCGAGGCGGCGATCCGCCGCGCCAGCGCCAGCAGTTGCGCGCCGGTCGCGCCGCCATGGTTGACCAGCACCAGCGCGTGTTGCGCGGAGACGCCGGCGTCCCCGTCGCGGTATCCCTTCCAGCCGCAGGCCTCGATCAGCCATGCCGCCGACAGCTTGCGCGTGCCTTCGCCATCGCCGCGGTACACCGGCAGCCCCGGGTGCCCGGCCGCCAGCGCCTGCGCGACCGGTGCCGGGACGATGGGGTTCTTGAAGAAGCTGCCGGCGTTGCCGACGACGGCCGGGTCGGGCAGCTTGCGGCGGCGCAGGCGGACCACGGCCTCGGCGACGAGCGCGGGCGTGGGCGCGTCCACGCCCATCGCGGCCAGCTCGTCGCGGATCCCGGCGTAGTCCAGCCGCGGTTCGGCGTCCCGCGACAGGGCCAGTTCCACCGCGGTCACGATGTAGCGGTCGGGCTCGCGCTTGAAGCGGCTGTCGCGGTAGGCGAAGCCGCATTCGTCGCCCGTGAACCGCAGCATCGCACGCGAACGCGTGTCGAAGGCCTCCACCGCCACCACGTGCTCGCCGACCTCGACGCCGTATGCGCCGATGTTCTGGATCGGCGCGGCGCCGGCGGTGCCCGGGATCAGCGCCAGGTTCTCCAGCCCGCCAAGGCCCTGCGCCAGCGACCACATCACGCAGCCGTGCCAGGAGGCGCCGGCGTCGAAGCGCACCACCACGTTGCGGCCGTCGTCCCCGACGATGCGCATCCGCCCGGCGGCCAGCGCCACCAGCGGCCCGTCCGGGTCGGCGGCGAACAGCAGGTTGCTGCCGCCGCCAAGCACCATCGCGCGGCCGGCATCGAAGCGGGGATCGGTGAACAGGCCCGGCAGGGCGGCCGGGTCGTGCACTTCGGCCAGCAGCGGCGCGCGCGCCGCGACGCCGAAGGTGTTGCGTGCGGACAGGTCCGCGTCCGGGATCAACGTCCAGGGGGCCGGCATCGTGCGCTTCACAGGACCGGCACGCTGCCGCGGCTCGGGGCTTCCTTGCGCCGGCGGATCGCCTCGACGCATTCGGGGATCAGTTGCGGGCCGCGGTAGACCAGCCCGGTGTAGACCTGCACCAGCGACGCCCCTGCGACCATCTTCTTGACCGCGTCCGCGCCGGAGAGGATGCCGCCGACGCCGATCAGGGGGATGGCGTCGGGCAGCCGCGTGCGCAGCATCCGCAGCACGGTGGTGGACTTGTCCATGAGTGGCGCGCCCGACAGGCCGCCGGTCTCGCGCGCCTTCGGGTGCCCCTGCACGCTGATCCGCGAGACCGTGGTGTTGGTGGCGATCACGCCGTCGACCTGCAGGTCGCCCAGGACGCGGGCGGCGGCATCGATGTCGTCGTCGGTCAGGTCCGGCGCGATCTTGACCAGCATCGGCACCCGCTTGCCGTGCTTCGCGCCCAGCCGTTCCTGTGCCTCGCGCAGGGTGGTGACCAGCCTGCGCAGGGCGCGTTCCTCCTGCAGTTCGCGCAGGCCGGCGGTGTTGGGCGAGGAGATGTTGACCGTGACGTAGTCGGCCAGCGGATACACCCGCTCCAGGCAATAGAGGTAGTCGGCCTCGGCGGACTCGTTCGGCGTGTCCCGGTTCTTGCCGATGTTGACGCCGAGGATGCCGTCGCGGCGGCGGATGCGCTCGAGGTTGCGCACCAGGGCGTCCACGCCGTCGTTGTTGAAACCAAGGCGGTTGATGATGGCCCGGTGCTCGGGCAGCCGGAACATCCGCGGCTTCGGGTTGCCCGCCTGCGGTTCCGGGGTGACCGTGCCGACCTCGACGAAACCGAAGCCCAGCGCGAACAGTGCCTCGACGTGGGCGCCGTTCTTGTCAAGCCCGGCGGCCAGGCCGACCGGGTTGGGAAAATCCAGCCCGAGCACCCGCGTCGGGAACGGCTCCGGCCTGCGGCCAAGCAGGGGCAGCAGGCCGAAGTGCCAGGCGTTGTCCAGCCACTCGAGCCCCAGCCCGTGGGCACGCTCCGGGTCCAGGGCGAACAGGAGGGGGCGGGCCAGCCGGTACATCGGGTCGGGCGGGGCTCAGATCGTCACAGGTCGAACTTGATGCCTTGCGCCAGCGGCAACGCGTCGGAGTAGTTGATCGTGTTGGTCTGCCGGCGCATATACGCCTTCCACGCATCCGAGCCCGATTCCCGGCCACCGCCGGTGTCCTTCTCGCCGCCGAAGGCGCCGCCGATCTCCGCGCCCGAGGTGCCGATGTTGACGTTGGCGATGCCGCAGTCGGAGCCGGCGGGCGAAAGGAACAGCTCGGCGCGCTTGAGGTTGGTGGTGAAGATCGCCGAGGACAGACCCTGGGGGACGGCGTTCTGCATCTCGATCGCCTCCTCGATGTCCCGGTACTTCATCACGTACAGGATCGGGGCGAAGGTCTCCTCCTGCACGATCCCGGCGTCATTGCCCAGGCCGGTGATGATCGTCGGCAGGACGAAGAAGCCCGGGCGGTCGAGGGCGGCGCCACCGGTCTCGACCTTGCCGCCGGCGGCCTTCGCCCGTTCCACGGCGCCGAGGAAGGCCTGCACGGCCTCGCGGCTGTTGAGCGGCCCCATCAGGTTGGCCGGGTCGGTCGGGTCGCCGATCCGCTTCTCGACCTGCTTGTAGGCCGCCACCAGCTTCTCGACCACCTGGTCGTAGATGGATTCGTGCACGATCAGGCGGCGGGTGGTGGTGCAGCGCTGGCCCGCGGTGCCGACCGCGCCGAACACGATCGCCGGGATCGCCAGCTTCAGGTCGGCGGTCTCGTCCACGATGATCGCGTTGTTGCCGCCCAGCTCCAGCAGGCAGCGGCCCAGGCGGCGCGCCACGCGCTCTGCGACGATCCGGCCGACCCGGGTCGAGCCGGTGAAGCTGACCAGCGGGATCCGGCGGTCGTCCACGAAACGCTGCGCCAGCTCGGTGCCGGCGTCGTTGAACAGGAAGAAGATGTCGGGGAAGCCGCCCTCGCGCAGGGCCTCGTTGCAGATCTTCATGGCCGCGATCGCCGAGTACGGCGTCTTCGGCGACGGCTTCCAGATGCACACGTCGCCGCAGACGGCGGCGATGAACGCGTTCCACGACCAGACCGCGACCGGGAAGTTGAAGGCCGAGATGATTCCGACCAGGCCGAGCGGGTGCCACTGCTCGTACATGCGGTGGCCGGGGCGCTCGCTGTGCATGGTCAGGCCGTAGAGCTGGCGCGAGAGGCCGACGGCGAAGTCGCCGATGTCGATCATCTCCTGCACCTCGCCGTCGCCCTCGGGCTTGGACTTGCCCATCTCGAGGGCCACCAGCGAGCCCAGCGCGTCCTTGTGCTTGCGCAGGGCATTGGCGCACAGGCGGATCGCCTCGCCGCGCCGGGGCGCCGGGGTGGTGCGCCAGACCTTGAACGCGGCCTGGGCGCGCTCGACGATCAGCTCGTAGTCGGCCTGCGACGAGGCCCGCACGCGGCCCAGCACCTCGCCCGTGGCCGGGCTCACCGGCTCGAGCACGCCGGCGTCCGTGGTCTTCGACCACTCGCCGTTGCCAAGGTAGGTGCCGGATTCTTCGGAGGAGAGGTTGAGGGCTGCGAGGACGGGATGGGTCATGGCGTCGCGGTACTCCCTGATGGGCCGCGGTCCGCCCGGGGGCGCGCGGCCGGAACAGTGCGTGGGATGGAATGGCGCCCCCGGCGCGATTCGAACGCACGACCTTCCCCTTAGGAGGGGGACGCTCTATCCAGCTGAGCTACGGGGGCGGAGCCGGAATTGTCTCACGGGCGCGCCGCATTCCCAACCCGCGGGCACAAAAAAACGGCGGCGGACATCCCCGCCGCCGTGCCGCCGCGCGGCCGGTGGAGCTCAGGGGGCGACCACCACCGTGCCGCGCATCAAAGCGGAGTGGCCGGGGAACGAGCAGAAGAAGGTGTAGGCGCCGCCCGCGCGCAGCCGGTTGCCGGGCAGGGAGGCGGTGGCCTTCTGGCCGCCGCCGATCAGCGGGGTGGCAGCCAGGATCCGGCGGTCGTCCGCCGGCACGTAGCCGGCGGCGGCACCGGCCTTGAGGCCCGCGCCGGCCACGGCATCGGCGTCCGTGCTCGCGGTCAGCACCACGTTGTGGCCCATCGCCGCGGCCGGCAGCCTGCCGGTGTGCTCCAGCTCGATCGTGATCGTCTGGCACGAGGCCGAGACGGTCACCGATTTCTGGTCGAAGCGCATGTCGTCGCCGGCCTTGAGCCGGATCGCGCAGTCGGGGGAGGCCTGGGCCAGTGTGCTGGCGCCGGCCAGGGCCAGGGCGAGGATCAGTCTGCGGGCGTGCATCGCGGTGTCTCCGGTGGGGGGCGGGGGCTTGCGGGAGGAGGACCCGCATGATCGGCCCGTCCCGGCGGCGGTTCCTTGATCTGGATCAGACCGGAGGGGGATGCGGGCTGCGAAGATGGACGATTCGGATCCGGACAGGACTGCGAGGGAAATGGAAATGGACGAGCCGGTTCCCGGCCCCGGCCTGTGCACCGAGGAGGAAGTGCGGCGGCTGGTGCACGCGTTCTACGCGCGTGTGCGCGCCGACGCGCTGCTCGGCCCGGTGTTCGAGGCGCACGTGGACGACTGGCCGGCGCACCTGTCGCACCTGGTGGACTTCTGGTCGGCGATGCTGCGCGGCACGCGCCGCTTCCGCGGGGCGCCGGTGCAGCGCCACAACGCCCTGCCCGGGCTGGACGAAGCGATGTTCGGGCGCTGGCTGGAGTTGTTCCGGCAGACCACGGCGGAGCTGGGCAACCCGCGGATGCGGCAGGTCGCGGACGAGCTGGCCGAACGGACGGCGGCCACGCTGCTGGCGCGGTACCGCGAGGCGCACGCGCGGGGGTGAACGGGCCGGGTCAGCGCCCGGGCAGCGGCCGGCAGCCCAGCGCCGACAGCACGCCGTGCAGGGCCGGCACCTGCATCAGCCACGGCGCGGCGATGGTGAGCAGGCCGAACGCCAGCACCAGGGCCGCGGCCAGCCTCCGCGTGCCCGGCTGGCGCAGCCAGCGTCCCACGCGCTGGCCGGACCAGGTCAGCGGCAGCATCACCGGCAGGGTGCCCAGGCCGAAGGCCAGCATGGTCAGGCTGCTGTTGCGCGGGTCGGCCTGCAGCCAGGCCACGGTCAGCAGGCTGTAGCTCAGCCCGCAGGGCAGCCAGCCCCACAGGGCGCCGGCGGCCAGCCGCTTGGCCACGGTGTCCGCCGGCAGCAGCCGTCGCTGCAGCGGCGCCAGCCACGACCAGACCCGGGAGCCCGGGCGGGCGAGGAAGGCGGGCAGCAGGCGCAGCTCGAGCAGGCGCAGCGCCACCACCACCAGCGCCAGCCCCGCGAGCAGGCGCAACGCCACCCCGATCCAGGGGCCGCGCAGCACCGCGAGCAGGCCGTGGCCGGCCAGGCCGACGGCCAGGCCGGCCAGCGTGTACCCGCCGATGCGGCCGAGGTTGAGCTGCAGCGCCGCCGGCCAGCCGCCGGTCGCCGACCCGGCGGACAGCCCGGTGGCGATGCCGCCGCACATCGCGATGCAGTGCAGGCCGCCGAGCAGGCCGCTGCCCAGTGCCGCGAGCAGGACCAGCCAGTCAACCGGCATCGCCGCCCTCCCGTCCTTCCTGCGCGCCATGCGCGGCGGGGTCCACCGGCGGCCGCTCGTTCGGGTCGTCGGCGAGGATGTCGAGCGCGGCGGCGTCGAGGTCGTCGAACTGGCCGCGGCGCACGGCCCAGACGAAGGCCCAGATCGCCACGCCCAGCAGGACGAGGCTGATCGGCACCAGCAGCAGCAGGATCCTCATGCGCGGCTCCGGGTCAGGCGCAGGGCGTTCAGGGTCACCACCAGCGACGATCCTGCCATGCCCAGCGCCGCGATCCACGGCGTCACCCAGCCCGCGGCCGCGAGCGGCAGCGCCAGCAGGTTGTAGCCGAGCGCCCAGCCGAAGTTCTGCCGGATCACCCTGCGGGTGCGCCGCGCGATCTCCACCGCGGCGGGGATGCGCCCGAGCGTCGGCCCGGTCATCACCAGGTCGGCGGCGCGCTGGGCGAGGGCGGCGCCGGTGTCCATTGCCAGCGAGACGTCGGCACCGGCGAGCACCGGGGCGTCGTTGAGGCCGTCCCCGACCATCGCCACCACGCGTCCTTCCGCCTGCAGCCGGCGCACCAGCGCCAGCTTGTCGTCAGGCGACTGGCGCGCGTGCGCGTCGCCGATGCCCAGCGCCTGCGCCACCGCCGCGACCGCGGCCGGCGCGTCACCGCTGGACAGGTGCGGCCGCAGGCCGAGGCCGCGCAGGCGCTGCAGCACGCCGGCCGCGTCGGGGCGGACCGACTCGTGCAGCACGAAGCGCGCCGCGGCGCGCGTGCCGTCGCCGAGCCACAGCGCACCGTCGTCCCCGCGGCCGGCGGCGAACTCCGCCCGACCCAGCTTCCAGCGCCGGCCCCCGACCTCGCCCTCGACGCCGTGGCCCGGCACCGTGACCACGGCGGTGGCCGCAAGCCCCGCATCGGCGTGCATGAAGGCCGCGGCGAGCGGGTGGCCGGCATCGCGCTCCAGCGCCGCGGCGATGCGCAGCGCCTGCGTCGCGTCCATCCCGTCCATGGCCTCGGCCGCGGCCAGCGACGGCCGGCCGTCGGTGAGCGTGCCGGTCTTGTCGAACACGATGTCGGTGGCCGAGGCCAGCGTCTCCAATGCGTCGGCGCGCGTGGCCAGCACGCCGGCCCGTGCCAGTGCGCCGTGCGCCGCCGCCAGCGCGGTCGGCACCGCCAGCGACAACGCGCACGGGCAGCTGATGACCAGCAGCGACAGTGTCACCTCGAACGCGCGCGAGGGGTCGTACAGGCGCCAGCCCACATACACCGCCAGCGCCGCCACCAGCAGCGAGGCGACGAAGCGGCTGCCGATGCCGTCGGCCAGGCGGGCAAGCCGGGGGCGGTGCGACTGCGCTTCCTCGACCAGCCGGGTCAGCTGCGACAGCCGGGTCTGCTGCCCGGTGCAGGTCACGCGCACCCGCGCAGGCGTTTCCCGCGCCACCGTGCCGGCGTACACGGGATCGCCCGCCGCCTTGCGCACCGGGCGCGATTCGCCGGTCAGCAGCGATTCCTCGAACCAGGCCTCGCCGTCGAGCAGCACGCCGTCGGCCGGCACCGGCTCGCCGGCGGCGACGCAGGCGACGTCGCCGGCGGCGAGTTCCGACAGCGGCACCGCCTCGCGCCCGTGCGCCGTCTCGCGCGTGGCGAACGCCGGCCGCGCCCGCGCCAGCGCATCCACCTGCGCGCTGGCGACGTTGCGCGCGCGCTGCTCGAGCATCCGCGCCAGCAGCAGCAGGAACACGAACATCACCGCGGCGTCGTACCAGACGTGGCGCGCGCCGGTGATGGTCCCGGCCAGGCTGGCGAAGTAGGCCAGCAGGGTGGAGGTGGCGATCAGGGTGTCCATGCCCACGTGGCGCGCGCGCAGTTCGCGCCACATGCCGGACAGGAACGGCCAGCCGGAGTAGAACACCACCGGGGTGCTGATCAGGAAGGCGAGCCAGCGGAAGAAGTCGCGGGTCGCCGGCGCCATCTGGTTGTCGAAGTCCAGGTACAGCGCCTCGGCCATCATCATGCCCTGCAGCGTGCCGATGCCGGCGACGCCCAGGCGCAGCAGCCAGCGGTTGCGCCCGGCGGCGTGTTCGCGTTCGCGCGCGTCCCCGGTGGCCAGGTACGGCCGGTAGCCGAGCGCGGCCAGGCGTTGCAGCACCCGGGACAGCGGGGTGGCAGACGGGTCCCATTCGATCCGGATCCTGCCGGTGACGGCGTTGGCGGAGACGTCGCGCACGCCCGGCTCACGCAGCAGTGCCTTCTGGATCAGCCAGGCGCAGGCCGCGCAGCGCATGCCGTCGGTGAGCAGGGTGATGCGCATGCCGCCGTCCACCGCGTGGGCGTGCTCGCGCAGCACCTCGTCCCGGTCCCAGGCGGACAGATCGATGGCTTCGGTGCCGACGCGGCCCGCGGTGGCGGTACGCAGGCGGTAATAGTCGTCGAGCGCGGCTTCGCGGATCCAGCGCGCGGCCGCGGCGCAGCCGTCGCAGCAGTAGGCGTGCCCGTCGCCGTCGCGCGGCGCCCGCGCCGGGTCGGGAACGGGCTCGCCGCAGTGGTGGCAGGCGCCGGCGCGCGCCGCGGGGTTCATGGCATGCCGTCGCGCTGCTGCGGCAGCGACGGGGAGAGACGGACCGCGCGTTGCCCGCGCGGCAGGCGGCCATGGATGCGCCAGCTGCCGTCCTGCGCCGACA